>Ga0209702_10002167_pt1 | contig 35250 bp, 72 predicted proteins | sample FRY01_FD_187210 | JGI IMG/M metagenome (GOLD analysis project Ga0209702, IMG submission 187210) | Freshwater microbial communities from Lake Fryxell liftoff mats and glacier meltwater in Antarctica - FRY-01 (SPAdes) (version 2) | ecosystem: Environmental > Aquatic > Freshwater > Ice > Glacier...
CTCGGAGGTGCGCACCTCGGAGGTTCGCCACTCGGAGGTTTGCACCCCGAAGGTCCGCACCCCGGAGGTTTACATTTTCGAGGTTTGCCCATCGGAGGTTTGCACCTCGGAGGTTCGCACCGTCGAGGTTAGCACCGTCGAGGTTAGCACCCCGGAGGTCCGCACACTCCCCGAGGGCTCCATGCGAAGTAAGCCAAAGGGCATGTGAGGCCAAAATTTTTGTGAGCTTTTTGGAGTTCATAGACATACCTTATCAGAGTTTCGGAGAAGATTCAATCAGCAGTAGTCAATCGCCTCTTCTTTCGTTAGAAAGAAATGAATTCCGGTAGTGCATTCGATCCTGATGTCAGGGTCGAAAGATGGCTCGGAAGCCATCTTTCCAATTTCGTAAGTGAAGCGGGAGTTATACAGGGATTTGTAAATCCCGGCGTTGTTCGCGGCGCCGCGAACAACGCCCACGACAAGTGCTTCGTTGGCCCTGCATTTCCTCCCAATCAGGCTTGAGGTCCGCTGCGCGGACCCCGGAATCAAAAGCGCAAGAACGACTCCCTTTGCTACCTTTTTGAAAGCTGTAAAAGATTGTCCCATGGGTGGGACAATCTGCCAATTCTCTGTGAAAATCGCCCCGTCGAGGTTAGCACCCCGGAGGTTCGCGCCAATGAGGTTCACGCTGGTAAGGTCTGCACCAGTGAGGTCTGCACCTCCGAGGTTCGCCCATAGGAGATTTGTAGCCCGGAGGTTCACCCCGGCGAGGTTCGCACCGGCGAGGTTCACCCCGGCGAGGTTCGCCCCGGCGAGGTTCGCACCGTCGAGGTTCGCATTTTGGAGATTTGCACCCCGGAGGTTCGCTCCGGCGAGGTTCGCACCGTCGAGGTTAGCAACCCGAAGGTCCGCACACCCCCCGGAGGCTCCATGCGAAGTAAGCCAAAGGGTATGGGAGGCGAGAATTTTTGTGAGCTTTTCGGAGTTCATGAGTAGACTCTATCAGAGTTTAGGGAAGATTCAAACAGATTTTTTGAATAGAAATTTCGGACTAACTCTTTCGGGTTTTTTCAATCCGTCAAAAGCACCGAAAAATCGAGCGGGGGAGCCTCCAACACCGTTGAAACCGGGTCGAGGACCGTGGGAACCTCGACAACCACCGAAGCAGTCACGACAGGAGCAGCCGCACCGAAAAATACTGCCATCTCTGCAACGGTGGTGACGATGGCGACGGAGGCGATCTCCGTAAATACCGCATCGCGCCACGAAAGCTCAATCGAGCCGAGCTCATTGTCACAGAAAGTAAGCCACGAGTTTCCGTTGCAGCCGCTCCGCCCGCGATGAGCCGACACGAAGTAGATGCCAGTGGCGACGTGCTTCGCGCCACGAATGGCATCCACGGAGAGAAACCGGCCCACGCTCGTCGGGGCGAAAAGAGCCTTCACGGCAGCCTGCGAAAGCGAGAGAACGGTGGCGGGGACGGTCATTTTGGCGATCCTTCTTTGCTGAATTTTGTTTCTCGGGATGGGCCTTTCCTCACCCGATAACCAGACTTTATCAGAACTTACGAAACATCCAAACTAGAATCAACGCTCGCGGCTTGCAGACAAGAAACTTTCCAGAATTTCGCCGCCGCAACCAACATGGCCTTCGCCGCGGATTTGTTCGGCACTCATTCCCGAAACCTTAGAAATTGCGTCGTACCCATTCTCGGATTCGACGACGATCGAAAATTCAACCTGCATAATGCCAGTGACAACGAATCGACCGTGTGGTGTTGAAGATTGAGAGGCCCCTGCGGAAAGCATGTATTTTAATGCCTCGCGAGTGATTCTGTGGCCGCTGGCCACACCCTCGGGCGAATCCCACACCGGGGAAAGAGAATCCATCAAGAATTTCCCGCCTTTCCAGCCAATGTAGCGCATCCCACGGGCATTTTTAGCCTCTTCTAGAGACTTTCCAAGCGTGACAGCACCACGCTCAAACGAAAGCTCGTCGTAAAATCCGCGATATGAATGAGGGCTGCACGGCCCGTTCCATTGATAATGCTCACCTCGCTCCGCAACCGCAGATTTCAGAAAATCAATCATCTCGCCAAGGGTCAGTTGTTCGTTTTCCATGTCGTTACCTTACGCCGTTTCGGTGATTATTCAAACAGCAAACCCCGGAATTGCTTCAATGTCTCTATATGGAAGAGTGTTCCAAATGGCGCCTATGAGTGCTAACGACATTTTTACCACCTTCCAAAAATTATTCAACGTGCATTCTTGAGCATCTTATTGAGCTCAATCTTGATGGCGCGAGCCTGAGGCCCACGCCATCCCGTCGCGTTTGAAAGGAAATACAGCACAATGCTTTTCGCACTTTCTGCGCCGTACATATCGCCCATGTTTTGAAGTGAAAACATGGCAGTCAGGTATGGCCGCGCGCCGAAATAAACACTCTTCCAATCGTTTGCGATATCGTTTGCGATTGCTGACAGAGAACGGGTTGAGGCGTACGGCTTCGTCATGGTGTTTCGTCTTTCGTTTGCGCTAGGGCCTTTCCCTAACTCTGAGGCTACTATACCGCGTTTCGCCAGATGTTCAAACTGTAATCGCGACTTTGAACATTCCGATTTTGTTGGTATATTGGGAATTCGTACCAAGAGTTTGAAAACAGGCTGACAAATCCAGGCGATTTGACCGGCACAGTAACTGCTTGTCTTTTCGGAGGGTCAAATTCCTAAAAATGTGCCAAGAAAATAGGAATTAAACTAGGAGACGGAGTGGAGTAAAAAAATTTCCTTCCACTTGCCAATTTTAAAATCCAGCCAAACGCCCATAGTCACTCGTCTATACGCCGATCAGTCATGGGCAATGACTGATTTGTGAAAAATTTTTTGTGCTGTTAGGGCAAAAACCATCCTTTTGAACCTCTTAGAAGTTACAATGGGAATCTACAGATTAGACAATAAATTTATGTGGTATGCTTTAGCGGCGGAACGCGAGTGGTTCGCGTCAAAAATTGACGAGTTTAGTGTCAATTCGGGAATGAAGTTACTATTCCCGAATTCACTATTCGGGTTTTATCGAGTGATTTCATCATCGTGCTCGTAGGAATGAATAAATGTTTTCTTCGGATTATCGAAAGTAACCCACTCTTCGGTGTAAATCAAACCGAGAGCATTGAGGGTATCCAGCGTTTTGGACATAATATCCAACGTGCATTGGAATTGCATTGCAAGCACGCTAGCAGTTACATCCGAAAATCCAGGCTCGGCATAGAGGTTGTTCATCAGAACTTCGTACACTGCACGGGAAAATCTAGACAACCCCCTAAGCGCTGTCAAGAGTTCTTCGGTGCTGGTAACACGCTTCGGGAGGGCAGTTTTGTTGGGCATATTTCTCGGTTAGTTGAACAAAACGTTGAATGATTGGCTAGGCGAACACGTTGGTGTGCAACGCACACCAACCAGCAAAAAAATTATACTACCAGACGAAGATCAATTCAATCCTGGCATAAATAGTGTTTATTTGGGCTGATAAGGGTGGGTGGGGTAGCTCACGCAGCAGCGCATGGCCTCGCAAGAAATTTACATCTGTTGTTGTAATTTTTACCAAATGGCTCATAAAAATTTTGATTATTCAAAACAACAAGCTTCGACTTCATTTCCAAAATAAGCGATGATACCAGCTTTTGAACAGCTATCGGGATGGCGAGCCTATCACACGTTCATAGCGATTGTCTAGGGTTTTCTTGCACTCACTCTGTCGCGTTTGTCGTGACTTCTTTTTGCTGGAATAGTATTTAGGGCATTCTCGAAAAACTCCCGATTTGAGTCCCCGCAATCAACCCCGATGAAATCAAGAAATTCCACCAAGAGTTCAACGATTTGTTCGTCAGCTAAACCTTTTTCGCGAAATTGCGCGACGTATGTTTCAATAAAGTCATTCATAGATTCATCAAATCCACAGACTGTGTGTTGTTGTAAGCATCAACGATCACGACGGAATCGCCGCTTTCGTTGGGCTCAATGGTTAGACCAAAATTTACACAAAGTTTCTGGAGCTCTGCATGAAAACACGCAAGTCGTAGTTCAAAAGGAACTGCTAGCTCCAATTGAGCCATTCCAAGTGCCAACTCCAGCATTTCCGTCACTACTTGTTTGGTATTCATGAGTTAATCTTACTTTGTTTTAGAGTTGTTTCAAACTGCTCACCGCGCCAAGGTGCGGTCAAAATCTGTGTCAACGATGAGTCGCAATTGATCGTGATGATATCTCACAAGTGCGTCATTTGCAAACCTAACATCATAATAGTAACTGCACTTATAGAAATACCGACGAACAACTCTACCAGCAATACCGGCATATGGCACAATTCGATCAGTGCCGATAGAAAATGGCGGAGGCGCTGGCTCTACTTTAGTTTTTAACCGGAAGCGCTTCATCGCGGTTTCTCAGTGTAATGAGGATGCTTCCAGAGAATTTTATGATCGCCGCTAGCAATTTCGATTTTCACAATCAAACAAAAATCGACCGGGCGAGCAAGGCCGTTTTTGATGATTTTAATCCTGGGTCTACCATTTAACTCATCAGGGCAAAACCAGCCTTCAATAAATCCTGAGTTGCGTCCTCTAGTGCCATTCTCGGCATCGTCAGGAGGCGCGAGCCATAGCCAAACTCTTTTATGAATAGCTACGCTTTCAAGCAAAGCTGCAATGATGCCAGGGTAATACTGCCTTTCAAGCCTAGAAAATTTAAATTCTGCTACATCAATAAACACTGTTAAAACCTTTTAGATTACTCGGCAAATGTTTCGATTTGCCGCCGGGTTGGATGACTCATTGAGTGTTTGTACTAGGATTTTTCAATCTTTCAATGAACAGAAGTCGTTTTTGCTCGAATTCTTCCATTTTTGTACTTCTCTCATTTTGGCGAGTTTCGTGAATGTCCATCGCTTCCATCAAAAGTTGAACATTCTGCGAACAATCAGGATTTGAGTCGCTGGCCCACTCAATTTCTGGCACCCCTTCGGGATCATCTTTGGCAGTAGCCTGCATTTTGATTTCGCCGCGCTCGTATTGAAGTGTTTTGCGCGGAATGATTTTACTCACACCAGCAATTTCAAAAGTGTACGACGTAACAAGATAATCAGGTTTACGCCAAGAAATCACGAAAAAACTATCGTCCATGATAGTATTTCCAATGAATGAATTCAAATCTTTGGCAAAATTCACAGCATCAAGGTCAACGACGGATCGAAACATCTCGTAAAGCCAATGACGTTTATCTTTCTCGTCGTCATACCACTCAAGCACCCGAGCGATAAAATTCGCAACATTTTGCCATTCAGCCTGATCCATACACTCGTTGTAGCGCCCTACAAGGCCGTCATAGTCATTTTTAATGGCTTGAAGCGCTTGGGCTTGCATACGATCTGCAATGCGATGAGTATTTGTGAATGACATTTTTACAACTTTTTTTCGTCGGTCAGTCATGAGAAGTCTACCTCAACAATTTTGACAGGGAATTGAACGCGGTCGAGCACCTTTACAGTGTCGTATTCTCTTTGAGCCACCAAAAGCATAGCACGTCTACGCGCCATTTCCTCGTCAGGCGTAGCTGTATCTAACTGCCATTCAAGCCCCGTACCAATTTTGGTGCATTTTACGACATTGAACACACCGGAAAACGTGATGTCCTCAAGCCGATCCGGTTTGTTTCGGTTAAGTCCACTAGCGTTTTTGATGAAAGTCGTTTTAAATTTATTGACTGGCATAATTTACTCTTGAGGCAGGGCGCTTTTCGGCCCCCACATGTAATAATTCCCATTTTCACTGCATCCGAGCCGGATCAGGTATTCCTTGATGTCCGATTCAGCAATGTGGTGAATCTCGGCTTCTCGGATGATCTGACTGTGCGAGATGGAGTAACCACGTCCCATTAGGTTATTTGCGATAGAACCAAAATCCACACCGCGTCGGTTTCTCATGACAGAGAAATATCTCATTCCGCGATCTTTTCAATCAAGACAGGGGCGTTTGCGTACTCGAAAGTTTCGTACTCTGGGATTGCCGATGTGGCACCGTCCAGAAATAGAAATTTTGCCAACCTTTCAGCTTCTTCCGGGGTGTTTGCTTCGTCCACAGTGACGAAGCAAACACCCCGGTACACAACTGGAACTTGATATTTTGCCATTTTCACCCCACAGAGATATCAGTGTAGCACAGGGTAACTTGAACGTCGCGCTCGCAAGTTACTTTAACTTTGCCACGCAATTTTTGTTGCACAGCACTTGCCGGAAGGTTTGTGAAAAACATCGCCCGACCCTCACCATCAACACCAAAGCTAGCATCAGTGATTCGAGACGAGACAAGACTTAATAGATCGTCGTAGTTCATAGGAATGTTATAGCAGAGTTTCTTTGAAGTTCAAACCGTTTTAGCAACAACGAGTAGATTTTGAAGAACGCAATTGAGGCGTTCGGCGATGGCTTTAATCATTTCTTCGTCTGCGATCTCGCAGTCGCCGCTCATATGCCAATCGAGGTCACGGAGAATGTCCAAAGTCGCTCTGGATAAATCCTGAATAACTACCGCGCTTTTAGGAAAATCTTCTTGAAGATTGCCCCGCTCAAAAGCTTTGTCGAGCTTGTTTTGAAGTTGAAGATCAATGTAATCGAAATGTCCACCACTCATTGTTCACTCCAATAGCGAAATACGTTTTCGTTCCCGTCGATGATTTTATCAATCGTTACCACTATAGCAACCGTAGTCTTCGTCAGTACCAAACCCAGCCGACGCCATTGCGGAATCATGGTCGCCGTCCATGGAGTCGGCGTAATTGTCATCATCGGGTCCGCAATCCATTTTATCGAGCTCTTCCACCATGGCGGAATAATCGCCATCGTTGTCAAACAATGCCTGGATTTCGGTCTGCGAGAGTTCGACGTTGGTATCTGCATCCACGCCAAACGTAACGTCTTCAATTTCCGTTGGCTCTGGCGGATTCTCGAAATTACCACCCCAGCCGGAGGTGTAAACGCAATTCACAATCACGCGACGACCAGAGGAGGGCAGAACTACCAGAAGGCCCATTAGTGTTGACATGCGTTGTTTATAGCTCGTTTTGGAGTTTAATCAAACGGTCGAAACGGCTTTTGAAACCGTCCCACAACAAAGACCACAAGTGTAAGGATACACAATCCCGCTTAGGTGTTTTCCACAACCCTCGCAGTTGTTTGTTTTTGGATCACGCCAACATTTCTTGCAAACATACCCGCCATAAGGGTCGGTTTCTGGATCAGTTTGGATGCTGCAATTCATACACTCAAACATTTAATCACCGTTTACTCAAAAACTCGCAGTCTGTACGAGTAATACCATTGCTAAAATTATCCCATAACGCTTCGGAACATCACTGAGATAATAAAATTGCGTTGTGCTGATTGCTAAAGCATAGCACGAGTGCAAAATTAATCAATCAGCAATTTCTGCCACCAATGTCGATCATTAATTTTGACAGTTTTGGGATTAAGGCCACTATACACTTCTGACCCACCTTCAACACAGTGGATCAAAATTGAAATTGTTCCATCTACTAAAAAGCAAATCGCAAGATAATCTAACTCATCATCAAAGCGGCTTAGGGCTTCCCCCATCCAGAGGTTTGCAAAACCATCAGCAACAATACCATCCTCCAGCCAATAATGCAAAACATTTGAAGTTTCAAGAAATTGAATGGAATTGATGGCTTTTGTAGTCATGTCTCAAATTTCTGGGAATTCCGGTCTACTAGCACAAAAACTGCACTCAGAGTCACCACATTTTTTCGAAACCCAAACTTTACAAACAAGACAGAATACGGCATCCCGCAAATGGTCAATTCCAAGAGGGGCATCAGGGTGTTTTGGGCAAAATTCTCGCATGGGTGTTTTATAGTCTTTCTGAGCTAGAATTCAAGTCCGCAATTCATCTCGCAAATTCATCAGAATGATTCCGAGATTGTTTTCTCCGCACCATTCCCCGTTTTTATTCACCGTTTGCCCCCAAAACACGTCCCCCCAGGTGTTACCTTCGCGGATAAATGCGTCACCAGTGGCCAACAGAGCAGATTTAAACGGCTCTTGATTGAATTTCTGTCGAGTGAGCGTCTTCATGACGCTGACTTTGATTTCATCCCAATCAAGACGAATTGCAATTTTTTTACCGAGACGCTTCACCTTCCCGGCATTGGGGCAAATTTGAATTTCGTGCCTTAGAACCATATCCAGCGTTTTTGCTGCAACGTAGGCGTGTTCTACCGATGGGAATTGCATCTCATCTAGAAACACGCTCACATCAGCGAAATTGGAAAGAAAACGGAACTCGTCTTTAAAGAAATTTATTTCAGCAGCCACGAGACTATTCAACCTTTCTGTAAAAAACCCTTTCAGCAACACCATGATCGTATTGCACCGTTGCAAGAATCCAATGTTTTTCACCAAGCTCGGCTAAAATTGACATATAATGGCCAATTTTAGCTCGGCCTTCTTGCTCGTACCCTAAATCACCATTATCACATTTACATTTATAAAAAGTGTTAACTTTATCGCCGTTCGTAATCAAAACTCCGTATTCAATTTTTAACAATTAACATTTCTCATTCAAATTTTAGTGAGATTGATTTTGCCACCGAAACTACCAACAGACTGTTTCCAACCGTTGACAAACTTCCTTTCCTTGTTTTTTTCAAATGCCTCAGCTACCCAACAGCGGTCGCTTGGGCCATTCACCCAGCCGGGATAAACGAACATGACGAGGTTGCCACATTGAGGATGTTCATACCAACCACCACAGTATTCCGTAGGAACCTCAATGTAGTCGGTTGCAAGGGCTTCTGGCAGCACGCTACGACTCCAGCCAAGTTTCTGACGATCACCGCCAGGAAGATAGCTCGTAAGATCGACAAGGCCATGGCGCAAACCAATGCTACGACGGAAAATCACAGAATGTAGAAGGTCAACGCTTCTGTAGCGATCAACAAAAAACCCCGCTTGCTTACTCATGAATAGGTTATACCCTATTTTTGATGGCTATTCAAATCAGGCTTGAAGACAAAAAACCAACAGTATTCACCATGGTTTTTTTAAGTTTCGCTTGGAAAGACGGAAAAACGTGCGATCTTGGTAAAAACAATTCGCCCATAACGGGTTACTCGACTTCAATGAATCGGAGAGTACAGGAGTTATTCCAGAAATTAACATCCCATTTTCTAAGATGCTTTCCACCGTCTTTGTGGACGTGTCCCATAAAAACATCAGTGATTAAATGTGGATATGTCTCTAACATTTCTGCTAGCGACTTATTTCCGTAATGTGGTTGTTCGGAGAGAACATTGAGCGGAGGCGCATGAACCGCCAGAATATCTGGCTTCGATATGAGGGATTTTTCTACCTGTTGGAAAAGCTCGTACTCAGTAGACTCTCCGCTCCATTCGCCCTTCATTAAAGGAATCTCTGGAAACCCGGCAAATACTTTTCCCATGAATTCTAGTCCATTGGGCGTGATCGTTTGCGCGGGATATCCTTTGCCTGCCATTAAAGCCCCGAGTTTCACAAAATCGTGATTCCCGTCTACAGAAAGAAGTGGAATTCCCCCGAGAAGACTGCTAAAGCTCTCGAAAATAAGCTCAAACCAACTTGTTTGATATGGGATTTCTGCCGCCAGCGGGCCTCGGCTGAAATTGCTGAAAAAATCGCCTGTACAAAGCCAAATGTCGGGCTTTGGCATGGGTCCATTCTGCTCAACCCAATGTGAAAAAATTGAGTGATGATATCCGTGTGTATCGCTAAAGTGCCCTATCAACATTATCGATCTTTGGCTCCAATTTGGCGACGATTGTCAAACAGGCCCATGTCGCGACCGAGCCAATGTAACATCAGCGGAGTGATTTGAACGCCCTCGGCAATATATCCGTCTTTTAGGATCATGTTGGGCGTCATTTCAAAAGTAAAGGTAGCGCCCTGAAATTTCTCTGCAACCTTCATCGCAGAATACGGCAAAAAGCATCGCATTTCAATCTGGTTATCACGAATAACTCGCACGGAACGATTCCAATAAAACGTAGTTACGTCTACCGGATTCTCGGCAAGGGCAACGATTTTCTGCGTCGCCGTGTCAATCACGCAAGTTTTGGTTGTGGCGCTTGAGAGTAGTACCAAAGTTTCGACTTCGCATAAATGAACGGAATTGTAGAGAAGAACGCTAACGGGACATTTAAAAGCGGGGTGCAGGCAGGCAAGCATCATGCTTAGTATGATAGCACCTTTTCATTAAAAGGTGTAAATAGTTTTGTGGCTTGTTTATTTTTCAAAAATTTCTTGGTTAATTCTGCGCATTTCTGCGGCTAGCTCATTCAGCCGAGTCAGATCCACAGCAGACCAAAATTCTTTGTGAAGCTGAACATACACCAGCCGAAGCTCGTCTTTGCGATTCTTTCGTTCTGCTTTCATGCACCAATTATAGTGCAACAAAGGGAAAGTTCAAAGTCGATTCGGAAAGATTGGTTGACGCTTTTTGCGCGAGGGGTATTATTCTGCTTTAGCAGATTTGTAACTGTAATCTACGCTCTCGGAATAGTAACCGTTTGAACTGCCATACCAACGAACCGTCACATGGCCCTTGGCAGTTGCAAACTTGTAGAAAGTCCAAGTTTCATAATCAGGGGTGTAATTCAATTCCCGCGCTGGAGGTTTCGAGTCAACTTGCTCGGCGAGAATGATAGTATCCCCCACAAGATCATTTAGATCGCCTTCAATATCCTCGATTTCGACAGACTCGCAACAATCCTGTTCGTGATAAAACCGATGTTCTGAGCCATTCTGCTCAATGAACAACATAACATCGCCGCTAGCGATAACCGAAGTCATCGTCCTACCAAGCATTTTTTCGAAAGTATAAACCGACATTTGCTTACCTTTGTTTTTGGATTCAAACCGATCTTAGGAGCTCTCAGAGATTTTTCAAATCTCTTTTTCGCCATTTCAATTAATCCGCTAGATTGAAATCTAGCTATTAAAATACCAATTTAAGCCGTTGTGGCATTTCGCCGTCTCTAACGACCAAAATGTGCCCACCAGCTTGCTGATCTTTTAGTAAATCAGCAAGCTGGTGAACCGCAACGCGCTACTTCCGAATGCTTCGTGGAACCAACAAGGATTGAACTTGCAACTTTCTGCTTGCAAAGCAGACACTCTCCCAATTGAGTTATGGTCCCAAGCGAGTACCTCTCCTCGCTGTCAAGCCTTCTCGTGGCCTAGAGCCACTTTCCAAGTGCTTTCTTGTCCTTAATTATCACCGTAATTCTTGATTTACGCAACGGCTTGCACCATCAAGAAGATAATTTTCCGGGTGGGAAATGATGGATTTGAACCACCGACACACTGCGTCAGGCTTTTAGGCCCTCGGCGGCTGCTCTACCACTGAGCTAACTTCCCTAATGCCGATATTGAGTATATCGGCAATACACTAGTTGACTGCGCTTTTCAAGCATAAACAGCGGATAAAATTGGATCATTCGGCCTAGACATATTCTAGATAATCTTTGCCACTCAAGGATTATCTCCGCTACCGACCTAATTTCTGAACCTACTTTAGCACACTCTCTGAGTTTTGCAAAACTTTGATTATAGCCAAATTTAATTGCATGAGCTTCAAAGTCTAGTAAATTTTATACCACACTCCCTTGAGGGACTCTACATTGAACGCGAGAGCTTGAATATTGCCGCGTTTTTAGAAAACGCAATCAGCCCCAACGACAAACTCCACGGTTATCGCAAATTTGCTCTATTTGCCGCTCGTTGCGAGCCTCGGCAGGATCGTAGGCCCTAGGTTCATATCGCAGAGTTTTGCGAGGGTATTCACGCTCCTCGTGCTCGCGCAGAATTCTGTCTGCCTCTCGACGCATTTTTTGGGGAGATGCCGGAATCACGCCAAACTCATTTGGCACGCCGTAGAACAGGTTTCTCATTGCCTATTATCAGCCCCTCTGCGTTAAGACAATATCCCGAACTTCACTGTCCGTGACAGAACATTCGCCTTCTGAAATAGAGAAATCATAGCTTAGTTCATTGAACTCAAGAAAAATTTCTTCCTCAGTAAATTTGTCTGGAACCTTCAGCTCAATCATCACTGTCAATACCGCTCTCACTGTTTTCATACACTCACCTTAGCACGTTTGTAGGAAAGTTCAATCATTAAACGAAACGCAGTTTCAATGTCGTCTGACTTCGTTCCTATGCACACGTTTTAACACAGGTCGAGAAGTAATCAAACTACCACAACACCATTGCATTTTTGAAATGCGTCGATGAAACCTTCTCTGGCGGATTCTTGAATGGCAAAGATTACATCTTCTCGTTCTTGAGTTGTCAAATTTTGATTTTGATAACAAATGGCAACCCAAGCACTTTCGACGAGTTCACTCGAAATCAAATCTGAAATTTCTCGGGCATTGATGATAGTTTTCGTTATCTTGCTGGTGAGGTTAGCGCCCTCCGAAAACCAACGGTTGTAATCTTGTACAGTGAACTTGGCGAAACGCGCAGTGCTCATAGCCTTTTCTAGCATCCAACCATCAATGTTCAAACCGGGGCAACGCACTTTGTACCCACGTTGGTAAGAACCAAATTTTACATACCCATTTGGATCGAGAAATTTTTGATGCTACCCCGTCCAAAGACGCTTTGTGATTAATTCTTGATGAGCCATCCGATAAAACCAATAATAGCAGGCAAGCCGAGTATACTACCGAGTCCAGCAAACGCGAGGTGAAGCCCTGCGCCAGTCGAAAATTCTTGATTTCCTTTTGCTATTGCGACAAAATTCGCAACCAGAACAAGGGAGCAAATAGTAGAGAGAATGGCGAAAATCCACCAAGTTCCAATTAGAAATGTCATAGTTTACCCTGTTGTGTGAGATAGTGTTTTGCGAGAGAAACGGCCATGCCAAATGTACACCCAGAATGACCCTCATCTAGCGTTGGCACCAAAAGTTTCTGACTCTCGCAATTTTCGCCGCGGAAAGCCTCTACAGCCCCAACGGAATCGAGATGTTTTGCGATCTCAACTGCTTGCTCGGAAGCAAACAGTTCATACGCCAGTCCCATCGCGGCGCTGGCGAATTTTGGGTCTTTTGCCATGAAGCCCTTAAGTCGCTCGCGGAATAGATCCGGCAGGAGCTCAAGCCGAGCGAGAATATCAATTTTATTTTTCTCCCAATCCTCCTTCTGTACGCGGTCGTATTCAGCCAGCCATTGACTATGTGCTTCGGCTTCTTGGTCAACGGTTTGGTAACGATAAAGGCGTTCATCAATCACAATTCCGCGAACCGCGGAACCAACCCCGGCGCCAAAAAGTTTAACAGTTTCACCAACCTTGGGAGCAATTTTACAGTTTTCATCCGTACAAGCGATGCTCCATCCATTGTCAAAACTAAGATTCCATCCACCGCCCTCAAAATAGGGAAGAACTTTAGAGAGAACATGAAATTCAAATTGCGGGTCAGATGTATAGTTCATTGATTTATCAGTATTCCTTTGTTTCAAATGGTCCGTTTTGACAGGGTTTGAACCTGCATCCTCACAAGTTATGAGTACCGCCTTCACCTACTTCTAGGCTACAAACAGCATGTATTCCAATTCCAACACAAAACGGGTGGCGCCCCTCAAAGAGCTCGAATCTTAAACCAAAGATTATCTTTGGTTGTTTCCTTGTTCACAATACTCCGTTGCTAGCTTGGAGTACGTTCCCGTGTACGAGGGGCAAAATTCTATAGCCAACGCATTGTTACCTTCACAGGCGTACTGTGGCCAGGAAAGGTATCATACGTTGTATGCCCAGTGCCTTCAATGCGGAACGGACGATTTGGATAAACACATCCTCCCAGCGAATATCATTCGCTGGGTAGTTTTTGAACGCAATTACGCTGGTCTACTTTACGACTTTACACGCATGACAAATCCAACAATGACATGACATGACGAAAATTGTAACTACAGCCCAAAAAATAACTGGGTTAATGACCATCGTTAAAAACTTACCAAAAAAAATTATTCTTCTTTCTACACGCGAAAAGCGCATTTTCCACCAAGACGGTTTCACTGGTGGTGTAAATGTTGGTTTGCGATATGGCATCTTAGCAGGTTATTTCTTCTTTCCAAGCACGACAGTGCAGCTTTTCGCCATATCCGGCAAACTTGCGCCAAAAACCATCATAGCTAACCCCGGCCAAACTGCGATAAAAGGAATTAAACCGATAATTGACATTATTGTAATGCCAAAACCAGATAGTGCTAAGATTAACATGGCGTGAAAAACTGTCGTATTCATATTACTTCCTAAAGTGAACCCCACCAATCGGGTTTATTTTGCTTCCAAGTCCCAAGCCTGCCTTGGGACTTTTCCGCTTTGTAGTATTCCCTGTATGCTAAAACGGCATTGTCTGATTTATATTGGTCTGGCATTGCCATGGCAAATTTTGACAAATTACCTTCTGGCACAATGCTAGGCGCGCGAGCAAGCAAATCAATCACGACTTTGCTTGCGTGTACTTTTTTATAGCGTTCTGAATATTCAGAACACAGGTGTTTGCCTAGCAACCAAAGCCATTCGTAATTTTCTGTTGAAGATCTGGCCCAAACAGTGCAAATATGATTTTGATGAGTAGCTTTGTAAATCCCCTCAGTTTTCCCGGCCATTCTGTTGATTGTTGAAAGCATTTGTGCTGTTTCAAGAATCATTTTAATGACATGGGCGTCACAATGCCACATGGCTGATCGTTGTGGGTCGTTATCCAGCGCAAAAATATTCATGGTGACCCTACGGAGAGTTGAACTCCGCTTCAAAGATTGAAAATCTTTTGTCCTAGACCGATAGACGATAGGGCCAAAACAGGATTCGTAAGCGCTCCCTGAGTACGCAAAAATTTGGTGATTTTGTCAAGGTTCGCCAACCGTCTAGTAAGTTATGAACAGTTTTAATTAGGTGCTGTTAACCACATTCTAAATAATGGCAATTTTAATTCGGTTTTGCCAACCTCCGAAGCGAGGGTGTCTTACCACGCCCTCCCGTATTCCCATACTGAATTGTCTGCGAAATTACTCAGCAGAGCGAGCCTCGCGCGATGAGCAGCGTCGGACACCAGAAGCTCCCGGCAGCGCCGCCGAAAAACGGCTGGGGTTTTCGCACGGACAAGTTTCGTGAGCGTTTTCGTGCGAAGCGTAAACGCACTGTCCGCTGCAACGAATGGCACCGAAAGGGGTGACGCCGCAAGACGATCCTCCGCAATTCGCATTGCGTCAATTTTTACGAATACATCTTCTTTTGCACACGCCGAGTAGCCGATTAGAAGGCTCTTGCCATCGGGCGCGCGAATGGTTGCGATGCAACCGAGGCCACGACCCGTAACTCGATCATGTAGAAACATTACTTTTGTCATTGTCTTTTCCTTAGCTCCTGAAATCACTTTAACACGGTTGCTTGTTTATTCAAACTGTCGTTTCGATCAGCCGGGGTTCAACCAATTTTCTTCTTTTCGGTGCCACTCGTGAACAATCACTGGCGTTACACAGGAGCCAATTTTAAAATAATCCTGTGCGAGATAAATTTTGTAAAGTGACGGCACATTCTCCAGAGTCTTTCGCTTTAGGAGATTGTCACGAACTTCAGTAATTTCCATCCCAGAACGGCGAGCGATATTTCTGCATACCGCCAGAAAATCAAAATTACCATCTGCGTCACGATGCGGCATCATGAGCGGAAAATACGGCTGGGGTGTCACCCGGAGCGTCCTACAGCCCCCACAGGGACGGGAGCACACTACATTGTCCGCATAGCTCAAATCAATGCTCGTTGAATTAGGAAGGCCCCCCGTGCGCCGGAAATAGCGTGCGTTAGCGTCTACATGATCCCTCTCGGCATCAATATAGTATTCCTCTAGCCAAAGGGTTTGGCCAAATTCGGCTTTCCAAAATTGCTCACGAAGCACAATATCAGAAGCGAACAGACTTTCAACTTCTGCCTTGAATTCTTCAATCAGCGACGCAAGCGAGTAATCGTAAATTGCCCTGTTGCGTAGCTCGACATAAATCCAGATTTTCTTTGCTGGCTTTAGTTCCGTCGCAAACTTCTCTCTCCACTTTTGAGCTGTCCAAGCTGGTTTACCAATTGCCATTGTCTTCGTTTCCTTATAGCACGATCAAAAAACTATTCAAGCCGTGCCCTGTTGAGAGAGGAACGTGCCAGTGTGGTCTTTGTTGAAATCGAAAAAATTGCGATCAGCGGTTCTCACTTGTCGTATGACATGACCGATGAGGAGGCAAGCGAGAGCCTTTGCCTTTTCTGTTTTGTTCTTATCATCCATCATGTTTGGACCTTAACATTTTTTAGACAAAGTTCAAATCTTGTTTACATCAGATCATGCGTGGCGATATTAGTCAATTTCGCGTTCAATTTTCGTGAGTTTGAGAGGGAACTTGCCTTGAACCATGCCGCAATCGAGGCAAAAATCAAATTCAACATAATCCCCTCCGCCTACGCCCATGTCTTTCGGAACGTAACCATCACGTTCCTGCTTGCCGATGGCAACAAAGCACAAATCACTGCACTTGGCATTTACACTGGCGACGCGCTTTGACTTACATTTTTGGCAGCTCATGGTCTTATCCTATCAGGTTTTCAGCGAGGTTCAAACCTAGCTACTCATTATGAAACATGAAGAAATTTGATTGATTTGTGAAAAATTCGCCTGGATGTCCTACAGCAGTTTCAACAAATTCCGGTTGGCGGCAGATTGTTTCTGGTTATCACCGTTCGCCTTTAAATCTAGCTTTTAGGTAATCAGGCACAAAACCATCATCGTGCGAAGTGGTGATGAATGCTTGTTGCCGGTAAGCGAGATCCTCGATTTCGGCTTGCGTCATCTCGTCGAGAACGGCGGTCAATTCAGTCTTGAATTGGGACATTTTGGCCGCATTTGCTTTTGCAGCAGGGCGATCGAAAATGGCATCAATAAAAAAAAGATTTTTGATGCAGAGCTTCATCTCTGAAACTAGCCATAGAGCTTTCATCTTGTTTTCCATGGCTAGAACTTAACTTGTTTTAGTGAAAGTTCAAACGCAAATCACCAGCCGTATCTTCCCAAAAGGAAACCCATGCCAAAAATCACGCAAAGACAAATAATTTGGACGACAATTATCATTCTGTCTCGCTCGGGATGGGTTGAAATTTTGGTTGTAACTCTTGAAATTTGCGTTTATAGAATTCGGGTTTGCCTCTTTTTACAGTCAAAAGAATTCATTTCGGTCTTGGCATCTTTCCACATAGACGCCAGCCCCATTCACGGGTTTTCTGATCCGCACCTAGCCGGTCCACGGTCAAACGGACTCCCTTTTTAAAAAGGCTAGATACGACAAAAACATCAATTTTAATATCACCCTGCAAATTAGTCTGCTCAATGCCAAAATTGAGCTTGCTTCTCTTGGCGTAGTTATACACGCTAAGAGGGCGAAAATGAAGATTAAAGATTTTCATGTAGGAACCTTAATGGATTGGGAGAGAAATTCAAACCGACTCAAGTGGGATGCTACTCGATTTTTGAGTAAAGTCAAGCTGCCATTTTTCATGGCATAGCCATTTCAAAATCATCCAGATTCACTTTCAACATTCTTGAATCGCACCGATGGTGCATAGCCTTCCAGCATATTAGCAGTCGGTCGGAAGTTTTCAAACAAACAGCGGCGAGTCTTTTGGTTTTGTAGCCAATTTGCCCCATCCTTACGAGCCGCGAAAATGAACTGCCGACCCATGGGTTCAAGGTCTGTAGACAGCCCAATGTCTTTATTGGACATGACAGAGCACAGTGCGACCATCGCATCAACCTTGGAAACGATAGTGTTTAGCTTCGTTTCGAAAATTCCCACCATTTCATCAAAGTCAAACCAAAATTCTTCTGGCAGTTCCGCACGCGCAGCTTGCATGTCAAGGCCGTGCTGCATGTTCTCCCAAACGGACAGCGGAGTAAGAAGAGAGACGAGTCGATGGATGCGACAGTATTCCTTTCCTTTGATTTTGAGACGTAGGCCGTCGTCAAAACGAACGACATATCCTTCCATATCACCCTTGAAATTCTCCGAAGCCTCACGGAGAGCCTCGATGGAGGCGAAATGGTGCATTTCCGCAACGCGACAACCAGTTTCAGAACCAATGCTCTCTAGCATATTTCGCTCAAATTCCGAGCCATCGGGACGATAGCCCCCGAGAAGCACAAGCCCCTCGTAATCGTATTTCACGACAATCTGATTTGCGCGATAGATTGCCTCAAAAAGAAACGTGGAGCCGCGCCGACGATCCACAAATTCCTTCACGGAAAGGTTGTTGTTGAGCCAATTCGACGCCCAAACAGCCTGATCGCTGTAAAAAGACCCCTTAGTTGCACAGCGGAGCTTCCCGTTCCAGTGGAACGCCACGATAAGCGATCCATCGAGTTTTTCAAAGCACTGAAAACCAATACCGGACGGCGGAATAGAGCCGTTTTCGAGGTAATTGAAAAACTTTGGGAATGGAGTCGCTACGATCCTCTTTCCTGCCATATCGAGCACCAAACCACGACACATAACCGTGAATTCGTCCCATGCTCCTGCAATTGGGCAGGTCTTGGAGTAACAGTATGAAGCGAGTCCGGCGAGTTCGCTGCCTGCAAGCCCATCGCGACGAGTAATGTGGCCCGCGTCGATGCGCTTCTGGAGTTCTACGATGAGCGAATCAAAGCCGTGCTTTGAAACGTATGCGACTGCGGGGTGGACTACTGCGGTGGGGTTCATAGACGTACCTTACTTGTTTTTAGAGGTCATTCAAACTAGCGTGCGAAGAATGATTCGCTTTGGTTCAACAGCGCAACAGCTTGCGTAACGCAAGCGGCTTCCAGCCCAGAATACATGTCAGTTTGTACAAAGTATTTTGACAAATGTTTCATGTCTAGAAGATCGTCCAAAATACAAAACTTTTTGATGTGCGGATTTGCGTCTAGATGTGCCTGAATTTCGTCAGCGCGCTCCGATCGCTTTCCGTTTGGCATTTCAAACGGTCGCGGAGTTACATCAACAATCTTGCCACGGAGCCCGTGCGCTCGGAGAATTGTATCACAGGCAAACGTATCATTCATCAGTCGCCAAGAGCTAGAAACGACAATGTTTGCATTAGACGCAGACAGAATTTCCTGGAGGAATCCAATGTGCTTTGGGTCAATCTGCTCTGAGTACCAACGCCAGTTGTTAAAACTGTGCTTTGAATCACCTAGGGAGCGAATAAATTTAGGAGTATTCATCACGCCGTCGAAATCGAGATATAGAACTTTGCTTGTCATTCCGTCACCTGTTCATCGGCCACGATCCATTCAGCCACGAGGTCGCGCAGAGGGCTTCTTTTCGCAGAGGGTTTCTCTGTGTAAATTCCTCTCTCAAAACGATCAGAAGAATCCCGAAGTGCCCCCGGAGCGAAATCAATAGTTTCAATCGGGCTGCCATTGATGAACACCTCCACGATCATGTGGCGACTAGGGTGCCTGAAGTCTAGCACGATTCCATAAGAGCCCCAAAGCTCTTCTGGATAGCCGATGAAATTGATTAGATCGTTAACGACGTTTTCGGTTTCCATAGATGTGTTATACCTCAATTATCGAGAAGTTCAAACTCGCTAGTGCTTTTAGCCAATAGAAGAAACACCCTCCCAAAGATCGAAATACAAGCATGAGTTGTCCGCTTTGTAACAAAGCGGACCCATCACCATGAATCGGGGCGAGTTGAATTTGGGAATCTTTTTTCTGCGATTTTTGTCAAATTATCAGTCAAATCACTGACTGTCGAACGGAAATCCGACAAAACAGTTTGGAACATTTCCAATGCGCGATTTTCGACTTCGCTTTTATGGATCGTATCCATTTTTTCTACAATCGCTGTAAAGGGAATTTCAACTCCATTCAGAGTTAGCTTTACGACATGCACGCCGTCTACGCAGCTATTAACAGCTTCATTCATTTCGTGATTAGAAACTTCGGACAAAGCGGCTAGCAGCATTGTGTACGCCACGGCATGTTGCCGTGAAAATTCTTGACAATTTTCGATTTTTTCCATAAATTCTCCAAATTGTTGGATTTTGTCACTTCTCATACAACCCCCATGAGATCACTCAGAATTTCTTGCTTTGGATGCGTGGCGGAATATTTGCCATCTAGCACCGCGCCACGATATCTGACAACATTTTTGTAAATCCGGGTTTTTGAGTAAACGATAGTGTTTTCAAGGCGTTCTGGTGGCGCCCACAGACTACCACAAAGTGAATACAAAAATTCAACCGCCTCTGCTTTGTCAAAAGGCCCATCTTTGAATCCTTCCGAATAAACGAAATATTTAATTTCCATTTATACTTTCTTTTGAATTAGAAATGCCAGAATTGTTTGACGTTGCGGACGGTTGTGTTTGCACAATTGTGCAAATTGCGAGATATTTTGTTCCAAAAAATTAATTGGAAAATCAAGGGCATGAAAGAATGGGTTTGGATCTCGCGGCACCGCCATTTCGATTGCGTGGTTCATGCCCAAACCTTACCATGCCCTAAGTTTTATTCAAAGCCCAGCGGCCCGAAGTGCTCGCTCGCCAGCGCCATCACCGTTATCGCGGTCGTAAAGCTCAAAATTGAACGACTGCCCAACTACGGGAATGTGAACTTTCATCACACGACCCATGAGATAATCTGCATAATCCCATTTTGCAAGATAGGATTCGGCCTCGCTGTGAGAAAGAGGGCCGGGACGAGATTGAAACCTTCCCATACCGGCAGGTTTTGCTGCACCGTAGAGGGCGATTAAAGCCACAACGCGGTCATTTTCGGACTTGATTTCGATGGACATTTGTTTGATTTTTTCGTTTGAAGAGGGGATTTATCAGAAACAGGAACTTTTCAAGTTCCACGAAGAGAACCATTTTTGTTGATCTTCTCATTCAGAATCTTGATCGCCTCACGATGCACCGCGCGTTGCATATGGTGATTGCCATATTGCGAGCCGTTCCATGTTGGCATGAAAAGGCGATTAGCCCCGGACATCGCGGTTTTGAAGGTTTGAAATGCAGCAAAATCCGTGTCTAGCGTTTTTGCGTCAATTTCGGGCCAATATTTACTGACCATACCGTGGGCAAGAATCCAGTGAAAAAAGTGATTTCCGTTGTAGGCCGCTCGCTCTACGATGTCTTTAGTTTGGTAACTGTTTAAACCGTTCTTTTTGTAGAATTCTGCTTCTTTCGTCTCAAGTTTGATAAACTCACGCATAATATCGCGAGAGTCTTGTATTTGTAGAATATTCGAGGGAATATTTCGCAAATTATCCAATACTTCTTTACTGAAAGTGTATTTCGTGAGTTTTTTAATGGCTTCAAGAACTTGTTTTAGCTGATAGACATATTCAATTTTTTCACTCTTGAAAAAACAATATGTATAGAATCCCTCGACTTTGATGACAAAATTTGGAATTTTAGGATGTTCCATGGTGGTTTTAGGCCGTTCCCACTCGCTTTCTTGAGTTTGTCCCGTGACCTTAAATCCGAGTAACTCGAACGTAAAACACGTTAAATCAAAAGAGCCATCGAAAGCAGAATACTCTGAATTTCCTTTGTCGTTTAGTTCTGTTGTAGAGAATTTTTTGTACATTTGGCTATGGACAACGCAAGCCGAAAGCGGTGTAGCTTTCGGCTTTTCTTGAGAAATGCCCCCAATGTCCATACGACATTGCCCCTGTAGGATATCATCAATAAATGCAGAAATTTTCTTGCCAGTAAAGCGCTCAATTGCTCGGGTGTTATCGTTTTCTTCAATTTTTTCAATATCGCCGTAGCAGCCAATTGTCCCAAAAATCGGAAGAGTCGCCACAGTGAACAGCGATTCCGTCCCATTGTTTGTGACAATACCAAGCCCACTCATGGTTTCTTCCCAAAATTTGCAGCGAACTAGAGGAAAGAAAGCAACGGGTTCGTGCATGAGTGAAATGCCGGACATTGCGCAAGAAACAGAAAAATCGCCCATTTAGGAAGCCTTGTTTTGTAAGGGGTTGATACGCTGACTATAACTCATTTGAGGAAAGAAAGCAAACTGTCTCAAGATAGTTTTATGGACTTGCTCGAAAATTTTACAAAAATTTTTAGCCCACACAACGCGACCGGAGGCGGTTCACAAAAACACTCATTAAACGAAATACCAACCGGCTTTGATTAATTCTTCGACAGAGAAGCCCAGATCAACCATCTCTCCTGCTGAGATATCAATGTAAATTCCTTCATGAGTTTCTCTGCATGTTTTTACAGAACAAACAAAATCAGTTTCATCTGCATTCCTGTTGAATTGTTTGTTGGGAATGAGGGGCGCCTTGCAGGCGTCACAAAAAGGACTGAAATAACGAGGCTTATTCATGGGCCAAAAACCTTTTTCACGCTAGATACTCGGGACCGTTCGGCAAAAACAGTATGTTCGCTTTCGACGAAATTTAGGATAATCCTAAACTGTCATACCTGACTTAAAAGCGCAATTCTCGCCTCAATTGCCTCGAATACTGCACCCTCGGTAAGATCAGCTAGATAGAAAAACTCGCCGCGTTGCTCTAGAATGCCGTCTCTTACGAAAGCAAACAGAATTTTCTTGAAATCTGCTAGCTCCATTTGCTGCGGAATTTTCAAATTATTCCGCAGCTCTGAATAAAGCGATGTGGAAGTGTGAGCGCCTGTGTTAATCATCCAAAAAACAAGCTGTGATTTAGTGAGAGTCAAGTCAATATTAGGCATTATCAATTTTCTTGGTGTTTTCGGACACTATATACGAAGAGTAGGCGTAGTTGGGTTTGAACCAACGACCTAGCGATTATAAGTCGCTTGCTCTAACCAACTGAGCTATACGCCTTTATGTGAGTTTTACCTCACTTGCAAACCAAGTGTACCACGTTCGGAGCCAGATTCAAACTTTCTCTTCAGGAGCAGAGAAGGAGGATAAAATGCCCGAAATTTCACGATTGAGCGTCGAAATTCTTTTAATCTTTTCTGAGAGAGAATCCATCTCCCCCGAATCCAGGCCGAAGTTGGCATTCATTTGAATGCCAACTTCGGATTTCCAACATAGCCGATGCGAGCGCCGCGATGAGAATTTTCCGAAACTTAGTTCAATTTCGTAGATCCGTTCTGATCCTTCCCACTTGGCAGAATTCCACCAATTAAATCCAAATTCTACTTGCGATAGAGCGTGATTTCTTTTTTCGCAGAATTCTACTCCCGACTCTTTTCGTAGTAATTCTACAATATATTTATACTGTGCAATTTTTGTGGCATTTTTTGCACGATATTCTGCAAGTTTGAGGATGCTCTCGGGCGGCAATGCCGCCCGCAGTTTTTGCATGGCTTCAAAATAAGTTGCGCCAGAAAACCATGAATTCAAAGCGCGATTTGCCCCAATGGCATATCTGATATTATTTAACTCGACACGAAACTCTGCCCTGTCGTTGCAATTTTGCCATGTTTTTATGTAGGGGACTACACAAGAATCACCCCAATTCATAGCTCGTGCTTGCTGCACGATTTCAGAACAAATAGCCGATTCAACTTCGTTCAACATGGATGGATTATACTTTCCTTGGCTGATTATAAAAACTGTCATAGGCCGTATAATTGTCCCACCGCGGCGTGTACGCGCTTGGGTAAAGCTCATACATCATATTGTAAATATCGGTTTTGATTTGCTCACTGAGAAAAGGCTCGGCATCCCCAAGGCAAAAGTCCAAATCATTTGACGCCAGCTTTCGCTTGAAAATAGAAATTTCGTCACTTTCAAAAGGGTGTTGCGTTTGGAGCTTGTTGTGCTCATGAAGCGCGAGGATGTACTTACCTACAGAATCACTTGGCGAAGCGCGGCGAACGTCGTATGTCATGGCGTATTTATATCCTAGTGTGAGAGTTAGTCAAACTGACTTGCGTGATGAAAATGGTTCCGTCCAGAATCAGGCCCCATTCAAGGCCAGGGGCTTCACAACGTGATCGCCCCGATTAATGATATTACTTTCCGCCGTTAGAGGAATCGTGCTTAACCTTCGGATCGCGCGAGAGCTTGCGAATTCCATCCATATGCTTCGCGAGGCACTCCGCGCTCTTACAGGATGCAACCCAGTTCTTCGTGCCATCATTTAGAGTATAAGGGCGAACGTCACGATCAATGTTAGGAAAGATGCTCACCGCACAGTGATCGCAAACCTTTGGAAAATTCTCCGAAATGTCAATTCCGGCCACCGTCATTTGCTCTGGCAGACGACCTTCCCAAAGTTGGAGAATTGTTCCATCAGAGAGGGTGATGGTGGTGGCGTAACGATCAACCACACAACCTTCAATGACCTTGCCGTTCCGAATCATGCGAAAATTCATCATGAAGCAGTTATACCTTATTCGGGACAGTTATCAAACTTACACGGCCACGCTCCGTGCTTGGAGCAACCTGTAATGCAAGCCGCGCTATCAAACATTACTCGTTGATACGGCTATGTAATATTTTTTCTAAATCCAGCGACCAATTCAACGGAAAGGCATAGCCAGTCGTTCCCACGGTTAGCTAATCGCTCGACCCTTGCAGGGTTACCCAATGTCGAGCCCGTGATGATTCTAATCATTTCTAGAATGGATTGAATCATTTTCCGTTGAATTGGTCGCTGGATTTATCCCAGCTCACTAATGGTTTTTAGAAATCGTCGGCGTCTTCACCCTCATCGGCATCATAACCCTCGCCTGTAATGCTAACACGCTCCGGGTCGGGCCGGTCAAGCGCGGCAGTCACGAGATTTTGTACAGCTTGCACACTAGCCTTGTCTTCGGCTGTAAGGCACATCGTGCGAAATTCAAAAAGATCGGACCAAAGTTTGTCAAGTTCGTCGCATTTCATGGGTGTTTCCTTATGAAGAGAGTAGCCGGTTTTGAAAGTTGTTCAAACAGTAAAGAGCCAGCCAATATAACCAACAGCGCCCAAAAAGAAAAACGTGCCAATAGACAAAACAGAGGTAACTGTCATAAAATGACTATATTGTTTTTCGTTAATTATATATACTCCATAGTCCCATAAACTACAAACCCCAGCAGCTAAAAAGAAAGTAGGAAAGTTATTAATTAATAATTGCATAAACCCTCATTTTTTTTAATATTAAAAGGACCATTTTCGTAAGAGCCATCTCCGAATTTCGAGTGAATGTCGATGAATTCTCGAAGTTTAAAAGCATTTGATTTTACGCGCAAACGCAAAATACGCCTAACCTGAATATCGGGACACGTTTTGAGTCTAAAATGTGCCTCCTGATTAAAAGAACGAGAATCAATTGTTAGAATTAACTCACATTTTTTAAAACGGTCTACCATGGGGTAGTAAACGTGAAAAACCCAATGCGCGTTATGACCCTGCTTTTTAAGGCGATCAAAAGGCTGCCAGCCTTCCGCCATCATGCGCTTGCAGAGAACGCTAAACCATGCTGGAGCATCTCTGAAAAACTCAGAAAGCTCATAATTCAGCAGAGGCCCAAAATTTTTATTCCATTTGCTCATCGGCAAGGCTACTCCAAAAACCACAGTGTTGTGTGGATTGAATTAGGTCATCTGCGATGCTCTCGGCTTCAAGAGGAGAAACTCCGGCCAAAAGCATCGCATAAATAGGTTCAACAATGTAAGACAGGGAGTTCCTGTCTGCCATGTGACGCAACTTTACCAAGCGCTCCGCAATGTTCAAAGCTGTATCGCGCATTTCAATGACTTTTTTTGGCAATTTTTTCTAAATCAGAATCCAAAGAAACCAAATAATCTTTACCAAATTCATTATTTCGCATAGAACAAACTAGAGGATGATCCGATGTCAAATTCTTCTCGTGCCAAATTGATTGCGAGGCAATTCCTGCTGCGATTGCTGCCACTGTATCAACATCGCCGCTATATTCAATGCTCTGAATAATGGCATCTTGAACGCTGTTTGTACACAACACTGCGAAAATTGCAGCTTTTGCCGTAATCATTCCAAGGTTTTGTGGCGATTTGACCGGACCTTGCCATTCCCATGTTTCGTTGATTCCTAGTGTGGAATTCAAAAATTCGGGAAGATGTTGTGGTTTTCCAAAGGCATTGCGGAAATACCACGTTGCTAGAGCAACGGCTTGCGAGGCAACGACACCCGAACCTTCGTGGGTAATTCCTGCTTGAAGCGCAGTAAACTCCATGAGGAAACCAAGGTCTTTAATTAACCCACAGGGAACCGACCGCATAGCGGCGCCATTTTTATCAGTTTTGCCATTGGCCGTGATTTTTTCAATCATGTCGCGGCCGTCAACAACCCCCTCCAGAAGAATCTGAAATCCTCTGGAGTAGCCTTTGATCGGATTGCGCTTGAATGCACCTACAAACCAATTGGCAATACGCCGCTCGGTGGTTTTGGTAATTTCCTTCTCAAAACCGTATTGGCAAAAATATTCTGCCAAGGCAAGCGACATTTGGGTGTCATCGGTGTAATCACCGGGTTTTAATTCATGATGCAACGGATGTTGACGATACGAGAATCCCTTGTTGAATTCCTCGACGACCTTCCGATCTACATATTCGTAGCCCATACCATACGCATCACCAACGGCAATTTCCAATAACATTGATTACGTCCGAATCATGGTGAAAACTGCCATTGCAATTCCGAGAAAATAGCAGAGTTTGTAGAAATTCTGGTCGCGACCGTTGACAAAAACCAGCCCCATGAAAAAACCAGCCATTGCTAGCGCGGTCTGCACAACGGAGAAATGACCCAAGCTAGCGCTAATGACAAACATGAGAGCTAGCCCGAAATAGCCCATTTTGATTACGAAATTCAAAATGTCGCCAGTGCCCCAAACCACCCCGGTAAATCCGAGGAGAATTATTGCGTAGAGGTTGAAAGCTAGATGAACGTCTGTGGTTGTCATGGGCTCTTTATATAACGGTTGAATGGTTTTTTCAAACTAGTTCGACAATAGGTTCGTGCGTAGCAATAATATCGTCTAAAGCACGATGCGATAATGTTGTTTGAATTACACCTTGGCAGTGTGAAATTTCAACACTCGCATAAAAATCATGATTCCCACAGATTTTTATACAAGAAACTCCTTCAAGAATCATGGTTCCCGTTTGCTCTAAAGCAACACAAATTCTCGGAATACTATTGCTTGAAAAGTAATAGATGGCCCTAGGGCTAAATTTATCAAACATTGTTATGATTTGATAACGATAAACTGAGCGAACCGAGCGACAACAGCCAGAAATGCCATAGGGATAAAGAAAAGCTGCAAAGAAAATATACCGAATGCCAGCAGGAGGAAATTGTCTTTCTCTTCAACGAGGCCATAAATAATGCACCCAATAGCAAAAATGAAAATGAGAAGACTCGTGATGAAAAATCCGAGCCAATTATTCGTTAGAAATAGCATTGTCAGTCCTTGGGTTGAATCCTAGCACGCCCGACAGGGAAGTCAATCCGAAATCATGTCCATGTATTCGCGCTGACGATTACGCGAGCCTCCGCGGGGTTGCCGCCGATCTTGCATGATAAGCGTGGTTTGACGCAAAATCAAAGCCAAGGCATCGGGATTGCCAATGCCGCGATCGGCAAGAGTCATGCCCATCTGGCAGATGCCCTTGGTTTGATTCTTGTTTTTATTCTTGTTTGTCATAATCGCGTGCTTTCTCTTAAAGTTGTGATTTAGTTATACCACTGCCCGAGAGAAATTCAAACTCTTCGTTATTTGTAATCAATACTTGAGCTTTGAATAGAATTCAAAAACACAAGTTCTACTGAGCCGTAGTAGTCCGATTCTCTCACCGCTACAGGGCGGTGAGCAAAATATTGCTTCAACGCTTTGACGCGATCAGCAGGAGCCATGCCAATGACAGTTGAATCGCGTAACTCAATACACACTGACTGTCGCGCCGACTCCGGGACAACCGAAATTTTCACTGGTTCAAAAGACAGTTTGTAATTGCTTTTATGCGCGAGCGCCTTGGCAATTTCATCAATTTGGCCACGGTGAATTCCTAAATCGCGCGTGGTGAAACCGTTACAATCACCTTCGGTGGTGACGTGCCAAGTATTGTAGGTATTGCGATACTCGATAGGCAATAGCCCCTTGAACTGCACAACCAGTTTCGTGCCACAAAGCGGGCAAAACAAGTGCCCCTCTTCTCTAGTTTCAATGCACTTCGGACAAATATTCTCGGTTGCCATTTCAGTAATCGCTTTCTTCAGAAGATGACGAAGAGGATGCAAGACTCTCCGCGCTTTCCCAAGCGAAATCGGGCAATGTTTCGTTTGCAGAGATGGTTGTGTGCTCAATCTCGATTTGAAGTGAGGCCATGTCGTTCCAAATTTCAATGGCCCGATCGAAGTATCCATCTTCAATGGCAGCGCGAAGGTTTGCCACGTCGCCCTCAGGGTAATTGTGCCACATTCCATCTACCCAACCTACCATTTCCGAACACGCCAGAGCAAACGCTGCTCTTTTCGAGAGAGCAATACTCGTATTTACAAATGGGTCCATACCGGACCCAGGACCAACAGACGCAGTGATTTTGAAAACTTCTTGTGACATTTGTTTCTTAGCTCCTAAAACCATCTTAGCACTGATGTAGAGTCATTCAAACAAGCGAGCCCGGTGCTTCGCCTTCAAGCCACTCTATAGGAGAGTCCCGTATGGCTTTTTCTTTGCCAAGAATTTCAGCTTGCGTTTCGTCGCTTGCTTCAATTTCGACACATGTGTGGAACGTAACCATTTTCTCAATGTAAACATAAAATCTCGGCATTATTTGATAATTTTTTCTGGTGGCTTCGCGAAACTAAATTTGCAGTCACCTTTATAGTCTTTGACGATATGGAAAACGCCGCAAGCATTCCCCATGGGGAAATTTAGAAGTCCGCCAGTGCCATATACTCGGATTTCTTTAATCCCGCCAAATTCGTATATTTCTCTAATAAAGCCAAAACCACTAAAAACATTTCGGAGAGGAACTAAATAAATAAGATTTGTTGCGATTTTATAACTGTGTTTAAACCATTCTCTCGTCATGGAATATGGCGGATTTGTGATTACCCAATCGTAAGGTCCAATTGTTTGAAAAAAATCCCGACCCATGGCTATCTCTGTCCATTCAGAGCCTTCGGGTAGATAATTGAAAATGGCGCCTTTGCCATAGGCAGGCTCAAGAATCCTGCCAGATGGTTGAAAATATTCAACCATGTCTTTTGCCGCCCAATCGGGTGTGTAAACAACATCACCTTTTTTCTCTGAAATAGCCATAATATTTATTATAGGACAGTTACATCCAATGGATGTACCCAAATAATCATTCCGCTTTTATCAAGTTTCACGCGCCTCCAAAGGGAGCCATCTGCTCCTGTGATTTGGTGAATCACGGTAAAAGAGTCGCCAACATCCGTAGTGACTGGATCTTTTTGGGCAGTTAGAGGAAATGGTCGCTTGGTTCTAATGATTCCGCGTTTGTTGTCCACAGGAACTACCTTAGCACCTCCCTCTCTCTTTTCAAACACGTCAGTGCTCTTATTGGTAAGCCGTCAGCCAGCTTGACAACTGCCGAGATGCCTGATAGGATGAAAGCATACATCACAAATGCCAACTATTCAATTCCTCAAAGAAGCAGCTTCCCAAAAACTTTCTAATGGAGAATCTCTAGAGAGCTATCTTCACGTTTTGAATATACCCACAAACTCTTTCGAGTGGGAGGAATTGGTGGCAAATGAAATTTGCCACCAATTGAATTCGGGTCGCGAGGGCACCGCGCGATCAGTTGGTAGCGCGCTTGCTCGTGACCTCGAAACTGTCATCGGGCTGTGGACAAAAACACTTCAACGATGTTTGAATCCACTTTCAGATCATGTAGTATGATGGCTCAACTTCAACGAAAGAACTAAAAATGATTTCGGCACTTTATCTTCTGTCCATGTCCGTTGTGCTTTTGGCAATGGCGGTAACACTTCCACCATTTGCATTTCTATGGCTGCCTGTTGCTTTCGGAGCATTGCATGTTTTCATTGTTCTGAGCTCTGCCACAGCAAGCAAACTAGCCCGTGGTGAGTCGGCGTTGTGCATCATGTTTGCTATATATGCGATCGTGGCTCACAACTCTCTACTTCCACAGGTTAGAAATGTGTTTATGGTTTATTACCTCGCGTATGCAGTTTTGCACGTTATTGCGGGGGCCACTCGCATCGCGCTTTTGGATGAATAAAAAAAGGAAGCTATTTCCTCTTATTATTCATTGACTTTTGTCGGCATCAATATGCCAATTGAAGTCATGCAGGATTTTTCCTGTAAAAATTATTTAGTGATTTGTGCGACTTGTTGTGGATCTATACAATAGAGAAGAAAATTCTGCTATTTAGGCGCCATTGAAACATTTTCGGCCATCATCGCGCCGATGTTTCATTCGTCACAAATTGCAAATCTCATGAGATTTGCAATTTGTGACTTGACTTTTCAAGTGTATTCTGGCAGCGTTGTGGTTGATCCGGGATGCGAAAAATCTATTCCACGCAGACCTACCCCACCCCCCCTACCTAACCCATGAAGCCTATCGAATCAGAGACTATTCAAATTACACATAAACTCTCCTATTGGATCGAGGAGGGGATTGACATTTTTTTGTCCGATGAAAAAGAGAGTCTAGAATTATATCGTCTTTGGAAAACGGGCAAGGTTGATGTATTGTATGCAAACACTGCGTTCAAAAACATCTTTTCTTTTAAATTCGACAAACGTGTCTCAACCCCAATGCACACGATCTTTTTGAAAACGTATGAAGAATACGAGAGTATGCTTATACTCTACAAAGGAAACAAGTTGTGGTAATTCAAAATTATACCGGAATGCGCGTTGAAGTCTACCCATTTGGTAAAGACATTGATTTCGTGGCTGCTAAAGGCGTGATTACTGGACACTCGCCATTCGGCGAGAATCTCTATCTCGTTTTGCGTGATGATGGAATTGAATGGTATTACAATCACGAGCAACTCGTCAAATCTAATTGATATTTAAGGGTATGCAATATACCTTATATCATTCTGATAAAATCGATGTGTCGTTTCAAACCTTGACAGACAGTTGCCTTTCAGGATACCATCCAGTGAATTTTGGATGGATTCACTATGAAAATCATTCTTCTTTATTTGCGTGCCTACGTTTGATCGGCGGATTCAAAATTCAAATAAATCGTCAAATTCCAGTCCCGACAAACAAGTTTGAGTTCAAGCTCTTTACAGGTTGAACATAGTCGCCAAACCTCTAGAATAGTGTTTGTCCGAGATTGAAAATTTCAGTAGTCTTTGCTAGGCTGGCGTTATGTTGAAACCAGATGTAATGATGGATATGACGACGTTTCGCTCTCTTGCTCTAGCAGAGCGGATTCTCCAAAATACCCTTCTGGAGAATGATCGCCCTGCTTTGATGATGGTCGCAGCAACCCTCCACCCACTCGTAAACCAGGGAATTGATGAGGCTACGCTGTTGAAACTACTTCTGACGGACATGGTGTGATTGCGGCAAAATAATTTCGCCTGACACTCCATACCGTTAATAAACAAAGTTTGGATTTTTCACCACGGACTGCTATAAGGAAACCATGCGAATCAAATACAACATTTGTAGAATTTCGATGTCTGGTGAAATCAGCGAAGTGGGAGTTTCTTTTGAATCATGTCAAATGGCTGAAGAGGCTATTCAAGCATATCTAGAAGAGCAACCGCAGCGAAAATATTTTATTGTAAAAACTTATGTTGGAGGTAGCAAATAAATCAATGTTTTCATTTGTAACTAAATTTATCAAATTCCTGTATTTTTACTTAATCGGCAATCCTATTATGGTGACACAGGATCTTCTTGATCCAGGCCCCGACCATCCTCTCACAGAAATGTTATTGGAAACATGGATTTGGTTAGGGGCATTTGCGTCAGCCGTAACAACTGCGTTAGTGATGCTTGGTTGCTCATGGTTTGTTTCAATTCCTGCATCGTGGCTTATTGTGTGTGCATTTTGGGCGTCAAAAGCCTCAATTAGCAATTCTTCTCATTGAAACTACTGATTGCATTTAAAGCGGAATGCAGCGCAGAAGAAGATTGAAAGCCGTTGAGAGTGTGATAGAGTAGCTTCAGAAGTAAGGACAGCGGCACTGACTAGAAAGTGCGATTGGCAATGTGGTGGAACTGGCATACACGCTAGACTCAAAATCTGGTGCCGCAAGGCTTGAGGGTTCAAATCCCTCCATTGCTACAAAATTAGTTTTCATATCCGATCGGCACGGTACGCCAACGGCAGAGCGGAGAAACTTAAAATTTCTTGGTTGTGGGTTCGACTCCCATCCGTGCTACTCACCAATTCTAGGACTAAAACATGTCAAATGAAAAATTAGGCGAAATGAATTTCTCTTTCAATGAAAAAAATAATGGCGGGCAGCGACTAAGCCTCAAAACTATTTATCTTGATGATGGTAGCACAAATCAATTTCTCAACTGGCAATCACGTCATAAGTCCGTCACAATCGATTTAAATGGAGTTCAAATGACTCCCGAGAACCTGCGTGCTCTAGCGTCTCAGCTAGAGCAAGCCGGGAGTGAGTTTGGCAAATCATGAATCCGTGCTACTCACCAATTCTAGGACCAAAACATGTCAAATAAAAAATTAGACGTAATTAATTTCATTTTTAATGAAAAAGATAATGGCGGGGAGCAACTAAGCCTCAAAACTATTTATTTTAAGGATGGTCGCACAAATCAATTTCTCAAATTGCAATCATATTGCAATTCCGTCACAATCGAATTAGTTGGAGCCCAAATGACTCCCGAGAACCTGCGTGCTCTAGCGTCTCAACTAGAGCAAGCCGGGAATAAGTTTGACAAATCATGAATCCGTGCTAGAACAAGTTCATGAAATCCAAAACCCTGCTTTCTTGTTTGCTGCTGGCAGCTTGTAGTCCTAGCTTAACTCCGCCCTCACCAACAGACGATGCTGATGCACCGATAGACACGCCAAGTGTCATTTTACCGACACCCGTCGATGCCGCTCCAGGCATCATCGTCGATGTCTCTTTCTTGGGCGATGCATCTTCACCGATCGGTGAAGATGCATCGAGCGACACTCAAGAGGCCATGGATGTGCTTGCTGTTGATGTGCTTGCTGTTGATGTGCTTGCTGTTGATGTGCTTGCTGTTGATGTGCTTGCTGTTGATGTGCTTGCTGTTGATGTGCTTGCTGTTGATGTGCTTGCTGTTGATGTGCTTGCTGTTGATGTGGTGCTGGATGTCCCGGTATTTGGGGATATTCCCGATGTACGGTCAACAACCCTTTGTCCGCCTCGTACTATCCTTGTGGATGGTGATGAGCCTTTTTGCGTGGACGAGGCAAGTGTAACTACTAGTTCGTATAGAGCCTGTTTTATGTCTAGCCCTGGCTGCTCACACCCCAGGCTACAACATATATTTTGCGTTTCGCTTCTAGCGTCAAACCTGCCAATCAATTGCATTGATTGGCAGCAGGCAGCGAATTATTGCGCTTGGTCGGGGCATGGCCACCCACAACTCCCGAGCGAAGCACAGTGGGAAAGGTATCATAATCGTTTCCCCACGGAGACAGGTTTTGAGTGGACGCGCGATCTTTTTGATACAGATGCCGGAACGCGACGAGTTATTCGGGATTTTGCCCATATATACGCAAGAATCCCAGAAGAGGAAATCGCAACTACCTTCCGGCTAACTCTAAGATTCCGATGCGTGAGAAACCCAACATGAATTATTTTGCCGTTCAAGTCGATTCTTACTAAGAAGAAAATTTCGGTTTCCTAATTTTTTATTTTAACTTCTAGTTTGGGCGTGCTAACTTGTACCAAGAAAGAAATCCCGTATGAAAAACAACCTCACTCATATTTTAGCTATTTTGGACCGATCGGGGTCTATGGATTGCATCGCCAACAAAACAATCGAAGGTTTCAATGGTTTTGTTGTTGACCAGCAAAAAGTTGCTGGCGAAGCAACTTTAACTCTTTGTATTTTTGACGACAAATTCGACGTGATTCACGATGTTGAAAACATCCAAAACGTTCCAAAATTAACTTCTGAAGTTTACTTTGCGCGTGGTATGACTGCACAATACGATGCAATGGCAAAGTCAATTATCTTGACAGGCGAACGTCTCGCAGCAATGCCAGAAGAAGAACGCCCTAGCAAGGTAATCGTTTTGGTGATGACGGATGGCGCTGAAAACTCCTCAAAAGAATATGCCGGGGAGCAAGGCCGCTTGGCCTTGAAGGCCATGATCGAACGACAAACCAATGTTTACAATTGGAACTTTGTGTTTATGGGCGCAAATATTGATGCCAAGTCTACCGCGGCCAGTCTTGGAATTTCTGCGGCAAATTCTGCTCAATATCAATCAACTAATTCTGGAGCCATTAGGGCTTACGAAACATTGAGCAGAGGAATGACTCGATCGCGAACAGTAGTAGGTCACGTTGTGCCGGAATTTTTCGACGGTGATGACGACGCAGCTTGAATAGTCGAGAGACTATGTTATAGTAGCACTAGTTAAGCAGTGTTGCTCGGGAAGTTAGTTTAACTGGTAAAACCCGCGACTGTGGCTCGCGCGATAAGAGTTCAATTCTCTTACTTCCCTCCCTGAAAATTATAGACTGAATTGGAAAATCGGTGAAGTTGGAGCGTCACGCTAGTTTGCTAAACTAGGCCCGGAAACGGGTAGGGAGTTCGATTCTCTCATTTTCCGCCATTTGGGATTAGGCTCGCAGGACGTTGAATTTGAGACAACGGCACGGTATCATCTCGCCATGGCCTTGGTTGGCTATCGGGCACAAACAAGCACAAACAAACAGCTCTGAATATGACTCGAAAACAGTCGAAGTTGTGAAACTTGATACTGAATCTTTCATGGCTGCGTTGGAACCGCTATTACCTGTTTTTTGAAAACAGGGAGGAAAACAAATGACACCCGAACGCTATCTATTAAATTACCGTGCAAATTACACTTCCGCCCACATTGAGAGTCTGGCAGATTTTCTTCAAGCCATTGCCAATGGAGAAGATTTGTGGGACGGTGGAAAAAAAGATGCCGTCAGCTACTCTAGCGTGAACGGCTCTGGTGACTATGCGGCTTTGACTGCTCTCGGT
>Ga0209702_10002171_pt1 | contig 35215 bp, 31 predicted proteins | sample FRY01_FD_187210 | JGI IMG/M metagenome (GOLD analysis project Ga0209702, IMG submission 187210) | Freshwater microbial communities from Lake Fryxell liftoff mats and glacier meltwater in Antarctica - FRY-01 (SPAdes) (version 2) | ecosystem: Environmental > Aquatic > Freshwater > Ice > Glacier...
ATATCTTTTAAAAAAAGATTCAAAGTCGTCAAGCAAATCGAATGTTTAAGCAGAAATTTTCCAGGCATTTGGCAATCACAAGCGAATTATTATACCAAATCACTTATTAGTGAAAAAATCGAATGAAATAATGTCATAAAATTAAAAAAGGCACTTGTTTTCTCCTATTTTTGCAACTATATAAATTGATTTAATACCAAATGAGAACACTCGTTATAGGAGACATTCACGGTGGTTTGCGTGCTTTGCACCAAATTATAGAAAGAGCCAATGTTACCCCAAAAGACACACTGATTTTTCTTGGCGATTATGTGGATGGCTGGAGTCAGGCGCCCCAAGTCATAGATTTCTTAATAGAATTGAAAACCAAGCAGAATTGCATTTTCATTCGCGGCAATCACGATGAATTATTGTTGGAATGGTTGAATAAAACCAAAGAAAATCCATTGTGGTACAACCATGGTGGTGAATCTACGGTTTTAGCTTATGACAATGTCAATGTTAAAAAAATTCAAAAACACGTTAAATTCCTGGAATCTTTAGAGAATTATTATCTCGACGACGAAAAGCGTTTGTTTATTCACGCCGGTTTTACCAATGTAAATGGTGTTGATTATGAATATTTCCCTAAAATGTTTTATTGGGATCGATCATTGTGGGAAACCGCATTAGCATTGGATAAAAAGATGAAAAAAGATGATTTGTTTTACCCAAAACGATTGACATTGTACAAAGAAATCTACATTGGTCACACGCCCGTTTCCAGAATTGGCAAATCCACTCCAATCAAGATGGCAACCGTTTGGAATATTGACACGGGAGCAGCTTTTAAAGGTCCGCTAACCATTTTGGATGTGGACACAAAAGAATTCTGGCAAAGTGAGCCTTTACCTAGTTTATATCCAAGTGAAAAAGGAAGAAATTAAAAGCCTATATTTGCAATACAATAAATTAAAAACAATGAAAAATATTTTTACAATCGTATTACTAGGTGCATTTTGTATAATAAATGCTCAAGCTTTCAAAGGAAAAGGAGATACAAAACTCAACATCGGGATGACAATTCAAAATGGCGGAACTGGCGTTTTAGCTGCTGCTGATTTTGGACTGGGAGAAAATTTTTCTATTGGAATTCTCGGCTCCTACTTATTGGGCGGAAGCCAAATAGAGGATGTTAACAGTGATTATCGTTTTGATGCTAAGGCACGATTTAATGCCAATTTAGGAAGTGTATTAAATCTTTCTCCAAAATTTGACGTGTATCCTGGATTGAATTTAGGTCTAAAAAACTTTGGTGGTCATCTTGGCGCAAGATATTTCTTCACGGAAGGATTTGGCGTTTTTTCTGAAATTTCTGCTCCTTTTGCCAAATATGACAAGGAAGCTGCATCAAAATACAATAATGGAACTTTGTTTAATGTTGGTGTATCGTTCAATTTATAAGAGTCGAATTTAAAACAAATAAAAAAGCGGCAAGATTTTCATCTTGCCGCTTTTTTTATGAATTTGTTTATCTACAAATCAAATTTTATTCCTTGTGCCAAGGGCAATTGCGTTCCATAATTAATGGTATTGGTTTGTCTTCGCATATAAGCTTTCCAAGCATCGGAACCGGATTCACGTCCGCCACCTGTTTCTTTTTCTCCACCAAAAGCGCCACCAATTTCGGCTCCAGAAGTTCCAATATTTACATTGGCAATGCCACAATCAGAACCAGATTGGGAAAGGAATAATTCCATTTCTCGCATACTATTGGTAAAAATAGAAGAAGAAAGTCCTTGTGGAACACCATTTTGCAATGCAATTGCTTCTTCGATTGTGGTGTATTTCATTACGTATAAAATGGGCGCAAAAGTTTCTGTTTGTACAATATCAAAATGATTTTCGGCTTCAATAATACACGGTTTTACATAACATCCGCTTTCAAATCCTGTTCCTTCGACTACTCCGCCTTGGACAATAATTATTGCTCCTTCTTTTTTAGCTTTTTCAATAGCCTCTAAATATTCTTGAACAGCTCCTTGGTCGATAAGTGGTCCAACGTGGTTATTTTCGTCCAATGGATTTCCGATTTTTAATTGGCTGTAGGCATTTTTCAAAACACTGATGGTTTTGTCATACACACTTTCGTGAATGATCAAACGACGTGTTGAAGTGCAACGTTGTCCAGCTGTTCCAACAGCTCCAAAAACGGCTCCAACCAAAACCATACTGATATCAGCGTGTTCCGAAACGATAATTGCATTGTTTCCTCCCAATTCTAGGATTGTATTTCCAAAACGTTCTGCAACGGTTTTTGATACGTGACGTCCTATTCTTGTTGATCCCGTGAAAGAAACCAATGAAATTCTGTGGTCATTATTGATTAAATCTCCTGATTCGTTTCCGGTTACCAAGCAACTTACGCCTTCGGGAACATTGTTTCTTTTGAGAACTGTTTTGATAATATTTTGGCAGGCAACGCCACACAATGGTACTTTTGAACTGGGTTTCCAAATCGCAACATCACCACAAACCCAAGCAATCATTGCGTTCCAACTCCAAACTGCAACTGGAAAATTAAATGCCGATATAATTCCAACGGTTCCTATTGGATGGTATTGCTCATACATTCTATGCATTGGACGTTCGGAGTGCATCGTTAATCCGTATAATTGGCGCGATAAACCAACAGCAAAATCACAGATATCTATCATTTCCTGGACTTCACCGTAGCCTTCCTGAAGACTTTTTCCCATTTCGTAAGAGACCAATTTTCCTAATGGTTCTTTGAATTTTCTTAATTCATCACCCATTTGGCGCACGATGTCACCTCTTCTTGGCGCTGGAATCATTCGCCATTCTAGGAAAGCCTCTGAGGCTTTTTGCATCGCTTTTTCGTAATCTTCTTTGGTAGAAGTTTTTACTTTTGCAATTAAAGCTCCATCGGCTGGCGAATAGCTTTCTATGATTTTTCCGTTGGCAAATTGGTTTGCTCCGGTTGATGTTCCTTCGTTTAGGGCTTCAATCCCTAATTGTTTAAGGGCTTCTTTCATTCCAAATTGGTCGGCTATTGTTATCATTGTAACTTTATGGGTTAGAATTGTTATATTTATTTACAAATATATTATTTAATATCAAGATAGAAAGTAAATGTAACACTATTTAAACCATTAGAAAACGCTCCGTAAATTTTTACTTGCGCAATTGCAAAAAGAACTTATGATTTTGATTTCTGAAAATTAATTTACTACTGTTGTAAACTTAAAATCACATTTTCAAAGATAAAAGGTTTGAAGAGCAGTTATCGTTTTTGCCACATATTAATGTGATTTTATGAGTTTAATTTTGGGCACAAGTGAGACGCTTGTGCTCAATGTCATTAAGTTAAGGAAATAGGCAATCAAATTTTCGTTTTTTTTGTCATTTCGACGAAGGAGAAATCACATAATGAGAGCAACAAATGTGATTTCTCCTTCGTCAGAATGACAAATGTGATGGAAATCCCAAATCACCTAGCCCTGATAGAAGCGGCATCCTATTGTGCCGGGGTTCGGCACGATAGATATAGCGGATAGCAGGATTAGCTCCTGAAAATTTAAAACATATTCTTTTTCTTGAACAAGAAGACGCCAAAAACGGAAACCATAAGCGAAATTAATAGCACAATCCAAAATCCAAATCCATTTTCTTGAAGATTATTGGGCACATTCATTCCATATAAACTGGCGATTAATGTGGGAATCATTAAAATTATTGAAATCGAGGTCAAGCGTTTCATAATGATGTTCAAATTGTTTGAAATCACCGAAGCGTAAGCGTCCATCATTCCTGTCAAGATGTTGCTGTAAATGTTAGTGGTTTCTTCGGCTTGGCGCAATTCGATTTCTACGTCTTCGAGCAATTCTGGGTCGAAAGTGTCTTTGTGGGTTTTTAAATTTTTGAGTCTGCGGAACAAAACATCATTGCCTTTCAAGGAAGTCATAAAAAACACCAAACATTTTTCTATTTGCAGCAAGGCTTGAAGTTCCTCGTTTTTGATGGATTCTTCTAGGTTGTCTTCGGCCAATTTGATTCGTTGATTGATTTGTTTGAGGTGTTTCAGGAACCAAACGCTGGAGGACAAAAGCAGTTTCAACACTAAATCATAATGATTATCAATGGTGATTTTTTTGCGTTTTGTGTAGGAAATAAAATCGGGAAGAATGTCGGATTCGTGAAAACACAGCGAGACAAAAATATCGTTTTTGAACATCAACCCCAATGGCGTTGTGTTGAATGGCAGTTTAGCATCGTTGCTTTTGAAAGGGATTCTTAAAATAATCAGTGTCCAACCGTTTTCGATTTCAATACGCGGTCGTTCGTCAATATCTTCAATGTCGTTATAAAAATCTTCTGGAATTTGGAGTTCTTTGAGCAGGAATTTAGTTTCCTCTTTTGTGGGGCAAACCACATTAATCCAGCTGTTGTCTTGAGCGTTTTCGGTTTGGGTTAAACCATTGTTGTTTTTGTAATACGTAATCATAATATAATGCGCTGTTTTAGGAATAACGCTTACATTATGCAACGACTATTCCTGGTTGTATTTATTTTTCTTCGAATAATAATCGCTCATTGTGGATATTTTATTTTTTTGCAAAAGTATCGCTTTAAATAGTAAAGAAATCTTAATTTGTTCTTAATTTAAATTCTAAATTGGCTTCCTAATTTGGGTGCTTTAGATTTAATACCGTTCGGTTTTGTAACCATTATGTTGTTTATAAAATCTTTGTCAAAGTTTAAAACTTTGACAAAGATGAGAGAGGCAATACGTATTTTTCGGTTGAAAATAATGCGTTGAAAAATTGCTGCTTAAACAGCAAAAATCAATCTTTTTTCACTACAATACTCGTGGGATTAAAAATTTGTGGAATTTGTTTTGGATCGTTTTTGTAAGTGGTGATTTTACCTTTTATATAAATGTTTTTATCTTTTAAATCTTCGATTTTGATGTTCAATTTTTCGAGGTAATTAGTAGTGATTACCACTGTAAAAATACTCATTGGATAGGGCTGGTCAATGTTGATATAATTGGTAAATTTACCTTCGGCGGCAAGTTTGAAAGAAACAACTTTTCCAACCACGCAAACTTCTTTATCCATATATTCTTTGACCTTGGCCGTTGTGATGGTGTCTTGCGAAAAGCAATGTAAGGAAATTAGAAGAAGAAATGCTGTAATTAGATTTTTCATAAATTGGATTGTTATTTTACTTCTTTTATCAAATAAATATAGACGGGGAAGTGGTCACTATAGCCAATTTCTGTCATAGAATGTCGGAGAGGATACCCTTTATATTGACCAACCGTCGTTATCATAAAGGGTCTGTTAGTGATTCCTGCTTTCCAATATTGAAAAGTAGAAAAATCAGTTTTGATCAAGGTTTCGGAAACCATTATTTGGTCAAAAATATCACCAGCATCTCTATAAAATAACGAAGCATTGCCTGCTTTAGCCATTTGTTCGAAAGGATTGTATATTCCAAATTGTTTTACCTGTTCCTTTTTGAGTTTTGCTCCAATACCTTCTTTTATACTTTTATTGTAGGTCCCATCGTTAAAATCGCCCATTGTGATGATTTTTGCATTTGGAGTCACTTTATAAATAGAATCAATTATTTTTCTATTTAATCTTCCTGCAGCTTCGCGAAACGGACTACTTTTCTTCTCTCCACCAGAGCGTGACGGCCAGTGGTTTACTAATACATTTATTTCTTCACCATCAAGGAAACCAGTAACTAAAAGAATATCTCTGGTGTAAACCCTATTGTTATCTGTAATTTCAATTTTATCTTTATCGACTTTTTCCTCGTCAGTTTCATTTTCTTTAGATTCTTTTTCGATATTGTTTCCTCTATAAATTATCAAAGGAATATTAATAAAGCTGGTAGGTTTAAAATGTTTTTTTTGATACAATAAGGCTACATCAATTCCTCTTTTATCTGGAGAATCGAAATGCACGATTCCATAATCTTTATTAATAAGTAAAGGTTCTTTGATTAAATCTTCCAAAACACCTCTGTTTTCAATTTCAGAACCTCCAATAAATGTTGGAGAATTATTTGGGTTTTGATTAGTACCTATTATCGATAATACTTTAGCCAAATTATGAAGTTTTTGACGGTATTTTGTTGAAGTCCAATTTTGGATTCCATTTGGCAGCCATTCTTCATCGTTATTTGATTGGTTGATTGTATCGAATAGGTTCTCAAAATTATAAAACGCCACAGTATGTACAATATACTTTTTTTCTTGTGCATTTGTATTATAAATTATGAAAAATACAACGAAAAAGGCAAATAGATTTTTAATTCTCATATAATCGAATATTAATTTAAAGTCAAATTAATTACAAACAATGCACCAAAAGTAGATAATATTATTAAAAGATGTACATTTGTCTGCGTTAAGTTTTAATTAACACTTTGCGTTAAGAAATATTAATTTTTTTATTATGAAAAAACTTGTTATTAGTACATTATTTGTAATGCAAATGCTTTTTGTTTTTGGACAAACAACCACCGGTATTACTGGAAAAATTATAGACTCTAAAACCCAAAAGCCCTTACAAAATGTTGTTACTTCTATTCGAAGCTACCAGTTTGACACTTTTACAACATTGACTAATGAAAATGGAGTCTTTATAATGAAAGATTTAGTTGTAGGAAGTCAATTATTACAAATTAGAAGTACTGGTTTTAAAGACCAATTACTAACCATTAAAGTAGAAGCTGGAAAAATCCTAGATTTAGGAGTTATTGTTTTGGAAGAAGACATAACATCAGAGCAACAATTAAGTTTAATAACTATTACAGAAAATGATTTAGGGGATGATAATAGCGGTTCAGAAAGTACGGCTGGTTTATTACAAGCTTCCAGAGACGTTTTTCAACAAGCAGCAGCATTCAATTGGGGTCAAGCTCGTTTTAGAATTAGAGGTCTTGATAACGAATATGCAACCACTATGATTAATGGTGTGTCTATGAATAAAATATATGATGGAAGACCACAATGGTCTAACTGGGGAGGTTTAAATGACGCCACTAGAAATCAAGAATTTACAACAGGTTCTTCACCATCAGATTATACTTTTGGCGGAATTCTTGGAACACAAGAAATTAACACAAGAGCTTCTATTTACAGAAAAGGTACTAGAATTTCTGCTTCAGGAACTAATACAAATTATAGCGGAAGAACAATGATTACGCATGCTTCAGGAATGGGGACAAGTGGATGGGCTTTTGTGGTTTCTGCTTCTGCACGTATGGCAAACGAAGGGTATTTTGAAGGTACAGACTATGATGCAAAATCTTTGTTTGCAAGTATTGAAAAGAAATTTAATGAACACCACTCGTTAAATTTCACATCTTTTTATGCTCAAAATTCTAGAGGCAAAAGTTCTCCAAACTCAGATGAAGTAATAAAATTAGTAGGAGAAAAGTATAATTCTTATTGGGGTTGGCAAGATGGTAAAAAGCGTAACTCAAGAGATAGGATTATTAACGAACCAATCTTAATGCTGACTCATTATTGGAAAATGTCTGATAAAACTAATTTAACATCTAACATCACACATCAATATGGTAAAATAGGGAATAGTAGAATTGAAAATCAAGGAGCGGACAATCCTGATCCAACTTACTATCGAAATCTTCCAAGTTTTTATTCTTCTGCTTATAATCCTGACGACTACACTGATTTTCAGGGAGACGACCCATTAAATGTTGCTAATGCAGCGCTGGCAAGAAATAATTTCATAACGAATAAACAAATTAACTGGAATCAAATTTACCAATCTAATCAAACTTCGGATGGTCATAGTGCTTATGTTTTATATGAAGACAGAACCGATGATAAATTATGGACAGCGAATTCAATAATAAGTTCTCAATTAGCTGACAATATTAATATGAATGCTGGAGTAGCATTCAAAAAATTAACCTCAAATAATTTTGCTACTGTTTTAGATTTATTAGGGGGTCAATATTACCAAGATTATGATAATTTTCAAGTTGGATCAGAGCAGCAATCGGATTTAAATAATCCCAACAGAAACGTTGGCGTTGGTGATAAATTCGCATACAATTATAATTTATTAGCCAATACAATAGATGCTTTTACACAATTTAAATTTACCTATAAAAAAATAGATTTTTATTTAGCTCAATCATTTAGCAAATCACAATATCAAAGAGAAGGATTGTATAAAAATGGTTTGTATCCAACAAATTCTCTTGGAAAAAGTAAAAAATACAATTTTGAAAACTTTGGTTTCAAAGGAGGTTTAATTTATAAAGTTACAGGTAGACAATTTTTTGCTGTTAACGCTGCTTATATGACAAAGGCACCCACTTTGAGAAATGTTTTTCCTAATGCCCGATTGAATGAAAACACGCCAGCCGGACTTAAAATTGAAAACATTACAAGTCTTGATGCAAGTTATATTATAAAAGCACCAAAATTTAAATCTAGAATAACTGCTTTTTATTCAAATGTAAAAAATGCTACAGAAACTTCATTTTTCTTTGGAGAAGGAATATTTGATGATAATGATGGTGATGGCGGTGATGCTTTTGTGGCAGAAACGATTACAAATATTGAAAGACAAAATATAGGTCTAGAACTAGGAATGGAATACCAACTTACTTCTACAATTAAGTTTACTCTTTCTGGAAATTATGGGGAGTACATTTTTAATAATAATCCAAACGTATCGTTGAATAATGATAATTTAGCTTCTGATACCAATACAAATCCAGTCATTGATCTTGGAACTGCAAAATTAAAAGGATACCGTCTTTCAGGTGGGCCTCAAACTGCAGCTTCGTTTGGGATAGAGTATAGAGACCCAAAATTCTGGTGGATTGGCGCTAATGCCAATTATCTTGCAAATAATTATTTAGACATTTCTTCTTTATTAAGAACTGATAATTTCTTTAGAAACCCACTGGATGTCGAAGGATTGCCATTCCCAGAAGCGACAAATGAAAGAGCGAGCGAATTATTGAAACAAGAAAAATTTGACGCCTTTATGCTTTATAATTTAATAGGAGGAAAATCATGGAAAATTAAAAATACAACTTTTGGTTTTTTTGCAACTATTAATAATGTTCTTGATGTTAGTTATAAAACGGGAGGTTTTGAACAATCAAGAAATGGTAATTTCAGAGAAGTAAATCAAGATATTTCAAGCGGAACTCCCGCTTTTGCTCCTAGATATTTCTATGGTTATGGAAGAACTTATTTCGTAAACCTTTATGTTAATTTATAAACAATATCGCTATGAAAACAAATAAATTATTATTAATCGGATTTTTTTCTTTAATTTTTTTCATAGGATGTTCTCCTGAAGATGAAATTAAAAACCCGAAATTAGCTTCTTATAAATTATATGAGGATTTCGTTAGTAATTCAGTAAATGGACAAGCAATCAATCTTGCTGGATGGACAAACTTCGCAGAAGCAGGAACAATAAAATGGCAACAAGGCATTTATTATTCTGATAAATACGCAAAGTTTTCAGGATTTCAACCAGTTGTAAATTTGCGAGAACTATCAAACATTGGATGGTTAATTTCTCCTGCTATCAATATGGACACTTATGAGAATGAAAAATTAGCGTTCGATGTAGCCCAAGCTTATGTTTCTTCATCGGCTAATTCAATTGAACTTTTAGTATCATCAAATTTTGATGGAACAAATGTTTTAACAGCTACTTGGCAATCAATATCATTTACAAAACCACCATTAAATTTTGATACTAATTTCGATTTCTTTAGCTCAGGATTAATTGATTTATCAAGTTATGAAGGAAATATTCACCTTGCATTCAAGGTAAAAAGTTCTGGAACTAACTTTTCTCTTGATGGTACATATGAAATAGATAATGTTAGAATTGTAGATAAAAAATAAAGTACAACTATGAAAAAATTATTTTTAAAATCAGGTTTAATAGTATCATTGGCAATTGGACTTTTTTATGGTTGTGCTAATGATGATAGCTATAGTACACCAGAAAAAACTTTGGTTACCTATGAACTTATATCTACTAAAACTGTTAAATCTGTTAGAGATGCAGCAACGAGTTCACCTGTAGCTATTGTTGGCAGTGATATAATAGAAGCGTATGTAACGTCAAGTGATGAAAAAGGGACATTCTATAAATCTATCTCTTTTCAGACTATCCCTACAGACGGATCAGCACCAATTGGATTTAGTGTACCTATAAATGCGACAACACTTTACGGAAAAGGATTTGTTCCCGGAAGGAAAGTATTTATTAAACTTGAGGGTTTATATAGCGCAATTGTTTATGGGTCTTTACAAATAGGATCTTTATATGAAGGAGCAATAGGTAGAATTTCAGAATTTGAATGGCAAAATCATTTGTTACCTTCGGCTAAAATTGTGCCAGAAAGTGATATGGTAAGAACATTAAGTTTAGCAAATGCTTATGCTGATGCTAACCAAAACACTTTAGTTGAATTAGACGCTGTTCAGTTTTCAGAAAGTTCAATTAACAGAACTTATTATGATATTGATTCAGGTGGAGGCGCTACAAATCACACACTTATTTCCTCAACTGGTGGAACAGAGCAAGTTATCCGTTTTAGTAGTTTTTGCCCTTTTACCGGAAATCAAGTTCCAAAATTGAGTGGTAAAATCAGAGGTGTTTTAACCAAATACGATACTGATTTCCAGTTTATTGTAAGATATGAAACTGATATTAAATTGACTTTACCTCGTTTTGATGTCTCTCCAGCTGTTGGAGGAACTGCCATTGTTTACAGCGGAACTTTAAACGAGCCATTTACTTCATATAATGCAAATATTATTGCATTTCCAACCTATATTAACGATGCTGTAATAGGAAGTAGATATTGGAAATTAACAACTTTTAGCGGTGCAAAATACATTCAAATGTCGTCATTTACGGGATCAAGTGGATTTCCTGTGCCAGAAGTTAATAAATCTGCTTTTATTGTTCCAGTTAATTTAACAGCGGCTACTACTTTGTCTTTTAAAACAAAGTCAGGTTTTGATAATGGTTCTGCTTTGAAAGTATATTATTCAACAAACTATGTGCCTGGAGGAAATTATAATAGTGCAACTTTAATTGACATTACTTCAAGTTTTAACATTCCAAACGGTCCAGCATCTGGTTATCCAGCAAATTTTACATCAAGTGGTAATTATACAATTCCAGCTAGTTTAACAGGAAACGGATATTTTATTTTTGAGTATAATGGAAATGGAAAAGGAGGAGTTACAACTACAATACAGATTGACGATATTATCGTGAATTAATCACTGTTAATAAATTTAAAAAAGACTTTCGGTGAGAAAGTCTTTTTTATTTCTAATAATTAGAATTGAAAACCTCAAAAAAGTCAATAAAACCAACTGATTTATTGATTAACTTTGTACAAAGTCCCAAAAATGAAAAATTTACTTACCCTACTGATTCTCCTAATCTCTTATGTTAGCTATAGCCAAGTCGTTATCAACGAATTGGATTCGGATACTCCAAGTACTGACAATAAAGAATTTATCGAATTAAAATCGACTGCACCAAATTTTTCACTAAATGGTTATGTTTTAGTTTTATTCAATGGGAATGCCACTTCAACTACAGCGAATAGAAGTTATTTCACCTTAGATTTAAACGGACTGACAACTGACTCCAACGGAATAATTCTCATTGGAAATTCACTTGTTTCTCCCGTTCCAGAAAAAATATTTTCGGATAACATCATCCAAAATGGGGCCGATGGCGTTGGTCTTTATCTCGGAAATGCATCCGATTTTCCAGACTTTACATTGGCAACAACCACAAACCTTATCGACGCACTAATGTACGATACACAAGATTCCGATGCTACAGCTCTAATGGCTTTGTTGGGTGTTACCGCACAATATAACGAAAATCAAAACAACCTTCAAACCACCCAATCCGTTCAAAGAAAAAGCGACGGAACGTATGAGACCAAAAATCCAACTCCTGGAGCAAATAATGATGGAAGTGGGATTGTTTTCAACGGAATTACAATTACCGCCAACACTGCCAATAAAAATGAAGGAGATAGTTTTCCTATAACCTTTTCGACACAAACTAATGTGACCAGCGATTTGACTTTTACTTTTACTCTAAACAATTCGTCTTTCACCACTGCTGATTTTACCGGAAACACCGCTGTTTTCATTCCTTCTGGTTCCAATACTTTCACAACAAATATTACGATTACTGATGATGTTTTAGACGAAGGTGACGAAATTTTAAAAATAAAATTTGGCGTCATTCCTTCGCAATACAATCGCCTCAATGATTATATCGAAATCCGTGTTATCGACAACGATTTTACCATTGCTCCATTTGGAACTCCTTTAAATCCAACGTATGGTATTGTGTCAAAAACCACACCTTCAGGATATTATGATTCACTCGAAGGACTTTCGGGAGCAGCTTTAAAACAAGCCGTTCAGGACATTATTGCTAATCCAGCCGTTGTTCACGCTCATAATTATGGCGACATTATCGAGATTCTAAAAACAGCAGATCAAAACCCATTGAACAGCAACGAAGTTTGGTTGATGTATGTCGAAAAACCACGTTCCAAATTAGAATTTCAAGACACCGGAATCAATACCGGAAAATGGAATCGGGAACATATTTATCCACAATCGCGTGGCGGTTATACGGACGGAACCTCGAGCATTCCCGATGGAATAAATATTTGGTTGCCTACAAATGCCGGTGATCTTCTTGCCGGCCATGCCGATGCGCATCATCTCAGAGCCGAAGACGGAGCCGAAAACAGTTTACGTAGCAACAAGGATTATGGTTTAACAGGATACAACGGACCAACGGGAACATTGGGTTCATGGAAAGGCGATGTGGCTCGTTCCGTTTTTTATATGGCGGTTCGCTACAATGCCTTAAGCGTTGTCAATGGCGATATTGCTGACACAACAGTGGGACAATTGGGCGACTTGGCTTCTTTGTTGTCTTGGAATACCTTAGATCCTTCGGATGATTTTGAGATGAACCGAAATAATTACATTTACACTTGGCAAGTAAACCGGAATCCTTTTATCGATTATCCAGATTTGGCCAATTATATTTGGGGTGCAAAAATGGGTCAAGTATGGCATTCGAATTTATCAACCAATGATTTTTTGAATTTCAAAGTCAATCTTTATCCGAATCCGGCCAAAAAATCAATCACAATTTCTGGCTTGAACGAAATAGCGACAATCGAAATATACAACAGCATTGGAGCAAAAATTTTGGAGTCTAAATTTACTGGCGAAACTAAATTGAACATCGATTTTCCTTCAGGAATTTATTTTGCGAAAATTACTTCGGGAGATCAATCCATCGTGAAAAAAATAGTAATTGAATAAAATATGAAAACTATCCGATTTTCTTTTATAAATGGTAGCGCTGTTTTTTATAAGCTTCTAATTCTTATTTTTGCTTTACAGTTTTCCAATATTCAAGCACAAAAACCAATGAAAATACCACCTAGTTTACAAAAAGGAGATACGATAGCTATTTTGTCCACAGCGCGCAAGAACATTGACGACAATCTAAAACCCGCCATTGATTTAATGCACAGTTGGGGATTAGAAGTCCTTATTGGAAAAACCATAGGATTAGATAATAATCAATTGGCCGGAACCGACGAACAGCGTGCAGCCGATTTTCAACAGCAAATAGACAACCCCAATATCAAAGCGATTTGGTGTGTTCGTGGTGGTTATGGAACCGTTCGAATAATAGATTTATTAGACTTTACTAAATTCAAACAAAGTCCAAAATGGATTGTTGGATTCAGCGATGTCACCGTCGTTAGCAGTTATTTAAACAAATTAAACATTGCTTCCATTCACGGGGCAATGCCTATAACGGTGGCAAGAGCAACTCCAGAAACGCTCGAAAGTTTACGAAAAGCTCTTTTTGGCGAAAGCCTGAAATATGAAATTCCTTTTAATTCCGCCAATAGATTAGGGAATGCAAAAGGCGAAATCGTGGGCGGAAATTTATCTATTTTATACAGCTTGATGGGTTCGAATGCGCAAATCGATTGCAAAGGAAAAATTCTTTTCATCGAAGATATTGATGAATATTTATACCACATCGATCGAATGATGATGAGCCTGAAACGTTGCGGATGCTTTGATGGATTGAGTGGTCTAATCGTTGGCGGAATGACAAAAATGAGGGATAACGACATTCCTTGGGGGAAAAATGCCAACCAAATTATTGAAGATATTACCAAAGGATATTCGTTTCCAATCCTGTATAATTTTCCAGCAGGACATTTTAGCGACAACAGAGCCTTGATTTTTGGCAAACAAGTTTCATTGGAAATAAACAAAGTATCTTCAAAACTAACATTTGAATAATTTTAAAATAGAATATTTCAAACTGAAAACTGTGACTATAAACTGAACACTAAAAAATGGCCGAACACAATGAATTAGGGAAACTGGGAGAAGAACTGGCCGTTGAATTTCTTCGGAAAAATGGCTATGAAATTCTGGAAACCAACTGGACTTTTCAAAAAGCCGAAATAGACATCATCGCCCAAAAAGAAAACACGCTTGCCATAATCGAAGTAAAAACACGTTCGTCACTAGACTTCGGTTTGCCGCAAGATTTTGTGAAACCAAAGAAAATCCAACTTCTGGTAAAAGCCGTAAACGAATATGTTGTTTCAAATAATTTAGATGTTGAAGTCCGTTTTGATATTATTGCGATTCACAAGGAAAGCAAATCTTTTGCGATAGAACACTTGATTGACGCCTTTTATCATTTTTAATTTAATGTTGTATTTGTAACAAATTGTTTTTTTATTTATATTTGCAAAAGATTTAAAACAACTGCTAAGGCAATCGTGGCTTTTCTATACAAATCTTCCGAGACAAAACGGTGATTTCCTAAAAAACAAAAACAACTAAAAACATGAAGACAGTTTCCTCAATCGTAGAAAATTACATCAAGACAAAGCCGTTTTTACTCAATGCCTTGTCGCTTGGAATCATCAATTTGACATCCTTGTCCAGGAATATTATGGTCGAATTAGAGAATGAATTTGGCAAAGAAGTAAAACAAGGCGCAGTTGTAATGGCATTAAAAAGACTTACGGAAGAGTTGGATTTTAGACTCAATCACAAAATTAATAAAGTAATAAAAAATATTGGCGAAATCACAGTTCGCTCTGCATTGACAGATTTCACCTTTGCAGCCTCGGATACGGTTTTGAACAAACAAGCCGATTTAATTACCGATATCAACTCCTTTTCAGATATTTTCTACACCTCATCAAGAGGCGTAAACGAAACCAATATCGTAGTCAGCAACACCGTTAATCACTTGGTTGACAAACATTTTGCCAAAGAAAAGTTGATTCAAAAACTGGAAAATCTAGCTTCGATTACGGTAAAATTGCCTAAAGAAAACATCGTTGTTCCTGGAATTTATTATTTCATTTTCCAACGTTTGGCTTGGGAAGGAATCATCATCAACGAAGTAATTTCAACTTCTAACGAATTTACCATTTTAGTAAGCGAAGACGAAGTGGATATCGCTTTTAAAGTAATAAAGGATTTGAAAAACTAAAAATTTAGACTATTTCAAAATACGAACGAGGTTTATGGCTTCTATTACTATTAGGGATTTAAAAACTTTTATAAATACTTTCGTGTACTGAACCTAATTCTACTAATTTATGGTTTTTTCTACCTTAATTCAAGGCCAATTTCTATATGATTTTTGGGGAGCAACTTAATGGGCTTGATTTTTATAAAAGTGAAAAAGGCGTTCCTAAAATACCTTTAAGCGCGCCTTTTTGCAAAATACTAAAACAAAACTAACTAATTCAATGTCCTAAATAATTTAAAAACTAAATTAAGTTTAATCATAACGCTCATAAAAAAAAATTATTGTGCAAAAAATAACTTTTTATTGATTTTTTTTAATAATTATTTTTAATGTTTTTAAATCTATTTCCGAAGTTTTTTTATTGCTTTATTTGTATATTTTTAAGTACTTTTGATTAAATCTAATAAAAAAATGGCCGAAAATTTAAAATTTGCAGTAATTGGTGGTGGAAGTTGGGCAACAGCCATTGCTAAAATGCTTTGCGTGAGTCTAAAAGAAATTGCTTGGTACATGCGAAATGAAGATGCAATTGAACATATAAAAATCCATCATCACAATCCTAATTACCTGAGTTCCGTTGAATTTGACGTAAAAAAACTAAAACTCACCAGCGATATAAATGAAGCCGTAGCTTATGCTGATTACGTCATTTTTGCCATTCCTTCCGCTTTTTTAAGTGGCGAACTTAAAAACCTTACCGAGAGTTTGGAAGGAAAAGTTATTTTCTCTGCCATTAAGGGAATCGTTCCTGAAACAAGCCTGATTGTTGGCGAACATTTTAATAAAACCTATAACATTCCTTTCGAAAATATTGGAGTGATTACTGGTCCTTGCCACGCCGAAGAAGTAGCTTTGGAACGTTTGTCTTATTTAACCATTGCTTGTGGGGATGCCGAAAAAGCCAAAATCGTAGCCAAAAGTTTATCGTGTAATTATATCAAAACCAAAATATCTGACGATATTATAGGAACTGAATATGCTGCAATGCTCAAGAATATATATGCCATCGCTGCTGGAATTGCCCACGGATTGGGTTATGGCGATAATTTTCAATCGGTGTTGATGAGTAATGGTATTCGGGAGATGAAAAAATTCATCAGAAAAGTACATAAAATGAAACGAAATATCAATGATTCGGCTTATTTAGGGGATTTATTGGTAACTGGTTATTCCGTTTTTTCTAGAAATAGAATGTTCGGAAACATGATTGGAAAAGGCTACACCGTAAAATCAGCCCAAATGGAAATGAGTATGGTTGCCGAAGGGTATTATGCCACAAAAAGTGCTTACAACCTCAACCTTGGTTATGGTGCCAATACTCCAATCATAGATGCAGTTTACAGTATTTTATATGATGGTAAAGATGCCAAAAAAGTGTTTAAAAAACTGACCGAGAAGTTGGATTAACGTCATTACGAAGAACGACCGCCATCACGTAAATTGAGCAACGAATGTCATACTTCGTTCCTCGCAATGACAAATTCATATTCATTTTACCTCACAATAACTCCATCCACAAACAAAATAGGCACTTCTTCAACATAATCTGGAGTGATGGAATTTGCCTTGAAAATAAATTTTCTGTCGTATAATTTGTTGTTAATAAAAAAGGTAACCATAAACTCGTTGTTGAGTGCCAAAACACTTTTTTCCAACAGTTCAATTTTCACTACCGAGACAGCTGGAACTTCGACAAATGCGTGACGCAAAAGTGACGTTTTTTTCATTTCACCGTCGATAGTACCAAAAGCTTTGGAAACAATCATAACGCTATCAAGATTAAAGTCGCTGTCGTTTACCAAATAAGCATACCAAACTTTTTCCATAAAGTCATCGCTCCATTCTTGGACTGCGGCGAGAAATACGTTTTCTACTTCGGGGATGATGATGTCGGATTTCATTTATTTGATTTTTGATTGTAGATTAACGATTTTTGATTTCAGATCTAAACTTTTGAAATCAAAAATCGTTAATCAAAAATCATATATTTAAATACTAGCCTTGAATTGCTCCAAAAAGCGAACGTCATTTTCGTAAAACATTCGAATATCGCCAATTTGATACAACAACATAGCAATTCTCTCGATTCCCATTCCAAAAGCGAATCCAGTGTATTCTTCTGGATTGATGCCACAATTTGTTAATACATTTGGATCCACCATTCCGCAACCTCCAATTTCTAACCAACCGGTTCCTTTGGTAATTCGATAATCAGTTTCGGTTTTTAAACCCCAATAAATATCAATTTCGGCACTTGGTTCTGTAAAAGGGAAATACGATGGACGAAGGCGGATTTTTGATTTTCCGAACATTTCTTTGGTGAAATATAAAAGCGTTTGTTTCAAATCGGCAAAAGAAACATCCTTGTCAATATACAATCCCTCAACTTGGTGAAAAATACAATGCGAACGCGATGAAACGGCTTCGTTACGGAAAACTCTTCCCGGAGAAATGGTACGGATTGGCGGTTTGTTGTTTTCCATATAACGCACTTGAACGGATGAAGTATGCGTTCTAAGTAAAATATCGGGATTAGTTTGGATAAAAAAAGTGTCTTGCATATCTCGTGCCGGATGATATTCTGGCAGGTTTAATGCAGTAAAATTATGCCAATCATCCTCGATTTCTGGCCCTTCGGAAACATTGAAACCAACGTTCGAAAAGATATCGATAATTTGGTTTTTTACCAATGATATAGGATGACGAGAACCAATGATTACTGGTTCTGCCGAGCGAGTCAAGTCACCATAAAATCCTTTGGTTTCTTCTTTGCTTTCCAACGATTCTTGAATGGATTTTACTTTTTCTTCAGCTGAAGATTTTAGCAAATTGATTACCTGTCCAAAATCCTTTTTTTGATCGTTTGGCACGTTTTTAAATTCGGCGAAAAAATCTTTCAAAAGTCCTTTGCTTCCCAGAAATTTAATTCTAAATGCTTCTAGTTCTGCCGCGTTTTGTGTTGAAAAAGCTTGTGCTTCACCAATATATTCTTTTATCTTGTCTATCATTTTCATCCAATAATTGAGAGTGCAAATTTAAGTAAAAGTTTTCAGTTTTCAGTCGCGGTTTTCAGTAGATTCATTCTGAAAACTGCGACTGCGACTTCAAACTATGAAATTAGTTCTCTTTCGATAAAATAATTAACAATGGCTTCTTTCATCAAAACCGATTGTTCTCCTGCTTTTAGTGTTGGTAATTCTTCTTTCACGCTATAATGCGGCCAACCTTCCTCGTCAAAAAACTCGAATTCATAGAAACCATAAGGTTCTAATAATCGGCAAATACCGATGTGCATCAGATTTAATTTTTCGTCTTTTTCGTAGGTTTTATGTACTTTTCCGAGTTCTTGAACGCCAATTAAATAAATTATGGCATCTAAATCTAAATCTTCACCTTGCGAAAATTGATTAGAAAGTATCGTTACAAGCTGTTCCCAGCGTTCTTTAAGTTGAATATCTCTTGACATTATGATTTTAGATTTATGATTAACGATTTTAGATTTATGATTTTGGTACAAATACACTTGTCTCTTCGAGTGATTTTGAATAGTAATGCGACAGCTTTACTGTTCAAAATCACTCGAACTGAGGAAATACAATTAAACTATTTCCTTAAAGGAAACAACATCAAATCTTAATTCTAAAATTATTTTGGCAAAGATAGTAACTGCGTTTTTGACTTCTCTATTTTCTTTTCTCTATTTTCTTTTTTCTTATATTGCCTTCTGCTTTCTCAATGCTGCCTTTTGCCTTATGCCTTTTTTCTCCTATCTTTGAGTTTTATTCTTTAACTATGAGTTTTCTAGATATTGTTTTGGGCGTTTTGCTCGTTTATGGTTTGTATCAAGGCATAAAAAATGGTTTGTTTGTGGAGTTGGCTTCCTTGATTTCGTTGATTTTAGGAATTTATATCGCCATAAAATTCTCTGACTTTGCCAAAGAAATTTTGTCTAGTTTTGTTCATTGGAATCCTAAAACTATTCAAATAATCGCATTTATCGTCACTTTTATTGCCGTTATTATCGCGGTTTCATTATTGGCAAAATTCCTTACTGGCATAGCCGATTTCGCCCAATTAGGGTGGATCAACAAATTGGGTGGAGGATTTTTTAGAGTTTTAAAAACGATATTAATCTTGAGTGTTTTTTTAAATCTTTTCGAAAAGATAAATTTCAACAATACCTTTACTAAAAAAGAAACGCTGGACAATTCGTTGTTTTATAGGAACATCCAAAAAACAGCGGGATTCATTTATCCTTCAATTGAAAAATGGTATGAGGATTTGAAGAAAAAGGAAGCAGTAAGCACACAAAAAACTGAACTTTAATTTCTGAGAACTACTCCTTCACTTCCTTAATTGCGTTATTTTCGATCCATAAAAAACAATTAATCACACCCTACTTTTCCAACTTTCAGGTTCTTGAGAAGTATGAAAAATAGCATTCAAAAAAACGATTTTCGAGGATTCGTCCACAATGAAAAAAGCCACATAAGGAAATTTTTTGAACGGAAGAAAGCGGTAATTTGTATCGTGAAACTGATACAACGGATTTATTTTTAGTGCTTTGTAAGTTTTTTTATAATCGTTCAAAAAATCTAGCGCAACTTTTTTACTGGCTTTAAAAATATAATATTTAATTGCGTCCTATCTATTTTTTGAAGCAATAGTTGAAACAATAATTTTATAACTCATACTTGCTTTTTAAATCAACATACAATTTATCAGCATCAGTATAAAGGCTTTTATCTTCGTTCACTTGACTGTCTACTATACTTTGTTGTTCTTTAGATAATGTATATGATTCTATAGTTTCTATTGGTTCTATCAAAGCATCAACATAACCCATAACACGTTCCAAAACGCTTTGAGGTGCGTCTTTCAGTTTTTTGGTCAACAATTCCAAAGTTAGCGTTTCTATCTTTTTTTTATTATGAGAATATGAAAATTACAAAAAGTAATCGAAATACCGATTTATTTTTGAAAAACTTATCACGAGCGACTGAACACTAATAACTGCAAACTGAACACTTTTATTTCACTTCCTTAATCGCACTTTTATCAATCCAACCTTCGGTTCCATCGGTCAATTGAATTTTTCTCCAATTATTCAATGTTTCCAATATAAAAACTTTGGTTCCTTCATGCAGTGTAAAAACCGTGTTGCTGGCTTTTTGTGGCTCGCTTTTTATCAAGACCATTTCGGCAAAAACAATGGCAGGTTTTTCATTTTCGTAGTTATTTTTCTCCGAAATTGCAGCCGAAACACTAATCAAAAGCAGCAAAAGCAAGGCAAACATTCCGAAGAAGAATGTTCGTTTTGTCAATGTAAGCCGCGAAAAATAATAGCCCATAAAACACACTAAAAACAAGACGGACAATCCAACCGAAATCCACGCCCAAGTATTGTAATGAAAAATCGAGGTGAAGTCCTGAATCATTTTGGAGAAACCAACAATAGGAATTACTTTGATCTCGTCAATTTGTAATTTTTGTGCAAATTTAAGGTTGTTTACTGTCTCGGAATCGTCAGGATGTAGCACTAATGCTTTTTCATAATTAAAAATTGCAGGAGCAACCTTGTTCAATTTATAATAGCAATTTCCTAAATTAAAATACAATTCCGCCGAATGTTGATTTGTTGCAAAAACACTTTCGTATTCAACAATTGCTTCTTCATATCTCTCCTTTTGGTACAAGGCATTCCCTCTATCAAAGCCGTTCTGAGCAAAGAAAAGTTGAGAAGTTAGTAATAATATATAAAGTATGTTTTTCATTTAATCTTAATTTTCAATTGTTAATTTTCAATTATCAACTGTTATATCTGTTTTTCCAAATCCGAAATTATCATTACCGCCTTGTCAAAATCCTGTTGAATAGCCGTACTTGACGACTGTGCAAAACGTGCCAATTCGCAATTTTCAGTAAGATTGATGAAATCAATAACCGTTTGAGGACTTGCATTTCTGGATAACAACAATTGTTGAATGTTACTTTTGGTCATTTCGGAAGTTTCAATGTGTAATTTGGCTTTTAAGAAATTGTGCATCGCTTTTTCCAAGGCCACATAAAATGGTTCTTTGTTGTTGATTTGTTTTTTGGCTTCTGATAAATATTTCTTGGCCAATCTGTTGTTCATTTTTATTCTGTTTCCAAAAACATCGCTGTCTATGGCATCTTTTTTCTTTTTGAACAACACAATCAAGGGCAAAATTAAAAAAGGCAAAAGCAACAAGCCATAAAATAAATTAGATCCAAAAAAATCGTCTTTTTTAAGCGACACAAGATTGCCATTGAGCTTAATGTATTTGAATTGTTCTGTGCTGGAAACCGCGTTTTTGTTAGTTTCAGCAGTTGTAGTTGCAGCTTGGTCATTGGCCGAAGGACCGTCCAAAACATTAATCATTATTTCTGGTGAAGTTATTGTTTTGTAGGTTCTTGATACCAAATCAAAATACGAAAACTGCATTGGTTTTATTGGGTAATTCCCTTTGAACTGGGGGATAATAGTATAGCTATCCGAGATTTTCCCTGACATTCCCGATAAAGTGGTATTTACCTTTTCGCTATGGACAGCATCGTACATTTCGAGTGAATTTGGCACAACGGGTTTTGGCAAATTGAACAATTTCATATTCCCGCTTCCGGTAACGCTAACCACTAAATTAAGGCTTTCACCGTTTTTTAAATTCGTTTTTGATGGTGTTACCTTAAAATCAAATTTCCCTACAGCTCCCGAAAAATCTTCCGGTTTTCCTGTCTCGGGAAGTGCTTTTACGGTTATAGTTTTGGCTCCAGCTGAAACTCTTTTATTCCCATTGGTAACCACAACTCGACCAAACATGTCTCTACGGTTCGTTGGCAATTGCACATCAATGTCCAATGACAAAGGCTCGATAACGAGTTTGCCTGATTTTTGCGGATACAAAACTGTTTTTCTCAGGACAACAAAACGATATTTTTCGCCTTTAAACATTCCTTCTTCACCTACAAGTTGTTTGATGTCGATGTTTTGACTCCAAAAATCATTGTATTTTGGTTTATCCAATTCCCTCCAGTTCGTGATTCCAATACTGTAGCTGAAATACAACTTATAAACTACAGTTATAGGTTCGTTGATATATGGATTTGTTTTAGAAATATCAGCGACAAGATAAATATTGTCATCGGCATAAATCTGTGTGTCGTTCGGGTCTTTTGGTTGCTCAACATCAGCGGTAACAATTATTTTTATTGGAGAGGTTTTATAAATTTGACCGTTGTATTCTATCGAGGCTTGTTTGATAATTAGCGTTCCTTTTTGTTGTGGCAAAAGATAATAAGAATAGGTTTTTTCGAAAGAACTCTTACCGTTTACCCACGACTGACTTACCTGTTGACTTGGTCCGGCGATAATTCTAAATCCTTCAAAAGAAGGCTGATTGAAGTTATCACCGTCCATATTCATTACAAAATCAATGCGAAGTCTCTCGTTTAGTCCAAGCGTAGTTTTGCTGACTTTTGCTTCAAATTGTACTTGAGCCAAAAGTCCTTGAAAACTTAATAATATTATAATTAAATATCTTTTCATTAATTGTTTAATCGTTTAACTGTTTAATCGGTTAATCGGTTTGTATAAAACAAATCATCGATTAAACGATTCAACCAAATTTACCAATCCTTTTCGGTCTGAACTGGTTTTCCTTTTACTTTTTGGGCATTTACCTTATCTTGAATCTTCTTCTCTTCGTTGTTTACGGCATCCAAAAGATTTTCTAATCGCTGTTTGGAAATTCCACCCGGCATTGGTTTTGGCTTTCCATCGTCTTGTGGTTTTTCGTCTTTTTTATCGCCTTTATCAGCTGGTTTGTCTTTTCCTTTATCGTCTTCTTTATCCTTTTCCTTGTCGCTTTTATCGTCTTTCTTCTCTTTTTCTCCGTCCTTCTTGTCGTCCTTTTTATCTTTATCCTTGTCTTCTTTTGGTGGGTTTTCTTTTAGCTTCTTTTTTGCCAAAGCATAATTGTACCTAGTTTCTTCATCCGAAGGGTTGTTTCGTAAGGCATTTTTATAAGCTTCGACTGCGGCAGAATAATTTTTTTCCTTCATAAAAACATTTCCTAAATTGTGGAATACTTTATGTTTCTGAGGTCTGGTTCTTATGTTTTCAATCGCTTTTGCGTATGCAAATTTAGCTTCTGCGATTTGGTTTTGTTTATAAATAGAATTCCCCAAATTAAAAGGAGCAACGGTTCTTTTTGGAAATTTGGAATTTGAAATTCTATAATTGGCTTCAGCCTCAACGAACTTCTTTTCGGAATATTCATCGTTTGCTTTAGGCAACGTTTTATCTTTCTCTTGAGCAAAGCTCCCTAACCCCCAAAGGGAGAAAAGAACAAGGTATATTTTATAAACTATTTTCATTTTATACATACTAATATTTTAATTCCACCGCCGAGGCAAGATTAGCGGGTTTCGTTAAATAAATTCAACTTTTCTAACCATTTTGTTTTCCTTTCCAAAAAGAAAACATCCAAAAACAACAAGGCAAAAGCAAAACCCAAGAACCATTGAAATTGTGATTGAAAATCGGCCATTTGTGTCGATTCAAATTCCGTTTTTTGAATATTGTCCAAGGCATTTTTAACGTAATCAAGCACGGCTTTGGTATTGTTTCCGTCTACATAACCGCCTTTTGTGGTCTTGGCAATAGTGGTTAAACTTTCCTTGTTTAGCTTTGTGATTACCACTTCGTTATTGTTGTCTCTTTTAAAACTTTCGATTACTCCGTTACTTCTCAGCGGAATGGTGCCTCCACTTTCAGTTCCGACGCCAATGGTAATGATTTTCATTCCCAGCTTGTTTGCTTCTTCAGCAGCTGATTCTGCTCCTTCTGAATGGTCTTCACCATCCGAAATCATAATCAATAATTTGCTGGTTTTGCTTTTGTCGTCAAAGTAAGTCGCCGACAATTTTATGGCTTCGTCCAACGAGGTTCCTTGCGAAGAAACAATATCCGTGTTTATGCTTTGCAAGAACATTTTTGCCACGCCATAATCAGTCGTGATGGGCAATACTGGAAAGGCACTTCCGGCATAAGCCACAATTCCAATTCGGTCATTTCCCAGTTGATTGATAATTTGCGAAACGATTTGTTTGCTTTTTTCCAATCGACTTGGCGCAACGTCTTCGGCCAGCATACTTTTGGAAACATCCATTGCAAAAACGATGTCAATTCCTTCTCGTTTTACAGTTTCCATTTTGGTGCCTATTTTTGGATTTACCAATCCTAGAATTAGTCCAATCAATGCCAAAAGTAGCACAGTCAACTTCAAAAAAGGTTTAAAAACAGAACTTTCGGGACTCAACTTTTTAACCAAAGCCAAATCACCAAATTCGCGCTGTTTTTTTCTTTTCCAATATTGATTGTATAGAAAAAGTAGTACCACAATTGGCACTATAAAAAGAAGGTATAAATATTTTGATTCGTCTAATTCCATAGTATTTTTTTTAGTCGCAGTTCTCGGTCTCAGCTCTTAGTGCAAAATTGGGGACTGAAAACTGAAACTGCTACTTTCATTATATAAAACTTCTATAAACCGTGTTTCGCAATCCAACTTCCAACAGAATTAAAAAGCCTGCAATCCAAACAAAAGGTCTGAATTTTTCGTCGTAATCGTAGAATTTCAATTCTTCAATTTCAGTGGTTTCCAGTTTGTTGATAGAGGCATAAATCTCGGCTAATTTACTGTTGCTGGTTGCCCTAAAATATTTTCCATCGGTTTTTCTGGCTATATTTCTCAATAATTGTTCGTCTATTTCTACTTTCATCATTTGGAATAAAATCTGTCCATTTGGTCCAAGAGCATAAGGCGATTCTGCCATTCCGTTTGTTCCAACGCCAATGGTATATACTTTTATTCCGTATTGTTTGGCGATATCAGCTGCAGTTTCGGGTTCGATAAAACCAGCATTATTTACACCATCAGTCAACAGAATAATCACTTTGCTTTTGGCTTTACTATCTTTCAATCGGTTTACTGCTGTGGCCAATCCCATTCCTATTCCTGTTCCGTCTTGCAAAACATTATCGTATTTTATTCCTTTTATGGCTTCCAGAATTACCGCTTTGTCACTTGTTACCGGTGTTTTTGTATACGCCTCGGAAGCATAAACAACGAGTCCAATTCTGTCGTTTGGCCTCTCTTCGACGAAATCGGCAGCGACATCTTTAAGCGCTTCCATTCTGTTTGGTCTCAAATCCTTGGCAAGCATGCTTCCTGAAACGTCCATTGCCATAACGATGTCAATTCCTCTAGTGGTCTTCGTTTGATTGCTTATATCGACCGTTCTTGGTCTTGCCATTGCAATAATCAAAGAGCTTAACGCCAATAATCGCAAAACATTTAAAAACGGCTTTAGTCTTGCTAGAAGCGTATTTGAATCCTTGAATCCTTGAGTTGAACTAATCCTTAATGTTGCCGATTGCTGGTTTCCTTTCCAAAAAAACCATGCAGCAGCCATTGGAATCAGAAGAAACAACCAAAAAAATTCTGGGTTTAAAAAAGTTAGTTTTCCCATTATTGTTGTGCTTTTTGAAGTTCGACTGAGTTCAGGATTTTTTCTGAAATTTCATTGGCATATTTGTCTCCTTCTTCGTGAACGAAGATAATTTGCTGCAATCCACCTTCTTGACTAAAAATCAATGTTTCATAATAAAATTTGGTGCTGCTTTGATTTTCGTTATCAATTTTCGAAAAAGTCCCATATCCTTTTATTCCTTTTATTCCTCCTTCATTTGTTTCAAATTCTTCTTGCTTGACAATCATATTTTGTGCCCCTTGTGCTTCCAGCGATTGCAATGCCGAATCCAATGATTTTGCTAAATCAATTTGCTCTTCTTTTTTGTAATGCAAGGTCGAGACCATAATGTAAAAATTGTCGTCCAAGCTTCCATAAGTAAAGGATTGCATATCCTTGATTAATGCCATTCCATTTTTTGGAAGTACCTTGGTCAAATCAGTCCTTTTTAGCACTTTCGGCGTATTAATTCTGATGCTTGGATTGCCGTATTCACTTGTTATCCATTCGCCTTCCAGCATTTCTTTGGATGGATGACCCATAATATTATCTTTCACATAATCGAAACCTTTGGTAATGATAAAGAAACTTGCCGTTACAAAAAGCACCATAAAAACCGAAACTGCTGCAATCACAATGCGTTTGTTTCGTTGTTTTCGAAGTTCTTTTTTCAGTTGTTCCTGGCGCTGCATTTCGTTGAGCAGCATGTCGTCTTCTTTTTCAACTATTACCGGAATGGCTTTGTCTAATGTAACTATCGCTCTTTCTATTTTCTTTCTGTCTTCGGTAATTTCGAAATCCAATGGTTTTGATTTGGCAAATTTGACTAAATCGGCTTGTTTTAAAACCACGAACAGATTCTCGATTGTTTCCTGCGAAAGCTTCATTTTCTTTTTGCGAGAAGCCACTTTAAGTCCTTCAATTAATTCCGAAGTCGTGCTTTCCATTGCTGGAATTTCTATAGCTTCCTCAATATAAGTTCTAACAATATCCGTCAATTCACTGTAATACGCTTTGACTTCTCCGTTTTGCCAAAGCTCTTTCTTTTCCAAATTGTTGAGCAAATTGGTCGCTTTTTCTATGGGAGTTTTATAAATTTCTTCTTCGGTTTTCTCTTTTTGACGTTTTTTGAAGTACCAATAGCCCAATGCAGTTATGCCTCCAAGCAACAATAAACCCAAAAGATATTTCCACCAATCACCGATTCCGTTTTTTACAGCAACAATGTCTTTGATGTCGTACATTTTTTGTTTTAAAGTATCCACTTGCACATTGGCAACCTCAACTTTTATAGAATCTGATAAAAATGCTTTATTATTAATCAAAATTTTCACGCTTGGAATCATGTATTTTCCGGAATCAAATTGGGTCAAGCCGTATTTTTTGATTAGTTCATAACGGTCATTTTTCCTGATGGTGTCAATTGGATAAGAAAGAATTACTTCGAGAGCTCCAAAGTTTTTTAGATTGGGGAAAACCACTTTTGACAAGGTGTCAACATCTGTCTTCAAAGTGAGTTTGAACTCGGCTCCAATTTTGTTTTTGGTAGTATCAATACTGGTTATCACTTGTTTTTGTTGTGCAAAAACAGTGGCGGAAACCAGTATTGTTAATAGTAAATAAAGTTTAATTTTCATTTAATTTCTAAATTTTTTCCTCTCCCCAACCCTCTCCAAAGGAGAGAGAGCCGAGTCTGGAAAACGTGTCTTTAATATATATTCTCCCCCTAACTCCTCCCCTTTGGGGAGGTCGGGAGGGGATTTATCTCGATTTAAAATAGCCTAATAATTTAGTTACATAACTTTCGTCAACTCTTGTATTTACAACTCCCGCCCCCGATTTGCTAAAAGTTTCCTTGAAATATTTCACTTTTTCGTGATAGTATTTTTCATAATTGATCCGGACTGATTTTGAACCAGTGTCAATTAATTGTGTTTCGCCAGTTTCGGCGTCCAACATAGAAACCATTCCTAAATTGGGCATTTTCTCTTCGCGAATGTCATAGACTCGAATGCCAGTGATATCGTGTTTTTTGGAAGCTATTTTCAAGGTATTCTCGTAATCTTCAGAAATAAAATCGGAAATCACGAACACGATGGCTTTCTTTTTTTGTGTTCCCGACAAAAATTTCAAGGCTTGGGCAATATCTGTTTTGTGGCTTTTAGGTTTGAATTCTATCAATTCTCGAATGATTCTCAAAACGTGTGAACGCCCTTTTTTTGGTGGAATGTACAATTCGATTTGGTCCGAAAATAAAATCAAACCTATTTTATCGTTGTTTTGCGTTGCCGAAAAAGCCATTGTTGCGGCAATCTCGGTAACAATGTCTTTCTTGAATTGATTTTTGGAACCAAAACTTTCCGAACCCGAAATATCCACCATCAACATCATTGTCAGCTCCCGTTCTTCCTCAAAAACTTTGACGTGAGCTTCGTTGTAACGAGCTGTCACGTTCCAGTCAATCGAACGAATATCGTCGCCATATTGATACGGACGGACTTCGCTAAAAGTCATTCCGCGTCCTTTAAACGACGTATGGTATTCTCCTGAAAAGATGTGATCGCTCAATCTTCGGGTTTTGATTTCTATTTTTCGTACTTTTTTTAAGAGGTCTTTTGTTTCCATATTCTTTAGTTTTCAGTCTCAGTTATCAGTCTCAGTTATCCAGTATTTTGAGAACTGAAAACTGCGACTCTATACTGCAAACTGAAATTAAGGTACTTCAATCTCGTTTACGATTTTGTTGATGATGTCAACTGAAGTAATGTTTTCGGCTTCTGCTTCATACGTAATTCCAATTCTGTGACGCAACACATCGTGCACCACAGCGCGAACGTCTTCTGGAATCACATACCCACGACGTTTGATAAAAGCGTAACATTTTGCAGCATTGGCCAAATTGATGCTTCCACGTGGCGAAGCTCCGAAACTGATTAATGGTTTCAAGTCGGCTAATTTGTATTTCTCTGGAAAACGGGTGGCAAACACGATGTCCAGAATATATTTTTCAATTTTTTCATCCATATAAACCTCCCGAACGGCTTCTTGCGCGCGCAAAATTTGTTCTACTGAAACCACTTGATTTACTTTTTCGTAATTTCCTTTCAGGTTTTGACGCACGACCATTCTCTCATCTTCCATTTTTGGATAATCAATCACGGTTTTCAACATAAAACGGTCTACTTGAGCTTCTGGCAAAGGATATGTTCCTTCTTGCTCAATTGGGTTTTGGGTAGCCAAAACCAAAAAGGGCTTGTCTAATTTGAAAGTGGTGTCGCCAATAGTAACTTGTTTTTCCTGCATCGCTTCCAATAATGCGGATTGCACTTTGGCTGGCGCACGGTTAATCTCATCCGCTAGAACGAAATTGGCGAAAATAGGCCCTTTTTTAATAGAAAATTCATTCGATTTAATATTGTAAATCATCGTTCCCACAACATCGGCAGGCAATAAATCTGGAGTAAACTGGATTCGGCTAAACGAACCGTGAATGGCTTGTGACAAAGTATTAATGGCCAATGTTTTTGCCAATCCGGGAACACCTTCAAGCAAAATATGTCCTTGACCTAAAAGTCCGATTAATAATCGCTCAATCATGTGTTTTTGTCCCACGATTACCTTATTCATTTCCATAGTAAGCAAATCGATAAAAGCACTTTCTCTTTCTATCTTTTCATTGATTGCCCTAATGTCTAAAGTCGTTGTATTTTCTTCCATTTCCTTGTTTTAATTACTGTAAATTGTACTCCCTATATTTGATGGTGCAAATTGAATTTTTTTTTAGAAGTAGGATGTTAAAAAATGGTTAAAATTTCTTATAAACCTTGAATTTTAAGGATGATTTATGATAGTATTTTCATAATTTTAAAGTTTTAAAAAAGTAGGCCTAAAAATCGAAGATTCTTTAATATAAATAATAGTAAAACAGTTATGACAAAAACACCTTTTTCCAGAATTATTGCTGGTACGATGACATGGGGTTATTGGGGCAAAAATCTGGACAAAAACCAGATGATTGAACTAATGAATTCTTGTCTTGAAACCGGAATTACCACATTTGACCATGCCGATATTTATGGCGGTTATACAACAGAAACCGCTTTTGGAAACGCTTTTGGCGAAAGCCGAATTGACAGAAAAAATATACAACTTATTTCTAAATGTGGCATCCAATTGCCGTCAGAAAACAGAGGTATTAAAATCCAGCATTACAACTATTCGAAATCACACCTAATTTGGTCAGCCGAACAATCGTTGAAAAATTTGAAAACAGATTATCTCGACTTGCTTTTGTTGCACCGACCAAGTCCGTTGATGCAGGTAGACGAGATTGCCGAAGCCATTGAAAAACTTAAAACCGAAGGGAAAATCCTGGATTTTGGTGTTTCTAATTTTACTTCAAGCCAGACTGATTTAATCCAGACAAAAACAAAAATAAACTACAACCAAATCGAGTTTTCGGTGACGCATTTTAATGCGATGCTTGACGGAAGTTTAGATTATATGCAAGCAAATGGCGTCCAACCAATGTGCTGGTCTCCGTTAGGAACTGTTTTCAAAAAAATCGATGAAAAATCTGTTCGCGTTAAAAAACTGCTAACAAAACTTTCGTTGAAATACAATCTCGGAATTGATGTTTTGCTTCTCGCTTGGATTCTGAAACATCCTTCAGGAATTATGCCTATTTGTGGAACAGCAGAAAAAAACAGAATTGCTAATTTGATGAAAGCGACAGAAGTTAAAATGGAACTAGAAGACTGGTTTTCTATTTGGACGGAAAGTGCTGGAAATCCAATTCCTTAAAAGGAAAACTTTAAAAAAAATGAAATTGTAGCCTAACAATTTTCAAATAAAAATAAAAAAAAATGAATAAAATAGCCCTAGTTACTGGTGCGACGAGTGGAATTGGCAGAGCAACTGCAAGAATATTGGCAAAAAATAATTATAAAATTATTCTTTGTGGAAGACGGAAAGACCGATTGAAAGAACTCGAAAAAGAACTTTCTGAATTTACTGAAATTCATACTTTAGCCTTTGATGTTCGGGATAAAAAAGCGGTTTTTGAAAGCATAAATTCGCTACCCTCCGCCTTTTCCAAAATTGAAGTTTTGATTAATAATGCTGGAAATGCACATGGTTTGGATCCAATTCAAACTGGCGATTTAGAGGATTGGGACGCGATGATTGACATCAACGTAAAAGGTCTTTTATATGTTTCAAAGGCAATAATTCCAAAAATGATTGAACAAAAATCAGGTCATATCATCAACATTGGTTCCATCGCCGGAAAAGAAGTGTATCCAAACGGAAATGTATATTGTGCTTCAAAACATGCCGTTGATGCCTTGAACAAAAGTATGCGAATTGACCTGAATCCATATGGAATAAGAGTTGGAGCGATTCATCCAGGAATGGTGGAAACTGAATTTAGCGAAGTGCGCTTCAAAGGTGATACTGATAGAGCCGCCAATACTTATAAAGATATAAAACCTTTGCAAGCGGAAGACATTGCCGATATTATTCATTTTGTAGTTTCCAGACCTTATCACGTTAATATTGCCGATTTGATTGTTTTTCCAACGGCGCAAGCTTCCGCCACAATTGTAAATCGGTCTTTGGAGATTTAAATGAACCGCTTTAATTATATATACTCAAACGTCATTTCTCAAAACAGTAGAAACAAACCATTGCAATGATCAACAAACGCATTCTCATCAAAAACCTCTTGGCTCATAACGACGAGAGCAGTTTTTATGACAAAAAGAGACAGTTGAATTTGCATTCACGGGAGGGAAAAGCCAAGTTTTTGAAACACATTTGTGCTTTGTCTAATTCAAATCCGACAAATAATTCCTATATCGTTGTGGGGGTTGAAGACCACGACAACGAGATTGTGGGCGATGATTTTTTTGATGACAGCCACATCCAAAACTTGGTGAATGCCTATTTAGAAAATCCACCGAAAATCCAATATGAAAATGTTCCTTTTCCTAATTTACCAAAGGACAAAGTCGTAGGACTGGTAACCATAAAAGCAAAAAGCAAAACTTCTCATTTCAAAAAAGGAATTCACACCATTCACGCCAACAGTGTTTTTATTCGTCGTGGTAGCAATACCGTTCCTGTCGAAGAGGAAATAGAAAAAAATTATCAGAACACAGAAACCGTCATTGGGATTGAAAATAATTCCAGAAATAGTATTGAATATACGCTCGATGGCGTGATTGATTTTATGAATTTCCGGCACAAGGATATGGCGCCAAAATACAAGGTTTTCAAGGAACTATTCGTCATTTGTTGGGCTGGAATTCCCAAAAAATCTCGGGATAAAACCTTCTTGTCGCGTGTTGACATTGAACTGATAAACGAACAAATCAAGCTGTTTTATTCGGCTCAAGATGTGGTGACAATTACTTTTGACGAGGACACTTTTACCATTATGGAATTTGTGCCTTTGGGATTAAATGACAAAACAAGTTTGTATCCGTTAGAGAAACAGACCATTCATTTTTATGATAATGGGTATTACAAAATTGATCGCGAAATGCTTTTTCAACCGCCAGAATTCAACCGAAAAATGCTTTTCCATATTTATAATTCCAATACTGCCTTACTGACTAAATTAAAAAAAGGGTTTTCGCTGAACGAGCGGGAACAAAAAGATTTAGAAAACTTGCCTTCGACCTATATGATCTGTTACCTCAACGGTTTTGAAGATGCCAAGCAAAAACTGGTTGACGCCAAACTGCTTTTGAAGCCTTTCCCTCAGGTGTATTTGTCGTTTAAGGAATCTATGCGGATTTTAAGGAAGATGAAATATGATGTGCAGTAAACTTCGATTTAAAACCAAGCTAAGTCCTTTTATAATTTTTAATAATTTATTTATTTGATTTACATCCTTCACCAATTTAACCGTATTTAGGTATGTAAGCGAGAGTTTGTTTTTGCATTTGTAAAGTTGGTGGTTCGTTTAAGTCCAAAAACAATGTTTGTCTAGTCCTAAACCTCTTATCCAATAAGTGGGTCTTGAATTTAAAATATAATACTTATTTTCTATTTCCCGTCTTGTAACTGTTACAGTTAAAAATTTATTTTACATCAATCTTTTAAATTCTTCACTGTATTTTGATTGCCATTTTGAGGTGTATATTTTTGAATTCCTTTTCGTTTTTTTACACTTTTAATTTATATCAACAGTACCCAAAATTAAACTTTTCATCCACACAGCTGTTATCGGATATTTGGGTATTTTTACAAATTAAAATAATTGAAATGCTAAACAACACCGAAAACACAAAAACAATCCGCTGGGGAATCTTAGGCTGTGGCAACGTTACCGAAGTAAAAAGCGGTCCAGCCTATCAAAAAACTATAGGATTCAAAATCGAAGCTGTAATGCGAAGAGATGCTAAAAAAGCCGCCGACTATGCCAAAAGACATCATATTGAAAAATATTATTCAGATGCGGATGACTTAATCAATGACCCCGAAATTGATGCCATTTATATTGCAACTCCGCCAGACACGCATTATTTTTATGGTTTAAAAGTAGCTTTGGCCGGGAAAATTTGCTGCATCGAAAAACCATTGGCTCCAAATTATGCAGCAAGTCTCGAAATTTACGAAGCTTTTAAAACTAAAAACATTCCGTTATTCACCGCTTATTACAGAAGAACTTTACCTCGTTTTGAAAAAGTGAAAACGTGGCTCGAAAATAATGAAATTGGAGAAGTAAGATCCATTCGTTGGAATTTGACCAAACCAGCTTCAGACCAAGATTTGTCGGGAGAATACAATTGGCGCACCGACGCAAAAGTAGCTCCAGGAGGATATTTTGATGATTTGGCAAGCCACGGTTTGGATTTATTTATCTTCCTTTTGGGAGATATAAAAGAAGTTTCGGGCTATAGTTTGAACCAACAAGGATTGTATTCTGCCAAAGATGCCATTACCGCTTGCTGGCTTCACGAGTCTGGAGTTACAGGAAATGGCAACTGGAATTTTGGAAGCGAAAAACGAGAAGATGTTGTTGAAATTATTGGAAGTAAAGGCAAAATAACATTTTCCGTTTTCGAAAATGATTCTATTTTACTTTCTAATGGTGAAGGCGAAACGGAATTGCTTATCGAACATCCCGAAAACGTCCAATTGCATCACGTGGAAAGAATTCGGGAGCATCTTTTGGGCAATTGCACGCATCCTTCCAATGGTTTTACGGCTTTACAAACTAGTTGGGTTATGGACAAGATTTTGGGAAACTTATTGGAATAAAAAAAAACAGCTCCAAAAACGGAGCTGTTTCTAAAAAAAAAGAATTTTTGAATTACTATTTTTTATCAAATGTTTTTGTAAACGTTTTGCTGTTATCTGCAACAACAATGGTGTAAGCTTCGTTTTGAATGTTGTTGATGTCAAAAACCTTGGTTACATTTTTATCCGTAATCGAATTACTGTCATAAACCTCATCATTCTGGTTGTTGTAAATTTTTATACTCACAGGAGATTCATCTAGATTTAAAATGTTTACCCATACTAAACCGTTTCTGTATGCAAATGATGGCTTGTAAACCTCTGAAACTAAATTAGTAGATAATAAAGCTGTTTCTCCTACAACTGAAATTTCATACCTAGAGACTTTGGTATCCGATTCAGCTTCCAAAAAATAAATTCCTTCAGGAAAAGCATTCAAATCATAAGTTCTATTGATAACTTTTTTAGAATTCACATTTTCTGAGTGAATCATTTTTCCTTCTGCATCATAAATAGATAAGTTCATTTTATCAACATTATTTAGAGCAAAAGTTACCTTCTTTCCTTGTTCTTTTTTTACATCCAATGTAAAATCAACAGTACCAGCATGCACATTCATAGTTAATAATGTTACTACCAACATTAAACTAAATTTTGAAATCTTTTTCATAATTATACTTTTTAAGTTTATAATAATTTTATTTGAAGCAAAGATATGGCGGTGATTT
>Ga0209702_10002172_pt1 | contig 35213 bp, 25 predicted proteins | sample FRY01_FD_187210 | JGI IMG/M metagenome (GOLD analysis project Ga0209702, IMG submission 187210) | Freshwater microbial communities from Lake Fryxell liftoff mats and glacier meltwater in Antarctica - FRY-01 (SPAdes) (version 2) | ecosystem: Environmental > Aquatic > Freshwater > Ice > Glacier...
CAGAAGCGTTGTGAACCTCTGCTGCGGAGATCGTGGCGCCTTTATAAAAGTGACTCAGAGAGCACGAGGACGTAGACAAGATCAAGAAACGAAGTTCCCCGGAAATCGTCGCCAAACTAACCGATCTGGTTCACCATCCGCATAAAGCGGATGGGGTCATGCAACGCCCCCTTTCGGTTTTTTTGCACACCATCTTAGCCACCGATCCGGGCGAGCTGGATGGGGTTTGAGTTCTTACGACCAGCTTAAGTCCACGCCATTGGGCATAAAGCCGGCGGGTTGCTTTATCCAGTCCTTTAACGGAACAAATCTCGACTCAATCGGCGCACGAAAAACCACAACTTTTGCGCAGCCCAGTCCCACAATACGTCTGCGCCAGAAGAAGGCCACGCGGCGTGAGCCGCTACATATTCGTTTTCGTGTCCCCGCCGCTTCCGCCGGCGACGTTTTGCAAAGCTGCGTTCAGCTCACGATCGTGGGCGTGGCTCTGGCTGTAGATACGGAAGATGATGAAGCTGGTCGGCAGGCTGCGGAACAGTTCGTCATCGTCCAGTTCATGCGACAGACCGCTGGCCGGATCGTACCAGTAGTTCTGCTTGCCAGCCGGCTTGCGAGAATTTGGGCGGTGATAATGGCGAGCCACATCAATGCGCAGGGGAATGTCTCTGATGGGCTTCGGCAGTAATTCGCGAACACGACGTTCGACCAGATCAGGTTCCGAAAAGATCGTCGTACTTTCCGCCTGTCCGCTGTGGAAATGCATCGTGCGCTCACACGCCATCCGCCACATTTCTTCCCGGTTGATGATCGCCTTCCAATGGCTTCCCAGGTTGCGCAAAGTCGGATCGGAACTGTCTGCCCAGCGAACCACATCGACCAGAAACGATGTTTCCGTCAGTCCCTGATACGCTTTCAGATGCTCCAGCGGATTGCCGGGGAACAGCAGCTTCATGGTTTCTGCAAAGTAATCTTCCAACGCGATGTCGATGCCTCGCACCGTGCGATGGAAGTAAATCGTCCGAAACAGATTGGCCCGTGTTTCAATAAAGTTGATCAGCGTCGGCAGACCACGCGAATGAATGGTCAGACCATTCTCGGTGAAGAAGCTATAATGAATCAAACGCGAAATATCGAACGCCTTCGTGTTGTAGCCGGACATGTAAGCGTCCCGCAGCACAAAGTCCATATTGTCGACCGTGTAAATGCCGCTGAACAGGGCTCGCAGTTTTCTCAGCCAGTCCGGCTGGCCTTCCAGATCGTCCGGATTTCCAGCAGGACGGCGAATCAGCCAGCCGATTTGTCGAGGATCAATCTCCTCCAACGGCTGCAGCTTGCCATTGGGATTGCGACGAATCCGACGAATAATGTCGCCCAGTTCGTGTTCGATAATGTGACCGCCGATGTCTTCGTGAGTCAATCCGTACTGATCCAGATAATGATCATCAAAGAAGTGACCGAACGGACCGTGGCCAACATCGTGCAGCAGACCGGCAATGCGAACCATGCTTTCCACACAGGCGCGAGACGGCACGCTGCGGCAGGAATCCACCAGCGAGTCGTACCACGCATGGACGGTGACCGAGCCCAGATGCATCACGCCCAGGACATGCTGAAAACGCATATGCTCGGCTGACGGGAAGACCCACCATGCGGTCTGCAGCTGATGGATTTGTCGCATCCGCTGGACCCACGGATGGTCAATCAAATCCTGTTCGGCCGCTTCCCCGGAAGGCAGACCGACACGAGAAATGAACGGGATGTAGCCATGAATCGGGTCGTGCGACAGGCTTTCCGTTGTAAAATCGCGAACCATTCCATTTTGCCTGGCAAACAGAAGTCCTCCGCGGGGCGTTCAAATTCTTTTTAAACGCCAGTCACCGCAAATGACAGGCCCGGATGATAACGACCTGCCCCGTTTTGTCCCACGTATCCTGCGAATGCGAAATCGATCGAAAAAAGCAATGTGCCCAACCGAGGCTGTCGATTCCGTTTGAATGTTTTTCCTGCCGCCAACACTCGCCGTGGCTTTGCAGAGGGCGAGTTCATGCCCGTGTTGATTCGGCTCACTTGGTAGACGACGCGGGGCGGCTGACGTAACGTGCGGATGGGATCCAATTTCAGCAAATTGGTCGCACCGCTGATTGCGGTCACCTGTTTTTCATTTCGTTACTTTCGAGCGTGCAACTCCAGAGCGTGCAATATGGCCAGTCCTCTGATTGATACTCATTGTCATCTGGATTCTGAGGGCTTTCATCAGGACATTGATCACGTAATTCAGCGAGCCCTCGACAATGGCGTCGAACGGATGCTGACCATTGGAGTGGACCTGAAGACCAGTCAGGCCGCTGTGTTGCTGGCCAATCGTTATTCGTGCGTGTCGGCGGTGGTCGGGATTCAGCCGAATTATGCTCAGGAAGCAAAGCCTGACGACTGGGCGGCGATTGAAGACCTGGCGACGCATCCTCGGGTAGTTGGCGTCGGCGAAACAGGACTCGATAAATACTGGGACGTGGCGCCGCTCGATATTCAGCGTGAGTACTTTATTCGTCACATAGAACTGTCACGACGCCTCAAAAAACCGTTTGTGGTTCACTGCCGAGAAGCAGAAGCGGAAGTTGTCGAAGTTCTGCAGGCGGAAGCCGCCAACGGTCCGTTGTTCGGGCTGATGCATTCATTCTGTGGCAGGGCTGAAACGGCGGCCGCCTGCGTTCAGCTGGGCCTGTATATCTCGTTCGCCGGGATGCTGACATTCCGCAAAAACGAAGACCTGCGGACCGTCGCTAAGTCTGTCCCCATAGATCGACTTCTGGTCGAAACCGATGCGCCGTATCTGGCTCCGCTTCCCAATCGAGGCAAGCGGAATGAGCCGTCGTGGGTCCGCTTCACATGCGACTGTCTGGCTCAGGTGCTTCAAGTGACGCCTGACGAAATGGCCAGACAGACGACAGCCAACGCGAAAAGATTATTCACACTTCCGTAGTTCAGGGGCCGGGTTTACCAAAGCCTCGGGAATCCCTTTTTTGATGACGCTCTTCAGAAGACTGTTTCCCATGCGACGTTTCATCGCACTGTTATCTTTCGTCTGTTTGACGTCGTTCTGGAATATCTTGTGGCCATCGAATTTGCAAAGTCCCGAGGGTGTCACCGCAGATGTTCGTCAGAATCAACTACGCTTTCTGGAAAAGCTGAACCGCATTCAAGCATCGCGGTATCCGGAAAACACCGAGCTAACCGCGCGGATTGCGAATTTTGAAACGGCCGCGAGAATGCAGACCTCCGTCCCTCGGCTTCTTGTTATCTCCCAGGGAACGGACGGACGCGATCACAATCGGCATGCGTTCTCGCTGTGGATTGCCGGCGGTGGTTTCAAACAGGGCTGCGTTTACAGAGCGACCGATCCGTTTGGTTACGCGGCCGTGGAAAACATCGTCAACGTACACGATCTGCATGCGACTCTGCTGGCCTCACTGGGGCTCAATCATTCGCGGCTCACAGTGTCCTACGACGGCCGGGACACCAGTCTCACCGACACCGAGGTCACTCATGCAAAAATCATCGAAGACCTTTTCCGAAGGACGAAGACGGCGACGGCACGGCGGAGATTCGAACGAAGGTGTTCACCGGCTTTCGCAAGTTCAACGTGCAGGCCGTCACCAACAATTTGATCTGGGGGCTCGACCATCGCATCTATGGCGCCGGCGGAACCAACGGCGGAAGAATCGCATCCGGCATTGATGCGACAGTCCCGGCCGTCACGATCTCACGCAACGATTATCGCTTTTCCCTGGAACAGCCCACGCTGGAACTCCTTTCCGGCGGCGCACGGTTTGGAAACACGTTTGATGACTGGGGAAATCGGTTTATCTGCAACATCCGAAATCCGGTTCAGCACGTGGTGCTGCCGCAGCAGGCGATCGTCCGAAATCCGGCATTGAATGTGGGCACCCCTTTGAATGATGTGGCAGTGGCCGGCGATCAGATCCAGGTGTTCCGAGCCAGTCCGCCGGAACCCTGGCGACTGATCAATGCCGCGCGACTGTCCAGCCAGGGCGATCCGCGGATGCCGCGCAGCGAAAAGAACGCCCAGGGATTTATGACATCCGGCTGCGGTGTCACGATCTATCGCGGCGACGCGTATCCGACTGAGTTTCGGCAGCAGGTGCTGCTGGCGGAGGTGGCTGGAAACCTGATTCATCGCCAAAAGCTGGAACCGTCGGGAGTCACATTCACATCGCAGCGAATGGACGAGAAGTCGGAGTTCCTGACATCCACCGACAACTGGTTTCGTCCGGTCAATTTTCTGCACGCGCCCGATGGAACTTTGTATGTGCTCGATATGTACCGCGAAACCATTGAGCATCCGTGGTCAATGCCTGACGATTTGAAGGCGCTGCTGGACCTGGAAATTGGCCGTGATCGAGGCCGTATTTATCGACTGACTCCTCCTGCCTTTCAACGACGAACCACGCCGCGACTCTCCAAAGCCACTACCGCCGAGCTGGTGGCTCTGCTACAGCATCCGAATGCATGGCACCGTGATACGGCTCATCGCCTGCTGTTTGAACGCCAGGATCCAGCTGCAGTTCCGTTGCTCGAAAAATTGCTGATGGACCAGACTTCGGAGCTGGCACGATTGCATGCTCTGTGGTCGCTGGAGGGAATGAAGCAGCTCAGCAATCAGACTCTGCTGGCGAGCTTCGGGGATTCGTCCGCCGCTATTCGTGAACAGGCGGTTCTGTTGCTGTCCGGACGAGTTGCACGGGCCGAGGCCCCAGAATCTCAGTCTGACCTGCTGGCACCGCTGCTTGCACTTGCTAACGATCCATCGCCGCGCGTGCGTTTTCAGGTGGCGCTGGGACTCGGTGCTTTTGATGATGCTCGCTGCATGGACGCGTTGTTGTCGATTGCTCGCCGAGATGCTGCAGATCCGTGGATCGTCAACGGCGTGCTGAGTTCTTCTCGAGAATTGGCGCCGCAATTATTTGAGCAGTTGCTGAGCGAGCCCGAGTTTTTGAGTGCGCCCGAGCATCTGCCGTTGCTGCGACAACTGGCCACCGTGACGGGCGTGCGAAAGAATACGACCGAACTTCTGGCCATCGGAACCGGGTTCAGCAGACTTCCCGATGAACTGCGACTTGCTTCTGTCACCACGGAAATGCTCCTGGCTCTGGAAGACGGACTTCGACGTGCTGGCGGTCGCCTGTCTGCACTTTGGCAAAACACCGAAGCGGGCAAGCTGCTGGCCGAGCAGATCCAGGCGGCGGCAAAGATCGTCGCAGATCCCGGTCAGACGGTGCCTCAGCAGCTGATCGCTTTGCGAATGCTGAGCTGTGCAGATTTGCCGACCGTGCGTGAATCCGTCAAGCCATTGCTGTCCACGCAGCAGGCTCCTGAGTTGCAGGTTGCAGCGATTCGCACGCTGGCCGCGTTTCAGGACGACGCGCTGGCCGCCGAATTACTGACCCTCTTTCCGTCATCAACTCCGACAGTGCAGTATGAGATTATTGAAGCCGTCGCCAATCACCCGCAACGCATTCCCGTCCTGCTGGAGGCTATTGCCGATGGGAAACAGGAAGTGATTCTGCGGGAGAACATCGCCGAAATTAAAGCGACCGGGCTGAGTCTGATGCCGGAAGGATTCGAGAAGAAAATCACGGCTCGGGAAATGGCCGACCTGATCGCCTTTCTCCGCGGCGGTGAGTGATGACTTAGCATCGAGCGGAAAATGAGTGTCACCTTTCGCTCTGCGAAAGTTGCGAATACGCTGCTTTCGCGGAGCGAAAGGCGACTCTAAAAAGCCGCACGATGCTTAGTCACAACCTGAGCCGCGAGGCGATAGCCGATTTGACAGCATGAAATCGGCCATCGTCTCAGGCCTAAGTCAATTGGTCGATCCATCAGTAACCCCGCCAGGCGACTCAGCCAGCGGAAAGACAGATTGCCGATCGAGATTTGCTGGTCATGCCAGGGGAATGTTTTCAGCCCGTCAAATGCGATCCGAGCTGCGTCGCCCCATGACCGAACGCTCTGAATGCGGCTTGCATCAAGCCTTCAGCCCCGACGTTGAAACGAATGGCTTCGCCCTCTGAAGCACGCGCCACAAACTCTTCGACTGCGGCGCCTTTAGGCTGAATGACGACCTTCAGCTCTCTGCGTCTCCCCAAAAGCCAACGGTTCGACAGGGCTGAGTGAATGGCTCACGTCGTTTTATGGTCTCCCACCCAAAGCCCCGCAATCCCGCGACTACTTGCCGTTGACTGAACATCTGGAGTGGCACCGACGGGAAGTTTTTCACGGTCCGGGCAGGGCAATTCAAATCGTTACGAATTAATCTACACAACTGCACAGACTAGTAGGCAGCGATGAAGTGGCCCGTTTGGAAATCTGAAGATCTGTCATGAGAAATGCTCCGATGACAGGTCTGGCATTTGGAGATGAGAACCTCGATTGGATTTGTTACTATTCCGACATCGCGATCCGTTGACGATCGCCCCATAGATGGCTTTCCACGCCAATGTTCGATTGTGAGTCACTTCAATGACCAGGAAACCGCCAGTTGTTTACATTTCCTACTGCCGTTCATCTGCGGAAGACACAGCTTTTGCAAAGCAATTGGCCGAGCGGCTAAGGGGAGATGGAGTTCGCTCTTTGCTGGATGTTTGGGAACTTCGCCCCGGGATGGATATTGACGGATGGTATTCAGCGGCAATCAGATCCAGCAATTTCGCGATCATGATCGGCTCAAAGGCGCTTACTGCCAAGTGGCGGGAGAAAATCAGTCAAATCGATTTCAAATCGCTCAGAGAATTAATTTACTATCAGCACACGCGTTGTATTCCTGTCCTGTTCCCAGGCATTTCGTCACGAGATCTACCACCACCCTTCGACAATCGAGTCGGAGTTCAAATGGACCCCGACAATTCTGACATCGGATACACACAGCTCCTTTATTCGTTGACCGGCCGCAATGCAGTAACTGCGCCGCCGGTTCGTGAACGGAATCCATCATCTCGTGATCCTTCGCAATCGGTTTTTCTGAAGCGACTTACGCTCTCGAATTTTCGCCGCGCCCAGCAGTTAGAACTCGTCCGATCCGAGGCTGCACCCGGCCCAACATCTGAACCCGGCCAATGGACGATACTTCTGGGCGACAACGGAACAGGAAAGAGTTCTGTGCTTTGGGCGATTGGAATGGGTCTCCTCGATCGAGATCTCGTGCAGGCTATTCTGCCAAGTATTTCGTCGCCACTTATTCAATTCGGCCAAAGTGAGTGTTCCGTTCAAGTGACTGAAACCTCGACTACGTATCACGTGCAACTGGCCCATTCGCAAGGGCGAGAAGTGATCGATGATTCTTCCGGGTCGCCAGATTTCATGATCTTTGGATATGGCATTTCTCGGGGATCAGCATTTGGGGGACCACAGCGGAGCGTCGAACTTGACCGTCCATTGAATGCGATCAACACTCTTTACGGAATTCCGACCAATCTCATTCATGCAGAAACTTGGATCGAGGGGCTGGAACGCAATGCATTAAAGGCTGGGGAAGCAACAGAGCCTGGACAGCTTTTCCCAAATGTGTGCGATGTTCTGAAGAGTGTGTTGCCGGGAATCGACGAGATTGTTCTGGATGAAGAACGGATTCGCTTTATAGGTCCGTCAGTCGGTGACTGCACAATAGATTGCCTCAGCGATGGCTATGCCACGACGCTCGGTTGGATGGCTCAACTGAACACCTAAACGTTCGGCAGGTTGATCTTCCGCCTGGAATTCGAGCGGATCAGATTCTGACCGGCATCTGGTTTGGCCTTTCTTCCACGCTCGACATCGAAACCCAGCACATGCTGGATGAACACCGAGAACTGCTTCGCGCCGGTACATCTCAGGAGAATCCAAAGAGGATCGAGATGGAACGACGACTTCGCGCGCGACTCGGAAGCTTCGCTGATACTTCTGCAGATCGAGTTGCTCAGGAAATAGTAACTCGCGAACTCGAAAAAGATGCGTCACCTCTGACGAAGTTTGAGCTTGAGACAGTCCGAGAGAAAGTCCAGAAAGCGTTGGCTCAGAAACCATGATGCAGTTTGCGAAACGGCCCGAGGAGGGAAAGCAGCGTTTCCAGGAAAAAGCAGCAACGCATGTCTCTTCGTTATCGGGTTTAGAGAACGAAGACGGTGCGCCAGATTTCAGCGCACCGGCATTCTGCTCCCATGATCGGGGATGAAGAATCGGAAGCGGCACTGCTGCTCGATCCCTTCGGAATGGAATCACCCTTCTTCCATCTGGCATTCGATGACCTTGGCCAGGTGCAGGCCTTTGAAAACAGTCGTATTGGATACGAAACCATCGTCACGTGTGGACTCGATCGAGAAAGTCTCCGAAGTTCTCGTTACGAGAAAGCTGTTCGAGCATTTTTCCTGTTGAAAAGGTTATCCGTCGCTGAGACCACTGATGAAACGAAGGAGATTTTGGCAGACTTCTATGAGCTGGGGCGTGCTCAGTATGTCCACTCGGGAATGGTTCGCTGCGTCTTCATCCAAAATACAGGAATGAGTTGGGACGCTCTCGAAACAGCTATGAGCCCCGACACTTGAGTGATAGAACAGATTGATTACGAATCGCTGAATGGGCCGGCTGACGAAGGGATCGCAGACATGACGAAAGCGTGCGGTCCGGGCGATGAAGCTTTCGGCTCGTTCGGTATTTGAAACCCGGTTGCAGCACGCCAGCCGGGACCCGAGCCCAAACGGTCGGCGAAACTTCCGTCGGAGCCCTTGACCGACCGAGAGACAAGTGGAAGATGCCGTTGCGGCGGATGCATCGACCGCTCCAATTTCATTATCGTGAGTTATTACCAATGCCAAGCACCATTACCGTTCAGGAATTTGCACCGTTAAGCCGCAAGGGCGGATTTGATCTGATTGACGTCCGATCCCTGATGGAATTTTATGAGTTTCATGCCGTAGGAGCCCTGAGCGCCCCGCTGGATACTCTTAATCCCAAAGCCATCATGGAATCTCGCGGAACTCGGGCCACCGAGCCCTTGTACATCATCTGTCGCACTGGCGGGCGATCAAGTCAGGCGTGCCAGATGTTTGAGAAAGCCGGGTACACAAATGTCGTCAATGTCGATGGGGGCACTTTGGCCTGGGAAAAAGCCGGGCTTGCGGTCAATCGTGGTCAGAAGAAAATGATGTCTCTGGACCGCCAGGTGCGGATCTGTGCAGGCCTGCTGACGCTGATCGGATCATGCCTGGCTCTGATGAATATCTGGTTTCTGGTCATCCCTGCCTTTATCGGAGTCGGCTTGACTTTCGCGGGGCTGAGTAATACTTGTGGCATGGGAATGCTGCTGACCAAAGCACCGTGGAATCGCGGGTTGACCAATTGTTCGACTGGCGGCGGATGCTGTTCCCAGGGACAATGCTGAAGTCTTCATCGAAGTCCGTCCAAAGCCATGGGTAAATGAGACTGTCAGGTGTGAGCACTGAAAACACATCCGACAGGACGCGAACAAATGTCGTATTTTCGTTTGAGCCGACCGATAGGTCAGCAGTAAGTTGGTCAGAGGCAATGCCTTGTCAGGAGGCTCTGTGGTGATAAATCTTCCAGGCATTGAACTGCTTGAAGCCATGCATGCGTTTCCCTGTCACTACACGTTCAAAGTGATTGGGTACGCCGACGGCAACTTTACAGCGCGAGTGGTTTCTTGTGTCAGAGATGAACTGCAGATGGGTACCGATCCGCCATTCTCGCTGAGAAATACCGAACACGGGCGACACGTGGCGGTGACGATCGAGCCGATGTGTGAATCATCTCAGCAGGTTCTGGCGATTTACAGTCGTCTCTCCGGGCTGGATGGCCTTGTGATGCTGTTGTGAGGCCTGTTCCTGGACAGGGTTGTTCGGTGTTGTCATAAAGAAGAAGTCCGAAGGTTTTGTGGACGGAGACTGGTCCGAGCCACGCCTGGCATTCTGTTTCACTTTCAGTCCGGACGCATGGAAATGTCGGGTTTATTTCAGGGCAGCTTTTTGATTGCCGCCAACCATCTGCGAGACCCCAACTTTTATCGAAGTGTGGTGCTGATGCTTGAGCACAATGATCAGGGAGCCATGGGGCTGGTGATCAATCGTCCGTCATCGATGACGATTGGCAAAGCGTTGTCTCAGCAAGGACAGATTTCCGGAAATGACGCGCCAGTTTTTGTAGGCGGCCCGGTGGAACCTACGTCCCTGTTTATCCTGCACAACTGTCTGGCTCTTGGAAAACGCGATCAGGAAGTCACCCCCGGTTTATTTCTGGCCGGCAGTGAAGATTCTTTTGAGCAGGTCGTGCGGAGCGAAAAGAAGCCGGACGCCAGTGTGAAATTCCGGCTGATTTCAGGCTATGCAGGCTGGGGCGAAGGACAGCTGGAAAGCGAAGTCATGCGAGGCGACTGGTATTCCATTCCCGCCGACGGTAGCCTGGTGCTTGAAGAAGACGTGTACGGCCTGTGGGAACGTTGCATGCGACGACTTCACCGCGCCAATCGCCTGCTACCGCACAACATCACGAACCCCGAATGGAACTGACAGCTTTCGCACGGGGCACAGTGTTAGTGCAAAGTCGGTATGAACCCCCGAGATGAACTCGGGGGCGTTTTTTTGGCGGCAGGCGCGGCACGGGCAGCCTCAGGCGGCGCGTTTGGTTGGCGACGGCTGCCACGCCACGCTTTGAATTTCCCCCAGCTGCTTTAACAACAGCTGCTCGCACAATTCACCCAGCGAAAAACCTTTTGCGCTGGCCGACATGGGAACCAGACTGTGTGACGTCATGCCGGGGATCGTGTTGATCTCCAGAATCCAGCAGCGGCCCGCATCATCAATCCGCAGATCCGTGCGACTGATGCCACTGACTCCACACGCTCGGCAGGCCAGCAGAACCAGTTCCTCCAGGCGGGACGGAAGTCCTGGCGGAGCCACGACGTACCGCGTACATTCGTCCAGATATTTAGCGTGATAATCATACCACGAACCGGATGGTATAATTTCCACCGCCGGGAAGACACAATCATCAATCACGGGGACCGTCACTTCACGGCCAGGGATGAACTGTTCGATCAGAAAACGAGTCCCCCAGCGAGTGGCTTCGCGGACAGCAGATTCCAGATCTTCGGCGCGATGAACAATGCTGACGCCGACGCTCGATCCCTGTTCGGCCGGTTTGACAACCAGCGGATAGCCGACGCTGCGCGCCGCTTCCTGAATCAGAGCCCCGGATGAAAAACGATTCAGAGCCACGCCGGGCGGAACCAGCAGCCCGGCATCCAGCAGAGCCGCACGGGTTGTGATTTTGTTGAAGGTCAGGCGGGAGGCTTCTGCCGAGCTGCCCAACCACGGGATGCCGATCCGATCCAGCTCTTCCTGCAGCACCCCGTCTTCGGCTCCTGTCCCGTGCAGCATTGGCAGGATAATGTCTGTATCAGATGCGATTGCAGCCAGTGGAGTATCGCGCGGGTCCAGTAATTCGACAGCATGGCCACGTTGACGCAGGGCGGCGGCCACGTTGCGACCGCTTTCTATGCTGACATCCCGCTCGGCCGAGTCTCCGCCGCTCAGGACCACGATCCGCAGCCGGCGGTTTTGCGATTCTTCCCTGAACATCCGCAATCTCCTGAAACGTGATCCATCACGAATTGAATACGACTTGTAAGTCGTCGCCATTGATGCCATCGACTTACACGATGTCCTGTTACCAGACTTTGATTTCCAGTTCGAGATCCACGGCATACTTTTCGGCAACGGCCTTCTGAATGCGACTGATCAATTGCTCAACGTCGCGGCTGGTGGCCCCGACGTCGGTTACAATAAAGTTGGCGTGGCGTTCGCTGATGCGGGCCTTGCCTACAGACATGCCCTTGAGCCCACATTGTTCAATCAAAGCCCCCGCGCTAAGACCGCGAGGATTTCGAAAAATGCAGCCGGCCGACTGGTCGGCCAGCGGCTGTGTGGATCGCTTCATGATCCAGTTCTTGCGGATTCGCCGATTTAGTTCTTCGGAATCGTCCTTTGTGAGGCTCAACGTGACCGACAGAACCAGCATGTCCTGAAAACTGCTGCGGCGGTAGGAGAAGGAAAGTTCGTCTCCTTTTCGAGTCGCCACGGTGCCATCCTGTGTCAGCACCTTCACGCAGGAAGCCAGTTGACCGACGTCGCCTGCGCCCCCGCCGCTGTTCCCGACGATGGCTCCCGCGATGGTGCCGGGGATTCCAACCAGATGTTCGACGCCACCAAGCCCCGCGCGAACCGCTTCGGTAATCATGTGGGACAACAATGTGCCGCCGCCAGCAATCACATCGGTGCCTTCGACGCGAACTTCACAGAGCAGCGGTTCGATGACGCGGATCACAGCCCCACGCACACCTTCATCGCGCACCAGAAGATTGGAACCCGCGCCCAGAATATGGACCGGAATTTTCTGTGTACGACACGTCTGGACAATCGACAGCAGTTCTTCTTCTGTCCGAGGCGTCAAAAAATACTGCGCAGGCCCGCCCAGGCGGAGCCAGGTATGCCGAGCCAGCGGCTCCTCAAGCTGCAGAATCTCTTTGTAGTCTTCGATGGATTTCGTCATGAATCTGATTTGTCCTGCCTGCGCCCATTGTGATAACCACATCACCGGGTCGAGCCGCATGGTCTAATCTTCCCGGCACCTGGTCAAGATTCGCCACAAGGAAAGCGCGGCCTCCCGCTTCAGAGATCTGGCGAACCAGATTTCCTGACAGGCGACAGCACTGAGCCCTGGTGGCGTTTTCGCGTGCTGGAAGAACAGGCAGTATCAGGCATTCATCGAATGCTGACAAAGCCTCTGCGAACTCGGAAAACAGATTTTCCAGCCGGGAAATCTGATGTGGTTCAAATACAGCAACGATCCGACGGCCTGAAAATACCGCCCGCGCCGTCTTCAGCGTCGCCCGAATAGCCGACGGATGATGTGCATAATCGTCGATCAGATCCACTCCCCGCCAGCGACCGCGGTACTCAAACCGCCGGCAAATGCCAGGAAACGTGGCCAGGTGTCTGGAAATTTCGTCCGTGGACACGCCTTCCGCGGCGACCGCCGCGAACGCAGCCAGGGCGTTGTCGACATTGTGCAGTCCCGGAATTTTCAGTGTCACGTCCGTCAGCCGCTTGCCATGATGGAAGACCGTAAATGCCTGTGCAAAGCCGCTTGTGATGGCCGAAACAGATCCGTCCGGCAGGGGCTGAAGAAGCGACCGGGCGAACACAGGCTGGGCCAACAGGGGTTGAGCCATCCAGTCGGAGCCGGGCGATCGTCCAAAAGTCTCCAGCCCGCATGCGGCCATTTGAGCAACGTCGACCGGACGTTTGCCGGACGAACTGACAAGCAGCTTTCCGTCCGCGGGCAGCCGCCCTATGAATTGCAGGTAAGTCTGATCGGCAACAGCATTGGACGGGAAGAAATCAAAGTGGTCTGGCTCAATGCCTGTGAGAACAATGGATTGCGGTCGCAGCTGCAAAAACGACTGACGGTACTCGCAGCTTTCAATGACGGCCAGTCGTCCTGCGCCGAACGATCCTGAACGATGCGTCTGGCAAAATTCGCCACCGACAAAACCGGCGGGGGCCAATCCTGCCTGTTGCAAAATCCACCAGATCATGCCAGACGTGGTGGTCTTGCCATGAGTCCCCGCGACGCAGATCTGCCGGGTATTTTTCAGAAACGAACCCAACGCTTCTGGAAGAGGCAGTACAGTCAGACCCTGCTGTCTTGCCGCGGTCAGCAGCGGCGACATCGGAGAAACCGCCAGAGAATGCACGATGTTCACGGGACTGAGCGAAGAAACGGCCAGGTCGTCCGTCCAGGGAATAGTCCCGCAGGGGAACTCGCTGTTTTGCCGAAAGGCCAGCAGGCCTTCTGTGTCTACGTCGGTCCCCGTCACATGCTGCCCGGCGTCTTGCAGAATTTCTGCAAAGGCTCGCATCCCGGCCCCGCAAATTCCCAGCAGCAACCATCGGCCGGGATTGGCAGCAGAGCTCCGGCTGTATTGGAAGTGTGAATCGGGTTTCATTGACAACCGCCGTCCCTGGCGTGAACTCCGGCAAACTCATCAGTGCCCTGGCAGACACATCAGGCAGAACTGTAATCGAATCACTGGGCATTCTGCCAGTGTTTCTATAACCCATGCGAATCCGTTGTGAAATGAGTCGAATTGGGTGCCGTTGCCTTCGGGACTCAATTCAAAGAGATCAGCCACATCCACACAACTCACGCTGGAAAACGCGACGCGAGGTAAGCACGAAATCACCGTCCCGGAAGTCGTGATGTTGCTTTTCACGGTGCATATGCGAAAGCAAACATTTTGTGAAAGCAAGGTTGCCTTGACAGTGTTAAACAGAGACTCACAATCGCAGATACTGATCTCAAACTGGCGGGTTTACCAGGCAAGGCGACGAGCAATTTGTTTCGTTTTTTGCAAATAAAGCCCCACGATCGAAGACAAGACTGATAGAATTTGGCTGGCGGGTTTTCCCTCGATCGAGAGAAGTCAGGCTTTGAGTCCCTTGATTTCCCCCCTGACGAACTGGCGAAATCCGTTGACCTCATGTTTCGAGCCCCAAAGATTTGAGGTTGGCGGTTTTTTCCGATCAGTTTTCATTTGTTTTAATCCTCAGGCGGGCATTGATGACACAATCTTCTCTCGACTATTTCGGTTCCACATCACTGTATTCCCAGTCAGCGGCAGAGTCTGCAGGTACGTCGGACTCGAAACGGGTTTACGTCATCGACGATGACAAAGCCGTTCTGGATATCATCCACCTGATGTTGCAACAGGCTGGGTACGATGTGCGAGCGTATCAGTTCTCGGCACAGTTTGTCGAAGAGTCTGCCCATCTGCCGCCAGGCGTAGTGGTCACAGATCAGGTGATGAATGATGTCGAAGGGATCGAAGTGCAGCGGCACTTGTCGGTTCGCCCGAGTCACTTTCGAGTGATTCTGGTGACGGCTTTTCCGAGAACAAGTCTGGCTGTCGCCGCCATGAAGTGTGGTGCTGTCACTGTTCTTGATAAACCTTTCGACCGACGCGAATTGATTGAAGCCGTGGAAGAAGGATTCCGTCAGCTTCATAACGCTGAAAGCTTCGAGCAGGCTCTGCCTCCGATCCTTCCTGAAAACGGTTCGTATCTGAGCCGTCTGTCAGAAAGAGAACGCGAAGTCATTCAGCTGGTTTACGAAGGTGCTACAAACAAAGCGATCGGCATTCAGCTGGGCATCAGCATCAAGACGGTAGAAAAGCATCGCGGCAAAGCAATGAAAAAGATGCAGGTGCTGTCGCTGGCCAGTCTTGTCCGTTTGATGGATCGCGAGATTAATCGGAACTGACCCGTGGGGTTTTCTTTGTTTGCTGCTCTGTTGACTGATCGCGTTCAGCATTGCCTGAGGCCACGGCCTCACTTCGCACAACCTCGCCTCACGGAACCACGGTATTATTGAGACCGCTATTTGGTCTTTGCAAATTTTACCGGCAGCGGGATGTCGAGAGTGTCTTTGTTGGCCGTGAATCCGTCACCGCCGATATCAACAAAGACAGGATTGCTCATTGCCGTCGGATGTTGAGCACCCCACATTGGCCCCATCACATCGCCCAGCCGCTGAGTCCTATGGCCGGTCAACACGATCAGATGCGCATCCTCCTTCAGTTCAACGTCTATCGACTTCTCAAACCGGACAGTGTCCCTGGTGAACAGATCCGGATGCGATTCCCGAGTGAAAGTTAATGCGTCGCTTCTGCGTCCATTGACGAGGATGAAAACGCAATCCACGTCGTACCAGTTGGCACATTGCACTTTGATTGTCGCTGTCACTTTCTTTGATTTTGCGACAAGGTCCTGGCCGGCAAACACAGGAGTCGCATCGCTGCCGGTTTCGCGAAATCCGGCTTCAAGGTACGGTGCGTTGGACATAATCACATGGCCGTTGCGAGCCACATCACGCATTTCGTCCGAACTGATCTGTGAAGGATCATCTGTTTTGGATTTCAGCCACAGTCTCAACCCGCCCGAGCCGTGGAAGTTGTAATGAGAATCGGTATTGACCACTCCGTAAATCCGGAAACCCTGATTCAGCAGCTGCAACCAGTTGAGAGCCCGATGATTTCCGAACGGCTTTCCATCACGCTCATCAAAGCGACTTGGATTGACCAGCAGTTGATCGATCGGATGAATCTCAGTCACATTCATCAGCTGGAAGGAACGTGAATAGCCTTCATCCGGAGTCTGATCACCGTTGCGATCGTAGAACAACCAGCCCATGTCCGGATGGTTTTGCTGAATCAGTTTGACGCTGTTGTTATCCCACGCGGCCAGACGTTCGATCTGAGTTTCCGGGCTTAAGTCGGATGTCGGTGCACCGCCATCCTGAGTCCTCGGGCGGTAGATCAGAGGAAAGGCATTCTGGTGATTTAAAGGCAACGGCGATCCTGTCAGCTCCATCCCTGACACCGTCGCAAGAAACGGCTGCAGACCGAGCGACTGGATATGTTGGTCATACGAGCTGACTCGATTGTGTTCCGTGCATGGCGCGAACTCCACGTGTTCAGCCGCAAGATTCAGGACTCGCCCCAGCTGACTGCCCGTATTGTCGCCGGACGGAGAACTGTGGCTGTGGAAGTCAGCACTGATCCAGCCTGGTGTCGCAATGAGCCGCGGAAGTTTGACGGACAGCTCCGTCGTCTTGCCGTGTTCAATTTTCAGGGTTGTGAACTCCGCATGAAATTCCGGCCCATGACTGATAGTGACTTCGTATTCTCCCGAAGGCAAAGCGATCGACACTTTTCCGTTTGCCGTATACGCCAGATTGCGAACAAAGAATTCGCCGGTCTCAGGTCCCCAGTTGGGCGTCGGTGTCTCTTCTTTTCCTTTGAACTCAACCTTGGCGGGAATTGGATGTCCGTCATCGTCAACGACCGTGAGACTGGCTTGCCCTGGGCTGTATTCCTCAAGATTCAGCAGCAGCTCACCGGCCTGAACCGTCAACGTCTGCGGCTTAAATTCCTGACCGGCCACTGTCACCTTCGCAATGCATTCGCCGGACGGAAGACGCACTTTTGCGGAACCGTCCTGGTCAGTCACGACGGTTCCTCGTTCCTGCTCACCGCACAGAAAAGCAACTCGTGCGTTCGGCACAGGATGACCGTGTTCCAAAACCTTCAGGCGAGCTTCTGCCAGACTAACGGCGTTGGGCTGCGTATCGTTATAGTCGGCAAGAACTCCCGGCAGGTCTCGGTTCACAAAGATGAAACGAGTCAGCGAAAATGATTCGCCTGGCTGCACAACAATCGGAGTGCTGTCTGGCTTTTCGTACGTCAGCACAGTTTCGCGTGTATTCCCGTTGCAGCGGATCTGAAAGCCGGGCACAGCAATGCCATACGCCTGCTGCCAGTGGATATCGTGGAACCAGAAGAGATCATGAGTTCCGTCGGCGGCCTTGGGCATATCTTCCTTGCCTGCGTCCGCTCGCAGATCATCTTCCAAAGTCAGAGTGATGTCGGCCCTGGTTGTGTTTTTCCAGGTGGAGACGGCCGTTAAAAAACGAGAGTCCTGAGTCAAAGACCATGCCGTCGAATAGGCCGGCTTTGTGTCGGATCCCTCGGCGCTGACGGTCACCTTGCCGATGGCCGAGGCTTCGTTTTTCCCGCTGCTGTTGGAGAAAGCACCGGCCTGGGAAGAAAACCCGAAGCCTGAAAACTCAAACGCACGCCGGCCCGGATAGAAGGCACTAAGCTGATCGCTCTCGTGTTCTCTGGTCGTCAGATCGATCAGCGATCCGCCGATATTTCGAACTGTCATATTTGCGTTGCGATTGGGCACAGGTTTGGCAATCACTGCCCGCAGGTACTTGTTCTGAATCACGATATCGCCGTAGATCGCGTCGACCTCTTTGCCGGATGGAACCAGCTGGTCCCAATTCTGCTCGTTGAGTTCCTGCACGGCGATCGCTGCCTCATCGGCGGGAAACGCGAACACGGAACCCGTCAAGGCCATGCACAACATCGACGACATCAATAGCCGGTTCGCCAGTCGGCAGACACCGTTGGGGACACGTGCGGGCGGGACGATCAAATTCATTTTAGTGCTCCAGGTTATGGACGGGCGGACAGCAGGCCGGCCCCGCATCATTTCCGGTGTACCGGTGATTGGCAAGTGAGCACCCATTGAGCGATGCCCTGATGCCGCCTGTCGCAATGCAATGCATTTGGCGCAACAGAACCCCGCGGCAACATTTTGAACACTGCTGCGATCGTTGGACAGCGAATGCGGGCTTTGCAGTGCGAAGCGAAGTGTGCTCCACGAGTTGTTAACTGCAAAGGAAGTCGAATCCTCAGGATCCGCACAGCAGGCATAATTCGATCGGACGACCCGTTCCCTGCCGGATTGCCGGTTTGTAAAACCGACCGGCAAACCTTAATTGACGATAGACGCACCGCCTGCGTTCCGATTATTATAGAAGAAGTCCAGAACGTTGGATTCCCACCTCGAAATACGTGACAGTCCATTGTGTCACTCCTTCCCTCCGGCCTGAAGCGGTAACGATATGGCCTTCAAACCATTGAATTTTTCAAGTCGCGGCGTTCTCCGAACCCTGTTATGCGGTGTTTCGGTGATGCTGCTGTCGCAGCCTGCGGCCAATGCCAATGACGCGACTTCACCCGCTGCTGAGACGCCTGTCAGTTTCGTCAATGACGTGATGCCAGTGCTCACCAAGGCCGGATGCAACGCGGGCGTGTGTCATGCGAAAGCGGGTGGTGGTCAGAAGGGCTTTCAGCTTTCCCTGCTGGGCTTCGAAACGGCGGAAGACTACGAGCACATCGTCAAGGAAAATCGAGGCCGTCGATTATTTCCCGCGGCGCCAGAAAACAGTCTGCTTCTTACCAAAGCTTCCGGTCGCACACCTCACGGCGGCGGCCTTCGCCTGAAGCCGGACTCCGACGGCTATGCCATCCTGCTCAACTGGATTCGTCAGGGAGCGCCTTACGACGCAGAAACGGCGGCGCAACTGACAGGTATCGAAGTCCAGCCAGCCCGCGGCACAGTTCAGCGAAATGCCGAACAGCAGCTGAAAGCGATTGCACGCTATTCTGACGGGGCAGAACGAGATGTCACCACGGGGGCTCTGTTCGAGTCCAACGAAAAAAGCATGGCCGAAGTTTCGGATCGCGGACTGGTGAAGATTTCCGACATTCCCGGCAAAGTTGCCATCATGGTTCGCTATCAGGGGCAAGTGGCTGTCTTCAACGCTTCAATTCCTCTCGGAGCACCCGTTGAGAATGTTCCTCCGTCGAAGAATTTTGTCGACGAACTGGTGTTTGCAAACTTGAAGGAGATCGGAGTTCCTCCGTCGCCAGTCTGTGATGACGCCACATTTATACGACGTGTGACTCTGGACATCGCCGGTCGCCTGCCGACTCCGGAAGAAGCGTCCGCGTTCCTGGCCAGTCCGGATGCAGGCAAGCGAGATCAGGTTGTTGAGACCCTGTTGCGAAGTCCGGAGTACGCCGATTACTTCGCCAACAAATGGACGGCGATGTTGAAGAACCGTCGCGACGATGCAAGCGACATCACATCGAACTTTGCATTTTACGCCTGGGTCCGTGACGGCCTGCTGGCGAACAAGCCTTACGATCAGATGGTGCGTGAACTTCTGGCAGCCACGGGAACAGTGATCGCCAATCCGCCGGTCGCGTGGTACAAGCGAGTCAAAGAGCCAAAGCAGCAACTGGAAGACGTCGCCCAGTTGTTTCTTGGCGTTCGTATGCAGTGTGCTCAGTGTCATCACCATCCGTTTGAACGCTGGAGTCAGGACGATTATTACAGTCTGGCCGCGTTCTTTACTCAGGTGGGCCGCAAGCCCTCCGCCACACGCGGCGAAGATCTGATTTTCCATAAGCGCGGTGTTGCCGTGGCGAACAATATCAAGTCCGGAGCCTCACTGAAGCCGGCGGCTCTTGGCGACGAGATGCCAGCCATTGCTCCCGATGAAGATCCTCGTCTGAAGCTGGCCGACTGGATGAGTTCGCCCGACAACCCGTTCTTCGCGAAGGCTCTGGTAAATCGTTATTGGAAGCATTTCTTCCGTCGCGGCCTTGTGGAACCTGAAGACGATATTCGTGACACCAATCCGCCGACGAATCCAGACCTGCTCGCGGCTCTGGAAAAACATTTTGTAGCCAGCGGATTTGATCTGAAAGCGTTGGTGCGAGTCATCACGCAGTCGAATGCGTATCAGCTGAGTGCTATCCCCAATGAGCACAACATTGCCGATCAGCAGAACTATTCCCGCTATTATCCTCGCCGGCTGCAGGCGGAGGTCATGCTGGATGCTATCGATGATCTCGCCGGGTCACGCACCGACTTTCCAAATCTGCCCGCGGGGACTCGAGCGATCGCTCTGCCTGACAACAGCTACAACAACGCTTCACCGTTTTTGAAAGTGTTCGGTCGACCTGAAAATGAAAGCGTTTGTGAATGCGAACGAGTGCAGTCCTCAAGTCTGGCTCAAAGCCTGCACCTGATGAATGCTGCCGACATTAAAGGTAAGCTTGCGAACGGGAACGGGCGAGCCCTCAACCTGGCGAAGTCTGATAAACCTCCGGAAGAAAAAATTCGTGAACTGTACATGGCCGCATTTTCACGCGAGCCAAATGCTGAAGAACTGAAGGTGGCGGTCGATTATCTTACTGAGCCTCGTGTGGACGCGGCCGGAAATCCCGTCGATCCGCAAAAGGCCAGTCAGGAAAACTTTCAGGATCTGATCTGGGCTTTGATCAATACAAAAGAGTTTCTGTTCAATCACTAAAATGAAGACAGCGTTGGTGTCGCGATCAGCCACAACAACGACAAACGGAGAACCGATTCAGGTTCTTCCTGTGAATCAACCGGTGAATCTTGTGACGAGGCAAAACATGGCCAGCCAGAAAAAACTTCAGAACCTTTTCCAGGCAGCCACTTTTGTGGCGGCTGTTATGTGCAGTGCCACGCTGACCGCACAAACCGTTTGTCTGCCTTTGCCGCGACTGCTGACCACCATGCCGATGGGCGGCTGCGTGGGAACTCAGGTGGAAGTGATGGTCACTGGAGAAAACATCGAAGACGTCAGCGAACTGCTCTTCACGCATCCTGGTCTGCAGGCGACGCAGAAAATGGACGCCAATGGCCAGCCCGAAGCGAATAAGTTTCTGGTCTCAATTGCCGCCGACTGCCCGCCGGGAATTCATGAAGCACGGTTGACGTCACGGCTGGGGATTTCCTCCTCACGAGTCTTCTGTGTGGACACGCTGGCGGAGGCTGTGCAGACCACGCCCAACACGACACTTGCGACGGCCATGGCGGTACCGGTCAATTCCATCTGCAACGCGGTTATGACAACCAGAGCGGTTGATCATTATTCCTTCGAAGCCGTCAAAGGTCAGCGATACATCGTCAACTGTGCTGCTCGCGGGATTGATTCCAAACTGGATGCGGTTCTGATCATTGCCGACGCAGCAGGCCGCGATCTGGTCGTCGAACGTCGCGGAGGTACGCTGGACTTCACAGCCACAGAAGATGGAAAATACATCATCAAGGCCCACGAACTGACATTCAAGGGCGGGCCTGCTTTTTATTATCGCCTGTCTCTGCAGGAAATTCCTGCCGACGCAACGATGCCGCAATTTGCCTCCACGAAGACGGTGAACTCGTTTTCATGGCCGCCAGCCGGGCTGCCGGAGAGTGCGACCACAGCAGAAGTTGAACCGAACAACTCACACGCTCAGGTGCAGAAGATTTCTCTGCCCTGCGACGTATCAGGCAACTTCTTTCCGGCCGCCGATGTGGACACCTTTGAGTTCACTGCCACCAAAGGCGATGTGTGGTGGGTTGAAGTGGCTTCGGAACGACTGGGCCGTCCCACGGATCCGTCAGTTTTGGTTCAGCACGTCACAGGCGAAGGCGCTGATCAGAAGCTTACCGATGTCGCAGAATTCACGGACATCGCTCCGCCGATGAAACCGTCCAGCAATGGCTACGCCTACGACGGTCCTCCTTATGACGGTGGCTCGGCCGACATCATCGGTCGTTTGGAAATCAAAGAAGATGGTGTTCATCGCCTTCAGATTTCGGACCTGTTCGGCGGAACTCGCAATGATGCAAAAAACGTGTATCGGCTGATTATCCGCAAGGCGGCTCCTGATTTTGCCGTGGCCGCCTGGGGCCTGCACATGGAACTTCGCAACGGCGATCGTAATGCACTCTCAAAGCCGCTGGCTTTGCGAGGCGGGATCACGGTCGCTCTGGAAGTGGTTGCTGTTCGACGCGATGGGTTTGATGGCGATATCGAACTGGTAATGGAAGGACTTCCGGAAGGCGTAACCGCTCAGGGCCTGAAAATCTCAAAAGGCCAGACTCGCGGCATTATGCTCATCACCGCCGATCAAAACGCTCCTCGCTCGCTGGCCCAGGTCACGTTTTACGGAAACTCGACGCTCAACGATGCTCCTGCTTCTCGACCAGTCCACATGGCTGGCTTTGCGTGGCCGATTGTGGACTCGTGGGGCGAAGTGCCAAGTCCGCGTCTCGTCACCGGCCTGCCGATTTCGGTGACCGGGTCCGAGTTCGCTCCGATTTCCATCGCCGCTGCTGAAAAGAAAGTTTGGGAAGTCACGGCTGGCGAAAAGCTGACGATTCCGCTGGTTCATACGCGTCGCACAGAGTTTTCCGGGGCGGTGCTGCAGCTAAAGACATCCGGTCAGGGCTTTGAAGGCAATCCACGATTTGATGTTTCCCTGACGGCCGACACGTCGGAAGCCGTTCTTGATACGGCCGCCCTGAAGACACCTCCTGGCGATTACCTGATCACGTTTTATGGCAGCGCGGTGGCGAAGTATCGGTACAACCCTGATGCCGTTCCATTGGCCGAGGCTGTTCAAAAGAAGGCTACGGAAGAGGGGGCTGTTGCTGCAGCCGATGTTCAACGGCTGACAGAAGAAGCTGCTGCGGCTGCTTCCGAGAAAAAGGTGGAGGCCGATCAGGCGGTGACGGATGCAACGGCCAGAAAGCAGGCTGCGGATGCAGCGGTCACCGCAGCCGATGCGAAACTAAAAGCCGTTACGGATCTAGCTGCTCCCAAAGACACCGTCGATATTGTTTTGTCGGAACCTGTTGCTATTAAAGTGAAATAACTGCGGTCCCTGTAAAGTCATTTCCGCTCATCATTCGCGGTGCGAACAGTGAGCCAGCTGAAAACATCTCTATCGGAGAGTAATCATGAGCGATCCGTTTTATGCATCATCCGTAAGATCCTGCCCAGGGCCGTCCTTGTTTGGTTCATCACGCCGCCGCGGTTTTATGCGGATGGGCCTTGGTGGATTTGCCGGTCTGACACTGCCAGGCATTCTACGATTGCAGGCCGCAAGTGCTTGCGCAAGCGAGATCAATGGAAAACCGCCTGGTGAAAAGACGGCCGTGATTATGGTCTGGAAGCCAGGCGGATGTTCACACATCGATACGTACGACCCAAAGCCCGACGCATCAAGCGACTATCGCGGCCCTTTCGGAACGATTGATACAAAAGTGCCCGGTTTGCAGTTCACGGAACTGCTGCCAATGCAGGCGGCCATTGCCGACAAATTCACTGTTCTGCGGTCGATGAAGCAGACCGCCGGCGGACATCCGGCTGGTTCAATGCAGATGCTGTCCGGGGATCCCGACACGCGCGATAAGCCGAAGCCCAAGTATCCTGACTGGATGACGGTGACGAATTATTTGCGTTCTCAGGGCGGGCCACGAACTAATCCGTTGCCACTTTACGCTGGCATCAATCCACCGCTCGAATACAACGGCCCGGCGTACCTGGGTGATGCGTATTCTCCGTTCACAGTGAACGGCGATCCAAGTGCGCCATCGTTTTCCGTGCCGAATATCGGACTGTCTGATCAGGGCGAGATCCGTCGCCTGGATCGTCGTACATCGCTGCGTCAAAACCTTGACACTCTTGAACGAGCGTTCGACCGCCAGGGCGAACTGGGGGCGCTCGATCAGTTCGAAGAGCAGGCGATGACTCTGCTGACGAACCCTAAAACGAAGGATGCCTTTGATCTGTCGAAAGAAGACGACAAGACTCGTGACCGCTACGGCCGCAATTCCTGGGGACAGCAACTTTTGATGGCTCGGCGACTTGTTGAAGCGGGCGTTGAAGTCCTGACCAGCAGTCTCAGCGGCCCGCTGTGTGGACGCGTGAGTAACTGGGACGACCATGCCGTGAATCACCATGTCTTTGATGCCATGCGATTCCGAGCCCAGGCCTACGATCAGGCAGTGTCTGCATTGATCGAGGACATCTACGAACGCGGTCTGGATAAGCGGGTGCTGGTCGTTGTGACTGGTGAGTTCGGACGTACGCCGAAAATTGAATACTCAGCCAGCACCGGGGCCGGTAACGCCAGCGCGGCCGCGGGAACGATTCAGCCGGGTCGCGATCACTGGCCAAGAGCCTTCTCTAACATCTGGGCCGGTGGTGGAATTGAAACCGGGCGAGTCATCGGCGCGACGGACAAGCGTGGCGAAGATGTGGTCGAACGTATCTGCAGTGCCGGCGATTTTCTGGCAACGATTTATCACCACCTGGGAATCGATGCGGCCAACACTTTGATCAACGACTTCAACGGCCGCCCGACTCCGATCGTCGACCACGGCAAGCCAATCCAGGAGCTGCTGGGTTAAACACAGCGTCAACAACTTTGCAGACGCAGGCTTTCGTGCAATTCGGCTCCCGACGCGATTCGGCAGGCAGCTGTAGGGTTTGGCAAGACCGCCGAACGGTGAGCCGGCGAACGAATCCAAAGATCCCGTCACAATTGTCCATTTTCCAGACTCAAACCTCTACGGACGCCGGCATAACATGCTTTTCGTTCGCTTGTCATACCCTACGGTGCGACGAGCGCCGCGATGCCCCACCAGATACCCTTGTCCGACGCGGAAGCCACCCGAGTAAAGCCGGGACCTGTCTTCGCCCCGCTGAAAACCATCTTTACAGGTTCCGCCAATTTCGGGATGAACGTTTTTCGTTTCCTGCGATCGCGGAACAATTGTTACTCGGTTGAATTCGGTGAACTTCGCCGCGAAACTGCGGTCCGTTCGTTCCGGCGGTCCCCAATTGGAATTTTCAGCAGGCGTTCCGCCAATGGCAATCGATTTGCGTTTATAGTCGCCATCACTCTCCGAGTGATGAATGCCTGCTTTGTCAAATCGAGTACCCTTGGGCGTTCCTCTCTTGCGGTGTTGAAATCGATCGATGCTGGACGAGCCATACCGCAAGTAATTTTCCGCAACCCCGTGTTTTCAGAATCCGACGCATCACGAATCATGCAAAAGCCACTTCCGTTTGACGCGGCAACCGTCCGCAAAATCGCTGAAAAGTACCCGACTCCGTTTTATCTGTACGATGAACAGGGAATGCGCGACTCTGCCCGCAGCCTGAACGCGGCCTTTTCGTGGTGCGCGGGATTTCGTGAATATTTCGCCGTCAAAGCGCTGCCAAATCCTTACGTGCTCGAAGCGTTGAAGGAAGAAGGCCTGGGCGGCGACTGTTCAAGTCTGGCGGAACTTGTGCTGTCTGAAAAAGTCGGACTGACCGGCGAAGACATCATGTTCACATCCAACAACACGCAGGCCCATGAGTACCGTAAGGCGGTCGAAATGGGGGCCATCATCAATCTGGATGACCTGAGTCATATTGACTATCTCAAAGAATATGTCGGCCTGCCGGAACTGCTCTGCTTTCGTTACAACCCAGGTTCAGCTCGCGAAGGCAACGTCATCATCGGCAAGCCCGAAGAAGCCAAGTACGGTTTTACGGAAGCTCAGTTGTTTGAAGGTTATCAGATTCTTCGCGACGCCGGTGTGAAGCGATTTGGTCTGCACACGATGGTCGCTTCGAATGAACTCAACGGCGACTTCTTCGTCGAAACGGCTCGGATGGTGTTCGACCTCGCCGTCCGCATCCACGCAAAGCTGGGTGTGAAGATGGAGTTCGTGAACCTCGGTGGCGGAATCGGAATCCCGTATCGCCCCGAACATAAGCCAGTCGATCTTCATGCCGTAGGCCAGGGCGTTAAGAAAGTGTACGACGCCATGATTGCCGGCACGCCGCTGGACCCGTTGAAGGTGATTATGGAGAACGGCCGCATGATTACCGGGCCGCACGGTTTTTTGGTGACGACGGCGATTCATCAGAAACACATTTACCGCGATTACATTGGCGTCGACGCATGTATGTCCAACCTGATGCGGCCGGGGATGTATGGGGCTTATCATCACATCACGGTGCTAGGCAAAGAGAACGCTCCCCATGACCGAATGGTGGACGTGGTCGGTTCTCTTTGCGAAAACAATGACAAGTTCGCCATCAATCGCCAGCTTCCAGCCGTTGAACGCGGTGACCTGCTCGTCATCCACGACGCAGGGGCTCACGGCCATTCGATGGGTTTTCAGTACAACGGCAAACTGCGGTGTGCCGAACTGCTGCTGAAGCCCGATGGGTCGGTGAAAATGATTCGTCGAGCCGAAACGCATGACGACTACTTTGCGACTCTGGATTTCAGCGGGCTTGCCACACCGCAACGCTGAAGGCCGGCAACATAAATCAGGCTTCCCGAAGCCCAAACCACGTATGGAGCCCGAATGTGTCGATATAGCGATTGATCGGCATCATGGCCACAATTCGCTTCACCGCAGCGAATTGCAACCGCCCACCAATCAGCCGTCTCAAAACCACCGGCCCTCGACCAGCTTGAATCTGATCGATTCCGTTGAGATACTGCAAAGCCGCGACTAAAGAATTGGCTTCTGCACCGAACGATCGGAGTTCTGCTCTGATTTTCCGAACGGAGAGTCCCGACCGTCAGCAAACAATGGAAATTCCTCAGATCATCTTTCGGAGACACTCATTTTCGCCGTCGGATGCCCGTGGGGTGTAGCGGCGGGTGTCGTGAAACCAAAAACCGCCGCCTTAAAAAAACCGCCGCCTTAATAGAGTCAAAAAGTTAGTTTCACCCAGAAGTCCTCGTAGCTCAGCAGGATAGAGCGTCGGTTTCCCAAGGGGACTTTGACGGACGAAAACAGAGTGCTTTTCCTGTGTTTTATGCGGTTTCTGCATCGTTCAACAGTTCAGAAAAAGTTCTGAAAATCATCGCTGCGGTTGTCGCGACAACCGCAATATGGCGAATGCCTGGCTGCATTGTGATTTTCGAACGTACGCTGGATAACTCTGTCCTTGAAGCAATGACCGGCTATCGCTCGCGGTCCGTTGATGAATAAGTTGTTGGCTTCCGAAACGGTTTAGTGTTCCGGTACGTCTTCAGTAAGTGTTCGCAGCGCGCGTTCACGTAGGCGCAAGCGAGTATGATTGATTTCCGCCGCTACGCGACCGCATCATGGTGTCCGTCCATCAAGTCGCTAGAGTTCTGAAATGGCCATGCCGTATTCGAAGTCGAATTTGTCACAGATGCCGATTGAAAACGCGGGCTTCGTCGAACCTTTGGAACACCCAACTTCAAAGTCACCATCGTCCTTCGCCGCCACGACCGGGGGTCCTCGCAATGGAAAGTTCATTGCAGGAAGTCCTGAACAGGCCAAAAAACCTGCGAAACCGGCATGGATCCAGAACACTTGCCCGGTTCGTTAGTCTTCAAACACGCAAGGATTGACTCACCCCACCAGGACTGCAACACTCTGGCCCTAAAAGGCCTTGCCCCATCGAGATTTCAGCCCCTAAATCATGAACAAGAAATAACTCAGCGAACGCGACATCTGCACTAAATTCGTCGTGCCGGCGCTGCTGTCATCCGGCTGGGACATTCAGCATCAGGTTCGGGAAGAGTATTTCTTTACAGCCGGCCAGGTCCTGGTAAAAGGGAAAACGGTCAAACGGGGGAAGCGGAAGTTCGCCGACTTCCTGCTGTCGTTTAAAACCAACATGCCGCTGGCACTCATTGAAGCCAAAGACAACAACCACAGCATTGGCAGCGGAATGCAGCAGGGGCTGGACTATGCCAGAACGCTGGATGTGCCGTATGTCTTCAGTACCAATGGCGATGGATTCCTTTTTCACGATCGCCTGAATACATCTGGCACGATCGAACAGGAACTGAAACTCGACCAGTTCCCGTCACCCACAGAACTTTGGGATCGATACTGTCAGGCCAAGAAAATCAATCAGGCAGCTCTCCCGATTGTCTCGCAAGATAATATTTTGACGGCAGTGGCCGCATGCCTCGCTACTACCAGACAGTGGCCATCAATCGAGTCGTCGAAGCGGTCAGCAATGGCAGAAAACGAGCATTGCTGGTCATGGCAACAGGTACGGGCAAAACGTTCACGGCATTTCAGATCATCTGGAGACTCTGGAAATCCGGCACGGCCAAACGCATTCTGTTCCTGGCTGACCGGAACATTCTGATCGATCAGACCATGGTTAATGATTTCCGCCCCTTCAAAGGTGCAATGGCCAAGCTCAGCCCGAAGAGCAAAACCATAGAGCTTTCCGATGGCACCAAGGAGTCCGTCGATCTGGCGATGGATAAGAAGCGTACCGTCAACAAGTCTTACGAAATATACTTGTCGTTGTATCAGGCGGTTTCCGGTACTGAAGATATCAGGAACGTCTACAAACAGTTCTCGCCAGACTTCTTTGATCTGATTATCATCGACGAATGCCATCGGGGAAGCGCTGCGGAAAACAGCTCGTGGCGAGAAATCCTCAACTACTTCAGCTCCGCCACACAAGTCGGCCTCACCGCCACGCCAAAGGAAACCGAGGACGCTTCCAACATCGATTACTTTGGCGAACCGGTCTACACTTATTCGCTGAAGCAGGGGATCGAAGACGGCTTCCTGGCACCGTACAAGGTCATTCGCATCGACTTTGACAGGGATATTCAAGGCTGGAGGCCGCAGGCCGGGCAGCTCGACAAAAACGGCAACCCGATTGAAGACCGAGTCTACAATCAGAAGGACATGGATCGGCGATTGGTTCTGGAAGAGCGCACCAACCTGGTGGCAAAGAAGATCACGGACTTCCTGAAAGCCACGAACCGTTTCGACAAGACAATTGTCTTCTGCGACGACATCGACCACGCCGAACGCATGCGGCAGGCACTTGTGAATCAGAATGCTGACCTGGTCGCAGAGAATGACAAGTACGTCATGCGAATCACGGGCGACAATGCGATCGGAAAAGACGAACTGGATCAGTTCATTCATCCGGAAGAAAAATATCCCGTCATCGTCACCACATCAGAACTGATGACGACCGGGGTCGATGCTCAGACCTGCAAGCTGATCGTCTTGGATAAGACCGTTCAGTCGATGACGAAGTTCAAGCAAATCATCGGGCGCGGGACTCGCATCAATGAAGACTTCGGCAAGCTCTACTTCACCATCATGGACTTCAAGAAAGCGACCGAGCTCTTTGCGGATCCGGACTTTGATGGCGATCCAGTACAAATCTATCGGCCCGGTCCCGATGATCCGCCAGTTCCGCCCGAAGACGAGGACTCAGAATCTGAGAACGGAAGCGAAAATGGCGACGACCACGAAGCGGAAGATGGAGCCACTGGAGCAGGCGCCGGGACAGGCGCCGGGACAGGCACAGGCACAGGCACAGGGACAGGCACAGGGACAGGCACAGGGACAGGCACAGGGACAGGCAACGGTGGCGGCGGCGGCGGGCAGCCGCGAACGAAGTACGTGGTCGATGACGTCACCGTTTCCGTGCTGGCAGAACGAGTCCAGTATTACGGCGCCGACGGACGACTGATCACGGAATCTCTCACCGACTACACTCGCAAGAAGGTCCATGCCGAATACGCGACGCTGAATGACTTCCTGCAAAAGTGGAGCAGTGCCGAACAGAAGGAAGCGATCCTGGCGGAACTGGAAGAGCACGGCGTTCTGTTTGCGGAGTTGGCTGAGCAGGTCGGTAAAGACTTTGACCCATTCGATCTCGTCTGCCACGTTGCATTCGACCAGCCGCCCCTGACACGTCGTGAACGTGCCGACAACGTGAAGAAGCGAAACTACTTCGCCAAATACGGCGAACAGGTTCGAGCCGTGCTGGAAGCGTTGCTGGAGAAGTATGCCGACGAAGGCATCGAAACGATTGAAGATCCAGGCATCCTCAATGTTCAGCCGTTGGACAAGTTCGGCACGCCGGTGCAAATCGTCCGATTGTTCGGCGGGAAGGCGCAATACGATTCCGCAGTGAAAGACCTGGGAGCGGCATTGTATTCACTGGCGAAATAAGCCGGTTGCGTGTTGGATCATGCACAGCATCGCATTTGTTAAATTTGAATTTCCGTAGAGTATGACAAGCGGAGCGCAGGCACACCATTTTGCACCAGTTCGGTGTGCCTAGAAGTGCTTTTCCAGCCACAAGACAAGACCAAACCTGATTTGGACCGTGTGTGAATGAGTTCTTCAACGATCGAAAATCGAGTCGGCGATCTCCGTGTACGCATTCAGAGTCTTTCCGAGGAACTTGAATCACTGTCGTCCCACCAAAGCGAACTGAAATCTCGGCTGTTTAGGGAGATGCTGCGGTTAAGGTTTTTTCAGACGAAAATTCAGACGCATCAGATTGCCGACCGTTTGCCTGTTGGTCGATGGTTCATCCTTCTCTGCGTTCCACTCTTTCTGGCAGCGGTCTCTTTAATATTCACAGACGTTGTTTTGGGTTTGCGTCTGGTCAGTTTCTTCGCTGGCGCTCTGGCATGGACTTCGTCAATTTCTGCCTTGGCTGTCCTGCTGAACGGCAGTGACAAGCTACAGTTGCAGTCAAAGCTTCAGCAGTGCCAGGAATCACATTCACAGATGCTGTCGCAGGAAGAAAACATAACCAAGCGCCAACGCATGCTCAGACAGCAGATTGGCGAGTCTGAATCCGAACTGGCCGCTGCGCTGCACGAACTCCGCGCAGTTCAGTTGAGCAATTCATTCGAGAAAATCCGTGGAGACCTGTATCGGCAGAATTGGAAAGCGATGCGGGATGTAGAGTTTGAACAGTTTCTGGAGAAAGTATTCCAAGCTCTGGGCTACATTGTTGAAACGACCGCAATTACCGGCGATCAGGGCGTAGACCTCATTGTTGCGAAAGACGGCGTTCGAGTTGCCATCCAGGTCAAAGGCTATCACAGTTCCGTCGGAAACGGCGCAATTCAGGAAGCATTCGCAGGCATGGCTCATTATCAGTGCCATGCGTGTGCAGCCATCACGAACAGTCGTTTCACCAATTCGGCGGTTTCGCTTGCGAAAAGCACCAACTGTTTCCTAATCGATGAAGAGAGCTTTCGTGATTTTGTAATGGGCCGAAGCGATCTCATCCAATCCGTACCACGCTGATCCTGTCTCTTGTGCCTGGCTCAAAGACTATTCCTGACAAATTGAATGACCTCAGAAACCTATGGCCCTCAACTCCTCCACCATCAAATCCATCCAGGACATCATGCGCAAAGACGCGGGCGTCGATGGAGACGCACAGCGACTTGGCCAACTCACATGGCTCTTCTTCCTCAAGATCTTTGACGACCGTGAGCAGGAATGGGAAATCACCGTCAAGAAATATCGGTCACCCATTCCGGAAGAACTCCGCTGGCGAAACTGGGCCGCTGACACGGAAGGACTCACGGGCGACGGCCTGCTGGAATTCATCAACAACAAGCTGTTCCCGTCACTCAAAGGCCTGTCCCCGGAAGCCAGCCCGCGACACCGAGTCATCCACGACGTCTTTGAAGACGCCTACCAGTACATGAAGAACGGGACACTGCTGCGGCAGGTCATCAACAAGATCACCGAAAGTCTCGACTTCAACCGCATGGAAGACTGCCACGTCTTCGGCGACCTGTACGAACAGATCCTCAAAGACCTGCAGAGCGCCGGGAACGCGGGCGAATACTACACGCCCCGAGCCGTCACGCAGTTCATGGTCGATATGGTCAACCCGCAGCTTGGCGAAACCGTGCTCGACCCGGCCTGCGGCACTGGCGGCTTTCTCAGCTGTGCCATCGATCATTTGCGAAAGCAGGTCAAAACGCCGGACGACGAAGAACTGCTGCAGCGTTCTGTTCAGGGCATTGAGAAAAAGCCGCTGCCGCATCTGCTGTGCGTCACCAACATGCTGCTGCACGGCATCGATGTGCCGACCAACGTCCGGCACGACAACACACTGGCAAAACCGCTGGCCAGCTACGGCCCGAAAGATCGAGTCGACTGCATCATCACCAATCCGCCGCTCGGAGGCATGGAAGAGGACGGGATCGAAACCAACTTCCCGCAGAAGTTCCGCACGCGTGAAACCGCCGATCTGTTTCTCGTGCTGATCATGACCGTGCTGAAAGACGGCGGTCGAGGAGCCATCGTGCTGCCGGATGGGACGCTGTTCGGCGAAGGTGTGAAGACCACGATCAAAGAGAAGCTGCTGACCGAATGCAACCTGCACACCATCGTGCGGTTGCCGAACGGGGTCTTTGCTCCCTACACCGGCATCAAGACGAATCTGCTGTTTTTCACCAAAGGATCGCCGACGAAAGAGATCTGGTACTACGAACATCCGTATCCGCCGAGCGCGAAGTCGTACAACAAAACAAAGCCTATCCGCATCGACGAGTTCGACGTTGAAAAGGCCTGGTGGTTTGGCGGGGAGGGTGCGGCTCCTGCAAAGCCTAAGAAGGGCAAGGCGAAGAAAGAATCCGGGGCCTCGGCGACGGCCAACCGCTCGCTGTTTCAGGAGAGTGATACACCGATCGAGTCATTCTTGAAGAGTCAAAATTCGTAGCGTCTACGATCCCTGATCTCCCGCGTCTGTACCTTAAGAACGGGGACATCCTATTCAACCGCACAAATAGCTTTGAGCTGGTCGGCAAGAGTGGCGTCTTCAATGGTCCAGACGACAAATTCACTTTCGCGTCATACCTGATCCGAGAATCGCTTCTTCCTGACTTGTTGCCCGAATTTGTGACGGTCGCCATGAACGCCAAGTACTATCGCAAGACTCAGATAGAGCCGGAAGTCACTCAGCAATGTGGGCAGGCAAACTTCAATGGAACAAAGTTGCGACATTCATTGATCCCACTTCCCCCCCTCGCCGAGCAAAAGCGAATCGTCACCAAGGTCACCGAGCTTCTGTCCCTGTGCGACGCCCTGGAAGCCAAACTCACCCAAGCCGAATCCGCCAGCACCCAACTCCTCTCCGCCGCTGTGCATGCAATTCTGGGAATCTCGAAGCTTTGACCGAACAGCAGAATCTTGAAATGAAATAGAAAACACGAAGAATGTCCCGTGATTTGTGTCCGGGACTGTGCGACAGAAACTGACGGCTGCGGTGTACCGCGCTGCCTATAGTGTTGTAGATTACTGCAACACATGCCAAATCGTCTGAAAGGAATTCCGTCGATTGCGGCGTCATGAATTTAACCAGAGCCAGGGAATGCTGAACCGTCAAAAAACGATCCTCGATTTGCTGAAAGCAGCTCGCCGTCCGGTTCTCCGAACGGAGCTGACGAAGTGGTCGTTTTTGCTCCGCCATGAATATCCGTCAAATGGTGGGAGTGCCTTCTACGACTTCGTTCCCTACAAGCTTGGACCGTTTTCATTTTCACTCTATCAGGAGGTCGGAAAGCTTGAGGACCATGGCTACATCGTTCAACATGGAGAAAGCAGTTGGACCTTGAGTGACAACTATGCCGTCGATGCACCGGACACTTTCGTTCAACGAGATGTCACTCGAATTATCAATCGCTTGAGTGATTGGAGCACTGACAAGCTGCTCGACTATGTCTACGAGGCCTATCCTGAGTACACAGTCAACAGTCAGCGGAAGAAGCTGGCTGAGCGAGCCACGGCTGAACCTGCCGTTTTTACAGCTGGCTATGAGGGGCTGTCCGTTGATGCCTTCCTAAATATCCTTGTCGCGCGTGGTGTTCGCCGTCTAATCGATGTTCGACATAACCCAATCGCTCGCCGCTACGGATTCCACCGCAGCACTCTAATGCGACTTACTGGAAATCTTGACATCGACTACGTCCACGTTCCCGAGCTTGGTATCAAGTCTGCTCTGCGGCAAGACCTTGACACCATGGACGACAGAACCGCCCTGTTCGATCAGTATGAAAAGACCACTCTCGCAACGAACGCTGGCGCTCTCGACCGTGTGGCTTCGCTGATGCTGGAGATGCCCTCTGTTCTTGTCTGCATGGAAGCCGAAGCCGTTTGCTGCCACCGCTCGCGGGTTGCTGAAAGTATCGCCGAGCGAACATCACTCCCAATTGAGAACCTGTAAATGCGCGAAACGAATACGAAGCATGTCTTGATCACAGTGATGACGTACCCTCACCCATCAGAGGGCTACCAGGAACTCGTTTGTACGGCTGGCATCACAGAAAAGCTTGAGTGGGTCCGATTGTATCCAGTCGATTACCGTTACCGGCCGCGGTCACAGCAGTTTCGGAAGTACTAGTGGATCGATGTCGAAATGGAGAAGCCCAAACCGGGCAAGGACAACCGCCCGGAAAGTCATCGGCCAATACTCGATTCAATTAAGGTTATCGGAGAGCCGCTTTCTACCGCGAATAAGTGGGCAGAGCGTCGGGAAATCATCGACAGGATGCCTCACCACACGGTCAATGAGTTGAAAGCTCGTTTTGACTCAGAACACACGTCGCTTGGAGTTGTGCGACCGAGGCGTGTCGTTGATATGGAAATCAAGCCAGTCAAAGATCTCAATTGGAAGGCCAACTGGCAGAACCTCTTCCAGCAAATGACACTTTTGGGCCCACAACAAAAGCCACTAAGAAAAATTCCGTATACGTTTCACTATCACTTTGAGTGCGAAGATTCTGAAAAGCCACATGTCGCCATGTGCGAAGACTGGGAACTCGGAACCTTGTTTCTTCGTGAGGCGGATCGCCTCGGATCCGATGAAGCGGCCGCTGAAAGCGTGAAGCAGAAATTCCTCGGCGAACTTTGCCGTCAGGATAAAGACACGCGATTCTTTATGGGCACTCGTTACCCATACAACGTTTGGCTGGTGTTGGGAGTGTTCTGGCCTCCGAAGATTATGCAGAAGTCGCTCTTCGATGCATAACGACTTGCAATTCGCCGCATAAAAAATGCCGGCAGATAGAGGGA
>Ga0209702_10002173_pt1 | contig 35208 bp, 30 predicted proteins | sample FRY01_FD_187210 | JGI IMG/M metagenome (GOLD analysis project Ga0209702, IMG submission 187210) | Freshwater microbial communities from Lake Fryxell liftoff mats and glacier meltwater in Antarctica - FRY-01 (SPAdes) (version 2) | ecosystem: Environmental > Aquatic > Freshwater > Ice > Glacier...
CTCGCGGCGTTTGAAACTTTGCTTGCTCTTGCTAGGCTCATCACCAGCGGCTAATAAATCGATAATGAGAGCGACTGGAAGGTCAGGATTATCAATCGAGGCACGCCCGACCTGTGCCCAAAATTCGATCTGTCCAGCAATTGTTCGATGCTCGATGGCCGCTTCTTTTTTGGCACGTTCGTATAAATCTGGGTCTATTCGTACTGGCATACTCATAATATTAGTTTACTACATTTGTAGTAAAGAAGCGAACTACGAAGTATGTGGAGATCTTAAAGCGTGACTGGCTTTACTACCGAGATCAATTCTTCATAAGCAATATCTACGCTCCGGCGTACTTCATCGCTTAGGTGGTAACTAAGTGGGCCCCGTTGATGTGCCGAAGTAAAAATCCCTTGCTTAACCAATAGATACTTTTCAATTGCGACATAGGCATCGAGTGAAATTTGATATGAGATGAGGGCAAGAAGAGGCTTATGTATATCTTGGGCAAGTCCTTGATCACCCTTTGTAAGAGCGTTCCAAAGCGCAACTAACGCCCAAGGAATTTCGGCTCCTGGCATTGTGCCGATGACTCCCAATGGAAAAGTTCCTAAAAGATCGGCGCCGCCTTGGCCTTCAAATACTTTCGCGCGATTACCACTTGCTTTATTGAGTAGTTCTAACCGTTCAACAACTGGCTTAGCTTCTGGTTTAAATTGCACGCGTTCATTGCCGTACTTATCAATTAGTTGAACATACATAGAAATATCTAGTGGCTTTCCGATGTAATTACTTGCATCTTGAATAATGACGGGGATAGAAACGCAATCAATTAAATCTGTGTAATACTTTAAAATTTCAACGTCAGTAGCTGGCAAAGCACTTGGTGGCGTCGCCATAATGGCCGCAGCCCCATCTTCTTGGGCCCATTGTGCTAATTTTTTAGCAATTGCTGTACTCTCTGCGCCAACACTTGTTATTAATGGAATTCGACCATTCAGTGATTTTATTACAGATTTCCATTGATCTCGGCGCTCTTCGGCGCTAAATCTTAGAACTTCAGAGACCATCGCAAGGACAATTCCATCGCTGCCACATTTGATAAGCCATTCAAGTTCTTTTTCAAGAATCTCAAAATCAATTGAGTCATCGGACTTCATTGGCGTTGAAATTACGTTAAATACACCAGTGAGCTTCATTATTTTCCTATTCCGTAGTTAAACCAACAACAAGTTGTCGACTCATGACCGACCTACAACAGGTGGCACAAAGCTACGAAGCTCCGGAGTTGGAGCTCGTAGGAAATCAAAGTCACAACCAAGGTCTGGTTGCGTGACGTGTTGCTGATAAAGCATCGGCCAGCCCCGTAAATGTTCGGATGGAATTGGTCTCCATTTTTCTCTTCGTATTGAGCGTTCATTTTCCGAAATCTTATGCTCAATTGTACAAGCCGCTACATCGATTTCAATCAAATCGCCGTCCTCAACAAAGGCTAATGGCCCACCAACCGCCGCCTCTGGTGAAACATGCAGGATGCATGTTCCAAATGAAGTTCCAGACATCCTAGCATCAGTAATTCGCACCATATCTTTTATTCCGGCTTTGCCCAGCTTTGCAGGAATTGGGATCATCCCCCACTCTGGCATCCCGGGAACTCCAACTGCGCCACAACCACGCAGTACAAGAATTGAGTTTTCTGTTACCTCAAGATCTGGGTCATCTATTCGTGCTCGCATATCTTCATAGCCAGTGAAAACAACGGCTGGTCCACAATGTTTAAAAAGGTGTTTAGATGCAGCGGAGGTTTTTAGAAGCGCACCATCAGGGGCTAAGGATCCTTTGAGCATTGCAAAGGCGCCGCCATTTCGCAGCGCATTTTGTGGGCCTTTAATCGCCTCACTCTCTTTAAATTCTTGCGGCATAACTTCCTTCCAACTTTTTCCCGTTACCGTAAGTGCGTCTAATTCAAATACTTCAGGTATCGCACTCATGAGCGCAGGTAGTGAACCAGCTTCGTGGAAATCTTGAATAAGAAGCGCTCCTGAGGGTTCAATATTTGCTAGCACAGGAACGTTTTTCCCTAGTTGCGTTACTGAATCTGATGTCAACCCGCCATCTATACGACCAGAAAGCGCAAGTAGATGCACGATTGCATTGGTAGATCCGCCAACAGCATGCAAAGTGCGCAGCGCATTTCTAAAAGATGCATGTGTCACAATTGAACTTGGAGTTCGGTTTGATTTAACCATCGCAACAATCTCACGGCCAGAATTAATCGCAGCTTCTTTTCGAGCTGGCGAATTGGATGGAGCTGACGATGTTCCTGGAAGTGCAAAGCCAAGTGCCTCAACCATAAGTGCAACCGAGCTGGCAGTTCCCATGGTATTACAGGAACCTAAACCGCAATTAAGACATTTCTCGAATTCTTCCCACTCACTCTTGTCGATTTCACCATTTCGAAAAGCTTCCCATTTTCGCCACAAATCCGTGCCGGTTCCGACTCTCTTACCTCGAAAAATTGCAGGAGGACGTGCGCCTGCAACAACCATAATTGCTGGCAGATTCGCACTGAATGCGCCCATTAGTGCACCAGGAACGCTTTTATCGCAATTAGCTAGTAAAACAATTCCATCAAGTGGATAACTTCTTAAGTACTCCTCAATCTCCATGGAAAGTAGGTTTCGATACAACATTGCACTCGGCTTCATTAAATCTTCGCCAAGAGACATAACTGGGAAAACAACTGGTAATCCCCCAGCCGCAGTCACTCCATCTTTAACATACTCAACTAATTCCCGTAATGGAAGATTACATGGATTGAGATCACTTGAAGAATCAGCAATCCCAATAATGGGTTTTGTATTATCCGCACTTACTTCTAGGCCGACACTTCGCATCACAACACGATGAGATAGCGCTACCTCATCCCCACCCACAAACCATTCGCTACTTCGCATTTCTCCCCTAAGTAGATTCAGTGGCGGCTAATTGACCGCAAGCGCCATCAATTTCTCTGCCACGGGTATCGCGAACTGTCACAGGTACGCCATAACTCTCTAATATTCGAACGAATTCAGCTTCATCTTCGCGTCGAGATGCAGTCCATTTTGAACCTGGTGTTGGATTTAGTGGAATTAAATTAACATGGGCATTTCTATTTTTAAGCAATCGTCCCAATAAATCTGAACGCCAAGATTGGTCATTAATGTCTCTAATCAAGGCATATTCAATGGAATATCGTCGCCCCGTTTTCTTCTCATAAGCATCGGCGGCGGCAAGAACTTCTTTTATTTTCCACCGAGAGTTAATTGGCACTAAAGTATCGCGGAGTTCATCATCAGGAGTGTGCAGAGAAACAGCCAAAGTCAGCGGCAAACCTTCCTGGGTTAATTTTTCAATTCCATTAACTAAGCCAACGGTTGAAACAACAACTGATCGGGCGCTAATACCAAGGCCATCCGGATTTGGATCGGTAATATTTCGCACCGAGCGCATCACCGCGTTGTAATTGGCTAGCGGTTCGCCCATTCCCATATAAACAATATTAGAAAGTCGAGTTGGGCCACCTGGTAATTCACCGCTTTCGCAAGCACGCGCCGCAGCAACAATTTGCTCAGTAATTTCGCCCGCACTTAAATTTCGTGTTAAACCTGCCTGCCCAGTTGCGCAAAATGGGCAGTTCATGCCACATCCCGCTTGCGAAGAAATACAAACAGTGGTGCGCTCGGTGTAGCGCATCAACACACTTTCCACCAATACACCATCATGTAGTTTCCATAAATCTTTGCGCGTCATACCGTTATCGCAAGTAACAGTTTTGACTAATTTGATAAGCGTTGGCGTTAATTGTTCGGCAATTCTTTGGCGCATCTCTGCTGGAATATCAGTCCAGTTTGTTGGGTCATTCGATAAATGCGTAAAATAATGCGTTGCAACCTGTGATGCACGAAAGCCGGGCAGACCAAAAGAAGTTGCGAATTCTTTGCGTTCCGCTGGGGCGTAATCGGCTATATGTTTCGGCACCTTTTTACGCTGGGGTGGTTCATCGAAAACTAATTTAATTTCTTGGCCACCACTACTCATAAAAAACGCTCTACTAATTCAAGTGCTAACCACAATGCAGGGGCTGATAAAAGTACTGAATCCAAACGATCGAGCATTCCGCCGTGGCCCGGAAGCAAGGTACCCATATCTTTTAAACTCAAATCACGTTTCATGGCGCTTTCAATTAAATCACCAGTTGTCGCTGTAAAGATAATCATTAGCGCGGCAAGTACGCCGATCCAAAGCGCCAAATTTAAAACGTAATGGAACATAATCACGCCACCGATAATGGTAAAGACGATTGAACCGGCTAGGCCTTCCCATGTCTTCTTCGGACTAATTTTGGAAACCATTGGGTGTTTACCAAATAGAACTCCGACAAAGTATCCAAATGTGTCATTACAGCCAACCAAAATTACAAAAGTCATAACGCGCTCTAACCCATTATCGGGGCGGGCAAGGAGAATTAGAAAACCTGCGAGAAATGGCAGATAAATAAGTGAGAAAGTTGTGGCGGTGGCACTTGCTACAAAACCTTGTGGACCACGAAGCAATAGAGAGATAAGAAGAATTGGAAAAGCAATGGCCGTGGCAATTGCAAGGCCTGCGACTCCTCCAAACCAAGTGGAGGTACTAAGGCCAATAGTTGCAATAACAAGGGATGCAAATGATACGTAGGTATTGCGCGCTTGGAATGCCCGAACAATTTCGCGAATTCCAAGTATTACTGCAACGCCAACGACGATAGCAAAAATTTCGCGGCGGTATAGAAGTGCAAACCAGATAATGGCAACCAAGGAAAGGCTTACCGCAATAGATGGCAGTAATCTGCGCCCTGCACGTTTATTGATCGCTTCGTTGATCGAATTTAAATCAGACACGTAAGGTATAGAACTCCTTAAACTTCAAGGAGTTCGACCTCCTTATGCTTTAAGAGTTCATCAATTTTTGAAACATGCTCGGATGTAATCTTTTCTAATTCTTTTTCGCCACGAGCTAAGTCATCTTTTCCAATATCGCCATCTTTCTCCATTTTTTCAATTGCTTCTTTGGCAGCACGGCGGATATTGCGCATTGAAATTTTGGAATCTTCGGCCTTTGTCTTTACAACTTTGATGTATTCTTTGCGGCGTTCCTCCGATAATTGCGGAAAACCAACCCGAATAACTACGCCGTCATTGCTAGGATTAACGCCTAAATCTGATTCGCGAATTGCTTTTTCGATTCCAGCCATGGCACCTTTATCAAATGGAGAAATTATTGCCATGCGCGCATCTGAAATTTGGATAGAAGCCAATTGTGAAAGCGAAGTGTAACTACCGTAGTAATCAACCATGATTTTATTAAATAGCGATGGGTGAGCACGACCTGTGCGAATTGAGGCGAAATCATCTTTCGCCACTTCAACGGCTTTGCTCATCTTAGTATCAGCGTCTTTAAGAACACTTGCTACATCTGCCATAGTCCTAGCTCCTTTAGTTGAATTCTTAATTAACGAGAGTGCCGATAGTTTCACCGCGAACTGCGCGACCGATGTTGCCATTCTTCATTAAATCAAAGACCACAATTGGTAATTTATTTTCGCGACAGAGTGCGAAAGCTGCAGCATCTGCAACTGCCAAAGATTTACTTAGAACTTCGTCGTAGGAAATAACGTCGTATTTAGTCGCCTGCGGATTCTTCTTAGGATCGGCACTGTAAACACCATCTACCCCACTCTTAGCGAGGAGTAACGCTTCAGAACCAATTTCTAGCGCACGTTGAGCGGCAACAGTATCGGTTGTAAAGAATGGCATTCCTGCTCCTGCACCAAAAATTACAACGCGACCTTTCTCTAAGTGACGAATTGCGCGGCGCGGAATATAAGGTTCAGCAACTTGACCCATAGTGATGGCAGTTTGTACCCGAGTATCAACGCCCTCTTTTTCCAGAAAATCTTGAAGTGCTAAACAGTTCATAACTGTTCCAAGCATTCCCATGTAATCGGCTCGTGCGCGATCCATCCCACGCTGTTGTAATTCTGCCCCGCGAAAATAATTACCGCCACCGACCACTATTGCTATTTGAATACCGCTGCGAACAACATCACCGATTTGTTTTGCTACATCTTGAACTACATCGGGATCTACACCAATACCTTTTACGCCGCCAAAAACTTCACCAGAAAGTTTAAGGAGCACCCGACGATACGTTCCTCTTGTACCGGGCATGAGCGCTCCTTAACTAACTAGTTCTAATCTAGCGGTTATTGACCCACGCGGAAACGATGAAACGCCGTTACGACAGTTCCGGCTTCATCGAGGATCTGCTTTACGGTCTTCTTGGCATCCTTTGCGAAAGCCTGTTCAATCAAAGAAACTTCCTTGACGAATCCAGTAACACGACCTTCAACAATCTTTGAAAGTGAGGCTTCTGGCTTGCCTTCCTCGCGCGCAGTCTCTTCTGCAATACGGCGTTCGCTTTCGATTAAGTCAGCAGGAACTTCTTCACGGCTAACAAAGCGTGGCGCAAATGCTGCTATGTGCTGTGCAATATCCTTACCAACTCCTACTGCATCTTTTGTTAACGCAACAAGTACACCAACTTGTGCTGGTAAATCTGGACTTGTTTTGTGCATATAAATTCCAACTGGTGAACCGGTGAGAACTGCAATGCGACGAATTTCAATTTTTTCTCCGAGCGTTGCATTTCCTTCATCAACTGTTGACGCAACGGTTTTGCCATTAGCCATAGTTGAAGCCAAGAAAGCATCGACTGAATCAATCTTTGATTCCTCAAGGTGTGCAATTAATTCATCAGCGAGTGCTTGGAAGTGATCACCTTTTGCGACGAAGTCGGTTTCGCAATTGAGTTCAAGCATTACACCAAGATCGCCCTGAACTCGTGCGGTCACAAGACCATTTGAAGTTAAACGACCTTCGCGCTTTGTTACACCCTTTAAACCTTTTACACGAATGATTTCAACGGCTTTCTCGTAATCACCACCAGCTTCATCGAGCGCTTTTTTGCAATCGAGCATTCCAGCAGCAGTTGCTTCGCGTAACTTTTTAATGTCTTCGGCAGTATATGCGCCCACTTATGCCTCCACTACAGGCGGCGCAGCAACTTCTTCAACCGGTGGCGTTCCAGCAAGAATTTCATTTTCCCACTCGGCCAGTGGTTCTCCTGCGCCAACTTCGGCAGGTGCTTCGGTTTTCGCTTCTTCTTTTACATTTGCAGAACGCGCTTGTAGGCCCGCCGCAATTGCATCAGTGATAACGCGTGTTAGTAAAGCGATTGAACGGATTGCATCATCATTACCTGGAATCTTGAAATCAACTTCATCTGGATCACAGTTTGTATCCAAAATTGCAATAACTGGAATGCCAAGTTTCTTGGCTTCGGCAACTGCGAGGTGCTCCTTTTTAGTATCTACAACCCAAATCGCGCTTGGCAATTTAGTCATGTTACGAATACCGTCAAGGTTTTTAAAAAGTTTTTCGCGCTCACGGCGAAGCATGAGCAATTCTTTTTTAGTTAGCAATAAGTCGTTAGTATTTTCTAGAGCTTCTAATTCTTTAAGTCGCTGAATTCGCTTGTAAACAGTTGGGAAGTTAGTAAGCATTCCGCCCAGCCAACGGTTAGTCACGGTTGGCATTCCAACACGGGCTGCTTGTTGAAGAATTGGTTCCTGTGCTTGCTTCTTGGTTCCAACAAATAGAATATGTCCACCTTTGGCGACAACATCCTTAACGAATTCATAAGCGCTATCGATTAGACCAAGGGATTGCTGGATATCGATGATGTAGATGCCATTGCGTTCTGTGAAAATAAAACGTTTCATCTTTGGATTCCATCGACGAGTCTGGTGTCCGAAGTGGACCCCGCTGTCGAGAAGTTCTCGCATTGTTACAACTGCCATAACGGCATACTCCTTCTAAGGTTTTTCAATAAAGAAAAACCCACTCGGTTTATGGTTTAACGCTTTTGTTAAACCCGTCGCACTGAATTCATCGACCAGCGAACTGGACCGAGATGATTTACCGGCCTAGACCGGTCAGTGCTGAAATGTCACAGACCAAGTGATCTGTGCACTGGCAATCTTACCTGAGTAATTGAGGTGAAAAATCCACCCTCATCGCCCTAGGAGCGAGCTAAAACCCCAAATAGTTACGCGCCAAATGGCTTCTATCGCAATGGAAAAGCTCATTTTGCTCTGGCCAAATTTTCGTTCAATAAAAGTGATGGGAACTTCGCGCACTTTGGCACCATAATTAATAGCCCGACGCGTCATCTCTATTTGAAAACAATAACCTTCACTGAGAATTGTTTCTACCTCCATAGTACGTAATATTTTTTTGCTATAAATTCTAAAACCTGCAGTGGAATCTTTGATAGAAAAACCTAACATGAATTGAGAATATGCATTCGCGCTGCGCGATAAAATTTCGCGACCTTTGCTCCAGTTTTTAATCGCGCCACCCTTAACCCAGCGCGAACCAATAATTACATCAGCACTGTAGGCAGCTGAAATTAAATTCACTAAATCACTGACTTGGTGCGAACCATCAGCATCCATCTGAATAACAAATTCATAGTCGCGTGCCAGTGCCCAAGCAAAGCCTGCACGATAAGCACTTCCTAAACCTAATTTCTTCACTCGAGATACAACTAGTGCACCATGTGAGCGCGCAACTTCGGCAGTTCCATCCGGTGAGCCGTCATCAACGACGAGAACATCGAGATTAAAAGACTTTAAATCTAAGAGCAAAAGACCAATACTTTGCGCTTCGTTATATGTAGGAATAACCACTAAGAATTTATTCATGCCCGTGGGTGCGCCTGTTTAAATACTTTTTGCAAACGCTCGGTGGAAACGTGCGTGTAAATCTGAGTAGTAGCCAAGGATGCATGGCCCAAAATTTCTTGAACTGTACGCAAATCTGCCCCACCTTCTACTAAATGGGTCGCAGCCGAATGTCGCAACACATGCGGACCCATTCGCTCGATTCCTTCAATTGCTGCAAGCGCATTATAGACAACGGTGCGAACACTACGTTGGTCTATACGTTTTCCTCGTGCCCCTAGAAAAACCGCATCCCTTGAAGTCGAATTAATAACTTGAGCACGCCCATTGGCTAACCATGCTTTCAAGGTTCGCATGGCTGGATTTCCCATTGGAATTGTTCGTTCCTTATTTCCTTTACCTAAAACTCTAATTGTTTGGCGATCATAATCAATATCGCGCAGATCCAAACCACATAGTTCAGCAACTCTTGCACCCGTTGCATAAAGCAGTTCAACCATTGCACAATCGCGAAGCGCTATCGCTCCTTGATCTTCGGCCACGCGCGTTGCCAGTGAATCCATTGCGATTTTCGCATCTTCGATTTCTAAAACATGAGGCAATCTACGATGACCTTTCGGCGTTGCAAGAGTTGCACCAACATCGGTGAGAATATAGTTATTTTTTAGCGCCCATTTAGTAAATATCCGAATAGAAACTGCGCGGCGCGACAAAGTAGTTCTGGCGCCGCCTTTAACGCTTTGGTTAGCCAACCACGAGCGCAAGTGCGATAAATTCAGTGCCGATATATCTTCAATGTCCATCGATGATAAATGAGCCAACAAACTTTCTAGATCGCCAAGATAAGCCCGAACGGTATGCTTCGATAGATTTCGTTCTTCTTGCAAATGATGCGAGAAAGCAAGTAGAACTTTCTCAAATTTATCGTTCACGGTTAAAAGTTTACTCGGGTTTGTGTCCCTGACGAAGTAAACCGAAAGTTAAAGCATCTTCTAGCGCCATAGCTGATGCTGCAATAACGTTTTCGTGAACTCCAACGGTATTCCATTCACCTTTGCCATCGCTAGTTTCTACCAGCACCCGCGTAATCGCGCCTGTTCCCAAACGACCTTCAAGAATGCGAACTTTGTAATCGGTCAGTTCTAAAACTTCAAGGCCTGGATATAGAACTCGCAAGCCAGAACGAAGCGCATTATCGAAGGCGTTAACTGGGCCATTGCCAAAACCATTACAAGATATTTTCTTTCCTCGCGCCGTAACGCTTATTTCCGCCTTGGTAATAATGCTTTGATCTTCTGCTCGTTCAACCGTTGTAAGCCAGTGATCGATAGTAAAGAAAGTTGGTCGCTTGCCAGCGATTTCTTCGTGAACTAGTAATTCAAAAGAGGCATCCGCGGCTTCGAATGTAAATCCGCGCGCTTCCATCTCTTTAACGCGCTCAACGATGCGACCGATTAATTCCATATTCCCACCAAGGTCTACCCCTAATTCTTGTGACTTCAATTCAATTGATGCGCGGCCTGCCATGTCCGAAACCAACATACGCATATCGTTGCCAACTGATTCTGGATCTTCATGTTGGTACAAACTTGGATCAACTTTAATCGCTGATGCGTGCAGACCAGCCTTATGAGCAAAAGCTGATACACCAACGTAAGGTTGGCGAGCCGATGGTGAAACATTCGTTATTTCGGCAACTGCATGAGAAATTCTAAATGCTTCGTGAAGTAAATTATTTGGGAGAACCAATTGTTTTTTCTTTAACTCTAAGTTTGCAATTATGGTAACAAGGTCAGCATTACCAGTGCGTTCGCCATAACCATTTAGCGTTCCTTGTACATGTGTGACACCTGCAGCAATGGCGGCCATCGAATTTGCAACGGCGCACCCTGTGTCGTTGTGGCAATGAATTCCAAGTCGGGCCGAACTTGCACTCAATACATCATGTACAACTTGTGATAATTCATCAGGCAACATTCCGCCATTGGTATCGCAAAGCGCAATGACATCGGCGCCAGATTCGGCAGCAACACGCACGACTTCGAGAGCGTAACTACGATTCTGACGATAGCCATCAAAGAAATGTTCGGCATCAAGAAAAACGCGCTGTCCTTCTTGACGCAAATGCATGATGGAATCACGAATCATTTCAAGGTTTTCATCCAACGTTGTTTTAAGCGCTAAATCCACATGGCGATCGAAAGATTTTGCAACAAGAGTAACTACTGGTGCACCGCAATCGCGAAGTGCACCAAGTAATGCATCATCGCCAGCTTTTACATTTGGCCGACGGGTTGCGCCGAAGGCCACAAAAGTTGCATTTTTTAATTTAAGTTCTTTTTTAGCTAAGGCAAAAAATTGCGTATCCTTCGGATTAGCACCTGGCCAACCGCCTTCTATAAAGCCAACGCCTAAATCATCTAAATGACGCGCAATCATTAACTTGTCATGGACAGAGAGATTTAAACCTTCTTGTTGTGCGCCATCGCGCAAAGTGGTGTCGTATATATGGAAGGCATCGGATACTGGCATTTACAAAACCTTGTGCATCCAATTGTGTTTATCACTCATTTGACCGTGCTGAATTCCAAGTAATTGCGCGCGAATTTCTGCAGTAATTTTTCCAGGTTGGCCATCTCCTGTTACCCAAGTACCCATGGTGCTCTTTGCAGATCCAATTGGCGAGACAACGGCGGCAGTGCCACATGCAAAAATTTCAGTAATTAACCCTGATGAAACACCGTCGCGCCAATCATCAATACTAAACATTACTTCTTCAACTTTATAACCAAGGTCAGCAGCAACGCTAAGAATTGAATCGCGAGTGATGCCTGGCAATAAAGTTCCAGTTAGTTTTGGCGTCATCACGGTTACATCTTTGCCAGAACCTTTAACGAAGTACAAGTTCATGCCGCCCATCTCTTCAACCCATTTGCGCTCTTTGGCATCTATCCAAACAACTTGATCGCAACCTTGCTCCGCCGCAGCTTTTTGTGCAACAAGACTGGCGGCATAATTTCCGCCGCACTTTACCTCGCCTGTTCCGCCAATCGCTGCGCGAACATATTCAGTAGAAATCCAGACGCTGACCGCTTTGGTTGGGTCAAAATAAGCCGCTGCAGGGGTTGCAATCAACATATACAAGGCACGATTAGATGGTCGAACACCAAGTCCGACTTCAGTAGCAAACATAAATGGGCGCAGATAAAGCGATTCGCCGACTTTGCTTGGTACCCAACCCGCATCTGTTTTTACTAGCGTGTCAACTGTTTCAATAAATAGTTCTTCAGACATTTCGGGTAATGCAAGCCGCCGAGCGCTCTTGGCAAAACGTTTTGCATTCGCTTCTGGACGAAATAATGAAATACTGCCATCAGGTTGGCGATACGCCTTCATGCCTTCGAAAATTTCTTGTCCATAATGAAAAACTGCAGTTGCTGGGTCTAACGAGATCGGACCATATGGTTTTAATTCAGGTTCTGACCAACCATCGGTTTCGCTCCACTCACAAACCACCATGTGATCTGTGTAGTACTTACCAAAACCTGGACTTGCCACGCGAACATTTCGCAGCGCATCAGATAATTTCGTAGGCGAGAGATTTATTTTCATTTATAAACCTGCCACAAGGGCAGCTCCAACTTCACTTGTACTGCGCTTTTTATCGCCACGCGCGAGCAAATCTGCCGCAACAGATTTTTCAACATCTCTCGCCGCATCATCAAAGCCCAAGTGGCTTAGCATCATTGCAATAGACATGACTGTGGCAGTTGGGTCAGCGATAAATTTGCCAGCAATATCAGGGGCTGAACCGTGGACAGGTTCAAACATAGATGGAAATTTACGTGTTGGATTGATATTGCCAGAGGCAGCTAAACCAATTCCACCACAAATTGCTGCAGCGATATCAGTTACGATATCGCCAAATAAATTATCGGTAACAACTACATCGAAGCGCTCAGGGTTGGTCACAAAAAACATAGATGCTGCATCGACATGTAAATAATCAGTTGTAACCTCTGGAAATTCCTTTGCCACTTCATTGAAAGTGCGCGTCCAAAGATCGCCAGAATAAACCAGCACATTGTTCTTATGAACCAGTGTTAATTTCTTACGGGGTCTGGCTTGGGCGCGGGTGAATGCATCGCGAATTACGCGCTCTGCACCACGGCGAGTGTTAATCGATTCCTCAATCGCAATTTCATGTTCACCACCCTTAGCAAGATGCCCCCCTGCACCTGCATATGGACCTTCGGTACCTTCGCGTACAACTATGAAATCAATTGGTTGCGTTGTGGAAAGCGGAGATTTGACCCCTGGCATTAATTTTGCAGGACGAAGATTTACATATTGATCGAAGACAAAGCGAAGTTTAAGCAGCAAGCCGCGTTCCAAAATTCCACTTGGAACACTTGGATCACCAACAGCCCCCAGCAAGATAACATCGAAGTTTGCAAGTTCGGCTATAACCAAATCAGGCAGAACTTCGCCAGTGCGGTGCCAGTAGCCAGCACCTAAATCGTAGGCAGTCTTAGTAAAGGTCAAGTCGTATTTTTTAGATACGGCATCTAATACTTTTAAACCTTCGGCAACTACTTCAGGTCCGATTCCATCGCCAGCAATGACTGCTAATTTTATATTTTTCATGGTGCCACCAGCGTTACATAACGCACTGAATGTGCTCCTGTCTCTTTTTTAACGGCGGCGATTATCTCATCGCCGACAAATGAATCCACGGTCAGTGACATAAGCGCATCGCCCCCCGCTTCTTTGCGTGATACCTGCATACCAGCAATATTGATACCTGCTTTACCTAAAATGTTTCCAACTGCGCCAATGACTCCTGGATGATCGCCATAGCGAAGGAACATTAAGTTCTCACTAGGTGACAAATCCAAAGTAAAGCCATCTATTGCAATTATTTTTTCCACTTTACGAATTCCCATAAGTGTTCCATCTACCGTGATTGATTTGCCATTACTTAACGCGCAGTGCAAAGTTACTTTGCTGCGGTATTCAGGGCAATCAGGATCAGTGCTCACCGATGAAGTTATACCGCGCTCGGCGGCTATTCCTGGCGCATTAACGTAAGTAACTTCTTCTGCACCGACTGCAATCAGTGCGCCTTTAAGTGCGCTTATTGCCAAGATAGATGAATCATGTCCTGCTATTTCACCAAGGACTCTTATTTCCATACTTACTGGCAATTCACCCGCAAGTACAGTTGCAATCTGTGCCATCTTTTCAATTAGTGGCAGCGATGGTCGAATATCTTCGTGAATTACCCCGCCCTTAACATTGACTGCATCAGGAACTAATTCTCCTGCAAGGGCTTTGCGAACTGAGAGTGCAACAGCGATTCCTGCGCGTTCTTGGGCTTCATCAGTCGATGCGCCTAAATGCGGAGTTGCAATAACTTGATCGAGGGCAAATAGCGGTGAGTCAACACACGGCTCGGTGACAAAAACATCAATACCCGCTCCGGCTACGCGTTTTTCGACAAGGGCTGTATAAAGAGCGGCTTCATCTAAAACTCCACCGCGCGCAGCATTAATAATACGAACCGATGGTTTAACTTTTTTGAGTGCCTGCGCGCCAATTAAATTTGCAGTCTCTTTTGTTTTTGGTAAGTGAATTGTAATGAAATCACTCGTTGCTAATAATTCATCGAGTGTTAAAAGTTTGACCCCTAGTTGTGCCGCGCGCGCTGGTTGTAAATATGGGTCGTATGCAACAACGTTCATACCAAAGGCTTGCATGCGATGGGCAACTAATTGACCGATACGACCAAAACCAACAATGCCTAAAGTTTTTTCAAATAATTCAACGCCCATGTATTTAGAACGTATCCACTTGCCATTTCGAAGTGCGGCATTAGCCGGTGCAATAAAGCGAGCAGAGGCTAGTAGCAAGGAAATTGCTAATTCGGCAGCGCTGACAATATTTGAGGTGGGTGCATTAACAACCATAATTCCAGCAGAAGTTGCTGCAGAAATTTCAACATTATCAAGACCAACCCCTGCACGCGCAATAACTTTTAAACCTTTTGCTGCATCAATTGCTTCAGCATCCATCTTTGTGGCAGAACGAATAAGTACTGCATCTACCCCTTTTTTGAGTTCTGCCAATAATTCAGTACGGTTTGCACCATCACAATGGCGAACTTCGAAGTCAGGCCCTAGCGCATCTAGCGTCGCAGGGCTTAACTCCTCAGCAATTAATACAACAGGTTTAACCACGCGATGCGCTGCCCTCTTGATATTCATCTTTATTGGAACTCTTCATCCAACTAAACATTTTACGAAGTTCGCGCCCGACTACTTCAATTGGGTGAACTTCACCCTTAGCGCGAAGAGCTTTAAATTCAACTCCCCCAGCATCTTGATCATCAATGAAGCGTTTTGCGAAAGCACCACTTTGAACATCGGCTAGAACTGCCCTCATATTTTCTTTTACGTGCGGATCGATAACACGAGGACCCGAAACATAATCACCGTATTCAGCAGTATCTGATACTGACCAACGTTGTTTTGCGATTCCACCTTCGTACATCAAATCTACAATTAGTTTAAGCTCGTGCAAACATTCGAAGTAAGCAACTTCTGGTTGGTAACCTGCTTCGGTTAAAACTTCAAAACCATACATAACTAATTGCGATGCTCCACCACAGAGAACTGATTGCTCACCAAATAAATCCGTTTCTGTCTCTTCGGTAAATGTTGTCAAAATTCCACCAGCTCGAAGTCCCCCGATTGCTTTGGCATACGAGAGTGTCAACGGCCAAGCCTTACCTGTTGCATCTTGTTCAACTGCAACTATGACTGGAACTCCGCGACCCGCAGAATATTCACGGCGAACTAAGTGACCTGGGCCCTTTGGTGCCACCATGCAGACATCAACGGTTGGACCAGGTTTAATGTAACCAAAACGAATATTAAATCCGTGAGCAAAAAACAACGCGTCGCCATCTTTTAAGTTAGGCAGAATTGAATCTGCGTAAATATGGCGTTGCGAGTGATCTGGCGCCAAAATCATTATGACGCTTGCTTCTTTAACCGCGTCGGCAACGCTAACCACACGAAGACCTTCGGCTTCGGCTTTTTCGCGCGACTTGGAACCATCTTTTAGGCCAACGCGAACATCAACTCCGCTATCGCGCAGACTTAGGGCATGCGCATGTCCCTGTGAGCCGTACCCAATGATCGCAACTTTGCGACCTTGGATGATAGATAAATCAGCATCCTCTTCGTGATACATAGTTGCCATGATCTGCTCCTTTGCTTAGTTTTTTAGTTCTGATAGTCGGGTTGGGTATCTTTTGTGTGCGTTGGCGCGATGCCTTCGAAGACTTCTTCGATATGAATCACGTTTATTAATTTATCTAATTGCGCAATAACTTGTTCCAAGGCATGGCCTTCGATACTAATAACGATGGTCATTTTAGAAACTTCAGTGTTCTTAGTTGGACTAACAACAAGGGAGTCAATGTTGTAGCCACGACGTGAAAAAAGTCCGGCAACGCGTGAGAGTACGCCAGGTGAATTTTCAACTAAAACATCGAGTGTATGTGTGCTCATTACAGATCCTCCAAATCCCAGTCAGGCGCGATTTCGCGCGCAATCATAATGTCATCATTTGATGCCCCCGCTGCAACCATTGGCCAGACCATTGCATCGCGATTAACACGGAAATCAACAACAACTGGCTGATCATTGATAGCCATCGCTTTTTCAATTGTGGCATCTACATCTTCGGCTCGTTCGCAGCTTAAACCAATGCAACCCATTGCTTCGGCAAGCAACGGAAAGTTAGGAATGCGTTTTGAATCAAGGTTGGTATTTGAATAACGCCCCGCATAAAACATGGTTTGCCATTGGCGAACCATTCCGAGTGATTCGTTATTGATAATTGCAACTTTAATTGGAATATTATCGATTGCACATGTTACTAATTCTTGATTAGTCATCTGGAAACAACCGTCACCATCGATTGCCCAGACCGTTCTATCAGGGGCGCCAACTTTTGCACCCATGGCAGCCGGTACTGCATAACCCATAGTGCCTGCACCGCCAGAGTTAAGCCAAGTGCGTGGTTTTTCAAAACCAATAAATTGCGCAGCCCACATTTGGTGTTGCCCAACACCTGCAGCGAAAATTGAATCAGAGCCAGATATTTTTCCGATGCGATCGATTACAAATTGGGGAGAGAGCGAACCATCAGTTGGCATGTCATAGCCCAGCGGATAGGTACTGCGCAATGAATTCATTTGGTCCCACCATGTTGTTAAATCAGCTTTGTTCTTAGCAAATTCGCGCTTGAGCGCAGGAATCAGGGCAGTAATTGTGCGCCCTACATCACCGATTAGCGCGACATCGGCAAAGCGGTTCTTGCCAATTTCGGCGGGGTCAATATCGGCATGAATTACTTTCGCGTTAACTGCAAAGCTAGAAAGTTTTCCAGTTACACGGTCATCAAAGCGCGCACCAAGAACTATGAGCAGATCGGATTTCTGCAAAGCGGTGACTGCGGCAACGGTACCGTGCATGCCGGGCATACCTAAATGCAACGGGTGCGAATCTGGAAAAGCACCGCGCGCCATAAGTGTTGTAACAACTGGGGCGCCAACAAGTTCGGCAATTTGCATTAGTTCTTTAGCGGCATTGGATTTAATTACGCCGCCGCCAACATAGAAAACAGGTTTGTGCGATTGGGCAATTAACACTGCGGCATCGCGAATATTTACATCGGGTGCATCCATGACCGGTTGATAACCTGGCAAGTTAATCGAAGTTGGCCAATTAAATTCCGTCTCTTTTTGCAGTGCATCTTTTGCAATATCAACAAGAACCGGACCTGGACGACCGGTACTTGCAATGTAAAAAGCCTCGGCAATTGCTTTTGCAATATCATCAGGATTAGTTATTAAGTAACTATGTTTTACAAAAGGCATCGTAATTCCACGAATGTCGGCTTCTTGGAAAGCATCGGTTCCGATTGCGGCACTAGGTACTTGGCCAGTAATTGCAACCAGTGGTACCGAATCCATTGCGGCATCGGCAAGTGGTGTAACTAAATTTGTAGCACCCGGTCCAGATGTTGCAATACAAACGCCAACGCGTCCAGTGACTTGGGCATAACCAGTGGCTGCATGGCCTGCACCTTGTTCGTGGCGAACCAAGATATGGCGAATTTTGCTATCGAAGATTGGATCGTAAGCAGGAAGAATTGCGCCACCTGGAATACCAAACATGACATCTACGCCAGCTCTTTCAAGTGATTGCACAAGTGAACTTGCTCCACTTATTTTCTTGCTCATATCCATTTCCTTCCTTTACTTAAACGCCCTTAAATGAAAAAACCCCCAGCGGTGACTGAGGGCGCACGATCGATGTTGCAGATCGCGCGCTAGAAAATCACCACTGAATTACTCATGCCTATATTCTCTATTAGGTATGCGTGTGCGTCAACCTATGAGATGACAATCTCACAATCTGAACGTGTGGCCTCAGTCGCAGACTGCGCCTTTAGATGCCGAACCCACCAGTTTGGAATATTTGGCCAGGACTCCGCGAGTGTACTTATGTGAAAGCGGCTTCCAGTCAATTTTACGTTTTTCAAGCTCGCCAGAGTCAACTAATAAATCAAGCGTGCGATTGGTGATGTCGATCCGAATCCGGTCGCCATCTTTTACAAATGCAATAGCCCCACCATCGACCGCCTCAGGTGCCACATGCCCGACACATAAACCAGTTGAACCGCCAGAGAAACGACCATCGGTAAGAAGTAAAACTGATTTACCTAAACCTGCGCCTTTTATCGCACCAGTAATCATTAACATTTCGCGCATTCCAGGTCCGCCCTTTGGGCCTTCATAGCGAATAACAATTACATCGCCGGCTTGGATTGTTCCATTTTCAAGTGCCTCCATCGCCGATTGTTCGCGTTCGAAAACGCGCGCCGGACCTTCGAAGGTTTCAATTCCAATTCCTGCGGTTTTACATACCGCGCCTTCTGGGGCAAGCGAGCCGTTAAGAATTGTGATTCCAACATCAGTGGAGAGCGGATTCTTTATGGAGCGAAGTACTTCTTCATCTGCAAGTGGTGGGTTAATTTCGGCTAAATTTTCCGCCATTGTTTTACCAGTGACCGTTAAGACATCTCCGTGTAGATAACCAGCATCGAGTAAAATCTTCATAACTACTGGGATACCGCCCACCCGGTCAACATCGGTCATTACGAATTTACCGAAAGGTTTTAAATCACCAAGTAATGGAACTTTTGAGCCAATACGGTGAAAATCTTCCAGCGTTAAATCAACTTCGGCTTCGTGAGCAATGGCCAGCAAATGCAAAACTGCATTTGTCGAACCACCAAGTGCCATTACAACAGTTATTGCATTTTCAAAAGCCTTCTTCGTTAAAATATCACGCGTTGTGATGCCCTTGCGAATCAATTCAACAACGGCTGCTCCAGCTTTAACCGAATAAGCATCGCGCCGGCGATCAATCGCGGGAGGTGCAGCAGAGCCTGGAAGTGATAGACCAATTGCTTCTCCAACTGCCGCCATTGTGTTCGCCGTGAACATACCACCACAAGCACCTTCACCCGGACAAATTGCGCGTTCAATTTTATCTAATTGTTCTTTAGTAATTAATCCACGCGCACATGCACCAACTGCTTCGAAAGCATCAATAATTGTTACATCGTTACCATCGACTTGTCCAGGCAGAGTTGAACCTGCATAAACGAAAACATTTGCAACATCAATGCGCGCCGCCGCCATCATCATTCCTGGTAACGATTTATCGCAACCCGCAAAAGTAACCATGCCATCTAACCGCTCAGCTTGCATAACTGTTTCAACTGAATCGGCAATAACTTCACGCGAAACGAGGGAGAAGTGCATTCCTTCGTGGCCCATTGAAATTCCATCGGAAACGGAAATGGTACAAAATTGCATTGGGAAACCGCCGGCATCGATAACGCCTTGACGCGAAGCTTTAGCAAGACGATCTAATGAAAGATTACACGGCGTGATTTCATTCCAAGAAGAAACAATTCCAATTTGTGGTTTAACCCAATCATCATCGCCCATACCAACTGCGCGCAACATTCCACGCGCAGGTGCGCGCTCCATTCCATCGGTAACAAGCCCAGAACGTGGCTTCATAATTGACATGAGAGAATTCTAGCCTTGCATGTCGACATATATGAACCTTATTCGTTGTGGGGGCGGGGCTCTTCTTCTTTATTAATATTGGAAAAGAATCACTTGTTGAAGCCGAAGGTGCAGGAATGCACTAGAGTCTCAAACATTTAAATACTTGGGAATTCCAATTATCTTTGGTCAAAGAGAACGCTTGTTTCAGTCTGGGCGAAGAATTGCGGCAAGCACTCCAACTTCGAAGATTTACGCCAGCCTGTGTGGACCCAGCTCATCTCTTCGAAAGTTTGACCCCCATCGTTTGAGACATAAAAGGAACAACCTCTCGCCCCCAAGGAATAACGAACAACCAACTTCTTGAGCAAAATCTCCATCTTATGCGCCTTGACCAGTTCGCCTGCTTGAATTTCATAACGTGATGAATTTTTATCCGCCAATTCAGCCATAAATTTAAAGTACGCAAACTCCCACTCAGATTCTTCTGAGATGGCTGAATTTTCTTCGGAGCTATTCACATTTTGAGTTTATCGAATGTAGGTTGAAAGATGTGCATTGTGAACTTCAATGTGACACTTTGTTAACGGGGGCGTGGCAGTGGAAGCGAATACGCCAATGCCAAAGACTACTTTGAGGGGTTTGGGGGTTGGACTGATTTCAAAAATAGGAGTGGATGAGTTTCAACCCGTCAATGTTCACTCAACTCAACTGCCACCTATTGCTGTTATACAAGCAACTTCTGCTTTTCCGCCGTAATCGCCATTTTTAAACTCTAGCGTCCTTGCTCCAGAAAGACTAGCAGCAGCTCGCGAACTTTGGCTGCATCTGCTTGGCCGCCAGTGGCTTTCATTACTGCGCCAATAAGGGCGCCTGCTGCAGGCAAATGACCGCTGCGAACTTTTTCGGCAGTTTCAGGTTGAGCTGCACATGCTTTTTCAATTGCAGCCATTAGCGCTGAATTATCGCTTACAACTTTTATGCCGCGTTTTGCAATTACTTCGGCAGGTTTTCCTTCACCATTTAAAATACCTTCAATAACTTGGCGCGCAAGTTTGTCAGTTAAATCCCCTGCCTTAACAAGGGCCACAATTTCGGCAACATCGCTCGGTGTTATTTCAAGATCTACGATTGCGACTTCGCGCTCGTTAGCCACGCGTGAAATTTCACCCAGCCACCAACTGCGTGCCTTTGTTGGATCTGCGCCAAGTACGACTGTGGCTTCGACAATATCTAGAACATCAGCATTTATCATTGCTGCCATTTCTTTATCTGGCACAGCCCATTGTTCTTGCAAACGCTTGCGGTGAATTGAAGGACGCTCGGGAAGCGTTGTGCGAAGTTTTTCAATCCAAGCCGCATCGGGTGCAACCGGAACTAAATCTGGTTCTGGGAAATAACGGTAATCCTCGGCTTGTTCTTTCGAACGACCAGAGCGAGTAAGGCCAGTATCTTCTTGAAAGTGGCGAGTCTCTTGAACGACGCGCGCACCATTATTTAGAAGTTCGGCATGGCGAATCATTTCTCCGCGAACTGCGCGCTCAACAGAGCGAAGTGAATTTACATTCTTAGTTTCGCTGCGAGTGCCTAAAATATCAGAGCCAATAATGCGAAGAGAAATGTTGGCATCACAACGAAGCGAGCCTTGCTCCATTTTTACATCGCTAACTTTTAAACTACGCAAAATATCGCGAAGTTCGGCCACATAAGCCTTTGCAACTTCTGGTGCATATTTGCCAGTGCCAGGAATAATCTTTGTAACAATTTCAACCAACGGAATTCCGGCACGGTTGTAATCTAATAATGAATAATCTGCGCCGTGAATACGCCCTGTTGCGCCGCCAACGTGTAAAGATTTTCCAGTGTCTTCTTCCATATGCACACGTTCGATTTCAATACGGAATTGCTTTGGGCCTTCTTCCGTTTCAATCTCAACATCTACATAACCATTAACGCAGATTGGTTCGTCGTATTGAGAAATTTGAAAATTCTTTGGCATATCTGGATAAAAGTAATTCTTCCGTGCAAAGCGGCTAAAGGGAGCAATCGAACAATTAAGGGCTACGCCAATTAAAATTGTAGATTCAATCGCTTTTTCATTAACAACCGGCAAGGCACCTGGCATTCCTAAACAGACTGGACAAGTTTGCGTATTAGGTTCGCCGCCAAAAACCGTAGTGCAACCGCAAAACATCTTTGAGTGCGTATTTAATTCGACATGAACTTCCAAACCCAAAACAGGTTCGTATTTCGAAATAACATCATCGTAGGTAAGGTTCACTTGGCACCCCCTAGAGCAGGTGCTTTTGAAAGAAGCGGTGCGCCCCATTTTGAAAGTAGCGCGCCTTCAAGAGATGCACCAACGCAATACATTCGTTGGTCTTGCATTGCAGGTGCCATGATTTGGAAACCAACTGGTAGCCCATCTTCAGGTGCAAGACCACATGGCAAACTCATTCCGCCAATTCCTGCCATGTTGACCGGAATTGTTGCAATGTCATTTAAATACATTGCCAGCGGATCATTGGCTTTTTCGCCAATTTTAAATGCAGTGGTCGGGCAGGTTGGTGATACAAGAACATCGGCTTTAGTGAAGGCGTTTATGAAATCTTGTGTGATTAACGTGCGCACCTTTTGCGCACTGCCGTAATAAGCATCGTAATATCCAGATGAAAGTGCGTAAGTTCCTAGAATAATGCGCCGTTTTACTTCGCGCCCGAAACCAACGGCGCGCGTTAGATTCATAACAGATTCAGCCGATGCGCCATCGCCATCACCAACACGAATTCCATAACGCATGGCATCAAAGCGCGCTAGATTTGATGAACATTCACTCGGAGCGATTAAATAATATGCAGCAAGGGCGTACTCGAAATTTGGGCAAGATACTTCAACAATTTGCGCACCAGCCTTTGCAAGTAATTCCAATGATTCTTCAAAACGTGAACGAACACCGGCTTGGTAACCATCACCATTTAGTTGCCTAACAACTCCAATTTTCATCCCCTTTACATCACCGCTTTTAGCCGCCTGTACAACTGGCGGAACTGGTGCGTTAATACTTGTTGCATCGCGCGGATCATGTCCTGCAATCGCTTCATGCAAAAGCGCGGCATCCAATACGGTGCGCGCGCAAGGACCTGCTTGATCTAATGAAGATGAGAAAGCAACGAGGCCATAGCGCGATACACCGCCATAAGTTGGTTTTACGCCGACCGTTCCAGTAACTGCTGCGGGTTGACGAATCGAACCCCCAGTATCAGTTCCAATTGCAAGTGGTGCTTCAAATGCGGCAAGGGCCGCTGCTGAGCCACCACCTGAACCACCAGGAATACGCGTTAAGTCCCACGGATTATGCGTTGGACCGTAGGCCGAATTTTCTGTCGATGAACCCATTGCGAATTCATCCATATTTGTTTTACCCAAAATAACAATGTCGTTCTTCTTTAAATTAGCAACAACGGTTGAATCATAAGGTGGGCGCCAACCTTCAAGAATTTTGGAACCGCAAGTTGTCGGAATTCCTTTTTGAGTCATGACATCTTTAAGCGCAAGTGGAACACCAGCAAGGGGCGAAAGTTTTTCACCCTTGGCACGCTTTGCATCAATTCTTGCAGCTTGTGCGAGTGCGCCTTCGGTATCTAAATGTAAAAATGCATGAACTTGCTTTTCAACAGATGCAATTCGATCGAAGTGGGCTTGCACAAGTTGAACCGAATTTATTTCACCCGATGCTAGCGCAGTAGCCATTTCGGCGGCGGATTTGTGAATCATGCTTCTTCGCCCAAAATTTGTGGAACACGAAAGCGATTATCTTCACTTGCAGGTGCACCTGATAGCGCTTCTTCTGGAGTCAGACTTGGCGTAACTACATCGGGGCGAAAAACATTTCGTAGCGGTAGCGGGTGAGATGTTGGTTCAACGTCCGCGCCAGCAACTTCTTGGACTCGAGCAACAGCTTCTAAAATAACGGTGAACTCGGTAGAAAGATTTACTAGTTCTTCATCACTCATTTCAATGCGAGCTAAGCGCGCAAGGTTTGCGACATCATCGCGAGAAAGGCTGCTCATAGGAGTGGAGTCTAATTAATTCATGCGCTAACTGCGAATTTGACCGTTGCCCGTAACAATCCACGTTGTAGTTGTCATCGCTTCTAGCCCCATTGGACCACGTGCATGAAGTTTCTGATTTGAAATACCTATTTCTGCGCCAAATCCCATCTGTTCGCCATCGGTAAAACGTGTTGAAGTATTTATCATCACTGCTGCACAGTCACTTAGTGCAATAAAGCGTCGTGCGCTTTCATCTGATTCGGTAACGATGGCTTCTGTATGTTGTGTTCCAAATTTTGCAATGTGCTCACTTGCCCCGTCGAGTGAGGCAACGATACCTACATTCATTTCTAGCACCCCATATTCGGTATTCCAATTTTCATCGGTGGCAATTGTTGTAGCAATTCCAAGACCACTTGCAATTTTGTGTACATCACTATCGCAATGCAGGACCACTCCAGCATCAGATAGCGCTTTTAGTGCAATAGGTAAGAATTTTTGCGCAACTTTTGCATGTACCAAAAGAGTCTCGGCAGCGTTGCACACACTTGGCCTATGCGTCTTAGAATTAATAAGAATTGGCAAAGCCTTATCTAAATCTGCAAATTCATCGACATAGACATGGCAAACGCCAGCCCCTGTTTCAATTGTTGGAACCGTTGATTCATCTACCACCATACGAATCAGAGATGCGCTCCCCCGTGGAATAACAAGATCAACTAACCCACGCGCATGTAACAAAGCTTTCACGCTTTCCCGATCATCAGATGAAACTAATTGGATTACATCGGGTGAAATCTTTGTTTTCGCCAGAGCGCTGCGCATTACATCGATGAGAATTGCATTACTTGCAGCAGCGTTCGAAGAACCACGCAAGAGTGCGGCATTGCCTGATGCCAATAAAATTACCGCAGCATCTACGGTGACATTTGGTCGTGCTTCATAGACCATTGCGATTACACCAAATGGCACACTTATTTGTTTTAGTTTCAAACCATTAGGAAGCGTTGATTGACGCAGAGCGATGCCAAGTGGATCTGGTAAAGCCGCAACTTGGCGCGCACCATTTGCAATCCCTTTTATTCGCTCTGGTGTAAGGCAAAGACGGTCTAGTAATTGAGAATTTAAGCCACTTTCACGACCACGTTGCATATCTTTCTCATTGGCAGCAATGATTTCTAAATTTCTAGCTTCAATTGCATCGGCGATTGCAAGTAGCGCGCTTTTTCGTTCTTGGCTAGTGGCAACGCTCAAAGTTCGAGCAGCTTTGCGTGCGGTAATCGCTAATTGCGAAACGCTCTGGATTGCACTCATGATAATAAGCCTAGTGGGATTTCTGATTGCCCTAGAGAAGCACTAAATCATCGCGATGAACTAGTTCGCGTTCGTATTCGGCGCCAAGTGATTGGGCTAATTCTTTAGTCGAGCGCCCCAACATCTGTGGAATTTCTTGCGAATCAAATGCAACCAGCCCGCGGGCAATTACGGTGCGATCAGCTCCGACTAGTTCCACGGCATCACCAGAAATAAAATCACCTTCTACGGCAATTACACCTGCAGGTAAAAGAGAGACGCCTCTCTCTAAAATTGCTTTTACTGCGCCAGCATCAAGAATTAAACGACCGCGTGGCGTGGATGCATGGGCTAGCCACAATAAACGTGCATTTGTTTTACGTGCATGCGCGTGAAAATATGTGCCAAGTTCTGCCCCTGATAAAGCACGATCAGATTCTTCTAGCGAAGTAAGTAACGCTGCGATGCCGGCGCTTGTCGCAATGCGTGCGGCTTCCACCTTAGTAACCATTCCCCCGCTACCGACTCCGGCAGAACCTGCGCCTCCTAAAGAGATGCTTTCAATTTGCGAAATATCGCTAACTTCGCGAATCGCATTAGCACCGGCTTTGCTAGGTGGTGCATCATAGAGAGCGTCAATATCAGAAATGAGAACCAATAAATCCGCGTCTACTAAGAGTGCAACCAGTGCAGCTAAGCGGTCATTGTCGCCGAAACGTATTTCGGCAGTTCCAACCGAGTCGTTTTCATTGATGACTGGGACAACACCGAGTGCCAATAACTTAAACAAAGTACGTTGCGCATTTTGGTAATGAGAACGGCGCACTATATCTTCGGTTGTAAGTAAAACTTGCGACGCAGTCATTTTATGTCGAGCAAAACTAGTTGTGTATTGCGCGATCAGCAAACCTTGACCAACTGAGGCAACCGCTTGTTGCGTTGCTAAATCTTTTGGACGTGAGGTCAGGCCAAGAGGTGCCAAACCTGCAGCAATTGCACCTGATGAAACAACCACAACTTCGGCTCCGCGCTTTTTGCAGGCAGCAACGAGGTCAGTTAATTTTTCAACGGCTTTTATATCTAACGCCGAACCGGCGCTACCAGTTAGCGATGATGAACCGACTTTTATGACGATGCGTTTGGCGGAGGTGATCGCACTTCTACTCACTTGTCATCTCCATCCTTTGCACGTTCTACTTCCACAAGTTTAGGAGTATGAGCATCAATAACGTTGTACTCCCACTGCTTAGCGATTTCTTCATCGCTTAAAACATCTTCAATGCGCTCGGTTTGTTGCCATGTTGATTCAAGGCGCGAATCTTCACCGCGGCGATGTAAATGGCCCGCTAATTGTTCGGCACCGGCTTCGATTGTTGGTTCCCAATCAAATATAACTTGATTAACTCCATCACCAATTCGAACTTCACTGCCAGCAACAGCGCCTTGTTTGAATAATTCTTTTTCAACTCCAAGTTGTGCCAGACGGTCTGCCAGATAGCCAATTGCTTCAGCATTTTTAAAATTCGTTTGGCGAACCCAACGTTCTACTTTTTTACCAATTACAGTAAATGTATCGTCGGCATTTGTTTTCACAGTGAAACCAGAATCATCAACGGCTATAGGACGCAAAACAATGCGTGTGCGCTCTTCAACTGCCATTTCCGCACGCGCTTTTTGAATCAACCGCGCCATCGCATAGGTTAGCTCGGTTAATCCTGCGCGCGATGCTGCTGAAACAAGATAAACATCGTAGCCACGTTCGCGCAAAGTGCCTGCCACCATATCAGCCATGGTTTGACCATCAGGTAAATCTATTTTATTTAACGCAACGATTCTTACGCGGTCTTCAAGACCGCCGTATTGTGCCAATTCATTTTCAATAATTTCTAAATCCTCAATTGGATTTCGATCAGTTTCAAGCGTTCCGCAATCGAGAACGTGCACAAGCGCTACACAGCGTTCAACATGGCGCAAAAATTCAAGACCTAAACCTTTTCCTTGGCTAGCCCCTGGAATTAAACCTGGCACATCGGCAACGGTGAAACGTGTTTCACCTGCTTGTACAACACCTAAATTTGGAACAAGTGTTGTAAATGGATAGTCGGCAATCTTTGGACGCGCCGCTGAAATTGCCGCAATTAACGATGATTTACCAGCACTTGGATAACCGACTAAGGCAATGTCTGCAACGGATTTAAGTTCAAGAACGAAAACATTTTCTTCGCCCGGCTCGCCAAGTAGCGCAAAGCCTGGTGCGCGACGCTTTGTTGAAGAGAGCGCAAGGTTTCCAAGACCGCCGTATCCACCTTGAGCTGCAATAAATGTTGTGCCGCTACCAATTAAATCCGCGACTAATTCGCCATCAAGGCTATAAATAACTGTTCCATTTGGAACACCAAGAATTAAATCTGTCCCATACACACCATCTTTGCGATCGCCATAACCTTGGTGGCCAGAAGTTGCTTTGCGATGTGGTGAGTGGTGAAAATCCAAAAGTGTAGTAACGCTTGGATCAACAACAAGAATTACATTGCCACCTCGTCCGCCATTGCCGCCATCTGGTCCGCCCAATGGTTTGAATTTTTCGCGATGAACTGAGACACAACCGTCTCCACCATTTCCGGCAAAGGCGTAGAGAGTTACACGATCAACAAAAGTTGCCATCTCCTTAACCCTCCTTCGTAAAATAAAAAAGCGAGCCGCGCTCTTATGCGGCCCGCTCTTTTTAGAGAAACCTAAATTTAAGCTACCGGAACCACATTCACTACGCGACGTCCGCGAGCGCGACCAAATTCAACTGCTCCTGCAGCTAATGCAAAGAGAGTGTCATCCTTACCGCGACCAACGTTCTTGCCTGGGTGAAAATGTGTTCCGCGTTGACGAACTAAAATTTCGCCGCTATTAACAACTTGACCACCGAAGCGCTTAATTCCAAGGTACTGCGGATTTGAATCGCGACCGTTACGTGTCGAGGAGACACCTTTCTTGCTTGCCATTTATTCGCCTCCCCTTAATTCACGCCGCTGATTGCGGTTATTTTTACGCGAGTGTGTTGCGCACGAAAACCTTGGCGGCGGCGGAAACCGGTCTTGTTCTTGTAACGCAAGATATCGATCTTTGGTCCTTTAAATTCATCTAGAACTTCACCAGTTACTTTTACGCCCTTTAGAATTTTTGGATCAGTAGTAACGTTTGTGCCATCTACTAATAGAACTGCAGGAAACGAAACGGTTGAACCAGCCGCGCTATCAATACGATCGACTACGACGGTATCGCCGACTTCGACCTTCTCCTGGTGACCGCCAGCTTTAACAATTGCGTACACGTTATTACTCCAGTTCATTTCTTTACTAACTTATTTTCAGCGCATGAGCCTGGTTAGGCTCTGCGGGCAGAGGCTAAGGGTACGGAGAAGCGTGCCTGTGGGTCAAATCGCCCTCTGCACTGATCCGCGAAGCGCTGGAGAATTTTCTAGCGAAAGCTTAAACGAAATTTGCTTGACTGCAAATAGAGCAACCGATGCGCCATTGCACGATTATTAATGTCCTAAAAGTGCCAACGGCACGACCGCGACGCCATCCGCGCGGCGATACGCCGTATTTCCGGTTGTCACGATAACCAGGTCTGCGATTTGATCTGGAATCTGCTCTTTCAACCAAAGTAAGTGGCGAACGTCTTTGTCATCCACATCGGGTGCGAGCTTGACTTCGATTGCAAGGATTCTCCCATCCTCTGATTCCACAATTAGATCGATCTCTTGCCTGTCATCCGCTGTGCGTAGATGAAAAACCTTCGCGTTGACTGGTTGAGCAAAGACTCGCACGGACATTGCTACAAGGGACTCAAAAAGTGCGCCAAGTATCCCTCCGTTACGAAGGAGTACAACGTTCCCATCTTCGCCAGTAAGTAGTTTTGATTTCGTTAAACCCAACAATTTAGCAGCCAGAGCTGGATCTGCAAGATGGTGTTTTGGCTTCTCTGTTAGTCGTTTGAGTGGGTTATTGCTCAGCGTCCAACCCGGCAATTCATCTAAAATTCGCAACGCTGTGAGTGTTTCAACGTATGGCATGACCGTCGTTTTTGCCGGTTTTAAGTCTTGTCCAGCAGTAGCAGCATCAAGAATTTTATTCCAGTTTGCGGTTGAGGATGTTGCTGCCGCATAAGCTCTAAGCCATGCCATTACTGTTTCCGGCTTTCGTACTTTTTGCCCAGCTTCTTCCATATCTTTTTGGACAATCGTCCTTAAATAGGATTCAAGTTGTGCTGATCGACCTCTGCTAGATAGTCTGCGAATTCCAGGCAATCCTGAAGCTAGAATCTCTTCCACATAATCTTCAAGCTTAAAAGTAGTGGTTTGGAAATCGATGGCGCTTTCGCCTTCTAGTAAGGAACTCAGACTGACTGTTGGATTCTCTACTCCTCGTTCCGGAAGTGTCATTGGGCGCATGCGAATGTCGTGAATTCGCCCAGCTCCAGTATGAGTAACGGCTGCAGGTACATAGGCCGAGCCAGTAAGCAGAAAAGGACCCCTAGGGCCGGTCTGCGAATCTGCTGCATTTTTTACCGCGCCCCAGATTTCAGGCAAGTTCTGCCACTCATCGAATAATATCGGTGCGCTTTGTTGCAAAGCAGATTCTGTTGATGCTTGCACAACCTGTAATTGCGCAACGACATCCAACCTGAAAACAGTCTTTGCCCGTTGAAGGGCTGTCTCTGTCTTGCCCACCCCTTTGGCTCCATCAAGGAGTATCGCCGGTAGTTCTGGCAATAGGTCATCAAGTTGGCCATCTATTACACGGCGCCTGTAGGTCACATCTTCCTCCATTTTGCTTGCCTATTCGTAGTGGATTGCCGCCGTCAACCAGTTGTCTGCAACTTTCTACACTACCTCACAACCACTTTCTACACTACCTCACAACCACTTTCTACACTACCTCACAACCATAATTGATCCGGAATAGGACAGACTGCCCCGTTCTCCAAATCAGCCAGATTAGTCGAATAAGGCCGAGGATAAGGGGTCATTTCTGCACAAAATAAAGAACTGCTATCTGTTTATACGCATGGACACCGACATATTGTGGTTCCACTTTAGCTCCTGAGTAATAGCCTGATTAGCCGAATAGGACTAATGGTAGCCAGCGGTGGATAACCTACACTCGCGAAATTGTTGGACGCCGTGTGAGCGCTGCGATGGTGAAATATAGAACACGGGGGGGTTGGTCAAGGTTTACCTACTTTTTATCGATATTTTTCAATCTTTTTGGGGGCACGGCATTAGCCGAATAAGGCTTATGCACCAAGGGTAATTACACCTGAGGAAGCCGCACGGCGACGCCGCTTTCCGCCACGAGTTGTAGGCACCTCTTCTTCGACTTTTAGCACCGGTTGCGTTTCATTTATGATTTCATGGAATTCGTGTTCTGTCGCATCTGCTTCATCAGCATCTTCATGTTGCGAAGAGGGAACATCTAATTGTGGCATTGGCGCTTTCATCTTTACCGGCTCCATATGAATATGAATTCCGCGACCGCCACAACTATCGCAAGTAGTTGAAAATGCTTCGATTAAACCTTGGCCTACGCGCTTTCGAGTCATTTGGACTAGACCGAGAGAAGTTACTTCGGCAACTTGGTGCTTGGTGCGATCGCGACCCAAGCATTCAACAAGTCGGCGCAAGACCATTTCGCGGTTTGATTCCAAAAGCATATCGATGAAGTCGATTACGACAATGCCGCCTAGGTCGCGCAGTCGTAATTGGCGAGCAATTTCTTCGGCTGCTTCTAAGTTATTTTTTGTAACGGTTTCTTCAAGGTTACCACCCTTGCCAATGAACTTTCCGGTATTCACATCGATAACAATCATGGCTTCGGTACGATCGATAACTAGCGAACCGCCTGAAGGCAAATACACTTTGCGATCGAAAGCTTTTGCTAATTGTTCTTCGACGCGGAAGTCTGTAAAAAGATCGCCAGTGCCTGTGTATTTTTCAATTTTTGAAATCAATTCTGGGGCGATGAAGCCCAAATAACTTGTTACTTCATCCCAAGCGGTGCTGCCTTGAACGGTTAATTTGCGGAAATCTGCATTGAAAATATCGCGAATTACTCGAACAGCTAAATCAGGTTCTGCATAGAGCATCGCCGGCGCGTGGAAATTAGGGTTTTCAGATTTCTGATAAATATCTTCCCATTGTGATTTCAATCGCGCGACATCGCTAGTTAATTCCTCTTCACTAACACCTTCAGATGCAGTACGAACAATCACTCCAGCTTCTTCTGGAATCAAATTCTTTAAAATTGATTTCAGTCGCGCGCGTTCAGCATCGGGCAAACGCTTACTGATTCCACTCATCCCACCACCTGGAACATAGACAACGTAGCGTCCTGGCAAGGAAATTTGACTAGTTAAACGCGCACCTTTTTGACCGATTGGATCTTTAGTAACTTGAACTAAGACCGGTTGACCAGTCTTTAATACAGTTTCAATTTTGCGCGGCTCTGATTCAGAAATTCCCGCTGCATCCCAATTAACTTCACCTGCATAGAGGACTGCGTTGCGACCTTTTCCAATATCGACAAATGCCGCTTCCATCGAAGGAAGAACGTTTTGGACACGGCCTAAATAGACGTTACCAACGTAGGAAACATTGCTATTGCGGTTTACATAATGCTCGACCATGATGCCATCTTCGATAACGGCAATTTGAGTACGATCGGCAATCTGGCGAACCAGCATTTCACGATCAATATTTTCACGGCGCGCTAAGAATTCGCCATCGGTAATAATTGTTCCGCGGCGCCGATATGGCTCTCGATATTCTTTGCGGGGCGTGCGCTCAGAATCTCCACTGCTACGACTATTGCGATCGCGACGTGGCCGCCTAGCTTCGGGGCGCGCTGGACGTTCCTTAACTTCGCGCACCTTAACAATTGTGGCTACGCCGTCTTCTTCGATCATCTCTTCTGGAGCTACCTCTTCGCCACTTGCACGGCGACGGCGACGTCGGCGTCGAGTTGTTGCCTCACCGGAGCCACTTGAGCCATCATCGTTTGAGCCATCATCGCTGGCGCTTGCGGTATCGCCTGAATTATCAGAATTGCCTTTTCGCCGGCCGCGGCCACCACGTCGGCGGTGACGGTTGCGACCATCGCTTAAATCATCGCCATCGGTTGCAACAACAGGTGCAGCCTCTTTTTCGGGCTTGGTCATTTTTTCGGCCGCTTTTTTACGTGGTTTAACCGCGCCTTTATCGGCAGTTGTTGCGGCCTGAAAGATTGGAACAGGTATTACTGGCGATTTTTTCTTAACTTCTACCGCAGGAGCAACTTCTGTCACTGAACTTTCCAGGGTTTGACTTTTCTTTTTCGAAACTTTTTTCACCGCACGCTTGCGCGGTGACTTTGGCTCAATAGCCATGGCACCAAATCCTCTTTGCGTTAATTAAAACGCGCTATGGCTTGAATTCTCAAGCAAATCTCTTATGGGTACTTCTAGAATCCGCGCTAGGCGTTGACCGCGAGTGCTCGCGAGCCGCGCTGGACTGTTAGCTCAAGTATGGCAGATGAGCCCACTTTTGCCCAACTTCATCAAAATTTGGGCGTGGTTAGCCCTTGAGTCGGGCGTGGACGTTTTGCAATAAACCGAAACCAAGTAAATTGGTAAACATGCTCGATCCACCATATGAAAGAAATGGCAACGGAACCCCAGTCATTGGCATCAGGCCAAGTGTCATCCCAATATTTTCAAAAATCTGAAATGCAAACCATGCAATTACACCTGTACAAACCAAACGCCCGAAGGGGTCGCTAGTTCGCTTAGCAATGGAAAAGCCACGCATCAAAATAATTAGATAAAGCAGAACGATTCCAGCGCTTCCTAGAAAACCTAACTCTTCGCCAGCCACGGTAAAGATAAAGTCGGTCTGTTGTTCGGGAACAAAGCGACCATTTGTTTGTGGTCCCTTAAATAACCCGGTACCAATTAATCCACCCGAACCAATAGTGATTCGTGCTTGTCTTAATTGGTAACCAGCTCCCTGAGTATCAGCACTAGGATTTACAAATGTTTGCAGACGTTTAATTTGATAATCATTAATCGCGCCCGACTTAATCGCAGTAAATCCACCTAAAACTGCAATAAGTAATAAGCCAACAACCCAACGCGTTGGCGATCCAGAGACTGCAATTATTGTTACAACAGATGTCGAAATAATAAATACTGTTCCCAGATCTGGTTGAAAAAGGATTAACAAAACTGGAACACCAGCAACAACCAGAGCTTGCAACATGTCACGCGTACTGGGTGTATCACTATTATCGCTACGTTCAGATAGAATCATTGAAATTCCAAGGATGATCGAAATTTTTGCAAGTTCTGCTGGTTGAATCTGAAAACCGCCGGGCAGAGAAATCCATGCTTTCGAACCGTTGATTTCACTGCCAAAGCTTGGAATTAAAACTATTACCAGCCCGATAACTCCTAGACTCCAAATAATCGGGGTGTATGCGCGCAATAAGCGGTAATCAATTACTGTAATACCCCAGGCTAAAAGCGAACCAATTAAAATATTTATAACATGGCGCTTTAAATAATATTCTGGGTCAAGATTACTTGCGGCATACCAATCTCTTGTTGCGGCATATACCAGCAGAGTTCCGAGAATTAAAAGAAGTGCAATCGCGCCAGTTAAAAACGGATCAAAGCCGGCAAATGCTGATGGTCGACCACCCTTTTTATGGAAATTGCGACTTGTTCTGGAATTAAATTGTGGCGTGCTCATGGATTTGTCTTCACTTTCGTTGCTGGTGAAATCTTAGGCAACTTTGTCGGCGGTTTCCCATCTGGAAAAAGAGCTTGCGTCGAATCAACTTTGGAGCCCGTAATGCCAAAGAGGGTTTCATAAATTTTTCGCACACCAACTGCGCTAGTGACTGCACCAAATCCGCCTTGGCTAATCATCATCACTACTGCATAACGGGGTTGATCACTTGGTGCAAAGGATGCGAACCACGAAGTGTCGTCCTTCTTACTTCCATCTGCATTACGTCCAAAAACTTCAGCGGTACCAGTTTTACCACTTACGGCGACAGGAAAGCCCGAAAAAGATCCAGTAGCAGTTCCTGCAACAACAACTTCTCGAAGAGCGCTATGCAAGAACTTAATTGTTTTAGGCGTTGCAGGAATTGCTCCCAACTTTTGAGCAGCCATTGTCTTTACAACAGTTCCATCAGTTTTAACAATTGCTTTACCAATACTTGTTTGCCAAATTGTGCCCCCATTAGCAATTGCTGCATACATCTGGGCTAATTTGATTGGAGTAATAACGGTGTCGCCTTGGCCAATAGAGAAGTTAACGGCATCACCTGCGCGAATTTTATCTCCATCTAAACAATTCTCTCTGGCTAGTTCAAACAGAAATGGAGTTTGCTGTGCTTTGCTGGCACGTGTTTTATAGTTACAATAGAAATCTTTATTCTGGTTATACCAATTTTTTCTCCACTGGCGGTCAGTTAATCGTCCAGCAGATTCAGTTGGCAAATCAATACCGGTTTTTTTATCAATCTGAAATCCTCTGGCAGCAGAATAGAAATAATCATTGGCATTGGCATTGGCTTTAGGCCGTAGCGCCCCATCACGCAGCCATTCATCAAAGGCAATTTGATACCAGATTGTGTCGCATGAGACAGCAATAGCTTTTTTAAGTGAGATTCGCCCTAGTTCTTTGCTTCCAAAGTTTCGAAATGTGCGAGTGCCAACCGCAACTTCTGCTGGACAGTCATAACTGGCATTTAAGTCATAACCAGCGCTGGCAGCAGCAACAACGGATACAGGTTTAAAAGTAGATGCAGGTGCATAAAGACCTTGCAACGCACGCGAAAGTACAGGAACCC
>Ga0209702_10002175_pt1 | contig 35198 bp, 29 predicted proteins | sample FRY01_FD_187210 | JGI IMG/M metagenome (GOLD analysis project Ga0209702, IMG submission 187210) | Freshwater microbial communities from Lake Fryxell liftoff mats and glacier meltwater in Antarctica - FRY-01 (SPAdes) (version 2) | ecosystem: Environmental > Aquatic > Freshwater > Ice > Glacier...
AGCCTCAGTCAAATCCAACATACGAGACAACAGCACAGGGCCTACTTCGGCGATGGTTGCTCTAACGGGGTGACCATGCTCGCCAAAAAAATCCCAAAAAATAACCGGTGTGTCGCAAAACTCAAATGAAGGCAAGGCAATGCGTTCAGCACGTTTCTTTTGCCATTGCTTGTCTTCACCCGCCAAGGCCATGCCCGCAACATCGCCTTTGATATCAGTCAAGAAAACAGGCACACCAGCGCACGAAAACGCTTCAGCAAGGACTTGCATGGTAATGGTCTTACCCGTGCCCGTGGCACCCGCAATCAGGCCATGGCGATTGGCAAGCTTAAATTCCAACCATTGAGGATCGACTTGACTCTCACCACCGCCACCAACGTTAATCGCTGTTTCATTGCGTGCCATTTTAGGGATCCTTCTCTTTAGTCAAGCCCAGTGCGATCAAATCCAACTGAGTATTGATCTTAACGAAAAATTGTCATAACGCCTATCAGACCCTGACCCAAAGGCGGTATGCTCACGCCATGAAATCAAACAAAAAATGGATAATGCCACTGATGTTTTGGGGGGGCGTGGTTATCGTAACGGTACTGTCACTATTACCTGGCGCCTATTTGCCACCTGTTGCTTTCAGTGTCTGGGATAAAGCGCAGCATGTGCTGGGTTTTTTGGTATTGGGCGCATTGGGACTGTGGTCATATCCCAGCCGCAGTGTGCGAGTCGTGTTTGGTCTGTTGATTTATGGCGCTGCCATTGAATGGGCTCAAGCAGCCACAGGCTGGCGATTCGGCGATTGGCAGGACTGGCTCGCAAACGCAGTCGGTGTGGCGGGTGCCTATGGATTGTGGCGCGCCAGTATCCGAACCACCCGCTCGCGTTAAACCGAAACAGTCGGGTTACCGAGCGTTGACAGTTTTATCACCCATTGTGGTTACAACAAATCATTTGTTGTATTGATCGCCGTTTTGTAAGCTTGCCCTATGAAAATTGTCATGATCGGAGAGGCGGCAAAGAACCGCGACACGCTGCTAGCGCATTTGCCAAGCGGTATTGAAGTCATTGGGCTGCCGCGCGAGGCGGCGACGGGCTCGGACCATGACGGCCTGATTGAACCGGACGATGTGCTGATATCGTTGCGCTATGCCAGACACGATTCAATGCCACCAAAATTTCGGTTATTGCATTTGCCAGGGGCTGGACTTGATGGCGTTGACTTCGAGTCATTACCGGCGGGCGCGCTTGTTTGCAATGTTTTTGAGCATGAAATCCCGATGGCTGAGTACGTGATGGCTGCCATGCTTAATCATGAGATTGGTTATGCGTCACTTTGTGCTGATTTTAGTAACGAACGCTGGCCTGCTCTGTATCGAGCGCGTGTGCCTCATGGTGAGCTCAGCGGTAAAACACTTGGCATCATTGGTTTCGGTCGGATTGGTCGCGAGCTCGCCAAACGGGCCAAAGCGTTTGGTATGACAGTGGTTGTTGCGAACCGATCGGCTATCGATCTTGAGCCCAACGGCCAGCCTTTAATCGATCAAGCCTTGCCATTGACGGCCTTGGATCAACTGCTCACCGCATCAGACTATGTGGTGATTGCCTGCCCATTGTCAGAGAACACACGCGGCCTGATTGATGCGGCTGCGCTTAGAAAAATGCATCGAAGTGCGGTGATTATCAATGTCTCACGCGCCCAAATCATCGATCAAGAAGCGCTTTACGACGCCCTCTACAACAACCGTCTGAGTGCTGCTGTGCTTGATGTCTGGTGGCAATATCCGATGTCAAACGAAGATAGACCAGCACCTTCGGCCTTGCCATTTGACCAACTGCCCAATGTCTACGCCACAGCTCACTGTTCTGCCTGGACCATACAACTACCTGAGCGGCGCTACCAAGTGATCGCGCAAAATATTCGGGCCCTGATGGCAGGCCTGCCCCTGACAAACCTGGTGCAACCACACGCTTAACTTTGAGTTCAAGAAAATCATGAATCTAGACGACAACAACGCCCTGCGCGGCACCGACACACCGATTCGCATCACAGATATTCAGACCTTGGTGGTCAACGCCGAGATGCGCAATTGGATATTCGTTAAAGTTTTAACCAATCAGCCTGGACTCTACGGATGGGGTGAAGCCAGTCTTAACTGGAAAACCCGTGCCGTCGCGGGCACCATCGAAGACCTCAAAACCCTCCTCATCGGGCGTGATCCACGTGACATTGAGCAGTGTTTAAGGGCAATGAACAAATTCAGTTACTACCGACTGGGCATTATCGGTGCCACTGCCATCAGCGGTATTGAGCACGCCCTCTGGGATATTTTTGGTAAAAGCTTGGATGTCCCAGTTTGGCGGTTGCTTGGCGGGCAAGTCCGCGACAAAGTCAGGCTTTACACCCACCTGGGGCTGGGTAAGATGACTGCTGTCTACGACACCTTCGACCACGGCGCGTTGCGTGATCAGGCCCTGTCGGTTGTCGAGGCTGGTTATGACGCCTTAAAAGTCGTTTTTATTCCCTATGGCAATCATTTGTCGAGTATTCCCGATCGCAAGCACGTCGGTCGTTTGATGGAAACCCTGCGCACTGCAGTCGGTGACAGCGTGGACATCATGATCGACTTTCATGGGCGACCCGCGTCGATCGCCGCGGCCTTGGGCTACATTGAAGCCCTCGCGCCTTACGGGCCGATGTTTTGTGAAGAGCCAGTGCAACCCGGTGACACGGCCGCACTGATTGAGGTGACCAGACGCGCACCCTGCCCGATCGCCTCGGGCGAGCGCTTGGTGGGATTCAAAGAGTTCGTCCCCGTGCTCACGGGTAAAGCTGTACACATCATTCAGCCTGACTTAAACCACACGGGTGGTTTGCTGGAAGGCAAACGAATCGCAGCATTGGCTGATGCCGAGTTGATCGGTGTGGCCCCGCACAACCCCAACGGCCCCTTGGCCGGTGTGGCCGCCCTGCATTTTGCCATCTCAACACCTAACTTTGTGATCCAAGAAGAGATGTCGGGTGCGGTGCCGTGGTACGACGAGGTTGTTGACAGCCCCGTGAAGCGAACCGGTAGTTACTGGGAAGTCCCTCAGCGCGCTGGGCTGGGGGTTGAAATCAATGAAGCGGCGGCTGCCAAACACCCCTTTAAGCCAGAGGTGCAACACGCCACATCAGCCGTGTTACCCGACGGCACTATCGTCGATTGGTAAGCAAAGAAAATCCGAAACCCCTGACTTTTAGACTCACTGGCGTCTTTAATGAGAGCGATGCTTGTCGTACAAAACAGCAACAGTGACTGTTTTATTGCTGATACGTCCAAGGGTTAATCACTTTCACGCCCGCGGCTTCATAGGGAGATGTATCACGCGATGCCACGATGAAACCCCGCGAAGCCGCAACGGCTGCAATGTAGCCGTCTGGTGTTGATAAACCGCGACTGCCATTCCTAGCCGTAACGGCCAGATCAGCATAGCGTCGTGCGGCATCCGTATCGAACGGCAAGATTCGATCCTTAAACAACTCAAGCAGCTCCGATAGAGCACGATCGAGCCTGTTCTTGCGCTTGCCTGCTGGTAACGCACGAATACCGAACAACAGTTCGGCCAAAGTGACGCTCGATAGATATAAGGTTTGCGCAGCTTGCTCGTTCAGCCAGGCTATAACAGTGGCATCCGGTTCCGGGCTCATCGCGTCGGAAACGACATTGGTATCCAAGACAATCATTTATTCGAAACTCACAGGTTTGGCTGGCGTCTTATCGCGCACACTTTCAAAGACGACAAACTCTTCGTCGATCAAGCCGACCTCGCGACCGATGGCGGCTAGGGCATCGCCCATGCGCACTCGACTCTGTGGCTTAACAGCGGCCGTGAGGATTTCCCGCACCTCGGCTTCCGTGCTGCGGCCATGCTCTGCAGCTCGCACACGCAAAGCACGATGCACGTCATCTGCCACATTTCTTACAGTCAGGATTGCCATCATTCAAATCATCCAATTTGCTGTCAATGACTGCAATGATATCAAATTGAAGTCATTCGTCCAAGATCGAAACTGTCGGCTATTCCAATAGAAAGTGTTCAGACAGAAAACTCAGAAGCCGTTAACGATGGCCTTGAAACGGCTAAATCTGGCGGCGGACTCACGCTCTCACACGAGGGACTCATGCGAAGGACTCACGACCTTTACACGTCCTAAGGCTTGGCACCTACGCAGCAACTGAGGTTAGTTGGTAGATTTTCAGATAAAGGTTCCTTTTTGGAACCTTTTAGGGTAAGATGAAATTTATATTTTTGGAGAACGCTGTGTCCGTCAACGTGAAACTGTCTGAAAACTTGGTTGACCAGGCCAAAAGCCATGCACAGGTGCAGCATCGCTCCGTGCCCAAACAAATCGAATACTGGTCACAAATCGGCAAGATTGCCGAAGAAAATCCTGATCTGCCCTTTTTTATGATCCGTGACATCCTGATCGCCGATCAAGAAGCGGTCGTCGGCGAATACGTATTTAGTTGATGCGTCTACTCGTCACGCCCTCTTTTGTGAGGGCAACTAAAAAACTGCATCCACCGCAAAAGCTTGAGCTAGATGCTGCATTGCGCGTCATCAGTGGAAATCCCGTTTTGGGTGAAGCGAAGATTGGTGACTTGGCAGGTGTTCGCGTTTACAAGTTTCGGTTATCCAATCAGATGTATCTGCTGGCCTACCGAATTTTAGATGAGCAAAGCCTAAAGCTTCTTACCCTGGGTTCTCACGAGAATTTCCACCGTGATTTGAAACGCATAGAAGGGGCTTAGCTATGCGTGGAAAGCGCTTAATAGGTAGACTCCCCCTTTTGCCTCCAAAGTAACCATCCCGCCAGGGCCGCCAACCCACCAACAACCCCATACGGCATACTAAAGTCATCAAAATACGTCACCGCTACTGAGAACAGTGAGGGAAGTAACAACACGCCCGCGAACATCAAGCCAGAACCCAAACCGGTTGCCTCTGTTCTCTGTGCCCCCCCTAGTCGTGCCCACTCTGCATAAGCCAGGCCGGTAAAGCCACTGGCCGTTGCACCGGCAATCGCACACAGCACCAGTATGACCCAAGGGGCCCAACTCATTCCAAACTGTCCAGTCAGCACGGCAGCGCCCCCCATGATAAAACCCTGCCATGCCAACAGAAGCTTGGCCGAGAGCCACTTATCAGCCAACCACCCCCAAATCGGGCGACTCACCACCGCAGCCAGTTGATAGACCGCCAGCGCCCACCCAGCCTGCACCAAGTTAAAACCTGTTTTACTCGTCAAGTGCACCGTCAAAAATGCGATGAAGCAGAGCTGCAAGCCGCTATACACAAAGCTCACAAACGAAAGACGCCGTAGCTCTGGCCGATCAAATAAGATTTGCACCGGAGCAAACAGCCCTTTGCTCAATATTTGACGTGTGGGATCTCGATCAAAGTCCCAGCCTCGACGTGCGCACTCTAACAAAAGCACCGCGGCCAACACGGGTACGGTTTGCCATAGCAGCGCCGTTTGCCAGCCCAAACTCAAGGTCATCGGCACCATGATCAGACCCGCCAACACGCCGCCAAGTGGCACGCCAATCTGCCGGATCGAAAGCACGAGGTTCATCACATGCGGAGGTGTGCGCGGCACCAACAGATGCGCGCTCGCCGGTGCCGTCGCACCGTAGGCCAAGCCCAACAGCGCCGCCCCAATGACCACAGAGACCACGCTCCCCACCGAACAAGCCACCAGCATCGCTAGGGTGGCGATCAACACCAACTGGCTCACCCGAACTGCCCCAAAGCGTCGAATAAAGCGTGGCGAAAGCAATGCCGAAATAATACCAACGCCATAAACAGTGGAGATAAAAAAACCAACCAGCGTACCGGGCACTTGCAGGTCCTCTGCAATCACAGGTGCAACCACCGGAAAAGAATACGCCGCCATCGTCGCCAAGCTTTGCGTCGCGAGTGTAGCGATCAAGGGAAGAACCGGAAATTTCAGATTTTCACGCGTCTGATCGGCGAGTCTTGTCATTGTGTCCTTTGGGCTCAAGGCCACCACTTATTAATAGGTTCGACCATCACCCATCACGCCAACCGATTTAACGGGTAGGAACACCGTAAAGGCCTGCGAAGTGAGGTCGTACCACGTCTTGCCAGTCTCAGCGTCGACTGTTTGGCGTAACTCTTCCATGAAAATGGCATCTGCCTGGCGTAACCAGTCGGCAAACTCTGTGTTGACGGCACCTAGAATTCGAACGCCGAGTCCCGGTCCTGGAAACGGGTGACGGTAGACCATGTCAGCTGGCAAGCCTAGGTCAACGCCAAGCTTTCTGACTTCGTCTTTAAAAAGCTCACGCAAGGGTTCAAGTAGCTTTAAATTAAACGTCTCTGGCAGCCCACCCACATTGCGGTGCGACTTGATCGACATGGCCTTACCGGTTTTGCCGCCAGCAGACTCGATCACATCGGGGTAGATGGTGCCTTGAGCCAGCCATTTGGCGTTTTCAATATTGGCCGCCTCACGTTCAAATACATCAAAAAATTCCTTACCAATAATTTTACGCTTGAATTCAGGATCACTGACGCCTTCTAGCTTGCCCATGAAGTCATCAGTGGCATCCACGTGGATCACTTTCACGCCCATGTGCTCGGCAAAGGTTGCCATGACTTGGTCTCACTCAATAAAAAGAGGTAAAACGAAAGAAAAGAGAGAAAATCAGACAGCCACCTTATCTACGCAAATTTTCTAGTAGATTTTTTATTATGCTTGGCAGATTTTTAATAAAAAGTGGAAGCAAGTGAACGAATCCCCAGTTCATTTTAATCATACTGGTTTTGCACCAAATGTTTACTGAAATAACTGTGCTGCAGCTCTCGACTTGATGCCACCAAAATGCAGGAACATAGAGAACAGTACCTGGATCCATAATCAAATCATAAAATTTCACTCTTTGAGATTTGTGAAATTTTTCAAAATCAGGAACCAATGGATTAAAGTCAGAAATTGCTGGGCGCTTCGATAGAGACGATCGTGGATGAAGATTTAATGTACTGTATGGCTCAGTAATCAACCAGCGTTTCTGACCGTAAAGCTGCATGAAAAAATTATCATTTGAGTCGTAGTGTAAGCCAGTCGTAGTCCCTTTTGTGCCATACCAAAGCCATTTGAAAGCTAATTTATTTTGAGGCAGCAAAGAATCAAACTGTATATCTTTTTTTAAATCTGGAAAATTTTGATCGATGTTAAGTGCGCTCAGGTACATTTTTCTACCTGTATTGATTTTGTTCGTAGCGATTTTTTTAGAATAATCTTTTAAATTAATTTCTAAAGGTAACTCATAATATACAAAAAAATTGTTATCAGAAGTATTAACTTTAACTACTGTATCACCAATTTTTTTATCAAGAAAATTGGGCGTCCATTCTTCGAGATTAGGAAACACTTCGTATATATTGGTAATTAATATTGGTGTCTTTGATTGCATCCACCATGAATAAATATCAATATTAGAATCTGTTAATTCCTTTAATTTTTTTCGGGGAATTTTATCAGGATATAAATTAATTTTTTGTGAATGAATTGACATTAAGAAATTTACAAAAAACAAAAAAACAATTAATTTTTTAACTCACTAACTATAAAACATAACTTCTTTCCGACGGTTTTTAATTTTTTTCTCTGCAAGTCATTAATTCAAATAAATAAATCTATGATTTCGAGTGGCAGCACGTTTGTGTAACTTTAGGTGTAGGTAAAAATAAAGGCTAATAAAACAGGTGGTTTCGTTTTATGTGAAACTCTTCTGTGACTACAAAATCCTTTATAAATCAAGTACTTAAGCTATAAAAGCTACTCCCACTCAATGGTCGCCGGTGGCTTGCTCGAAACATCGTAAACCACGCGATTGATGCCCTTCACTTCGTTGATGATGCGCGAGGAGACTTTGGCGAGCAAAGGGTACGGCAATGGCGCCCAGTCTGCGGTCATGAAATCTGAGGTTTGAACCGCTCGCAAGGCAACCACGTACTCATAGGTGCGGCCATCTCCCATAACCCCAACGGACTTCACTGGTAAAAAGACCGCAAAGGCCTGCGATGTTAGGTCGTACCAATTCTTGCCACTCTCGGCATCTACGGTGTTTCGCAGTTCTTCAATAAAGATGGCATCGGCTTGACGCAGCCAATCCGCAAAAGGCTTATTAACTGCCCCAAGGATTCGAACGCCCAAGCCTGGACCTGGAAACGGGTGCCGATAGACCATTTCAGGTGGCAAGCCCAACGCAATGCCGAGCTTACGGACTTCGTCTTTAAAAAGCTCACGCAATGGCTCTAACAATTTAAGATTGAGTGTTTCTGGCAGACCGCCCACATTGTGATGTGACTTAATCGCCATGGCTTTGCCAGTTTTGGCGCCAGCTGACTCAATCACATCGGGATAAATGGTGCCTTGTGCCAACCACTTGGCGTTCTCAATCTTTCCCGCTTCGCGTTGAAACACCTCAACAAACTCTTTGCCAATAATCTTGCGTTTGGCTTCAGGATCCGTGACCCCGTCTAACTTGCTCATGAAATCATGGGTGGCATCCACATGGATCACTTTGACCCCCATGTGCTCACCAAATGTACTCATGACCTGATCGGCTTCATTCAACCGCAACAGACCATGATCGACAAACACACAGGTCAGCTGATCACCAATGGCACGATGAATCAACGCTGCCGCCACTGAAGAATCCACACCGCCTGACAGACCCAAGATCACCGCATCAGTACCGACTTGCTCACGAATCTTAGTAATCGCCTCATCCACATAGCTCGGCATGGTCCAATCACCACGACAATGGCAAATCCCCAGCACAAAACGATCAAGAATGGCTTGGCCCTGCACCGTGTGCGTCACTTCCGGATGAAATTGAACCCCATAAAAACCACGGTCCTCATCAGCCATACCCGCGATCGGGCAAGAGGGCGTTGAGGCCATCACCACAAATCGATCGGGGATCTTGGTGACTTGGTCACCATGGCTCATCCAAACCTTGAGCATCCCATGACCTTGTTTGGTCACAAAATCTTGTATGTCAGCCAACAGCTTGGTGTGGCCCTGTGCACGCACTTCGGCATAGCCAAACTCTCGGTGCTCGGCAGGCGTCACTTTGCCACCAAGCTGCTGCGCCATGGCTTGCATGCCGTAACAAATGCCCAGCACCGGCAAGCCCTGTTCGAATACGGCATGCGGCACTTTCGGCGCATCGGCGTCATAAGCCGATAAATGGCTGCCTGACAGAATGATGCCTTTAAGGCCCAAAGATTTCTGTTCTTGCAAAAAGTCTTCTGTGATATGACTCGGATCGCCGGCGTGTAATTCGCAGTAAACCCCCGCTTCGCGCACGCGACGGGCGATTAACTGCGTTACCTGTGAACCGTAGTCCAAAATAAGAATTCGTTCATGCATTGTCTTTGCTCAAAAAAAGGCATCAAAATTGGTGGCGTCAACAACAAACTGCTCGACCCAAGCCACCGTGTTCACCACAACCACTGCTTCAAGACTAAAAGGCCCTAGTCGGCGCGATAGTTCGGTGCTTCTTTGGTGATTTGAACATCATGGACATGTGACTCACGGATGCCAGCCGCCGTGATTTGTACAAACTGCGGTTTGGTTCGCATGTCTTCAATTGATGCGCAACCGCAGTAACCCATTGAGGCACGCAAACCACCAACCAACTGATAAATAATCCCCAAAACACTGCCCTTGTAAGGCACCCTGCCCTCAATGCCTTCAGGCACATATTTGTCAGTGTTGTTCGACGCCTCTTGGAAATAACGATCTGCCGATCCATCAGCCATCGCACCCAAGCTACCCATGCCGCGATAAGACTTGTACGACCGACCTTGAAACAGAATCACTTCGCCCGGTGACTCTTCAGTACCGGCAAACATGCCGCCCATCATGACTGAAGAGGCGCCCGCAGCAATCGCTTTGGCCACGTCGCCCGAGAACCGCACACCGCCATCCGCAATCAACGGAATACCGGTGCCTTCAAGCGCCTTGGAAACATCCGAAATCGCCGTGATTTGTGGCACACCGACACCGGCCACGATACGAGTGGTGCAAATTGAACCTGGGCCTATCCCTACTTTGACACCATCAGCACCGGCTTCGGCCAAAGCGCGCGCGGCTTGAGCAGTCGCAATATTGCCACCAATCACTTGTACTTTGGGGTAGTTGTCTTTGATCCAACGCACCCGCTCAATCACACCTGCCGAGTGACCGTGAGCCGTGTCAACAATAATGACATCAACGCCGGCGTGCACCAGCTTCTCAACGCGCTCGTCAGTGCCTGGGCCAACACCGACCGCAGCACCCACGCGCAGCTGCCCGTGACTGTCTTTGCAGGCCATCGGGTGTTCTGTGTTTTTAACGATATCTTTAACCGTTGCCAAACCACACAGCTCAAAGGCCGCATTCACAATCAGAACACGCTCTAATCGATGCTTATGCATCAATGACTGTGCTTGATCAAGGGTTGCCCCTTCAGGCATCGTAATCAGTCGATCTTGAGGCGTCATGATCGTTCGAAGTGGCTCGTCAAGCCTTTCTTCAAATCGCAGATCACGGTTGGTCACAATACCCACGACCTTACCGCCTTCAACCACGGGTAGTCCTGAGATGCCATGCTGCTTTTGCAGCATGATGGCGTCGCGCACGCGCATGGATGGTGTGACCGTAACGGGGTCTATCACAATACCAAACTCGTGACGCTTAACGCGCGCGACTTCGCGCGCTTGTTCATCGGCTGTTAAGTTCTTATGGATAATACCGATCCCACCCTCTTGAGCCATGGCAATAGCCAAATGGGCTTCAGTCACGGTATCCATTGCGGCTGAAACCAGCGGGATATTCAGTGCGATTGAGCGAGTGAGTTGAGTCGTCAGAATCGTGTCGCGAGGCAACACTTGCGAGAAAGCGGGCACCAATAGAACATCGTCAAAGGTGAGCGCGGTTTGAGATAGACGCATAAAAAGCTCCGGGCGCAAAGCAAAATTATACGTCACTGACTCAAACCACTCTAGAGAAGTCTACCCAGAATAAGACTTAACCCACGGCAACCCGAGCCTGCCGGAAAAATCGCATCCAAGGCGAGTCTGGTCCACCACTATCTTGCTCCCCCCAGCGGCTAGGGTGCCATGAAAGCATCACATTACGAGTCACTCGCTCGGGATGGGGCATTAACGCTGTGAAACGCCCATCAGCTGTCGTCACCGCGGTCAAGCCATCAGGGCTGCCGTTGGGGTTGAACGGATAAGCCTCAGTGGCTTGGCCGTGATGATCGACAAAACGCATGGCACGCAAAACCTTACTGGCATCACCTTGACGACGAAAATCAGCAAACCCTTCGCCATGGGCCACCGCAACGGGTAACCGCGAGCCTGCCATACCTGACAAAAAGATCGAGGGCGATGGCATCACTTCAACCAAGGACAAGCGCGCTTCATACTTTTCTGACTGATTTCGTGTAAACCGGGGCCAATGCGCGGCCCCTGGAATCATGGGTGCCAAGGCGGCCAACATCTGGCAACCATTACAAACCCCTAAACCAAAGGTATCAGGGCGCGCAAAGTAAGCCCCAAACATCGTCGACAAAGCCTCGTTAAAAAGAATGCTGCGCGCCCAGCCTTCGCCAGCACCCAGCACATCGCCATAACTGAAACCACCAACGGCCACCAAACCTTTAAAGTCATCCAAGCGAACCCGACCAGTTTGCAAATCAGACATGTGCACGTCGTGCGCCTCAAATCCAGCCTGGTCAAACGCCCAAGCCATCTCTATCTGGCTATTGCACCCCTGTTCGCGTAAAACCGCGACTTTGGGACGGGCGCCAGTGGCCACAAATGGGGCGGCAACATCATCTTGCGGGTCAAAGGTCACCACCGCAGATAGGCCCGGATCTGCGGTGTCATCCCACAAATCCCATTCAGCCTGAGCACAAATCGGATTGTCACGCCGGCTGGCAATGCGCATGCTGACTTCAGACCATGCTTTACCGAGTGCTTGACGGGAACGACCCCATACACGCTTGGCATCACGAAAGACTTCGATCTCATCGCGGGTGTTGACCATGCCAATCACGTTGGCGTGCTTGGATAGTCCAGCGCCCCTTAGCACTTGCATGACCGCGTCACGCTCAGCAGAAGGCACCTGAATCACCGCACCAGCTTCTTCACAAAACAGCGCTTTTAACGTTAACTCATCGCGTTGCACCGCGACTTGCGATGGTTTGATGTTGTAAGCACCCCAGTCTTCCGCGTGTGGGTCAATCGTCAATAAATCGATATTGATTGACACGCCGCAATGACCCGCAAAGGCCATTTCGCAGACCGTGGTGAACAAACCACCGTCAGACCTGTCGTGATAAGCCAAGACAATCCCAGAATCAGCCAAGGCACGCATTGTCACAAAAAATGTGCGCAACAACTCGCCATCTGTAACATCAGGCACTGTCTCACCGACTTGACCAGCCACTTGGGCCAGAATTGATCCTCCCATGCGCTTACGACCTTGACCCAGATCCACCAGAATCAACGTGGTTGGCCCGACGTCTGTGCGTAGGGCTGGCGTGAGGGTTTTTTTGACATCCGCAACGGGTGCAAATGCCGTCACAATCAGTGAAACTGGTGCAATCACTTCACGGCTTGGCTCATCACTATCAGTGGGCTGCCAGCGCGTGCGCATCGACAACGAGTCCTTGCCAACGGGTATCGATAACCCCACCGACTGACAAAACTCACTGACCGCATTCACCGTGTAATACAGCACGGCGTCCTGACCGGGCGAACCACAAGCGGCCATCCAATTGGCCGATAACTTAATATCTTCGACGCGCGCCACATCAGCGGCCACCAAGTTGGTCAGCGCCTCTGTCACCGCCATGCGCGCCGAGGCTGGCCCATCAAACATCGCCAATGGCGTGCGTTCACCCATGGCCATCGCCTCACCCACATCACCATCGTGATCTCTTAAGGTCACGGCGCAATCGGCCACCGGCACTTGCCATGGACCGACCATCTGATCACGGCTTGAAAGACCGCCGACAGTGCGGTCACCAATGGTGATGAGGAAGGTTTTGTTGGCCACGGTGGGATGACGTAACACCCGATCAACGGCTTCGTCGAGCGTTAAAACGGTTAAATCCATCGCTTCGCTCACGCCTGGCAAACGCATCACGTCGCGCGTCATGCGCGGTGGCTTGCCAAGAATGACCGCCATGGGCACATCCACCGGTGTTGGGCGTTCAGCATCAAGCACCTTAAGTTGACGCGCTTCAGTGGCCTCACCAACAACCGCAAATGGACAACGCTCGCGCTCAGCCAATGCTTTAAAGCGTGGTAAGTCGGCTGGCATGATCGCCAAAACATAACGTTCTTGGCTTTCGTTGGTCCAAATCTCTGCTGGCGACAAGCCCGTTTCTTCCACGGGCACTCGCGTCAGGTCAAATATCGCCCCACGACCCGCATCATTGACCAGCTCTGGAAAAGCATTCGATAAGCCACCCGCACCCACATCGTGAATCGCCACGATGGGATTGTCTTGGGCCAACTGCCAGCACCGATCGATCACCTCTTGGGCGCGACGCTCCATCTCTGGGTTGCCGCGCTGCACCGAATCAAAATCCAAATCCGCTTGATTGGTCCCCACGCCCATACTCGAAGCGGCACTACCACCCATGCCAATCCGTAAACCTGGCCCGCCCAATTGAATCAAAAGGCAACCGGGTGGCAAGGGGTCTTTGTGCGTTAAGCCATCGTCAATCGTGCCCAAACCACCGGCAATCATGATCGGCTTGTGATAGCCCCAGCGCAAACCACCCGCACTTTGCTCAAAACTCCGAAAATAGCCCAACAAATTGGGACGACCGAATTCGTTGTTAAAGGCCGCACCACCCAATGGCCCCTCAATCATGATCGACAGCGGCGTGGCAATCCGATCTGGTGCACCATGGTGATCAGCTTCCCACGGCGCGATAGCGTCATCAAAGCGCAAGTGTGATACGGCAAAACCGGTCAATCCGGCTTTGGGTTTTGAGCCTCGTCCTGTCGCGCCCTCGTCGCGGATCTCACCACCAGCGCCAGTCGAAGCACCTTCAAACGGCGCAATCGCCGTGGGATGGTTGTGGGTTTCAACTTTCATCAAGGTATGTGCTATCGCCTCACGGCGACCGTAGGCGAAGGCAAGCGGCTTGTCACCTGACGAATCCATTGCGACTGGCTCAAATCGGATCGCTGGACCACCCTGCATGATGGCCGCGTTATCAGAATAAGCCACCACCGTGCCTTGCGGCTGCATGGCGTGCGTTTGACGAATCATTTCAAAGAGCGTGTGTGGCTGCTCTTGGCCATCAATCACCCACTGCGCATTAAAAATTTTGTGTCGGCAGTGCTCGCTATTGGCTTGCGCAAACATGATGAGTTCAACATCAGTCGGGTCGCGCTTTAAGCCCTCAAACGATTGCACCAAATAGTCGATTTCATCGGCTGATAATGCCAATCCCCAAGCCTCATTGGCTCGATCGAGCGCTGCGCGACCTTCGCTTAAAACCGAAACCGTTTGAAGTGGCTTGGCCGAGCGCGTCACAAACAACTGCTTGGCATCAAACGACTCGTCAACCACCGTTTCAGTCATGCGGTCGTGCAGAAGACTTGCCGACAGCGCCAGCTGCGTTTCGGACAAACTGACGGCATCGCCTGAAGAGGTGTTTTTTTCAGGGATCAAAACATACCGAACACCCCGTTCGATGCGGCGCACGTCATCAAAACCACAGTTGTGCGCAATGTCCGTGGCCTTGCTCGCCCAGGCCGAGACGGTTCCCAAACGCGGCAATACCCTCAAGACAAGCCCTTCGTCCGAGGCAAGGGGCAACTCTGGGGCTACCCCATAGTCCAGTAACGCTGAAAGCCGTTGCATCGCGTGATCACTCAAGGGCTTGTTTAGCCACGCATAATGCTCAAATCTGGCCTGCACGGCCGCGATTGGCAAAGACGCTTGTTTTAACTGGTCAAGAAGGCGCTGCGCGCGAAATGCAGATAAGGCAGAAGCACCAAGAAGCGTTTGGGTAATGATGTTGTCAGAGTCAGACACAGGACGGCACCGAGCAAAAGGGTGAAAAGAAACCTAGGGGCATGAATACAAACAGCTGGCGAGAAGCCCAGACGGCATTTTATCCGGTATGCGCCGATGCGCTTTGATGCCAATTCAAAAGCAGTGGTCATCACACCCGAATTGCCTTTTGGGCACCAGCCGCTCTACTGCGATTAAAGTTAATGCGCCTGAACTTGCCCACGCTCAATCAATAACTGCCGGACATCCTTCTTGGTGATTTTGCCGTATCCCGATTTCGGCAACGAATCCCAGAAAAAGAACGCCCGGGGCCAACGATACTTGGCACTGCGACCTTCAAGGTGCGCCAAAAGGTCTTGCGTTGACACGACCGGCGCCTCAGGACGAAGCACCACCACCGCCACACCCACTTCGCCCCATTTGGCATCTGGCACCCCCAAAACTGCCACTTCCAACACGCTGGGGTGAGTCAAAAGAACCTCTTCCACTTCCCGGGGATAGACGTTTGAGCCCCCCGAAATGTACATATCCGACTCGCGCCCGGTAATGTAGAGCAAACCTTTGGCGTCAAGCCTTCCCAGGTCCCCGGTGTGAAACCAGCCTCCCCTGAGCGTGTTTTCTGTTGCAGCAGGGTTACCGTGGTAAGCCAACAGCACCGCGGGCCCACGAACACAGATCTCACCAATTTCACCGGTTGGCAATCGCTTCATGTCCTTGTCAAGAATAGCCACTTCCATACCCGTTCTGGGTCGTCCACAAGAACCAATATGCGCATTGGGATCGTCATCATCAGCCGAATGCATATAAGGCGGCAATACCGTGATGCAACCTGTGACTTCACCCAAACCAAAGTACTGCACCAACACGGGTCCCAGCTTTTGTAAGGCGAGCTTTTGATCGGCGCGGTACATCGGCGCACCGGCATAAATCACATACCTCAGACTGCTGTGATCAAACTGATCAACCGAGGGGTCTTCAACCAAAACTTTGACGATCGTGGGCACCGTAAAAACGTTGGTCGCTCGATAACGTTCTACCAAGGCCCAGAACACGGCAGGATCAAGTTTGTCGCCTGGCATCAAGACAGAAGCGGCACCGCGCGCCACATTCAGAAGCGCATGGATACCGGCACCATGAGACAGCGGAGCCACCACCATTGAACAGTCGGTCTCTCGTGTGCCGGGAATTAAGTCTGCTAAGTGGTTAGTCACCACAAAAGCCAGTTGCCCGTGAGTCAAAATCCCCGCCTTGGGTTTGCCTGTCGTGCCAGAGGTGTAAAAAAACCAGGCGGGGTCGTTTTCTTGGACGGTGGCTTCATCGAACGCTTGGCCCAAGTGAGCACTGACCATTGGTTCATAAGCGTGTTCGCCCGCACGTGGCTCACCAATCGAAACCACATGCTTTAAGTTCGGACTCGCGGCACTTACCGCATCCACATGAGCGGCAAATATGTCTTCATAAACCATGACTGAAGCGCCGCTGCTTTGGCCCAAGTAGGCCACCTCATCGGGCGTTAACCGAAAATTAGTCGGGACCCACACGCAACCCATACGAAAACACACCCAACCGAGTTCAAACGTTTGAAGGCTGTTGCGAGACTGGGTCAAGATTCGATCGCCCGGACGCACACCGAGCGCTGTCAAAGCCAAACTCATGGCATCAACCCGCGCGTTGATTTGCTGCCAAGTCCAGAGCTGATCGCGGTGAATCAAACCTGGCAAATCAGGATGCAGTCGGGCTGTCTGAGCCAATAACTGGCTCAGGTTCATCACTTGGGCGGCATGCATCTTAGACCGCCTGTAAAAGACTCAAGTAGTTTGCCACCGAGGCACCCCCCATGTTGAACACCGCACCTCGGTCGGCTTTGGGTAGCTGCATGTCACCCGCGAGTCCTGTCACCTGCATGGCGGCCATGACGTGCATCGAGACACCCGTGGCACCGATCGGATGGCCCTTGGATTTCAAGCCGCCCGAACGATTCACGGGCAACCGGCCATCTGCCGCTGTCACGCCCTCTAAGGCCACTCGCCCGCCTTGGCCGTCATCGGCCAAGCCCATGGCTTCATATTCAAGCAGTTCAGCAATCGTGAAGCAGTCGTGGGTTTCAACAAAGTTCAAATCATTCAAACTCAAACCGGATTCAGCCAAACCTTTTTTCCAGGCCAAGGCCGCCCCTTCAAAACGGGTGGGGTCACGACGGCTTAACGGCAGCCATTCGTTCACATGGGAACGGGCCAACCACTGCACCGCAGGCACTTGGGCCTGAGATGATCGCTCGGTTGAAATCACCATAGCGGCGGCGCCGTCCGAAACCAAAGAGCAATCCGAGCGCTTTAGAGGTCCGGCTACCACCGGGTTCTTATCTGACACTTGCCGGCAGAAATCAAACCCCAAATCACGACGCAAATGCGCGTAGGGGTTATCCATCCCATTGCGATGATTCTTGGCAGCAATCGTGGCCAAGGCATCTGACTGATCACCATGCTTTTCAAAGTAAGCCTTGGCGATTTCGCCGAACACCCCAGCGAACCCACCCGGAATACCAGCCTCTTCTTTGACATACGAGCACTTCAACAAAATCTCACCAATCTGCGCATTTGGCAAGGTGTTCATCTTTTCATAGCCAACCACCAGTACATTCTTCATGCGACCGGCAGCGACCGCATCGAGTGCCGTCCAGATCGCAGCCGAACCTGTGGCACACGCGTTCTCTAGCCGCACCGCTGGCACATGGCGCAATGCTGGGATCGCCACCCCAACCATGGCGCCTGCAAAATCCTGCTGCACGAAGCCACCGTTAAATGTCCCCACAAAAATCCCGTCAATCGCCTCAGGCTCCAGACCTGCCGACGCAATGGCTGCCATTGCCGACTCAGCAATCAAGGCCTCAATATCAACGTTGTCTTGCTTGCCAAACTGGGTGTGTCCCCAACCCACAATCATCGGTGTTTTCATGTTGTCTCTCAGTTGTTAGTCTTGGCCGATTCAACCAAGGTTTGACAGCTGCCTTGGCGTAACCGTCATCTCGTTATCTCGTCGTCCCTATCTTAGCCCTTTTGACTGCCCTGTTTCCATCGCCGTGGTGTGGCACAACACTTGAAACCGCACTGACTCAAAAGACAACCACTGAGATAGCACCATAGAAAGGCAACAAGCCTTAATAGTGATAACGGCCTTGTAAAAACTCAACGCGATCGACTTTGACCAAGTACACGCAGCGATGCTCTTGTGTCACACGCCTAGACCAGACGTTGGCCCCCAAATACTTTAAGGGTTCTGGTTTGCCAATCCCATCAAAAGGTTGCTTTAATATCGCGCGCACCAATTGCAAAAGCCTTTTTGCGGTCTGCCCTTTAGCGCTTCGCTTATCTGTCTGAACCCAAAATTGAAGATCCTCTGTTTAGCGACAATTAGCCCGTCTGAATGACGTTTCGGCGCCCGTGCTTTGCCTTAATGGCTTACAACACGTCAGTTGATGATGTAGACCGGTAAACAGTCATACCCTCACCAGAGGCCAACAACCAAAAGCGAGGGGACCTTTAGGGGCACAACACATGAGTAAACGCTTGGCTATTCGGCTCTAAAGCCGATGCAAGCCACTCAATAAAGCACTTGCCCAACTCTTTTGATGTGGTTCAGAAGCACTGGATTTTGTATACCATCAAAAAAAGACAGATCGATAGTGTAGATAAGATTCAAACGTTCGAGGTGTTCTCGGATTTCAGCCAGCAATGTTGTTGTTGCTTCAGTGCCAGCTTTCAACACGATCGCAAGATCAATATCTGAACCGGGACGCCAGTTACCCATTGCTCGCGACCCATAAATCAATACCGAGTCAATCTGCTGGAATGATTCAAATACATGAATGAGCGCATCCAACACTTCAGCCTTTAATCCAAACTTCAAATTATCCGAAGTGTTCATCGTTTCACTTTAAATCACGGGGTCTTGATTATTAACACTCGGGGGAAGCAACTCATGCATACGCCGATCAAAAGCAACAAAAGCGGAGGTGTAGCTTTTGGTTACCTTGATGAACTCTTCAAGAAGAATTGCCTTATCGTAGGTGTGTACGGTTCGATTGCGGCTTTCAATCATATCCATCCAGACTTGACCATCCCCTTGAAGAAGTCCAATCAAAAAGGCTTGCTTTGATGCTGACCTAGAACCAGTGATGTTTTGATGACCTTCATAAATAAGATAGTCCTTCATCAACTTCCAAGCCAGTTCATGAGTGAACTCAAAGCGCTGCAAAACGCCTTCTTTTACGATGCTAGGCGCGGTCTCATCATACAAATCAACGGCTTCTTTGAGAAGAGACAAAGCGTTATGGTAATTTGAGAATCGTTGAACCCAGCGGATATCCACCATACTTAACAACCTTCAAAAGTGTTTGGCCCGAAACGAACGGGACCCAAATTCATACTATCGATACAAAGAACCCTCGGCGCCAAACAACCAACAGCACACTTGATTAACTGAAAACTTAGGACAGCAGGCACGCCCAATGGAATCGGGCGCTGTTGTCTTGCCATGCTGCCTTATTGAACCAAAACCGAAAGCCCTACTTCTTTCTCGTCGGCGGCAAATCGGTGCAATGACCATCAGCGGCTTCGGCAGCCAAACCAATTGACTCACCGAGCGTCGGATGCGGATGGATGGTTTTACCAATATCGACCGAGTCAGCACCCATCTCAATGGCCAGAGCCACTTCACCGATCAAGTCGCCCGCGTTGGTCCCAACAATGCCACCGCCAACAATTCGACCAGTGCTCTCATCAAACAATAACTTGGTAAACCCTTCATCGCGACCGTTGGCAATTGCCCGACCCAAGGCTTGCCAAGGCATCATGCCCTTCTTGATTTTGAGGCCCTCTTTTTTGGCCTCTTCCTCGGTCAGGCCAACCCATGCAATTTCAGGGTCGGTGTACGCGACCGACGGAATCACCCGCGCATCGAAGTAACTCTTTTCACCGAAAGCAGCTTCAGCAGCCACATGACCCTCATGCACAGCCTTGTGTGCCAACATCGGTTGGCCCACCAAGTCGCCAATCGCAAAGATATGTGGCACATTGGTGCGCATTTGATTATCCACCTCAATGAAGCCACGATCAGTCACCGTCACCCCCGCCTTGTCAGCACCAATGCGCTTGCCATTGGGTGCGCGGCCGACCGCTTGCAATACCAAGTCATAGACCTGAGGCTTTTCCGGGGCGCCCTCACCTTCAAACGTCACATGAATGCCATCTTTTTTGGCCTCAGCACCAACAGTCTTGGTTTTGAGCATCAAATTGTCAAAACGATGCTCGTTTTTCTTGAGCCAAACCTTGACCAAATCGCGATCGGCCCCAGGCATCAAGCCATCAAGCATCTCCACCACATCAAGGCGCGCGCCCAAGGCCGAATAAACCGTGCCCATTTCCAAACCAATAATGCCGCCACCGACAATCAACATGCGCTTGGGGATTTTTTTCAACAACAATGCACCAGTTGAATCAACCACCCGTGGGTCATCTGGCATAAACGGCAGCTTCACCGGTTGGCTACCGGCAGCAATGATGGCTTGCCCAAACCCAATGGATTCCGACCCCGATTGAAGTTTCACTTCAATCGTGTTCGGCCCGGTAAACGACGCCTCACCGTGCACCACCCGAACTTTACGGGCCTTGGCCATTCCAGCCAAACCACCCGTCAACTTACCAATCACACCATCTTTAAAAGCACGCAACTTGTCCAAATCGATCTTCGGCGCACCAAACGTGATCCCATGCGAAGCCATCGCCTGCGCCTCCTCCATCACTGCTGCCGTATGCAACAGCGCCTTTGAAGGGATACAACCCACATTCAAACAAACCCCACCGAGCGTTGGGTAACGTTCAATCAAAATCACTTCCATACCCAAGTCAGCCGCGCGAAACGCCGCCGAATAGCCACCAGGGCCAGCACCCAACACCACCAACGGGCTTGAAGGAACAACAGCAGGGGTTGTTTCATGGCTCGGTGCTGCACTTGACGACGCGCTAACCGCGCGAGTCTCAGGCGGGGTGGCTTGTGCCGCTTGTTTCGCTTCTGCCGCCTGAACCTCTTTTGGCTCAACTGCTTTTTGCGCATCGGCTGGCGCAGCAGCAATGGCACCGGCTGCCGCCTCAACCTGCAACAAGGCCGTGCCTTGGTTGATCTTGTCACCGACTTTAACCAACACTTTCTTAACGACCCCGCCCTCAGAGGCAGGAATTTCCATCGATGCCTTGTCAGACTCAACCGTGACCAAGCTATCTTCCGCACTGATCGTGTCGCCAACCTTAACCAACACCTCAATGACTTCAACGTCCTTGAAGTCACCGATATCAGGGACCAGAATATCTTTTAGACTCATACGGCCCCCTTACAGAATGATTCGACGGAAGTCCGCCAACAAGGCGCCCAAATAGGCATTAAACCGAGCCGCCGAAGCACCATCAATCACGCGATGATCATAAGACAACGACAATGGCAAAGTCAGTCTGGGCACAAACGCCTTTCCATCCCAAACGGGCTTTTGATAAGACTTTGACACACCCAAAATCGCCACTTCAGGTGCGTTAATGATGGGTGTGAAATGCGTACCACCAATGCCACCAAGCGACGAAATCGAAAGGCAACCGCCCTGCATCTGCGTGGGCGATAACTTACCTTCGCGAGCCAGTTTGGCCATGGCTGAGGTCTCTTGTGCGAGTTCAATCACACCTTTCTTGTCCGCGTCAGTAATTACTGGCACGACTAACCCATTGGGTGTATCGGCCGCAAAGCCAATGTTGTAGTACTGCTTGAGCACCAAACTATCGCCGTCGAGCGAGGCGTTGAACTCGGGGTATTTTTTCAAGGCCGCGACCACCGCCTTCATCAAAAACGCCAGCATCGTGACTTTGACACCTGACTTCTCGTTTTCTTTGTTGAGTTGAACGCGCAACGCTTCCAATTCGGTGATATCGGCTTCATCATTGTTCGTCACATGAGGAATCATCACCCAGTTGCGGTGCAAATTCGCACCGGATAACTTCTTAATGCGCGATAGCGGCTTGCTCTGAACCGGTCCAAACTTCGCAAAATCCACCTTAGGCCATGCCAAAAGGTCAAGAACCACACCGGTGCCGCCAGAGGCCGAAGCCGCTGAACCAACCTCGCCGTGCAATGCTGCTTTCACAAATCCTTGCACGTCTTCTTGAGAAATTCGCCCCTTGGGTCCCGTACCCATCACACGCGTTAGGTTCACACCCAACTCACGTGCAAACTTACGCACTGAAGGTGAAGCGTGTGGCAACTGACCTGTTGCAGTACTAACCTCAATGGCTGGCGCAGGTGGTGTGCTTGCCCGCGCAGCGGTTGTATCTGATGCGGTGGTTGGCGTTGGCGCAGACGTTGGGGCAGGTGTTGGGGTTGGTGCAGGCGTAGGCTTAACCTCGGCCTCAGCTACTGGCGCCACAACACTTTGCGCTTTCGACTCAGCAGCTGGCGCACCAGGCTTTACGTGCAAGAGCACATCACCCTTGTTGATCTTGTCACCCACTTTGACATCAATTTTGGTGATCACGCCACCAGAAGTGGCTGGGATTTCCATCGATGCCTTATCAGACTCAACGGTGATTAAGCTGTCTTCGGCACTGATTGTGTCACCGACTTTAACCAGCACTTCAATAACTTCAACATCTTTGAAATCACCGATATCCGGCACGGCAATGGCGGTCAGGTCACTCATGTCTCATCTCCTCACTCGCGCGTCAGTTAAGCGTACGCCGGGTTAACTTTATTGGGATTGATTTTGTACTGGGCAATTGCCTTAGCCGGTACATCCGCTGATAGCTTGCCTTCTTTTACCAAGGCATTCAAGGTCGCCAACACCACAAAGTGGCGGTCGACTTCAAAGTGCTCACGCAGCTTGGCGCGGAAATCCGATCGTCCAAAGCCGTCAGTACCCAACACCTTGTAATGACGCCCCTCTGGCATGTAGGGCCTAATTTGATCAGCAAAGATCTTCATATAGTCAGTCGAGGCCACAATTGGCCCTTCCGTGTCCGCCAACTGCTGAGTCACGAACGGTACCTTTGCCTTCTCTGTGGGGTGCAGCATGTTAAAGCGCTCGCAGTCCATACCGTCACGGCGCAACTCAGTCAAACTCGTGGCACTCCAAACATCGGCTTGGACGTCCCAGTCGTTTTCTAGCAACTCAGCGGCTGCCAAGACCTCGCGCAAAATGGTGCCAGATCCCATAAGCTGCGCACGCAAAACTGATTTGGCCCGCGGCTTGCTTGAGGCGCGAATCTTGTAAAGACCCTTCAGAATAGCCGCCTCATCACCCTTTTTAAGGCCAGGCTGAGCGTAGTTCTCGTTCATCAAGGTGATGTAGTAGTACACATTCTCTTGATCTTCAACCATGCGCTTCAAACCGTGCTGAACAATCACGGCCACCTCGTGCGCAAAAGTGGGATCATAGGACACGCAGTTGGGAATGGTTGAGGCCAACAAATGACTGTGGCCATCTTCGTGCTGCAACCCTTCACCATTGAGAGTGGTTCGACCGGCAGTACCACCAAGCAAGAATCCACGAGCCTGCATGTCACCAGCAGCCCAGGCCAAATCACCAATCCGCTGAAATCCGAACATGGAGTAATAAATGAAGAACGGAATCATGATTCGGTTATTCGTAGAATACGACGTTGCCGCCGCAATCCAAGAGCTAAAAGCCCCTGCCTCATTGATGCCCTCTTGTAAAAGCTGACCGTCGGCTGACTCTTTGTAGTACATCACTTGGTCTTTATCGACTGGCGTGTACTTTTGACCTTCAGGCGCGTAAATACCAATCTGCCGGAACAAACCTTCCATTCCAAAGGTGCGTGACTCATCCGCCAAAATCGGTACCACTCGTGGACCGATTTCCTTATCGCGCAGAATCTGGTTCAAACCACGAACAAACGCCTGAGTCGTCGAAATCTCACGGCCTTCGGCCGTGGGGTCCAAGATCGGTCGAAACACTTCAAGCAACGGCGCTTTCAGGCTTTCATCAGCCTTGGTGCGACGTTTGGGCAAGTAACCACCCAAGGCTTTGCGTTTCTCGTGGAGATAAAGCATTTCAGGGGAGTCTTCGGCTGGCTTAAAGTAAGGAATGGCCGCCAACTGATCGTCAGGCACAGGAATATTGAAGCGATCTCGAAACTCGCGAATCGAGTCTAGATCGAGTTTTTTCTGTTGGTGTGCTGGGTTTTTGCCTTGGGCGGCGTGGCCCAAGCCGTAGCCTTTAATGGTCTTAGCCAAAATGACTGTTGGCTGGCCGGGGTGCTTGGTCGCCGCGTCAAAGGCCGCAAACACCTTGTGTGGGTCGTGGCCACCGCGATTCAGCCGCCAAATGTCTTCGTCACTCATGCGAGAGACCATCTCTAATAACTTGGGATGCTTGCCAAAGAAGTGCTCGCGCACGAATTTACCGTCACTGGCTTTGAATGCTTGGTATTCGCCATCGACGGCATCCTCCATGACCTTTCGCAAAATCCCCTCTTTGTCGCTGGCCAATAGTGGATCCCAGTAACCACCCCAAATGAGCTTAATCACATTCCAGCCGCTACCGCGGAAGTCACCCTCAAGTTCCTGGATGATTTTGCCGTTGCCGCGCACCGGCCCATCCAAGCGTTGCAAGTTGCAATTGATCACAAAGACCAAGTTATCCAGTTTTTCTCGGGCTGCCAAACTGATCGCACCCAATGACTCGGGCTCATCCATTTCGCCATCACCACAAAACACCCAAACCTTACGCTTACTGGTGTCGGCAATGCCACGCGCATGCAAGTACTTCAAAAACCGCGCCTGATAAATCGCCATCAGTGGGCCCAAGCCCATCGACACGGTTGGGAACTGCCAGAACTCTGGCATTAACTTGGGATGCGGGTAGGAGGAAAGACCCTTGCCATCGACTTCTTGACGGAAGTTATCCAATTGGTCTTCTGTCAGGCGTCCTTCTAAATAGGCGCGACCATAGACACCGGGCGATGAGTGGCCTTGGAAGTACACCAAGTCACCACCGTGCTCTGGCGTGTCGGCGTGCCAAAAATGGTTTTGTCCGCAACCAATCATGGTGGCAAGTGACGCAAAGGAGGCAATGTGCCCACCGAGATCCCCACCATCGGGCGGATTATGCTTGTTGGCTTTGACCACCATCGCCATCGCGTTCCAGCGAATGTAGCTACGGATCTTGGCCTCGAGCTCTAAATCACCAGGGTGAGCGGGCTCAAGTCCTGCAGGAATCGTATTTTGATAGGCGGTGTTGGCTGAATACGGGAGATCTGTGCCTGAACGGCGCGCCAAATCAATCAACCGCTCAAGTAAGAAATGCGCACGCTCTGGCCCTTCCCGGTCCAACACAGCGGCTAGCGCATCCATCCACTCTTGTGTTTCAAGCGAGTCTGGGTCGTTGGCAGCATCAAATGCCATTGCAGAATTGGCCATTGCTATCTCCTCTGTTGTCACGCTATCCGCCATCCAAAGGCATCGAGCGCAAATCTGTGTTTAAGGCATTCTATGAGCAGTCTCAAATCACGGCAACAATATTTTCATCATTTGAATGCACTTTTCACATCATGAAAAAAAGAACACCAAATAAATACCCCTTGCGGGTGTCATTTGTCATTCCAGCGCCCCGAAAAGGATGATTCGCCTGTGTCGAGTCAGAACGGCGTAAAATAAAAAAATATTTCTAAGAGATGTCAACGGCCGATGCGACCCCCACAAAAATCGGTAATTTCTACCCCCTTTCAAGAACACGCCCATCTTCGACGACGGCGTTGGTATTGGCTAGCGCCCGTCATGGTTCTGGCCCTTTATGCGCTGGTGATGGGGGCTTTCTTCTGGTTGCAGCAAATACGCGAAGATAGCGTCATGTTTGTCACCATCGATCAAGAGATGCGCCAGCAACAACTGCTCTGGGTGGTGATTGCGCTGTCAGTGGTCATTGTCATCGCACTTCTTGCGCTTTGGCGATACACCAAACACCGTACCCAAACCGAAGCGGCTTTGGTGGCTGAAACCGCCTTTCGGCGCGCCATGGAAAATTCCATGTCGACTGGTATGCGCGTGCTTGATCTTGAAGGTCGAATCGCTTACGTGAATCCAGCCTTCTGTCGCATGATTGGTTGGAACGAGGCTGATTTGATTGGCCGCAGACCCCCCTTCCCTTACTGGGTGCCTGGACAGCACGACTCGCATCAGCAGACCCTCGACGCAGTGCTTTCTGGCAAGACACCCAGTAGCGGTATTGAATTAGAAGCACAACGACGTGACGGGTCACGTTTCACCGCTCGAATGTATGTCTCACCACTTTTGGCGCCAAACGGCAGTCAAATCGGTTGGATGAGCTCGATGACCGATATCACTGAGCCACGCCGCATTCGTGAAGCGCTGACCGCGGCGCATGAGCGCTTCATGACAGTGTTAGAAAGTTTGGACGATGCCATTTCAGTGACCGCTGATACCGCTGACGGTATGGAACTGTTGTTTGCCAACCGCACGTATCGGAGTCTTTTTGGTGCTCAAAGCAATGGGCATCAAGAACTGTTGGCCGGTCGACGTGGTCGTTACAGCGACGAGTCAGTCGAGATTTACTCCCCACACGTTGAGCGCTGGTTCGAAGTACAACATCGAACGTTGGCCTGGACCGATGGCCGGCGCGTGCGCATGCAAGTCGCCCGCGACATCACCGATCGACGTCGTCACGAAGAAGCCTCACAACTTCAACAAGAGAAAATTCAGCTCACCAGCCGCTTAACCACCATGGGTGAAATGGCATCCTCATTGGCTCACGAACTCAACCAACCACTAACGGCTATTAGTAACTACAGCATGGGGGCCGTGGCCATGGTCAAGGCCGGACAAATCGACCCCGAGCGCCTACTGCCCGCCCTAGAAAAGGCAGCGGCTCAAGCCCAACGTGCTGGCAAAATCATCAGTCGAATTCGTGACTTTGTTAAACGCAGCGAACCGCAACGACAATCAGTCGATATCCACGTCATCATAGAAAACGCCATGAGCTTGGCAGAGATCGACGCACGCAAACGTGGCATCGAAATTCAACACGAGCCACGTGAAAACCTGCCTTCCGTTCTTGCAGACCCCATTTTGATTGAACAGGTTTTACTAAACTTGATTAAGAATGGCATCGAAGCCATGGATAAAAGTGAGCAGCGCGTTCTTAAAGTCAATGTCTGCCAGCAACAAAACACCATGGAAGTTGCCGTTATTGACTCAGGCCATGGGGTAACCGACCCCGACCGACTGTTTGAACCATTTTTCAGCACAAAATCAGAAGGCTTGGGCATGGGTTTGAATATCTGTCGTACCATTATTGAGTCGCATCACGGTCAGCTCTTGGCCTCGGACAACCCTGAAGGCGGCACAACTTTCAGGTTCACGCTACCATGTGCATCGATAGACGCTCAAATCAGAGCCTCAGAAACTGCCCAAGCGAATAAAACCAACGAGGAGTCCCACGCATGAACCTGCCGACCACTGCCAGCACCGTTTACATCGTCGATGATGATGAAGCCGTGCGGGACTCGCTGCGCTGGCTGCTCGAAGCCAATACCTATCGTGTGAAAGCCTTTGCCAGTGCTGAAGCGTTTCTGTCCGAATACCGTGAAGACCAGCCTGGTGTTTTGATTGTTGACGTCCGGATGCCAGGCATGAGCGGATTGCAGCTGCAAGAAGAGCTTATCAATCGAAAATCACTCATGCCAGTGGTTTTTATCACGGGACACGGCGACGTACCCATGGCCGTGAACACCATGAAAAAAGGCGCCGTCGACTTTTTAGAAAAACCATTTAACGAAACCGACTTGCGAGAAATTGTCTCTCGAATGTTCGAGCAAGCCAACGAAAACTTACAAAAATTTACCGCCCGGCGCGAGCATGAAGCCATGCTGGGACGATTGACCGCCCGTGAACAACAAGTTCTTGAGCGTATCGTGGCTGGCCGCTTGAACAAGCAAATCGCCGACGATCTGGGCATTAGTATCAAAACGGTTGAGGCTCATCGCGCCAACATCATGGAAAAACTTCAGGTCACGACTGTGGCCGATCTCATGAAAGTTGCCCTCGCGACTGAGCCCGCCAAATGACCCAGGCAGTAAACGCAGTCATCATCGATGGTAAACAACTCGCCGCTCAAATCCGCGAGCAAGTCAGAGCCCAAGCGCTCACCCTCGCCGACCGAGGCGTCAAACCCGGCTTGGCGGTGATTTTGGTGGGCGAAGACCCCGCATCCGCGGTTTACGTCAAGAACAAAGTCACGGCTTGCGAACAAGCCGGGTTTCATTCTGAGCTGCAACGCTACCCAGCCACACTCACCGAAGCCGAGTTGCTCAAGCACATTCACGCACTGAACGCCAACCCAAAAATTCACGGCATCTTGGTGCAATTGCCTTTGCCCAAACACATCGACGCTCACAAAGTGATCGAAACCATTGCAGCAGAAAAAGACGTTGATGGGTTTCATATCAGCAATGCCGGTCTACTCATGACAGGTAACCCGCTGTTTCGTCCTTGCACCCCCTACGGCGTCATGAAAATGCTCGAAGCCCACAAGGTCTCACCTTGGGGTGCACACGCCTGCATCGTGGGTGCCAGCAACATCGTGGGAAAGCCCATGGCCATGCTTCTTCTAGCCGCAGGCGCCACGGTCACGATCTGCAATTCAAAAACCCGAGATCTCGCCCACCACACCCGTCATGCTGACATATTGGTGGTTGCCACCGGAAAAGCCAACATGATCACCGGCGACATGATCAAACCTGGCGCCACCGTCATTGACGTCGGTATCAACCGTATGCCCGACGGCAAACTGTGTGGGGATGTCGACTTCGAGTCCGCCAAAACCGTGGCCAGCGCCATCACCCCCGTGCCTGGCGGTGTCGGCCCCATGACCATTGCCATGCTGCTGGTCAACACCCTAGAGGCCGCCGAGCGCTCGCTGTCGCTCTAAACCGCTGTTGTTCTAAAAAATTGATCGCAGCGAATATATCAATTACACACAAAAAGAGCGAGCGCCGCGTCTTGCCGCTTGACCGAAAACACGCCCGGCGCTCATTCATGAGCAACGATTGGCGCAGGACGGTCCAAACAGTCAGTAAAGCAACAACCCACCAACCAACCAACCCAACAATCAAACCACCAAGTCAACAAATAACGACATAACCGTTTTTTTATGTCGACTTAAAATATTCCTTCGGCAGCTCACACACCACCTGACACCGCCATACGCGTCGATGAAACGCACCGCTATCCTTAAAACACTATCAGCGCAAGACCGTGCTTGACGTCATGTTTTTACCTTTCACGAATTGGCCAATTTACTCTACGCGACTGACGAAATCCCCGCGCTCAAAGCCACCCTCCAGCGCATGACGCGCGATGGCTTGCGATGGCTTGCGATGGCTTGCTCATCCGGGGCTCGAAAAGAATTTACGTCTATGCCCTGTCCAAGCACCTGGGGCCCAACACCATTGAGTTGGTGGCCAAACAAATGCGTCGCGGCGAATACAACGACATCTCACTCGAATCGGCTCTATCGGCCTATGGGCTCATTTCACAGATTCCCATCGATCGTCTGACCATCATGACCACTGGCCGGTCTGGCGAATACCGCACGCCCTTTGGCGTCATAGCGTTTACCCACACCAAACGATCACTCAAGGTGTTGCTAGACAGCATGATTCATGGCGATCGCTGGCGGCGCTAGTCAATCAAAGCACTAAGACGACCAAGCGCGTCATCGACAACGACAGACGAGACCCGTTCAATTTTTCTGGCCTTCCTGGTCACCAAATCCAGCATCCGAATCTTGTTCACAAGCACCACGCCCTGAGTTTTGCTGCCGCTGCCAGATAACGTCACCGCAAAGCCAGCATATCTAGAAAAGTCTCCGCCCTGAGTGATAGGCGCCACCAACACATCACCGAGCTTATTAAATGCCTTGGTCGTTAACACGAGTACTGGTCGAGTACCCTTTTGCTCATGTCCTTGTGCTGGGTCGAGTGGGACGCAAACAATATCGCCTCGATCAAAAACTGCCATCACCAAACCTCTTGCCCAACAGGCTTAGCCGAATCCCACAATGCCAGATCCGCAGGCATAGGTGCTTTAGGATCGCATTGAGCGATCATCTCAGCGACATTGAACTTGGGCTTGCGCGCAAGAATAATCGCATTTTGTTCGGTTTTCTCGAGCGTCATGGCTTGCCCCGCTGACAACCCTAAATCACGCAAAACCGTCGGTGGCAAGACAACGACAGTACTGTTTCCATACTTTCTGAGCACAACTTCCATGACAACCTCAATCAGGAAAATTCAATTGTTCCTATTATAACCAACAAACCAGTTGTTCAACAATGCTTTACGCCAACATACCACCATATGGCGCCTCCTCCTTTCTAAACCCGCGTTACAGGATGCTGAAAAGGGCGATGTTCAAAGCAAGTTGTGCGCCAATAAAACCGAGTAAAAAGAGGCTGCCACGCAGGCTAACGCTAGGATGCCACCCAGGATCTGACTCACTCAGGTCGACAGCACCTCATAAACGCCTCCTAATAACATGACATCCCAAAGCTAGACCCGCAAGGGCACCGAAACTCAGCTGCTGTGCCAACAACACAGCACTCATTTGCGCACAATTGATGACGAGCTTTGAAAAAGCAAGGCAATCATTCGACTGAAGCAAGTGATTCAATCAAGGCGTTTCTCCTACGGCCAGAGCAGGGATGACGGTAAAGCGCGCGACAGTCATGTCGTCTATGTGCGGATGAAGCGAGTCACCGAACAACCCCAAATATAGGGGCCAGCGGTAGATCGCCGCTCGATCTGGATGAGAGACTCACGAGCCGCTTGCTGCTGCCCATTGACTAATGGCCGAGTCTTTTTTTATCCGCCAAATGGAAAAATCCCACTGACACCATCGGTTTCAACGCGGTGCGGTGCGGTGCGGTGCAGTGCGGTGCGGTCCACCTACTTAACCGAAAACCCATCACTTCCCCCAAAAATCAGAGGGGTCATGACTCGCCAGCCAAAAAAGATCATTACACTTTCGGTATACGAGTCTATAAAGCCAGTCACACAAGCAAATCACTCAAGCAAAGCGCCAACACCATGCAAACCACACAAACAACTGCCACCTCACCTACCACCAACTTGGCTGACAACTTAGCTGACAACCCACTGATGGTGCCGATCAGCGATTTGATCGACTACTCGGCCATCAAACCGGCACACGTCGCGCCAGCCATTGAGGCATTGCTCAAATCCGCCCGGCAAGCCATTGATGCCGCTGCAGAGCCGAGCCTGCCACCGATCTGGGAAGAGGTAGTGACACCACTCGATGATGCCAACGAACCGCTGTGGCGCGCGTGGTCAGCGGTTGGCCACTTAAAGTCCATCGTCAACACCCCAGAATTGCGTCAAGCCTATAACGATATGCTGGGGCCGGTGAGCGAATACGCCACCTGGGTTGGATTGCATGAAGGGCTATTCAGGCAATACAAGCGACTGCAAGCTTGCGCAGACTTTCTGTCATGGCCAGCAGTGCGCCAGCGAGTGATTGAGCTGGCGATTCGGGATTTTCGGTTAAGCGGGGTTGAGTTAGAAGGCGAAGACCGCATTCACTTTGCAGAAAACGCTGAGCGCCAATCGCAAGTCTCACAAAAGTTCTCAGAGAACGTCCTTGACGCCAACGACGCTTGGTCGCAAACCATTGACGACCTTAGCGCCTTGGACGGCATCCCCAAAGACGCCATCGAAGCGTTCAAAGCCGCCGCCCAAGACGACCCAAACATCGACACCTCCCAAGGTGACCGTTACAAAATCACGCTCAAGATGCCAAGCTATCTGCCAGTGATGCAATACGGCACCAATCGGCCCCTGCGCCACCAACTTTACAAAGCCTACGCAACACTGGCCTCTGATCAAGGCGAACCCAGCTACGACAACTCGGCCTTGATTGAAGAGTCCTTGGCGCTGCGCGCCCAGAACGCCAAGTTACTGGGCTTTAACCACTTTGCCGCCCTGCAGCTAGAAACCCGTATGGCCGACACCGCCGATCAAGTCTTGGATTTCTTGCGTGAACTCGCCGCCCGTGCCTTGCCTTACGCCCACCGCGACCTCGAAGAGCTCAAAACCTTCGCCAAAGAATCCCTACAACTAGAGCCACTTGAACCGTGGGATGTGGCCTTTGCCTCAGAAAAGCTGCGCCAAGCCAAGTACGCCTATTCAGAAGACGAGGTCAAACAATACTTCACCGAACCCAAGGTGGTGCAAGGCCTGTTTGACTTAGTCAGTCACCTGTTCTCAGTGACCTTGACCGATATCGAAATGGCCACTTGGCATGAAGACGTGCGCGCGGCCAAGGTGCAAGACAAAAGTGGCGAACTCATCGGCTATCTCATCATTGACCTCTATGCCCGCAGCGGCAAACAAGGCGGTGCTTGGGTCGGCAGTGAACGCAATCGCCGCAAAACCCAATCTCACTTAAGCACCCCAGTGGTCTACCTGACGTGCAACTTCGCCAAAGGCCAGGGTGGCAAACCCGCTTTGTTAACCCATGACGACGTCATCACCCTCTTCCATGAGTCCGGTCACGCCCTGCATGCTCTGCTGTCAGACGTGGATGAGCCCGGCGCCAGTGCCTTTGCCGCGGTCGAATGGGATGCCATCGAACTGCCCTCGCAATTCATGGAAAACTTCTGCTGGGAATACGACGTCCTTAAAAACTTAAGTGCCCATGTTGACACCCAAGCACCTTTGCCAGAAGCGCTCTTCAAAAAACTAAAATCAGCCCGCAACTTCCAAAGCGGCATGCAGACCGTGCGCCAAATCGAGTTTTCATTGTTTGACATGCTGCTACACCACCAGCCCGAAGGCTTGGGCATCGGTGAAGTCATGGCCACCCTAGACGCGGTTAGAACCGAGGTGGCAGTCATCAAGCCACCCAGCTGGCACCGCTTCCCGCACGCCTTCACCCACCTCTTTGCCGGTGGCTATGGCGCAGGCTACTACAGCTACAAATGGGCCGAAGTGCTCTCAGCCGATGCCTTCGGTGCCTTTGAAGAAGCCCAAAGCACACTGGACCCCACCACCGGTGAGCACTTCAAACGCGAAATCCTCGCCGTCGGCGGCATGCGACCCGCCAGCGAGTCGTTCAAAGCCTTTCGAGGCCGCGACCCCAAAATCGACGCGCTACTGCGCCACAGCGGCATGGTGGAGATCGAGTAGCGAAGCGGCAACAACCAACGACAAGCAGCCAACCACCAACAAACAACAGCCAACAACCAACCAACAACGAAAAACAGGACGTGACGAAATCACGTCCTGTTTTTCGTTGGACAGTGCCTTTACAGCGAGCAGAGCCCGCTCGCTTTATTACGTCATGACCAAATTGCCATAACCAAAATGCCATGACCAGCACGCCATGACCAATACGCCGTGAATCCTACTCGAGCACCGCTCACCCTCCAACCATAGATCAGTCTCGTGGTACCAAAATTCAGTTAGTGGTAGTCAATAAAAAAAGCCAAAATCTCCTATGTAAATCAGCTAAAAATTGATATACTTAGTGCACACTGTTTGCATCGCCTTGAAGACCCTTGGAGATTTTTATGTCTGGGCTTAGCGTTAAAGAAAGAATGGTTCGATCGATCGCCTTACGCAAGAGCGAAGTCGTTCTGCGAGGTGATTTCGAATCGATGGGCAGCGCCAGTCAGGTGAGTCGTGCCCTAAAAGCATTAATTGAAGATGGAAAGATCATCCGCTTGGGCTATGGGATCTACGCCAAAGCCCGGCCAAGCGTGCTGTCCGGCAAACCTGTGGCTCGGGTCAGTCTTGCGCAATTGGGGCAGGAGGCGTTGCAAAAACTCGGGGTTACCGTTCAACTCGGGCGCGCGCAAGCAGCCTATGCCGCAGGCAAAACCACACAGATTCCTGTTCGCACCACCTTCAATACCGGGCAGCGACGCATCACCCGCAAGATCACCGTAGGCATCAGCACTATTCGCTATGAAAACAATTACAACGCAAGAACATGAGTTAATCACAGATGTTATCGGTGGAGGGCTAACCACACTTGCCGAAGCTGTGATCGAAAAAGACCTACTACTGACCGAAGTCCTGTACGCCATAAACACCACCGACAGAGAAGGCATTGGCTTGGTCTTTTGCGGCGGAACCTGCCTTTCGAAGGCGCATGGCCTGATCGATCGAATGTCAGAAGATATCGATTTCAAACTGGTCGTGCCCCAAGGCTTGTCGCGCAGCGCACGCAGCCGACGGCTCAGCCAGTACAAAAAACGCCTAGTCAGAGACTTTGAAGCGTTGGGCTTTTATGTGCCAGCCGACCAAGTTGTGGCGAGAGATGAGAACAGCTATGTGTCTTTAAACCTGCACTACAAAAGCCAATTTCCGGCAGTGACCAGTCTGCGCACAGAGATTAAAGTCGAACTCAACGCTCGGGCGCCTGTTTTGCCGACGACTATGCTGCCCATTCGCGCCATGCTGTCCATCCTGACGGCGCAGCCAACACAAGGTGTGCCTATCGAGTGCATCAGCATTGAAGAGACATTGGCAGAAAAGATACTGTCGTTTTTACGGCGTACCGCAGAAGCGCGTGCTGGGCGCAATCGCGCCGAATACGATGATCGGTTGGTTCGACACATATACGACGTCAGGGCCATAGCTCGCGTCATCGAGGGGCTTGAATTGCCCCAAGCGCACTTTGCCACCATGGTGGCGGGTGATGGCGCTCAGTACCGAAACCAATACCCAGAGTTCGAGCAGAATCCAGCCGCACAAATGCGTGCAGTCTTAGAAGCACTGCAAAACGAGCCAAGCACTTTTGAGCGCGACTATTTGCTATTCGTCGATGAGCTTGTTTTTGGTGACCCCGTGCCATTCGCTGAGGCCAGCGGTGTTTTTAGCGGGCTGGCTGCGTATTTCACTGAAAGTGACCGGCGATTTCGCGAAAGCGTGACCGCGGCATTGCAGTTGCATAATTATTGATTAATCTTATTCGAAACGGTCACGCTTTCGTGAAATCATCG
>Ga0209702_10002180_pt1 | contig 35150 bp, 32 predicted proteins | sample FRY01_FD_187210 | JGI IMG/M metagenome (GOLD analysis project Ga0209702, IMG submission 187210) | Freshwater microbial communities from Lake Fryxell liftoff mats and glacier meltwater in Antarctica - FRY-01 (SPAdes) (version 2) | ecosystem: Environmental > Aquatic > Freshwater > Ice > Glacier...
GTTATCGTGTTTTTAGAAAACATATAATAAAAAACATAACTATCTGATTATTAATTACTAAATTTTCAAAAAATCGTTTTTTAAAGTTTTATCGGACATTAGTGATTGCAAATATAAACTATTCATTTGTTTTGCAATATTTTGTTTTAAATTGTTCCATCCAATAGATTAGTTTTGTTTCCAAATGTTTATTTAAAATCTTTTTAAAATATTCAATATCCCCAAAGTTATACCAATCCTAATTTTCCATCCAAACCAAACCCCTTAAAAAAAAGCCCTTGAATTTTCAAGGGCTTTTTTTATAAATAGTTATTTAAGATTTACTGTTGTTTTGCAGCATCTTGTTCTGGTTTTGGCATCAACGCCTTTTTAGAAAGTCTAAGTTTGCCAGTTTTTTTATCAACCTCAACAAGTTTCACTTTCACTATATCACCTTCTTTAAATATGCCATCCATTTTTGTGATTCTATCCCAGCTAATTTCGCTAATGTGCAATAAACCATCTTTACCTGGCAAAATTTCAACAAAAGCACCAAATTCAACAATGGTTTTAATTTTTCCTTCATACACTTCGCCAACCTCAGGCACAGCAATAATTCCTTTGATAATGCGGATTGCAGAAGCCATATTATCTCCGTTTTCTGATAATATTTCAACAATACCAGTGTTGCCAATTTCAGTTACAGAAATTGTTGTGTTTGTGTCTTTTTGAATGCCTTGAATAATTTTTCCTCCTGGTCCTATAATTGAACCAATTTGGTCTTTATCAATAACAATTCTTTCAATTCTTGGTGTGTGAGGTTTAAATTCAGTTTTCGCTGATTCAATGGTTTTGTTCATTTCACCTAAAATATGGTTTCTTCCTTTTTTAGCTTGCGCCAAAGCTTCTTCTACCATTTCCCATCTCAATCCATTGATTTTAATATCCATTTGACAAGCAGTGATCCCTTTTGCTGTGCCAATAACTTTAAAATCCATGTCGCCCAAATGATCTTCATCACCTAAGATGTCAGTTAAAATACTGTATTTGCCGGTTGCTTCATCGCTGATTAAACCCATTGCAACACCACTAACACCACCTTTTATATTGATACCAGCATCCATCAAAGCCAAACTTCCTGCGCAAACTGTTGCCATACTGCTAGAACCATTTGACTCTAAAATATCACTAACAATTCTAATAACATAAGGGTTTTCTTCAATAGAAGGCAATGCTTTTCTCAAACCTCTAAGTGCTAAATTACCGTGTCCAATTTCTCTTCTACCTGGGCCTCTGTTCGGGCGCGCCTCACCAGTAGAAAATGCAGGGAAATTGTAATGCAACATTAAGCGGCTGTATCCATGCAACATTGGAGCATCTAATAATTGCTCATCTAGCTTTCCGCCCAATGTAACTGTCGTTACAGATTGCGTTTCACCTCTCGTAAACACAGCAGAACCGTGTGCAGAAGGCAAATAATTAATTTCTGACCATATTGAACGAACCTCATCCAATTTTCTACCATCCAAGCGAATATTTTCATCTAAAATCATTCTACGCATGGCTTCTTTTTCCACATCGTGGTAGTATTTTTTTATCAAGAAAGATTTTGCTTGTTCTTCTTCAGATAAAGTTTCAGTAAATTCAGTAATAATCGCTTTAAATTGAGCGCCTCTTTCAGATTTTGGCAATTGAGATTTAGCAACTTTATAAACGTTATCATAAGTAGCTTCCCATATTTTAGCTTTCAAATCTAAATCGCTGCTTTCGTGGCAATATACTCTTGTTGCTTTTCTGCCACCCATTTGGTTGCATAAATCCCACTGAGCCGCACATTGTTTTTGTATTTCAATATGACCAAACTTAATGGCTTCCAACATTTCTTCTTCGCTAATTTCACTGCATTCGCCTTCCACCATGTTAATGTCTTTCTCTGTGCCCGAAACGATTAGTTCTAAACTTGCTTTAGCTAATTCAGATTCAGTTGGGTTGATACAAAGTTTGCCGTCTATTTTAGCTACTCTAACCTCAGAAACTGGACCCAAAAAAGGAATATCGCTCACCATTAAAGCGGCCGATGCTGCCAATCCAACCAAACAATCTGGCGGAAAATTTTTGTCGCTGCTCATAAGAGTTATCACTACTTGTGTGTCTGAGTGATAATCCTCTGGAAACAAAGGTCTCAATGCTCTATCAACAATTCTACAAACTAAGATTTCATAATCTGTTAGTCTGGCTTCTCTTCTATGAAAACTTCCTGGAATTCTGCCTACAGCAGCAAATTTTTCTTGATAATCTACCGATAATGGTAAAAAATCTACATTTTCTTTAGCATCTTTATTAGATACTACGGTTGCTAAAATCATGGTATCGCCATATTTAACAACAACGCTTCCGTTTGCTTGTTTGGCTAAGATACCAGTTTCAATTTGAATGGATTGCCCGTTACCCATGTCTATTTGGGTTCTGAATCCTTGTGGTTTATTTGACATATATATATTATTATTTATTTTTTGTATTTGTATTAAACATAAAAAGCCCTCCGATTGGGGGGCTTTTTACAATAAAATTTGTATTTGATATGGAAATATAAATTTCCATAAATGTTATTTTCTGATTCCTAGTGCCTTAATTAAATCACGATATTTGAAAATATCTTTTTTAGTTAGGTAGTCTAGTAAGGCTCTGCGTTTTCCAACTAATTTGACAAGAGATAATTCTGAAGCAAAATCTTTTCTATTTTGTTTCAAATGACCTGTGATGAAATTAATTCTTTCTGTGAAAAGAGCTATTTGACCTTCTGTAGAACCTGTATTGGTTTCAGATGCGCCAAACTTTTTAAAAATGTCTTTTTTTTCTTCTGTTGATAAGTGCATATTGAATATTATTATGCTTCAGCTAAAACAACTGAAACGAATGATCTATTATCTTTTCTTTTTCTAAAATTAACGATACCATCTTTTAGTGCAAACAAAGTATGGTCTTTTCCAATTCCAACATTTTCTGATGGGTGGTGTTTAGTGCCTCTTTGACGAACAATAATATTGCCAGCAATAACGGTTTGACCGCCATAAATTTTTACACCTAATCTTTTGCTATGCGACTCACGACCGTTCTTCGAACTACCTGCTCCTTTTTTATGTGCCATTCTGTTATTATATTATGCGTTAATGCTTTGAATTAATACTTTTGACAAGAAAGTTCTGTGGCCATTTTTCTTTTTGTAACCCTTTCTTCTTTTTTTCTTAAAAACAATAATTTTATTGTCTTTAAGATGTTCTACTACTTGTGCAGTAATAGAAGCGCCTTTAATCATTGGTGCTCCAACGGATATCTTTCCGCTGTTGTCAACCAACATTACCTTTTCGAAAGTAACCGCACTACCTGCCTCGTTTTGTAAACGATTTGTGTAAATGTATTTGTCGGCTTCTACTTTATATTGCTTTCCTGCAATCTCTACTATCGCGTACATGCTTTAAAATTTTGGACTGCAAAAGTAATGTTTTTTTATTCTTAAACAAACATATTTGCATTTATTTCCCATTTTTTTTAATTACCATTTTTTACCATACATTTTTTCTGCAAAACTTTCTTTGAAATTCTTGCCTAACGGAATGATTTTACTAGCTAGTTTTAGCTCATGCGTGCCAATAGACTCTACTTTGTTCATGGCAACTATGTAGCTTCTATGAACCCTAGCAAAAAGATGTTGTGGCAAAGATAGTTCCATGTTTTTCATCGTTTGTAGTGTGACAATTCTTTTTTCGGCACTGATATAGATTTTTACATAATCTGCAAATGCCTCTACATACCAAATGTCTTCATAATTGATTTTTATCATTTTGGAGTCTGCTTTAACAAACATGTGTCCTTCGTTCATCTCCGATTGAGGCTGAAGTGTATTATTTTTTATTTCAAAGTATTCCTCTGCTCTTTCAATCGCTTTTTTAAATCTTTCTAGTGAAATTGGTTTGAGCATGTAATCTAAAGCATCTAATGCAAAAGCATCAACAGCATATTCTGAATAGGCTGTGGTGAAAACTACCAGTATTTTTTTGTCAACAATGCTTTTAACAAAGTCTATTCCACTAATTTCTGGCATATTGATATCACAAAAAATTAATTCAATACTTTCTTTTTTTAGTGCTTCTGATGCTTCGATTGCATTGTTGTATTTGCCTATTAATTCTAGTTTTTCGAATTTTTTTATATGGGCTTCAATGATTTCTAAGGCCAATGGCTCATCGTCTATTGCAATGCATTTTATTTTTTTTTGTGTCATATTAATTTTAAACTTAGAATTACAGTATAAGTGTTATTATCATCAACGATATTAAGCGTATGTCTATTTGGATACAAAATTTTCAGACGGGCTTGTATGTTTTTTAGACCAATACCGCCAATTTTTGATTTTGACACACTGTTTGTGATAATTGGCTTGTTATTACTTATTTTAAAATTAATTTCGTTGTTGTCCGTTATTTCATATAGAATATTAATTTGTATGTGCGCTAAAGTTGGGTTTGCTCCATGTTTAAAAGCGTTTTCAATAAAATTTATAAATAAAAATGGCTCAATAGACTTGTTGAAAGTATCTCCAATTACATCAAATTGAATATCTGTTCGACTACCTAGCCTAAGTTTTTCTAATTCAATATAATCTTTTATAAATTGGATGTCTTCATTTATGGTAACCTTATTTTTTTGGCTGTCGTATAATCCAAATCTTAAAATATTGGATAGTTTTAACACAACTTCGGGTGCCATTTCAGATTGTTTGATAGTTAAAGCATATAAATTATTTAGATTATTGAACAAAAAATGGGGATTGATTTGCGATTTTAAAAATTTAAGCTCATTTTCTATGTTTAATTTTTCTAATACTTTGTTTGCTTGTTCTTTTAAAAACCAATTTCTAAAAAGTTTGATAGAGGAGGTTAAAAGCACTGTAAATAAAATAAAAATGAAATTATACACAAAGAAGTTTATTGACCATATTGCATTTGCATTCTCTTCTAGGGTAGGAATAAACTTATAAGTTGCTATTGATAATGGAAATATTACTAAATTGATGGAAAGCGAAAGTGCGATTAAATAGGTTAAATATCTTTTTCTAAACAACAGCCATTCTATGAGATAATAGTTATTGAAATAGCTGACAACCAAATGAAAAAAAATAAAAATTGAAGCATTAAAATAGTCCCGTTGCCAAGAGTTTCCCGAACTTAAAATAATGCTCCAAAATCCTATATATACAAACCAAAATAAAACATGATAGATTTTGTATCGATTTAAAACTGAAGCCGACTCGTTAAAAAAACTATTAACCATTAACTTTATTGTGGATTTCTAAAAAAACGAAGAATTTCTTGTGCCCAATTCAAAATTCTCGAACCAGAATTTATTATGTTACTTTCGTTTGCAATTTCTTCTAGATTGTTTTGAGAAACATTAACAAAAAAATCATTTGACAGTTGGTAGGATAAAATATTAAATAAAAGCAAGGCACCAATAAAAAGCCATTTAAACCATTTTTTCTGAATCAAAAGATTGCTATTTAGCATTGTTTGTCTTGAATGTTTTATGTTTAGAATTGCAAATTTAAGAAAAAGTATTTTGTTTTCCTAAAAAAAGAAGTTTTTAACTTTATACTTTTGCAAATTTTTACTTATTTTTGAAACAAAAATACCCATGTCTGAAAAGGAAAAATCTTTAATAGAACGAGATGAAATTGAAAGAAAAGAAATTTTAAAAAAGTATAAAAACTTATTGAGATCCGTTAAACACGAATTGAATTCAGAGCAAAAAAGATTGATTCGAATGGCTTTTGATTTGGCGTTAGATGCTCATAAAGACATGCGAAGAAAGTCTGGTGAGCCATATATCTACCATCCCATAGCTGTTGCAAAAATAGCCGCCTCAGAATTGGGGTTGGGCACAACATCGATTGTATGTGCTTTGATCCACGATGTGGTGGAGGATAGCGAATATACGCACGATGACATTAAAAGGAAATTTGGCGAAAAAATAGCTAAAATTGTTAATGGTTTGACCAAAATTCAAGAGGTTTTTGACCATACTGATAGCATGCAGGCAGAAAACTTTAGAAAAATGTTGCTTACATTGAGCGATGATATAAGAGTTATTTTGGTTAAACTATGCGACCGTTTGCATAATATGCGTACTTTGGAAAGCATGAACAGAAAAAACCAATTGAAAATTTCGAGTGAAACGCTTTTTTTGTATGCACCCTTGGCCCATCGTTTGGGACTTTATAATCTAAAAAGCGAACTTGAGGATTTAGCGATAAAATATACTCAAAAAGATGCTTTTAAAGAAATTTCTGCCAAACTAAATGACAAAAAAGCGACTAGAGACCGATACATACGCAAGTTTATTGACCCTTTGAAAATAAGGCTTGATGAAGTAGGGCTAAAATATGAGATTAAGGGTCGTCCCAAAAGCATTTACAGCATTCTGAAAAAAATGAATCACCAAGGCATTTCTTTCGAGGAGGTGTATGATTTATTTGCAATTAGAATAATTTTAGATTCTAGCTTAGAAAAAGAAAAGGCAGATTGTTGGACTGCCTATTCCATTGTAACAGAGAGTTATAAGCCTAATCCTCAAAGAACACGCGATTGGATTACAACGCCCAAAAGTAACGGTTATGAAAGTTTGCATTCTACAGTAATGGCAAATGATGGAAAATGGGTGGAGGTACAAATAAGAACTAAAAGAATGGATGAAATAGCCGAAAAAGGGTATGCGGCACATTGGAAATATAAAAACACAAAAGATGGAATTTCTATGGGCAGTCATCAAAATGTTGATGATTGGTTGTCGAGAATTAAAGAAATACTCGAAAATCCATCAACCAATGCCATGGAATTTATCGATGATTTTAAAATGCAATTAGTGCATGATGAGATTTTTGTTTTTACACCATCGGGCGATTTAAGGAAACTTCCGGTTGGCTCTACAGCACTTGATTTTGCTTTTGAGATTCATACAGAAATAGGAAGCAAATGTATTGGCGCTAAGTTAAGTAATAGGTTAGTGCCAATTAGTCATGTTTTATCCAATGGCGACCAAATTGAAATTTTAACTTCAGAAAAACAAACACCTAAAGAAGAGTGGTTGAATTTTGTAGTTTCTGGTAAGGCTATCGCTCGCATCCGGAATTTTTTCAGAGAGTCGAAAAGAGAACTTGCTGAAAAGGGAAAAGTTGTTTTAAAGAAAAGGTTTGCAAAAGAAAAAGTTGTTTTTAATGAAGAAAATATTTTAAAAATTGTTCGTTATTTTAAATCTAGAAGTCATCTTGATTTATATTATACTATCGAAAAAGGATTGATTTCAAATGAAGATTTGCAGATTTTTAATATTGTAAATAACAAGGTAGCTGCCATTCATAAACATGAAATTTTGGAGCCATTTGTTCCAAAACCAACAAAAAGCAATAATAAAGAAATTATTGTTGGCGATGAAAGTGATTTAGATTATACGCTTTCAAAATGTTGTAATCCCATCCCTGGTGATGATATTTTTGGATTTATAACCATTGGCGAGGGGGTTAAAATTCACCGTACAAATTGTCCAAATGCGGTTTCATTATTGAGCAATTATGGGTATAGAATTATTAAGGCCCAATGGCGTAACGAGCTAGTGAAAAATGAAACGAAATTTATAACAGGCATCAAGTTAGTTGGAATTGATGATATTGGAATTGTTAGTAGTTTGGCAGATATTATAAGCAAAAATTTGAATGTGAATATGAAATCTATAACTATAGAAAGCCACGATGGAACATTTGAAGGAACCATACAATTATATGTTGATGATACCACACATTTGGACCATTTAATAAAAAAGATAAAAGAAAAACACAATACAATGATAATTAGTAGGTTTGATGTAAAATAGCAATGTTTTTGATATATTAAAAATAAAAATAATCAGTGGCTTTTATGATTAATAAATTGTAATTTTGCGGACTAAATTAAGATATTAAAAATGGGGAGAGTATTTGAAAAAAGGAAACATACCATGTTTGCTCGCTTTGATAAAATGTCGAAAACATTTACAAAGTATGGCAAAGAAATATCCATGGCTGTAAAAGCTGGTGGTATAAATCCAGACACAAATGCTAAATTAAGGGTAATTATTGGAAATGCAAAAAGTGCCAATATGCCAAAAGATAGAATAGAGGCTGCTATCAAGCGCTCATCAAATAAAGACACAAGCAATTATGAAGAAATAGCTTACGAGGCCATGTGTTTAAAAGGCGTTGGGCTAATAATAGAAACTGCAACAGATAATCCAACAAGAACGGTTGCAAACATTAGAATGCATCTTAATAGGGGTGGAGGTGAATTGAGCAAATCGGGGAGTTTAGATTTTGCATTTGATAGAAAAAGTATTTTTATAATTCAAACAGAAGGAATTAATGTCGAAGAGCTTGAATTCGAATTGATAGATGCCGGATTGGAGGAAATAGAAGTTGAAGAAAATGAAATGGTTTTAACCAGTTCGTTTGAGAATTTTGGAAATATGCAAAAAGCATTGGAGACAAAAGGAGTTTCGATTGTTAGTGCAGAATTTCAAAGAATACCAACAGCATTGGTTTCTTTAACAGAAGAAGAAAAATTACAAGTAGAAAAATTAATGGATAAATTGGAGGAAGACGATGATGTTCAAACAGTTTATTCAAACATGGCTTAAATAAAATTAAAAAAAATAAAATTAAAAAACAAATAATATGGTAAGAAGTAACAATAATAACATTTTAGTTCCAACAGATTTTTCTGATGTAGCACATAATGCCCTAAGTCATGCTTTGAAAATCGCAGAGGTTTATGGCAATGAAATCACTTTGTTAAATATACAAGATGATAGTGGATTCAAAGGTTTTTTTGGAAATGAAGAAAAGTTGAAATTGATTGAAGAAGCTGTTCAAAGCAGGTTTGACAAATTGATTGAAGAATGTAAAATAACGGCTCAGGGCGTTAAAATAAATAAAATTATTGCTTACGGTAAAATCTATAAAGTTGTAAATGAAACAGCAGAAACTGGAAACTATGACAGTATTGTTATGGGTACAAATGGCGCTAGTGGTCTAGGTCAAATTATTGGAAGCAATTCTAGTAGAGTTATAAATTATGCAAAAATTCCAGTTATCGTTGTTAAAGAAAAACCAATAGATGCTGGTGGATATGAAAAAATTGTTTTGCCAATTGATTTATCAATTGAAAGTCGTCAAAAAGTGAAATGGGCTGTGCATTTAGCCAAAAAGTTTAATAGCGAAATTCATGTTATTTACGAAAATTTTACGGACAAAGATTACAGAAATAAAATTCATGCTGTAGTAAATCAAACACAAGATATTTTGGATGTTCAAGGCGTAAAATATGTTGTTAGAGGCTTGGATGATGAAAAATATCCTGATGGTTTTGCCGAAGACACTTTAAATTATGCCATAGAAATAAGTGCTGATCTTATTATCATTATGACACAACAAGAAAAAGGTTTTTCTGAATTTTTATTAGGTAGCTATGCGCAACAAATTGTTAACCATGGCGGAAGTGTGCCTGTTATGTGTGTAAATAGTGCTAGCACTGGCGTTATATTGGACGGAGCATTTAGCTAATTTTCATACATAATGATAATTGTTGCAGATGGTGGTAGCACCAAGTGCGATTGGGCATTTATTGAAAAATCAGAAAATGTAATTTACCAAAAAACCAAAGGCTTTAACCCTAACATTAACAACGATTCTGAAATCAAATTAATTTTAGAATCGCTGTCTTTAAATAGAAATGATGTTGTCGAAATTTATTATTTCGGTTCTGGTTGCAGCAGTACTGAAATTAGGAGCAGTTTAAAGCAGGTTTTTGACTGTGTTTTTAAAAAATCTAAAAATAATATTTTTCACGACCTAGAGGGCAGTGCATTAGCGTGTTGCGGAAAAGAAAAAGGCATTGCTTGTATTTTAGGAACAGGCAGCAATATTTGCGAATGGAATGGCAAAGAAATAGTCGAAAATGATTTGTATTTTGGAAACGGATACATTCTAGGCGATGAGGGCAGCGGCTCTCATTTAGGAAAGCTTTTGATAAGAGAAGCTTTCACAGGCGGACTTGGAAAAGAATTGCTCGAAAGGTTTACACTTGAATTTGGCAATCGAGACCAAATTATTCAAAAGGTGTATTCAAGGTCTGGGGCTAATGTTTTTTTGGCTTCTTGCACCCATTTTATATCTCAAAATAAAGAGAATACTGTTATAAAATCCATTATTTATGAGGCATTTGAGGTATTTGTGAAAACTAATTTATTCCAAATTTCTCCTTTAAAGAATTTGCCTGTAAACTTTGTAGGTTCTGTTGCCGCTATTTTTAAAGTTGAATTACATGAAGTTTTATTAAAACATAATTATGTGTGTAATAAAGTAGTTCAAAATCCGTTGGAAGAAATTGTAAAGGCTATTTTAAATTAAAATTACGATATCCAATTTTCATTAATTGAAAACAAAAACATTTTAAAGTACAAATCTCCAAATTAGTTTTCCTATTAAAGTGTTTCGCGTAGGCTTTAATTGTTGGTTAGTTGATGAAAATAATTGGTTGAAAATAAGGAAAAAGTCAGTGCCAATTTTAGGGATATACTGAAGTCGGAAATTAAAATTCAGTTCCTCTTGTGCAGAATTCCATTGTGTTAACAATGCGCCAAAAGCGTTGGGGTTAAAAGCATATTCCATTCTTGATGCAATTAAATGGGTGTTAAATGAACCTTGTGGCAGTGTTACTTGATTGTAATTGTATCTCATCAAAATATTAAAGTTTTTACTAGTTCTAAATAACATTTCATTATTTGATTGCAAAGCTTTTCCGTTATAAAATCCACCCAAAATTAATTGATTGTTTATGGAAAGTCGCCTTCCTTTAAATGTTGAAACATTAAATTCGTATTGATTCCACCAATAAATAGAGTCAGGAATAACAATATTTTTGTATATGGTAAAATCTTTAATTAATCCTTCGGATAAAATCCTGTAATCAAACCCAATTTTATCTCCTTTTTTGGTATCAAAACCAAGATATCTAAGCTGATATTCAAATGATTGCAAGTTTTTACTGTCGTCATATTGTGTAAAAGTGATTCCTGCCGGCACAAAATCAAATTGCCTAATCCATTTAAAATATTTTTTAGGTCGTGGTTTAAGGTTGATATTTGCAAAAGATTCCGAAAAGTTGGTTCGTCTCATAAGACCAATTTCAGGATTAAATGGCTGCGGGCTTCTTTGGTTGGAGGCAAAAATAGTAAGAATGTCGTTATTATATTGGGCAAAAACGCGATAAGCAAATGCTTTGTTATTCCAACCAGTGTCATTGTTGTAGGTTTGGATAAAGGCTCCGCCCAAGTCAAGGTTTTTATTACCCATAAATTTAGAAGTGCTGTACCTTCCATTTACACCTGTCGTACTGTGAATATTGCCATTTACAATTTTGTTGCTTGACATAATACCCACAATGCTTTGTTTGCCAATATCTTGGCGCCAACTTGCTGTGGTATAATTGCTACTTGCTTGGGTTGGCGTTTCGGCCGTTTGCAAACTCATTAGCCCCAATGTTCGGTTTTTTTCTTTACCCAAAATTCTCATTCCTCCTAGTATTGGCACTAAATTTCTTTGTTCATCGAGTCCAATTTTTCGAGTATAAAATGGGATAATTCGGTTGCCTCCAAATCCAAAGTTAAAATAATCTTCCCCTTCCAAAAAAAACTCTCTTAACTCAGGGAAAAATAAAGGAAATCTGGTAAGATTTATTTGTTGTTGATCAGCCTCTACTTGGGCAAAATCAGTGTTTACAGTCAAATTTAGGCGATAGGTAGGCGTTAATAAATAGTTTAGCTCTCCGCCAATGTTTCTAACAATTTTTTGTCCTTTGTTTTCTTCAATACCGCCAATTGCGTATGGCTTTAATTCTACAAATTGTTTTTTGCCCAACGAAAGTCCTAACAGTTGTCCTGCTTGATTTACTTGCTCAATTTTGTTGTTTCTATTCCATCCCTGCCATCGTACTTGTTCTCTTTTTCTTCGTATGTTTCTTTCAAAATTTATGCCCCATATTGGTTCCAATTCGCCAATTTTGTATTTTAATGTATATAATGGAATTTCAAATTCGGCAAACCAACCTTTGCTATTTTTTATGGTTTTTACATTCCAAACACCATTCCAAAAGGTATTTGTGCTTGCCCCGTTGTTGAAAACCTGTAAATCGCAACGCGCGCCATTTGGATTTGTAACAAACATAAATCCATTCCTTTGGTCGTTGTATGTGTCAAATATGAGGATAAAATTATCGTCTAGGTCATAAATAAAATCTCTTTTTAGCTCTTTGGCAATTATTTTTTCCGGTTCTTTATCATAGCACCAAACCCCAATATAAATTTTATCATTGTTATAAAGAACAGACACCTCTGTTTGTTCTGTTGACGCTTCGCCTTGTTTTAACTCTCGCTGCGTAAATTTGCTAATTCTATTGGCATTTTGCCATATCGGTTTGTCCAAATTTCCATCAATTTCAATAGTCTCTTTAATGTATGTAGCTTGTATTTGGGCTTTGTTTTGAGAAAAAACAATTGAGCAAAATAAAAATAATATAGAAAAGACAAAGTTTTTTATTTCCATATATTATAACAGTTGCTCATCTGCAAAGCTAAAAAAGGTGCTGTGTGCCACTATAATATGGTCAATTATTTGAATATCCAAAATTTTCCCAGCTTCAACAATTTTTCTTGTAATTTGCTTGTCTGCATCGCTTGGGTTTATATTTCCAGAAGGATGATTATGGTATAAAACAATGCCTGTTGCTTTATCTTCGAGCGCTATTTTAAAGATTCTGCGAATGTCAACTACTGTTCCCGTAAACCCACCTTCGCTAATTTTATGAAAGGTAATTATCGTATTATTTCGTTTTAATGTATAAATCCAAAACTCCTCATGGCTCAAATCCTCTAATGTGTTTTTTGCCAATTCGTAAGCATCTTTACTACACGAAATTTTTTTCTTCACAAGGGTTTCGTCCTTCTGTCTTCGGCCACCAAGCTCTATAGCAGCAATAATTGTAATGGCTTTTGCTGGTCCAATTCCAGAAATTTTACAAAGTTCTTTGATGGTTAATTTTGCTAAATTGTTCAAATTGTTTTCGGCAAGTTGCAAAATTTCTTTTGCTAAATCAATAGCAGATTTTTTTTTGCTGCCTGTAGCTATTAATATTCCTAATAGTTCGGCATTACTCAAACTTATTTTACCCAGTCTTTCTAGTTTTTCTCTTGGCTTGTCGTCATCTGCCCATTCTGTTATTGGAATAAATTTACTCATTTTTTGTTAAAATTTATATTTCGTTTCAATCCTGCAAATTTCGTGCGTTTTATAGCACTTTTACTAAATATTTGTTTAAATTCTTCTTGTTTAATTTCTTCCCAATCAGATTTTGTGTGGGTTAAAATATTTTGATTTGCTAAAAATTGGGGTTCTTTATTAATTACCGAAAATCGGTTCCAAGGGCAAACATCTTGACAAATATCACAGCCAAATACCCAATCTTCCATCTTGTTTTTAAAAGCTGTAGGTATTTCATTTTTTAGTTCAATTGTTAAATACGAGATACATTTTTGTGCATCTAATACCTTGTTTGGCAAAATTGCTTCTGTCGGGCAAGCATCTACGCATTTTGTACAGCTGCCGCAATAATCTTTGATTGGCCCGTCCGCCTCACAATCAAAATCTACTAATATATTGGCCAAAAAAAAGAATGAACCTTGTTTTGGATTAATTAATAGTCCATGTTTTCCTACCCAACCCAAACCACTTTTTTCTGCCCATACTTTTTCCATTATTGGCGCACTGTCAACAAAACAACGGCTATCAAAATGCCCAATTCTTTCTGTTAAGGTTTCAATTAAAGTAGCACATTTTTCTTTAACAACAATGTGATAATCTGTTCCATATGCGTATTTTGCAATTTTATAGGTGTCTTTTACCTGAAATTCTGATGGATAATAATTGTAAGCTAAACTAATAATGGTTTTTGTTCCTTCGTGTAAAAGAGATGGATTTAATCTTTTGTCAAAATGGTTTTCAAGATATTTCATTTCACCTTGCATTCCATTGCCCAAAAACCGTTCCAAATTTGGAGCTTCTTTTTCTAAAAACCCCGATTTAGAAATGCCGCAAAAATCAAACCCCAAGGAGTGTGCTTCTTTTTTTATTATTTCAGAGTATTCTTTTGGGTTCATTTTAGTATTTTTAATGCCTGAGCAATGTCTTTAGAATATTGAATACTGTATTTATCTATTAAATGGCTGCCGTCATAAGTTTTTTGAGTCGGCCTATGTTCTATCCATTTATAGCCAAGTGCTTTTGTTTTTTCTTCAAAATTTTGAATAATGGATTGCGAAAATTTATCCTCTAGCTGAAACATTGAGAAGGACGCTGGCACTCTAGTAAATATTATTTTGTAGCCTTGGGTTTTCAATTGCTCAAAGGTGGTTAATAATTCCCCAATGTTGGCCGTGTCAATATGGTCGGTTTTTAAGTGGTTTTCATAACTTTTCAAGGCAGAGTTTGTGTCAATAGGAAATTTGCAAGAACTTACAAAACCACTCTCAAAATTAAAGTTTTCGTAATAACTTTTTCTTGAGCCAACATTAATAATATCTGAAAGTGAATAACTGCAAAGTCCGCTTACATAAGGGTAAATGTGTTTTTTTACCCAAAGGTCTTTTTTTGGCGTATTTAAAATCTCATTGAAGTGCTCGTTTTGTAAAGATTCTGAATAAAAACTATTAGCAGAAACACCCACCATCAAAATCTTTTTTCCTTTTGGGTTCAGTTTTTTAACACCTTCTATTATAAAGTTTGGACTTAATCCTGCGCTGCTAAATCCAAAATTATAACCTACCAAAGTATTATTAAAAACTGCCTGAATTACCTTCGGATTTATACCTCTATATACTCTAGAATCGCCAATATAAACAATGTCATTTATAGGGTTGTTGATTGTTTTTGAAGCCCAAAAATTATCTTTCAGCATGCTGTTAGATGGCTTGTGTTTTGCAAAATTGGAAAACAAAAGCAATAGAATTATTACCAAAGTTGCCGTTGAAAATAATATTATTTTTGATTGTTTATTTCTGTCCATTTTTTTAAAACTGAAAGTAAATGAATTGTTGTTCGGGTCCTCTTAAAAAAACACAAGCGACACACAAAAATGCCCATAGCAAGGATTGGAATCCAATGGTCTTAAAAATAGATTTTTGAAACCATTGTTTTGGTAAAAACACAATCAAAAGTGATATTATCAACCATAAAAACACATTGCTTTGCATGGTTTTTAATATGTTTATATTTAAATTAAATTCAAATAGTTTTAAGAAAACATAAGTTGCGTCATTTATATCATTTGCTCGAAAAAAAACCCAAGAGAGATTAGTTAATAAAAATATAATTGGGACTATCAAAATATGAGGAAATTTTATTTTTAGACGCTTAAAAATTTGAGATTCTATAGTTAAGAATGCGGCATGCAATGCTCCCCAAACAATAAATGTGAAATTTGCACCATGCCAAAGTCCTGAAATAAGCATTGTTATCCATCTATTTATTTCAGTTTTAATTTTAGATTGTCGATTGCCTCCCAATGATTTATATACATAATCTTTAAAAAAACTTGATAATGAGATATGCCATCTTTGCCAAAAATTTTTGAAAGAGTGTGCTAAATAAGGCTGATTGAAATTAAGCTTAAAGTGAATGCCGCATAGTTTTGCAATCCCTCTTGCAATTGTGCTGTATCCATTAAAATCAAAATATATTTGAAATGAAAATGCCATGATACAAATCCACCATGCAAAAGAATCACTGTAGGAATGCACGCTTGAGTAATGTTCGTTCACATAAATTGCTAAATTATCTGCCAAAACCATTTTTTGAAAAAATCCCCAAATACAAGTTTTTATACCGTTTAAAATAACCAAAGAATTAAGGGGTCGATTGTGTGTCAATTGCCCTAAAATATCTTTTGCTCTTATAATTGGACCAGCAACCAAGTGCGGAAAAAAAGCTATAAAAGAGAAGAAATGAAGTATATTTCTAGCTGGTTCAACTTTTTTTCTGTAAATATCTATCGTATAGCTCATAGAATTAAAAGTATAAAAACTAATGCCAACGGGCACTACCAAAGAGAATTCAGGTAGTGAATCGTATAAGTTCGAGTTTAATTGGCTGTCTAAAAATTTGCAAATCCAAGGCGAATATTTAAAGAAAATTAAAGAAAGGATATTACTGGAAAGTGAAATCCACAGCCATAGAAAAGATTTTTTTTCTGATGTTTGTATTTTTTTGCCTGCAAAAAAATCAACAACTCCTGTAGCTATTAATATAAATAAAAATCGCCAATCCCACCATGCATAAAAAAGAAAAGATGCCAAAATAATCCATAACCATTTAAGCGAATTGTTCTTTTTTAGCCTTGCCCAAACAAGAAAAAATAAGACAATGAAAACTAAAAATGGAATAGAATTGAAAACCATTGTTTATAAATAGGAAACAAAGTTTTTATAGCTTTTTTTGCTACCTTCGGTTCTTTTTGTATCAGTTTTTCCAAGTATGAAAAATCCCATTAAACTTTGATTTTTGCTCATTTTAAGATATTCAGCCATTTTTGATGAATGGGTTCCAAGACCTGTGCTCCAATAACCACCGACATTCTCATATTGAGACAACGAAAGCGCTATGTTTTGGACAGCGCAAGCAATAGCACAAGTGTTTTCAATGTCGGTGCTTTTCGTGTCTTCTATGTCTTTTTGATAAATAATTGCTATTACATGTGAAACTAAATTGCCATTATCTTTGGTTTTTTCAAATTTTTTAGCATCAAATTTTTCCTCAAAAACAGATTCTTTATAAATTTGTGCTGCTTTTGTAAAAAAATCCTTGATTTTGTTAGGTGAAATTACAATAAATCGCCAAGGATAATTGCTGTAATGATTGGGCGCATAGTTAGCGTTTTCTAAAAGGGTTTCTATAATTGAGTCCTCTATTTGTTCTCCATTATATTCTTTTGGATAAATACTTCTTCGTTGTTTAATGATGTTATTGATGTCTGTTTTCATGGCGTTTTAATAATGAATGGATTAATACACTGCTTAAAATAATGGCAGTGCCTATGTAAAAATAAAGGTTTAAAAATTGATATTCCTTTAATATAAATGCGGCTAAAATGATGCCATAAACGGGTTCTAAATTAATAGCTAAATTTGCTGTAAAGGCAGATAGTTTTTTCATGGCGTTCAGGTTTAATACAAATGCAAAATTTGTGCAAACAAATGCTAAAATGCTAATCCAAATAATATCTGCGTATTGCGATGGGATAAATGAAGGAACATCTGTTAAAGGGATTATTTTAAAATTGGTTAAAGGGAAAATGTATTTTATTTCGATGTTTAAGAGTAAAAATATACTCAAAAATAAAAAGCCACCGCTCAATTCTGCAAAGGTCATCACTTTCGTATCAATTTTATTGGTAAGAGTTGAGTTAATGGTAGAAAAAAGTGCAGCTACAAAAGCTGAAAAAACACCAACAATGATGGCCAAAGTGTAATTGCCGCCATCGCTACCAAATTGTGGTGAAAAATAGGCAATTATTGAAATGCCAAACAATGCTAAAATGCCAAGAAGTAGTTCGTTTTTATTGAATTTTTTGCGATATATAAGAGGCTCTAAAATAGAAGTAAATGTGCTAGTTAAACCAAAACAACCGAGGGTTAACGAAGCGCTATTGCCAATTTTTATTGATCCATAGAAAGTAATCCAATGGATAGCAACTAAGCAGCCAATCCCTAGCAAATAGACAATGTTTTTGAGCGATGTTGCTTTTAAATTACCAAAGAATTTGGGTATAAAAAAAAAGCCTAAAGCCGCCAACCACATTCTATGCCAAACCAGTGTAAAGTGATCTTGCGAAATAAGCTTGCCTAAAATGGCGGTAAAACCAAAAATAAAAACAGCGATGTGTAGTTGGATAAAAGCATTTTTGATTTCTTTGTTCATTTATTTAAAATAATGTTGCAAATTAATTTTTTTCATGAATTAATAAAAGTAAAGTTTGAAAAGGGGTTTAGAAAAGTAGTTAAAATACTATTTCGGGGCCGTAATATTCAACAGAATTATTTTTAGTTTCAATTAAATGAATTTTATGTAATTTAGTATTTTTAGGTAAATATTGTATTAAAATATTCCATATTTCCAGCACTATGTTTTCTATTGAAGGCAGTTTATCTTTTAAAAAAGGCACATCTAAGTTCAAATTTTTATGGTCTAATTGATCAATAACATGGGTTTCAATAATGTTTTTAAGCGTTTTTAAATCCATAATAAAGCCAGTTTCTGGATTCACATAGCCTTTTATTGTAATTTCCAAATCAAAGTTGTGTCCATGCCAGTTTTCATTGGCACATTTGCCAAATATTGTTTCGTTTTTTTCTTTGTCCCATAGAGGGTTATATAGCTTGTGGGCAGCATTGAAATGGGCTTTGCGAGTTATAAATAATACAGGATTATTATTTGACATAAATTAGATTGCAAATTTATGCTAATATTAATTATTTTTGATGATTGAAATAATAAATAATGATAATTGTTACAGGAGCGGCAGGATTTATAGGAAGTTGTTTGGTTTCTAAGCTAAATGATGAAGGTTTTTTTGATTTAATTTTGGTTGATGATTTCTCAAATGAGGCTAAAAATCTAAATTTTGAGCATAAAAAATACACGCAATTGGTTCATAGAAATGATTTTTTGGAATGGATGGCAGGAAAAGAAAATCAGATTCAATTTGTGTTTCATATAGGTGCACGAACAGATACAGCAGAATTTAATATTGATATTCTGAACCAATTGAATTTAGATTATTCAAAGCGACTATGGACTTTTTGTACAAATAATAGTATTCCTATAATTTATGCAAGTAGTGCAGCAACTTATGGAATGGGGGAGTTTGGGTTTGATGATAATATGCAAGATTTAAGTTTGCTAAAACCTTTAAATCCTTATGGTCAAAGCAAATTGGATTTTGATATATGGGCTTTGTCTCAAGAAGAAAAGCCTTTTTATTGGAGTGGTTTTAAATTTTTCAATGTTTATGGCCCTAACGAATATCACAAATCAAGAATGGCTTCAGTTGTTTTTCATGCTTTTAATCAAATAAAATCTAATAATAAACTAAAATTATTTCGTTCGCATAATCCCGATTATTTAGATGGCGCACAGCAAAGGGATTTTATTTACGTGAAAGATGTTGTTGATGTGTTGTTTTTTTCTATGATAAACCGCTTTGAATCTGATTTGTATAATTTAGGAACCGGTAAATCGCAAACTTTTTTAGACCTAGCCAGTGCTGTTTTTGAAGCCTTAAACATTGAAAAAAATATTGAATTTATTGATACACCTGCAGATATCAGAGATAAGTATCAATATTTTACTGAAGCAAAAATGGATAAATTGTTAAACAAAGGGTTTATCCAAACTTTTCAACCCATAGAAATTGGTGTGAAAGATTATGTAATTAATTATTTAGAAGGTCATAAATACCTATAAAATCATGAATATTAAGTATTTATTCTGGTTGTTTTTGACATTGTTTGTTTGTAGTATAACACTTGAGAATACACGATTCTTAAAAACATATTTCAAAGAAAAGTCTTACACAATTCTCGAACAAAAGTTAGATGTTATTAAAAAGCAGCAAAAAACTATCATAGAAGATGAAAATATTGATGTATTAATAGAAACTTTTGACCCACATTTACAAATTTACAAAAGCCTAAAAAATAAAAATTTTTCTATTTATGCTTTTAAGAATAATTGCCTAGTCTATTGGTCGGATAATGAATTCTTGAAGTATGAATTTGCGGTTGATTCAAATTTTGAATCTAAAATTGTAACGAACAATAACGGTTGGTTTCAGATGGTTGGAAAAAAACAGGGCGACTACATCATTTATTGTTTGTTTAATTTTTATAGATTTTACCCTAAACAAAGCGATTATTTTGAAAGCGGATTTAATGAAAAGCTAGGTTTAAATAAAATCAGATTAAAGGATAATTCATGGATATCTGATAATAGAGTTGGATTGTATCATGAAAAACATTTTTTGCCAGAGTTAAATGAAGATGATTACTTTAAACATCGAAGTTCGAGTTTGTTTTTATGGATTTATTTAGGTGTATTCTTAATTCTTGTAGGTTTTTTGTATAAAACAGCCAATAAAAAAAATGGATTTGATTTATTGCTTTTTTTAAACCTAAAACTAACTTTTATTTCCATTTTTATTTTGCTTTTTTTGTTTAATGTTATTTTAAAAGATTTGAAGAATTTAGAGGTTTTTTCCCCTAATATTGCCGCTTATAACAAATGGATACCATCATTTGGACATGGTTTTTTAATAACTATTTTGGCTCTTTCTTTGTCCATCATTATTTATTTGAATGTAAAGAAAAATAATTTTAATGCTAAAGTAAATAAAGTAATCTGTTTGCCAGTTATGGTATTCAAATTTACATTTATTTGTATCATTATTTTTGATATTATCCCTGTTTTTATAAACAACTCTCATGTAAATTACAATTTAAAAGAGTTGTCGAAACTTGATGTTTGGTCTTTTCTTGGTGTTTTTAATGTTTTTTTGATTTTTATTGCTTGTCTTTTTCTTTCGCGTGTGGCTCGACTTTTCAAATATTTTAGGTCTATTAAACGGAATTTAATTATTGAATTTTTTGTAGCATTGGTTATAATTTTGATATATAATTTAATTAGACATCAAAATTATTTTTTAATGTTTTGTGTTTTGGCTTTTGCAGTTTCTACATCCTACATAAACCTAAAATATTCTAATCTTAAATTAAGCATTTTGTTTTTGATTGTGTCTTTGATTTCTGCAATAGTTGCTGTTCAGTTTGAGCAAGTAAATAGCTTTAAAGAAAGAGAAACACGAAAATTATTTGCTAATAAAATAAACTCAAAGCAAGATTTAGATTTAGAATTAAAACTCTTGCAAATAGAGAAAGAGATAATTAGTGCAAATGTCTTAAAAGATTTTTATTCATACCAAAATCCTGATTTTCAAGAACTAGAACTAAATAATAAATATACTTTTTTTAATAGTATAATCAATGATTATGAAGTTGATTTCTTGCGTTTTAATGAAAATGGCGAAGATATTACCGTTAATAATTTTAAATTTGAATATTTAAAGAATCTTTATAACACCTCCGAAAGAAGCAAAACCTGCAATTATTTCAACTACATAGTTGATGTAAATTTTTCTGATGCCTATATTTTAAAATATGATGTTTGCCCACTAGAGAGAACAATTGGGTATGTGTTTCTAGTTTTAACACCTAAACTAAAAAGCGAGTCCTACAATTTAGAATACTTTTTTAGTTCAAATGCAGCGGATGAATTAAATATTGAGGATTATTCATTTTGTATTTATAACAGCAATCATTTGGCAAAGGCTAGGGGCACATACCCTTACGCAATTAATGTTGATTTTAATTATGGGTATAAAGGTGATGAATCATTTGTTGACTACAACGGCTATTCTCATTATTATAAGCAAATTAATGAAAATTCATTTGTTTTAGTCTCTCAAAAAAACATTTCTTTCAATAAATTATTAACTGTTTTTACCTTTCTTTTATTATTTTTTAACGCAATTGTGTTGGCAGTTTTTTTAATTTTATACGCTATTTTATTTTTTATAAAAAAACTAAATGACAAAGGATATGGTGGTAATTTTTATATTATTATGGCTAAATTTTTTAGGCTTATCAACATTAGGAAAATATACTTAGAAACAAAGATTAGATTTTATTTTATGCTAATGGCATTGTCAATTTTTGCTATCGTTCTTTTTGTTGTTGTTCAAACAGTGAACAATAATTTCAAAGAAAAACAAATGGAACTGTTGGATAAAAAAGCGATTCAAATATCCAATGAAATTGAATTGTATTATCAAAAAAATGAGTTGCAATCATTACGCAATTTAATTAAAGATTTGGCCAATCGGTTTGAATTGGATATCAATATTTATAATGCTGATGGCTCGTTGTTGCAAACCGCCAATAATAGAATTTATTATGAAGGATGGTTTTCCAATTTTATTAACCCTAAAGCTTACGAAGAACTTGTGTTAAAAAAACATTATCAGTTTAAACAAAAAGAAAGCATCTCTAAATTAAGTTACTTGGCGTCTTATAACGCTATTTTTGATCAAAAAAGAAATTTGGTTGGGTTTGTTAATATTCCTTATTTTTCCAGAGACATAGATATCAAAAATCAGTTTTCAAATTTTTTAAGTAGTTTGTTAAATATTACTTCACTTTTACTAATTTTGAGTTTAATAATTGCCGTTAAAATTGGGTCTGGTTTAACAAAACCATTAAAATTATTAATGGACAGTTTGGCCAAAATTAAACTAGGAAAATACAATCGAAAAATCGCACTTAAAAGAAATGATGAAATAGGTCAACTGGTTCAACAATATAACTTTATGTTAGAGAAGCTTGAACTTAGCACCAAAAAACTGGCTGAAACAGAAAGAGATGTGGCTTGGCGAGAAATGGCTAAGCAAGTGGCACATGAAATAAAAAACCCGTTAACGCCAATGAAACTTCATTTGCAACATTTGCAAATGTCTATCAACAGAGAGGATGAAAATTTGTCTGAAAAAGTTTCTAAAACTGCAAGTGTTTTGATTGAGCAAATTGACCAATTAAGCAAAATGGCTGATGAGTTTTCATCTTTCGCACAAATGCCTGCAATTAACTTAAATATTATAAATGTTGATGATTTATTGAGCGATATCATATATTTATTTAAATCTCATAATGAATTGCTTATTAGTTATAATAATAATAGTTTCAAAGCCTGCGTACTTGCTGATAGCGAACAGTTACAAAGGGTTTTTAACAATATTATCAAGAACGCGTTTCAAGCAAAAAAAGATGGTTTAGATTGTTTGCTTATTATTAATTTAGAGCAAATTGGAAATAACATTCAAATTTCATTTAAAGACAATGGAAAAGGAATTGATGAGTCGTTGATGCTAAAGATTTTTGAACCTAATTTTAGTACAAAAAATTCTGGCATGGGGCTTGGCTTGTCTATTTCTAAAAAAATTATAGAGGAGTTTCATGGTTCTGTCAGTTTTGTAAGTGAAACCAATGTTGGAACTACATTTTTCGTTATACTTCCAATAGCAGAATAAATTATCAGTCCAAAAAAAATCATATTAACTCTCTTTCTGTTCTGTTTATGCGCATTAATGGATGCCCAAATTCTGAATTCTAATCTGAGGGTTAAAACCTTTTCAACCGAGATAGACACTATATATATTGATACTATTAACATGGTTCCTGGTTCGGTTTCTATTAAATTTTTGGACTCTGTTTCTCCATTATATTATTTAGACTATAACAATGCGATGATTGTTTTTTTAGATAAAAACAAAGCAAAAACTTTTGAAATTACCTATCGCGTTTTCAATTTTGACACAAAGAAAACTTATGTTAATAAAAGCCGTAAGATTATTGAACCAGCTTTTAATCCCAATCCACGATATTTATATAATTTTAATGAGAGTAACGAAAGCAATAAAAGTTTGTTTTCCAACGGATTAAATGTTTCTGGAAATATATCTAGAGGCGTTTCGGCAGGCAATAATCAAGATTTGGTGGTTAACAGCAATTTGAATTTACAAATGAATGGCAGTTTGGGCAAAGGATTTAAAATATTAGCTGCCATTTCTGACGAAAATAATCCCATTCAACCACAAGGAAATACTCAGCAAATTCAAGATTTTGACAAAGTCTTTATTTCTATTTATAAAGACAGTAACTATTTAACAGTAGGCGATTTTTTAATGGAAAATGCCCCTCAAAGTTATTTTATGAAATATTACAAAAAATCGAGGGGCGCGCAATTACAAATTAAAAAGAATTTAGAATTTGGCACAATCAATTCCTTTTTAAATGCAGCAGTTTCGAGGGGCAAGTTTTCTAGAAATGAAATTCAAGGCGCAGAAGGAAACCAAGGACCATATAGACTTTTGGGTGCCAACAGCGAACAAAATATTATTGTTATTTCTGGCACGGAATCAGTTTTTTTGGATGGACAAAAACTAGGTAGAGGGCAGCAAAATGATTATGTAATTGACTATAATGTGGGCGAACTTGTTTTTATGCCTAAGCGGCTTATCAACCAATATAGCCGTATAGTTGTTGAGTTTCAATACAGCGACAGAAACTATGCTCGCACTGTTTTGAGTAGTGGCATAAGTATAGAAAATAAACAATGGCGACATAGCTTTCAGTATTTTACAGAACAAGACAATCGATTTCAACCAACTGACACTTTCAATCAAAATAAAATTCAATCTATAATCGAAAATGCAGGCGATAATTTGCCACTGTTTGTTTCTCAACGGGTGTTTAAAGAGTATCAAAGTGACAGGGTAAATTATCGAAAAATTGACTCTTTGGGCTATGAAATTTATGTTTTTACAAACATAGCCAATAGCGATACTATTTTTTATGCTTTAAATTTTTCATTAATTGGTGCGCAAAAAGGCAATTATGTCTTAAGCACAAGTTCGGCAAACGGACGAATTTTTAATTGGGTGGCTCCAATTGGCGGTGTGCCTCAGGGTAGCTACGAGCCAGTGAAAGAACTAATTGCACCAAAAAGAAATCAAATGCTTACATATTCTTCTGTTTTTCAGCCTTCTAAAAATAGTTTTACCCAAGTTGAGGTTGCTTACAGCAATAATAATCTTAACAGTTTAAGCAATATTGATAAAAAAAATGATGATGGCATTGGACTATTTTTTAAAAACAAAAACAAAGATATCAAAATTGGTGAACTTAAATTGAGCAATGATATTACTTTAGAGTATGTGAACTCTAATTTTAAATATGTCGAGCGATATCGGGCTGTAGAATTTAACAGAATCTGGAACAGACAGCTAAGCAACCAATCTACTGGAATGGCAAGCGCAAACGAATTTATTGGCGACCTTAATACGCAAATTCAATATTTAGACAAGCATTTTTTAAATCTAAATATTTCTAGTTTTAATAGATTTGGCACTTTTGATGGAAAAAAAATAAAAACAGGTTACACTTTTCAATCCAAAGCTTTGATATTTAAAGTATCGGGAGAAAATCAACAATCCACTGCCAATGTCAATACTATCAACAGAAAAAATAGTACACAAATGCTCAATTCCAACCTTCAGTTTCAAAATAAAAAGCTGCAGACTGCCATCGGTTTTAATTATGAAAGCAGCGAATTTAAAGACGACACCGCCAATCGTTTTTTAGCTAATTCTTTTCGTTATTATGAAAGTGTTTTTTATATTAAAAGTATATCCAACAGCAAATGGAAATATCAATTAGATGCTAGCTTAAGAAACGATTTTTTGGCGCATGGCAATCAATTTTTAGCACAATCTACTGGTTTTAATTACGCCATAAATACAGAATACAGCACAAAAAGAAACAACAGGTTAAACATTGTGCATACCTATCGTTATTTGAACCAAATTAACAACACCGAACAGCCCCAAACCATTTTAGGAAGAATAGAGTATGTGGCAAATTTTTTTAAAAAATCATTGGTTAGCGCCACTTTTTACCAGGTGGGTACAGGGCGCGAGCAAAGAAGACAGTTTTCTTATCTGCCTGTTTTAAACGGAACAGGCACCCATTCTTGGAACGATTATAACCAAAATGGGCTAGAAGAAATAGATGAATTTGAAGTGGCGGCATTCAAAGACAAAGCCAATTATATTAAAATTTTGCTGCCCACCAACGAGTTTATAAAAAGCAATATCAATGAATTTAACCAAAGTTTCAGGCTGCAAGCTCCTAGTGCATGGCAAGGAGGCAAAAAATACCAACGCATTTTAAGCAAATTTAATAGCATCACTTCAATTAAAACCGACAGACGATTGACAGACAATCAGTTTTTAACCATTATAAATCCTTTTCTATTAAAGGTGGCCGACACCAGCTTGATAGCCATTAGTAGTTTGATAAAACAAACCACTTTTTTCAACCGATCGAACGCTAAATTTGGGCTAGAACACAACATACAAGCCAGCAATGGCAAACAGTTTTTGAACAACGGATTTGAATGGCGTAAGCAAACCAAGAATGGAGCTGTGGCGCGTTATGCTTTCAATCAAAATACAGGTCTTATTCTTTCTTCAGAGTTGTCGCAAAAAAGCAATGAAAGCGCTTTCTTTGAAAGCCGAAGTTTCAACTATCGCCAATCCGTTTTCAACCCCGAACTTTATTATCAAAACATTAAAGGTATGCGGCTTGGTGCTATTTATAAATACTCTGAATCTATCAATGACCCTAAGCTTTCTGTTGATAAAGGTTTTATTCACGAAATTGGCGCAAATGCACGCTACTTTATTGTTAATAGGGGCAATTTAGACATGAAAATTTCGCGCGTGGCGGTGCGTTATATAGGCAACCCAAGCAGTCCTTTAGCATTTGATATTCTCAATGGACTAAACAACGGCACTAATCTCATTTGGAATACCAATTTAGGCGTAAAATCTAAAAACAATATCCAATTTAATATCAACTATGAAGGACGAAAATCTGCACAAGCCAAAGCGGTGCACATAGGTAGGATTGAAGCGAGGTATGTTTTTTAGAGAGTAATTAACAATTAGGAATTACGAATGAGGAGGCATTAAACAATTATGAATTATCCTGAAAGCTTTCTAAATACGAATTGCGAATGAGGAACCATTCAACAATTTAACAATTCAGCTATCAATCAATTAACTTCTCGATAATCATCAGCGGCTCTATGGGGCGGCCTTTAAAAACACAAGCCGTGAAAATTTTGGCCACTGCTATTCTCTCTTTGGTTTCTGTTTTTATAATTTCTTGATGAAAAACAATTTTCAATCGTCCTTCTCTTTCGGCAAAAGTATTTACAGTAAAAGCATCGCCACTTCTCAACGATTTTTTATAATCCACTTCGCTGCGAATGACAACAGCATCGTATCCATCCAAGTGCATTTGATTGAAATCCAAATTTTTCGACTTCAAAAACTCGTGTCTTGCATGTTCAAAATAATTTTGGTAAACTGCATTGTTCACAATGCCTTGCAAGTCAAGTTCATAATCTCTCACTTTAAAATCTATTGAAAACACTTTTAATTTATCCATTATATTTTGTCATTGCTTTAGAAATTCCCTCCAATACAAAAGACTCTATTGCCAAGGTGGCTTTTATTTTACTTTGTTCCACAGTTGTTGTTTCATCTGCTTTCCATTTGCCCAAAACAAAATCTGTTTGTTGGCTTTTATGAAACTGATTGCCAATGCCAAAGCGCAAGCGGTTGTAATTTTGGGTCAGCAGTTTTTCTTCCGTATCGCGCAGCCCATTGTGCCCGCCATGACTGCCTTTTAATCGCATTCTTATTGTCCCCAACTCCAATGATAAATCATCAGTTACAACCAGCAATTGCTCGGTTGTAATTTTATGTTCTTGCATGTAATATTGAATGGCTTTACCGCTCAAGTTCATGTAGGTTGTGGGTTTTAGTAAAACAATTTGTTGGTTTTTTATTCTCCCTTCCGCCACCATGCCCAGTTTTTTTAGTTCAAAAGAAATTTTCATTTGGCTAGCCAACATATCCAACACCTCAAAACCGATGTTATGCCTTGTGTTGTCATATTCTGCACCAATGTTTCCGAGCCCTACAATCAAAAATTTCATACCCAATTAATTGTCGCCAGATGTGGAGCGTCTTAAAACGAAGTTTTTACCTAAATATACTTTTCTCACCATTTCATCATTCGCCAACTCCTCAGCTGTGCCTTGTTTCAGCAGCTTTCCTTCAAAAAGAAGATACGCTCGGTCTGTTATACTAAGCGTTTCTTGCACATTATGGTCGGTAATTAAAATGCCTATATTTCTTTTTTTTAAAGCATAAACAATCCCTTGAATATCCTCTACGGCAATGGGGTCAACACCTGCAAAAGGTTCATCTAACAAAATAAATTTCGGGTCGGTGGCCAATGCACGGGCAATCTCTGTTCGTCTGCGCTCGCCTCCGCTCAGCACTTTACCTAGGTTTTTGCGCACCCTTCCCAAACCAAATTCATTAATCAAACTTTCTAGCTTGTCTGATTGCCCCTGTTTGCTCAGTTTGGTAAGTTCCAAAACGGCTTTAATATTGTCTTCCACAGTTAAATCTCTGTAAACCGAAGCCTCTTGTGGCAAATAGCCAACACCTTTCTGTGCCCTTTTATACATTGGCAATTTGGTAATGTCTTCGCCATCAAGATAAATATGTCCTTCGTCTGGTTTCACAAGCCCAACCGTCATATAAAAAGTAGTTGTTTTGCCTGCGCCATTTGGACCCAAAAGACCAACAATTTCGCCCTGTTCCACATAAATAGAAACATCATTAACTACCTTTTTTTGTTTATATTGTTTAACAAGATTGTCTGACCTTAAAATCATAATTATTGATATTTTTTTAAAAAAGTATTTTCGTTTTTTGTATTAAGAAGGCCTAACATCTCTCACCTTCAATTGCAAACTTCTGTTGCCTTTGTAATCATTTATTTCAATTGAATAGCAAACATCAAAAGGATTTTGGCTTTCGATAAAAGCATACGCATCGCTCAAATTAAACCCAATGCCATCCATTTTTGCATAACCCTGCCTGCCAGAAAGTTTCAAATGTTTTTCTTTCACAACTTTGCTGCCGGCATCCAAAACATTGTTTGTTCTGAAAATAGGCGCCATATTGCCCGGACCATGTGGTTTAAACTTGTTCAACAATTGATAAAAAGGCATATTCACGGCATTAAAATCAACCTCCATGTCGTAAGCAATTTCGGGGGTTAGCATTTCGTCCGTTGAATTTTGGGTTACTATTTCTTCAAATTTCTTTGAAAACGCTTCAAAAGATTCTTTTTTGATGGTAAGCCCTGCTGCATATTTATGGCCTCCATATTGCACCACCAAATCGCCACAAGCCCCGATGGCCTCGTGCACATCAAAATCTTTAACACTGCGGGCCGAACCTGTCAACATGCCATTCACCTCACTAAAAATAATGGTTGGTTTATAATAGGTTTCTATCAATCGAGAAGCCACAATACCGATAACCCCCTTGTGCCATTTTTCGCTGTATAAAACAGTGGATTTTTTGGCCCTCAAAGTTTCGCTGTTTTCTAAAATTTCTTGTGCTTCTTTTGTAATATCAAAATCAATGTCTTTGCGCTCAGTGTTGTTCTCTTGCAATGTTTTTGCAAACTGAATAGCATTGTGAAAATCGGTTTCTATCAATAATTTGACAGACGATTTAGCATCGGCAATTCTGCCAGCTGCGTTTATTTTTGGACCAATGCCAAACACAATATCCGACACATCATATTCCTTTTTTTCAGAGGTGTTTTTCCCTTGATTAATATTGAACAAAGCCTGCAAACCAATACACGGATCGTCCATCAGTTTTTTCAATCCAAAGTAAACAAACACACGGTTTTCGTCCATAATCTCCACAATGTCGCTGCATGTGCTAACGGCCACCAAATCCAAATATTTGCAAGGCTCCTCAAAAGGCATGTCCGTTGCTTGCGCATAAGCCTGAATCAATTTAAACCCAATGCCACAGCCAGAAAGCTCCTTGTATGGATAGCTGCAATCCTTTCTTTTTGGATTAAGCAAAGCAACCGCCTGCGGCAATTCATCGCCCGGCAAGTGATGGTCGCACACAATAAAATCTATGCCCAACGACTTTGCATAAGCAATTAGCTCCACCGAACGGGTGCCACAATCCAGCGCAATAACAAGCGATACGCCCGTTTCCTTAGCATAATCTATGCCTATTTTTGAAATACCGTAACCTTCTTTGTATCTGTCTGGAATATAAAATTCCATGTTTTCGCTTAGTTTATTAAAAAACGAAAACACCGTAGCCACAGAGGTTGTTCCATCCACATCATAATCGCCATACACCAATATTCTCTCATTATTTTTAAGCGCAACCCCAATTCTCTCAATGGCTTGCTGCATGTCTTTCATCAAAAAAGGATCGTGCAAATCTGTCAACTTAGGATTAAAGAATTTATCAACCGCTTCGGGACTTTCAATCCCCCTTTGAATCAACAATTGGGCAATTAAAGGAGGTAATTGCATGGCCTGCGCCAGTTGATCCACCTTGCGGTCGTTAAGTTTTGGGGAAGGGTTCCATCTGTAAGCCATATAATACTGCGAAATTAACACAATTTAGGCAAATATTTTCATAGAAAAAGAGGTGGTTTTTCGGGCATTGCATTCGCCCATTGCATTCGCCCATTACATTCGTGCATTGCATTCGACCATTGTATTTGCCCATTGCATTCGCCTATTGCATTCGCCCATTACATTCGCCAATATCCACAATTAACTATTGCCCATTATACCATTTACCAACTTTAGAGCTATTTCCTGCTCTCCGCTTGTAGTCTTGCCGTCAAATTGTCAACCGTCAGAATGTTCTTGGTGCGGTTGGGCAAAATTAAATCCCGAATGGACGGGACAAGTTGTGCCGCAATTTGTGTCGGCTTGTATGTTGGTATTGCAGCTCTTTTAATTTTGCGAAGCGTAGGCATTTTTTTTTCTGTCGATATTTTGTTGGCCTGTCATTGTTTAATTAGTTTATAAACGCAAAATAACAATTGCGCATTTTTTGTATTAAAATACCAGAAGTTATAGTTAAGTTATTCATTTGCACGCTTGCAAATATAATCCAGTATCTTCCAAAACCAAACCCATAAAAAAAAGCCCTTGAAAATTCAAGGGCTTTTTTTATATTAATATTTAAACTAGTAGCGTTTTTTTCCTCCGCCACCGCCTTCACGGTTACGGTCTCCACCACCACCACCATCTCTAGATTCTCTTTTTTTGCCATATATGCCACCGCTGTTTGATGCTGGGCCATCGGTTCTGCGGTCTCTTCTTTTAGATGGGTCTCTGTCGCCTCCACCATAAGAACTTCCACCACCACCATAAGAACCACCGCCACCGCCATAAGATTTGCCTCCTCCTCCATATCGTTTGCCACCACCACCGCCACCACCATAGCTTCTGCCACCGCCACCGCCACCGCCATATCCACCGCCACCACCAGAACCAGAACCAACACGGCTGCCCATTGGCTTATCGCTAGAAACTTCAATGCGGATTTCTCTACCTTGGAATTTCTTTCCGTTAAAGGTTTCAATAAATTTGTCGGTAATATCTTTTTCAACTTCAAAGAAACTGAAAGACTCTTGTAAATCTATTTTGCCCAATTGCGCTTTTGTAAATCCTGTAGAATCTAACAAAAACTCAAGGAATGCTGCTTTATAAAAACCGTCTTTTGCACCCAAACTGATGAATAAACGGTTGTAGTTGCCACCTGAAGAACGGCTGTCTCTGCCATCTTTGTTCAAATCGCCAGCTTTTTCGTAATACTTTAAGAAACGATTAAACTCCATAGCCGCAACTTTTTGAATAATCTCATCTTTACTCATATCAGCAAACTGCTCAGTTAAATATGGCATATATTGTTCATAATCGCCATGGTTCACTTCAGTTGCTTTTATTTTGTCGATAAATGCCACAAATTGTTTTTCGCAAACCTCAATTCCACTAGGAATCATTAGTTTTTGAAACGGCACTTTCATCATTCTTTCTAAATCTCTAATTCTACCAACTTCTCTACTGTGCACAATGCTGATACAAACCCCTGATTTACCAGCTCTCGCTGTTCTTCCACTTCTGTGGGTGTAAACCTCAGGCTCGTCTGGCAAAGCATAATTGATAACATGCGAAATACTGTCCACATCAATACCCCTTGCTGCCACATCAGTTGCAATAAGTAAACGAATGGTTTTTTCTCTGAATCTGCCCATTACTTTATCGCGCTGTTGCTGACTCAAATCGCCATGCAAAGCATCAATTTCGTAGCTTTCTTTCAAAAGTTTTTCGGTAATGTCTTGCGCCTCGGCTTTGGTTCTTGTAAAAACAATACCATACATGCCAGGGTTATAATCAATAAGGCGTTTTAAAACATCATATTTTTGGTTAGATTGACATTGATAGTAAACATGCTCGATATTTTTTGCAGTTTCGTTAGATTCTACCTTCACCTCGAAAGGATCTTTCATAAAGGTTTCAGAAATTCTTTTCACCGCTTTAGGCATAGTTGCGCTAAATAACCAAGCAGCCTGACGACTGGTGGCGTGAGATAAAATTAAATCAATGTCTTCTTTAAATCCCATGTTTAGCATTTCGTCAGCCTCATCTAACACCACATGCGTTACAGCATCTAGTTTTAGGGCTTTTCTTTCTACTAAATCAATCAATCTGCCTGGTGTAGCCACAACAATTTGAACACCCCTTTTAATTTGCTTAATTTGGGCTTCAATACTGCTGCCGCCATACACGGCCACATGATTAAAATCTGGAAGATACTTTGCGTAATCTTTGAAATCGTTTGTGATTTGGATGCACAGCTCGCGAGTTGGGCAAATTACTAATCCTTGTACTTGTTTGATGGAAGTGTCAACTAGGGATAAAAGTGGCAGCCCGAAAGCTGCTGTTTTGCCTGTGCCTGTTTGGGCTAAACCAACAAAATCTTTTGTCCCACTTAATAAAACCGGAATGGCTTGTTGCTGAATTGGGGTCGGATTGATATAGCCTAAATCACTAATCGCATCAAAAACGGGTTGACTTAAACCCATTGTTTGAAATGTTATTGTCATAAAAGAGGTGCAAAAGTAATGCTTTTTTTCCACATTATACTATTTTTTCCAATTAAATGAAATATATTTTTGTTTTTGTCAAAATAAAACATTTGTTTTGTCGCCCAAAATTATTAAACATGCAAGTATAACAACCATACAGTTGCTTTTAAGTTTTGAACCAGTTTTTTTAAAAAATAGTAATTCATGAAACCACAAGAAGGCAATTATGAAGTTGTTTTTATCTCAAAATTAAATCCTTACATTGAAGGATATTCAGAAATGAACGAGCTTGCATATACCGAAGCGCTGAAGAATCCTGGATTTTTGAAAGAAAATTCAGCAAGAAATCCTGATAAAACTGGTGTTTCTGTTTCCTTTTGGAAAAACAAGGAGGCCATCGAGGATTGGAAACAAAATCTAATTCATAAAATGGTAAAAGAGAAAGGACGCAGCGAGTTTTATGAGTATTTTGAGGTGTATATATCAAAAATAGAACATTAAGAGGATGCTTTTCCACTTATGGTGGATATTTGAAAAAACGATTGCTGATTATTTTCATTTAGATTTGTACTTATGAAAACCATTGCCATTATTGCAGGCGGAAAATCGCCCGAACATCAAGTTTCTATTATTTCTGCCCGAAATATTTATAATGCCATCGACCAAACAAAATTTAAAGTAACAGTCATAGGTATTTCTATGCTAGGCGAATGGTTTCATTTGCAAAACAAAGCCCTTTTTGATGAAAAAATAATTATAGGTAGTGTTGGGGAGCATAAAAAGCTATGTGTTTTACCCTTTGACAGCAATCCTTTAAGATATGTTGACAATGTAGAAACCCATTTGCATTTGGATGTTTTTTTTCCAATAACGCATGGTGTTTATGGCGAAGATGGTATGTTACAAGGCGTTTTGGAATATTTGAATAAACCTTATGTTGGACCAGGCGTATTGGGCAGCGCCATTGGCATGGACAAAGATGTGAGCAAACAATTGCTGCAACAAAATGGTATTATGGTTACACCATGGCACACTTATTTTAAAGGTGATAAAATTGATTTTGATGGCTTGAGCAAAATGGGATTTCCTTTATTTGTGAAACCAGCCAACATGGGCAGTGGAGTTGGAGTAGAGAAAGCAGACAACATTGCAGAACTTGAAAAAGCAATTAAAATAGCCTTCACTTATGATATAAAAATATTGATTGAAAAAGGAATTAATGGTCGAGAAGTGGAAACGGCTGTATTAGGAAATTTGAAAACAGAGGTAACGGGGATTGGCGAAATTATAGTAAAAAATGGATTCTACACTTACGAAAACAAATACATTAATGGCGAAACGCAAGTGGTAATTCCGGCAGAAAACTTAAGTAAAGAAACCATTACTCTTGTTCAAAAAATAGCCCAAAAGGCTTATCGTGTTTTGCAACTTGAAGGCTTGAGCCGTGTAGATTTCTTTTATGTTTCCGACCAGGAGTTTTATCTTAATGAAGTGAACACTTTGCCTGGTTTTACAAATATCAGTATGTATCCTAAGCTATGGGAGGCAAGCGGTTTGGCTTATGCAGATTTGATAAGTAAACTAATATCAACTGCCGAAGAACGCTTTGCAATGAGAGCAGAATTGCAACGAAATCTTTAGCAGAACTGAATAAGGGCTTAGGAACTAGGTTTTAGGAAATAGGGGTACTATTTTGGTAATGTAAATTACTGTTTTTTTCTTTTAAAAGAATATCGAGTGATACAAATTCCTGTTGAAGTTTCTTTGGATTCTACCGCAGAATTAGATTGGCATAATTCCCAACCTTCTGCTGCAAGTTCATTGATTTTTTCACCTATAAGTTTGTCATTTTCTCTAATGTTAGAAAAGTTGATTCCAACCATTGAGTAAAAATTATTTAGTTTTATTTCAAAAAATTCACCTTTAGGATTCGTGGTAATTAATCTTGAACGGCCAAGTCCACCTGGAACGACTGATTCAATTGTTGAAATCTGCAAATATTCAAATGTGTCTGAACTAGTTTTTGATGATGAAGATTTGAATCCGAATAAGATGATTGCAGATAAAAATACTAGGTTTAATGTAATAAGTAGTCGAGCCTTAAAAAGCCATTTTTATTTTTAAATTAAAATTCATGACTTCAATAATTTTAAAAATAAGGGTTTGAAAGAAGTGCCAAAAAGATGATTTATATTTATTCATCATCCTTTTGAAGTTAAAACCTGCTGCTGCAAGCATAATATTGATATTATCGCCCACTACCCCCTTGTAAAAGTTGCGATTTAGCCTGTGGTCTT
>Ga0209702_10002181_pt1 | contig 35148 bp, 53 predicted proteins | sample FRY01_FD_187210 | JGI IMG/M metagenome (GOLD analysis project Ga0209702, IMG submission 187210) | Freshwater microbial communities from Lake Fryxell liftoff mats and glacier meltwater in Antarctica - FRY-01 (SPAdes) (version 2) | ecosystem: Environmental > Aquatic > Freshwater > Ice > Glacier...
CCCGCCACAGACAGGAATGGCCGGCCATGGTAATCCTTGGCCGGCCATCTCAGGTCTCACCTGAGTGAAACGGTGTGCTCTCGGCACACCTTGGTCGGTCCTTACCGGTCAGCTCTCTTCCGGTACGCTGCGTCCGCCTTGGCCTTCTCGAGCCTGCGTGCCCTGTTGATTGCTGTCTGCAAGGCCGAGATGACCTCTGTCCTCTTGCGGCAGAGGTTGTCGCTAGGGACCGAGAATCCACCGAGTGCATATGCGAACAGGTCGATAGCCTTTACGTACGATTTGGCGTCAGTGCTGACAGCACGAAAGGCACCGAGTGTACAAACACGACCTCTCTTCATCAGAGAGTCCTGGGTCCAACCGTGACGCTCGATGTACGCCTTGGCCCGACGCAGGACGTTGACAGGATCATTCTTGAGTTTCTTCGCCATGTCTTTCCTTCTTCTCCACTGCTTTTCGGATGGCTTTCCACCTTGAGAGTGTCAGCTAATTTGTTATATTACCACACACGAGTATCACTGTGGTGCTACACATCGCGATACACACCGGACATGTGACATCCCCACGTACATCAGAGGAATGACAGCGACCCACAGGTCCAACAACACAGACGACAGGGCCACAGTCCCTCTGGTGGACCCGCTGGTGTACGTACTTCACTGCCCGGCCGGCGGCGCTTCACACACTTCGGCGTGACTTACATGGCCGATCTCGAGGCACACGCCACCAGAGCAGAAGAACGTGGAGTTGTCCCTGACACAGAAGGCAAAGCTGCCGTATCTGTTCCAGGCTTCTATGCAGGTGGCGTCAGGCATACCGGCGGATGTGGGTGTGGGCTGCTCATCCTTCTTGCATGACGCAAACAGAAACAGACAAAGAAGTAGTCTCTTCATCAGACGTTTTTCCTAACTGTTGTGATCACTGGTTTATCACTGGTGGCCTACTAGTAGGTGGCCATATCACCCCATGGTTGGATACCAAAAGTGTCGTGTGGCACACTTTAGGATGGCTTCGTGGGACATTGGATTAATAACCCCAACCATACCGGTGGTTGGTTTTACCCAGCACCAGACGAAGCAACGGGTTCTGCGCACCAACAAATCCTTACTTCAGATGATGTGAACGAACTCGGTCGATGACCGCTACCGAGACACCTTCGGCATCGTCGATGCCAATACAATCCTTGTTGTCCATGTCACCGAGTTCGCCACTGAATGCGATCTCATATGGTGGTACCTTGAACATGCGCTCCTTGAGCCGACAGATGACCTGCCCGCGAAAGGTGATGGTCCACTTGTGGGGTGCATTCTCGTCCTGTACGAACTCGACCTCTCGGCCGATCTCATCATCAGTCATGACTTCAGCTCCTCTCCGCAGCTGTACTTGCTCATCACTCAGCTAGTCCTTTCACCTGTTTCTCGAAGGCGCTGCAGGTGACGCCTCGAGCGTCGATGCCGTAGTATCGGTCCTGGCCCTTCTTGTTGTAATTCTCCACGATGATCGTAATCCTGATATCTACGTCCGGCCAGTACTTGTCGTACGGTGGTTCATATCCGTAGCTGATGTGTACCTTTTCGCCCACCTTGTACTTTATCATCGACGCTTGTTTTCTCCTCGCATAACATCGTAGCCTATGTCTTTCAGCTGTTCGGCCGTCAGTCTCTCCACCTTGAACGTCCTGACCTCCAGACGACGGAAGATCCATCTGAACAGGAAGCCGTTGAGGAACCGCTCAAGCAACGGCTCCTTGGCGTAGGAGTCCTCCATATGGTACATGTCAGCGACTGCCTCCCACTCGTACCAATAATGTCCGCAGCCGGCCTGACAGTTGTCCCAGTTGTTCCAGATGATATACGCATCTACCATGTTCAGTCCTTGAGCTTAAGGCCACGCAGGATGGCCGGTGTGGAAAGTGATAGCATGATGCCACGGATTACCTCTCCGATGTTGGCGTCGGACACCGGTGGGGTGGAGTGCATGCGGAACACCACCGCAGAGAACGTGCACTCCTTCACAGCCTTCGCAAATTCCGGACGCGGAAGGTGCTTGAATTCCTTCCAGACTGACTCAAGCATCTGAGAAGCGGATGCAAGACCCACGGTCACCCTGTCGAAGTCAGGTGCAAGCTCAGGAAAGTGTGCGAGTATCTCGTCCACCTCACCCGCCTTGACCAGATCCACAACTGCCCTTGGTGAACGGTTCCCCCTCAGATAGTGAATCTCGACGTACCTGGGGTTCTTCACCTTGATCCGGTTATGGTGCCTGTCGATCACGACGAAGCCCTCCAGACCAAGCGGGTCAGTGGCCGCCGCCGCGAACTGCACGGATTCAGGACCCAGGTCCTCGACCGGATGTGAGGTCACCAGTTCCCAGTCGTATTGGATGGCGTGTGCAACCAGCTCGTCCTCTGACAGTTCGAGCAGGTCGAGACGACGACGTGCACCGTGGAGTACCAGTCGTGGACGCTCGTACTTGACCACGATCCGGTTGTCGGGGCGACACAGCTCGAAGAAGTACCAGACCTCGTCGAGGTCGTGTGGCGGACGCTCCGGAAGCGTGTAGCCGAGGCCCTCGAAGGTACCCCAGAACGCGTCCCGAAACCTTTGGAACTCCACGGAGTCGTTGTAGGGTCCGCCGGCCGTGGGATGGCCGGACGTCGCGACACACCACTCGTCCACTTCACGGTTGAAGTAGAGGATCATGAGGGAGCCGTCGAGCTTCTCCATCGCCCTGGCGCTGGCCCAGTGGATCGGTGCAGCCTTCATATCACCCAAGTTGAAGAACTTCCGATACGGCATCGCGACTAGCTTGGTCGGATCGGATGCACGAACGATCAGCCCGCGGCAGTCCTGAACAAAGTCCAGGTCCATGGGAGACTCGGCCATAGAGTACTTCAAGCTGATGAGTCCCTCGTCCTCTTTCTGGTCGATATGATACGCGTCACAGAACGCTTGAAGTCCCATCTCACGAATCTTGTGGATGACGGCGGGATCTTTCTGGGTGTACATTGTGATTTATTCTACCACATGCTCAGGTACGCCAGACCACTCATGGGTCAGGTCCTGATGGTATGGGTCAGGTCCGCGCCGCTCAGTTTGGCACCGGTCAGGTCCGCACCGCGGAGGTCAGTACCGCGTAGGATTGCGCCGGTCAGGTCGGCACCGTGGAGGTCAGTACCGCGTAGGATGGTGTCAGTCAGGTTCGCACCGCGGAGGTCAGTACCGCGTAGGATGGTGCCAGTCAGGTTCGCACGGGTCAGGTTGGCACAGGTCAGGTAGGTACCTGTCAGGTCCGAGCTGCGCAGATCAGCATAGGTTAGGTTGGCACCGGACAGGTCGATGTGACGCAGGATGACACTACTCAGATCGACCCCACTCAGGTCCGCACCACGGAGGTCCGCACCACGGAGGTCCGCACCACGGAGGTTGGCCCTGCTCAGTTTCGTATGGGTCATGTCCGCCCCGATCAGCTTGGCGTCGCTTAGGTTAGCATCAGTCAGGTTGGCCCTGGTCAGGTCCGCGCCGGTCAGGTTGGCGGCACGTAGCACCGCCCCGACAAGCTGGGCGTCGGTCAGGTTGGCACCGATCAGATTGACGTGGGTCAGGGTGGCTCCATGCAGGAAGGCGCCGCTCAGGTTGGCACGGGTCAGGAGGGTACCACACAGGTCAGCCCCGCTCAGGTCCGCCCTGGTCAGGTTGGCACCGGCCAGGTTGGCGCCGGCTAGGTCGGCGTCGTGCAGGTCGATATCAGTCAGGTTGGCCCAGGTCAGGTCCACCCTACTCAGGTTGATGGCATGGAAATCCATGCCGGTAAGGTCGACACCGCTCAGGTTGGCGCCACTCAGGGTGACATAGGCCAGGTCGGCACAGTGCAGCAGGCTGGCGGCGCGCAGGTCGGTATCAGTTAGGTTGGCAAGGGTCAGGTAGGTACAAGTCAGGTTGGCGCCGCTCAGGTTGGCACCGGTCAGGTCCGCCCCGGCCAGGTTGGCGCCGCTCAGGTTGGCACGGGTCAGGTTGGCACGGGTCAGGTTGGCGTTACACAGGTCAGTCTCACTCAGGTAAGCACTGCTCAGGTAAGCACTGCTCAGGTAAGCACTGCTCAGGTCGGCATCAGTCAGGTCGACATCAGTCAGGTTGGCGCCGGCCAGCCTGGTCACAGTCAGGTTGGCACCACGCAGGTTAGCATCAGTCAGGTTCGCACCGCGCAGATCCGCGCCACTCAGGTTGGTGCCACGTAGGGTGGCACCACTCAGATCCGCCCCGGTCAGGTCGGCACCACGTAGACCCGCCCCGCTCAGCTCCACACAGCGCAGGTCGATGCTACTGAAGTTGTGACCACCAAGATCCATGCCGGTCAGGTCGGCGCGCTCACCCTCCGCCTGACCGGTGAGCCACACGCTGTGCTTTCGGAGGATGTCGGTGAGGTGGTCGTTGCTGATAGTGATCATGATGTCTGTCTCCTTGGTTGTTGTTGCCCTGGCTCATCAGTGCGGTGGTGTCAGCTGGTCATGTCGACGCCGATGGCATCGGTTAGGTCGACCTTGGACATGTTGGCCCCGGTCATGACGGCGTAGCGGAAGATGGCACCGCTCAGGTTAGCCCCGGTCAGGTCGGCCTTTGACAGGTTGGCGCCGGTCAGGTTAGCACCGGTCATGACGGCGTAGCGGAAGAAGGCACCGCTCATGTCCGCCCCGATCAGGTCGGCATCGGTCAGGTTGGCATCGGTCAGGTTGGCATCGGTCAGGTTGGCACCGGTCAGGTTGGCACCGGTCAGGTTGGCACCGATCAGGTTGGCACCGATCAGGTTGGCGTAGCTCAGGTTGGCACCAACCTGAGCTACGCGGCGCAGGTCCGCACCGATCAGGTCGGCATCGGTCAGGTCGGTATCGGTCAGGTTGGCCCCGATCAGGTTGGCACCGATCAGGTTGGCACCGACCAGGTTGGCACCGGTCAGGTTGGCACCGACCAGGTTGGCACCGGTCAGGTTGGCACCACTCAGGTTGACACCGACCAGGTTGGCACGGGCCAGGTCGATGTGATGCAGGTCTGCACCACTCAGGTTGGCGCGTACGCCTCCCGTCTGGCCGTCGAACCACAGCTTGTGCTTGAGAAGGATGTCGGCGAGGTTGACGCTGTTGATAATGATCATGATGTCGTCCTTGTGAAGAGTTGCCCTGGCTCATCGTCGGTCTTGGTCACCTAGGAGAGGACCTCCCAGTCGTCCTGGAGCTGCTCCCATGAGGTGAGGCCCCAGGCCTGCACGGACACAAACCCATTCCACATCTGGTATGAGCCGTCGTAAAGGGTGATGATACTGTACTTCGAGCAGGGACGTGTGATCCATGTCTCGGCCGGTGCTTCCTGAATTTTCATGACGTGCGGGCGACAGGGCTCGAACCTGCGACATTCTGGGTGGAAGCCAGACACTCTACCAACTGAGCTACACCCGCGAAAATATGGTGTGAGATTCGAACCTGGGTGAAGTTAAAAAGTACACACGGCCGGAGGAGACAGCCCCCATCTTCGCGTCCGACATGAACTGCCACGCCGGCCGTGTGCCCAAATCTAACATTTATTGTTCCCTATTATCTCTTGGAGAAAGTCTCGACCACGACCCATCCATCTTCCCACTCATCATCCATGCGAACACGGAGTTTCTTACCGGGGATCGCCATACACGATGGGACCCACACCATACTCTCGATGTAGCCGAGGTCGGTCGGCTTCTTCAGTCTACACCGGATGTAGACCGTCGTGTCATTCTTATGAGAGTCCTCGTCCATCAGGTACATGACGGCAGGATGATCTCTTCGTCATCACCGGGCTGCCAGTAATCGTCCTCCTCATCGATCTCCGCTGCGCGGGCAGCATCGACCGAGGTCGGCGTTTCGCCGTCGTGGATGATGCCATCACCGAGTACACTCGACTGGCTCTTGAGCTGGGCAACGATGCTGTCGATCGACTTGCCGAGGATAACGTGGCCGACCAGAAACTCCTTCAGGTGGGCGAACGAGAGGCCGTCCGCCTTGACAGAGATCGCTTCAGCGACAAGGCGATCGACGCCCTTGCGCACCAGGTACTCCGTCCGGGTGCGGTGGTCCGGTCCCTTGATCTCGACCACGATGTCGAAGCGCGACGGGCGGTCACGGACCCGCGAGTCCAGCTCGTTGATGTAGTTGGTAGTCCCGATGAACGTCACCCCAGAGACGGCGCCACCGTCCAACATCTCGAGCAGCTCCGTGGCATACCGACGGTACAGGACCTCGATGTCCTCCATGATCACCAGGACCTGGCGTTCCGGCTCCGTGGCGCGGATGATGTTGATCGCTTCCACGATATTGTTCGGGTCGGAGCCACCGCCGAGGAACAACGTGATGCCGTCATTGGCTGCGATCTCAACGGAGACCTGAAAGAGCAGCGACGTCTTGCCAGTACCCGGGGGTCCATACATGAGAAAGCCGCGCTTGTGAACAATGTTGTAGCGCTCGTACTCAGACTTCAGGGCAAGGAACCGACGGATTTCCTCCACGATGGCGGTGGACCGTGAGTCCTCGAAGAAGATCAGATTGTCTGTCGTCGGATTCTGGCGCACGAAGGCGAGTCCCGACATGGTGGACATCACCTTGTAACACCCAGGCTGTAGTCGCGGGACAAACCCCGACACACGCATAAAGGTGTCATCGCCGAAGGCGGCAAATCCGGTCATGGTCTTGGTGGCGGTCATATGTTTCCTGCTAGTTCAGAATCTTGGGAGGTGGTGTACCGATCGGCCAGCCGGCACCTGAGAGCGAATGACCAACATCGGCTATCTCACTCATCTTGAAAGGTCCCATGTAGGTCACGTCCACCTCGTCGCCGGCGATGAACTGACTGATGGTGGAGTCTAAGTGGTCTGTGTCATCGACGTCGACGAGGATACACCGCTCCATGTCACGATCGGTGGTGTCCCTGAAGAAGTCGTCCAAAGAGTACTCAGGCACGTCGAAGCGACATACAATATCACCGGCCAGGAACGCCATCGGCATTCCCGTGACACGTTGGTAGAATACGATAAACCCGAACGCAACGTCAGGTTCGTCAAAGAGATCATCAGTCAACATACACCATATTCTTTCTCATCGAGGTACCCATTCGAAACCTTCATGACCGCGATGGCGACACGTCCATCAATGACCCACTTGCTCCTGTCACCAGGTTTACCGAGCTTGCGGCCGAACCGCTTGAGACAGTTGGTCGCATACATCCCATAGCGAGTGCTATCGCTGACGGTAGCAAGAAAATCAGAGAAGGAGATCTCTCCGTTGTACTTAAGCACCCAAGTGTTGAGTGCCTCTCTTATCTGTGTCCCCTCCCTGGGGAGCTTGATTGCCATGATGTCTCTATTCTAACATCTAGCAGTCATACAAAGCGTCTTACTTCTCGGCGAGTAGGAAGGCGTTGCTGATCACCTTGAAGGAGAGACGTCCGTCCAGTGCGAGGGAGTGGGTCTCCACCATCGGACGTACCACGATACCCTCCTGTCGTTCGCCGCTGCCGTAGTACCCATCTGCGGCCTCAAGCCAGAAGCCGAGGGTGTTGTCGTTCTCATGGGTCGCCCAGCCGTCTGCGTAGAACTCCGCCAACACAGGCACAAACTCCATTCCGATCCTGGTCACGAAGTCGACCGCAAGTGCATAATCGACGTAGGCTCCGCGTACGATGTCATATACGCTGAACACGAACATCTGGTGGCGCGTCAGCTGCAGCGGGTTGCCTTGGATGCCAGGGCCGACGATCTCGCCCTGGATCGCGTAGCCCACGGGAAGCTTGTGATCCAGGTCGTGGAAGTCGATGATGCCGTTGTACCAGTCGTTCGAGAAGCTGCCCACGGCTGGAATGCGCTTGAGCTTCATGTTGCGGGAGCACGCGAACACACCGCCATCGTCCAGTTCCGGAGGAGGGTTGACGATCGTGCAGCTGGTACCGTCCAGCTTCTGGGTCATGTACAGCGAGCGACCCACCAGTTCAGCAAGAACACGCGGGGCGGACTGCAGCCGGACCTCCTCGGTCTTGCGGAGGTAGCGAGGGAAGTTACCAGCAGCGTCAGGGTGTGACGGGGTGTAGGCCTCGTGCTTGGTGACACCGAGCTGCTCGGTGAGGTCGTTACCGAGATGCGTATGTGGCTCATCACCGGCAGTCTCAGGCAGCACCTCCGTCAGCGGAAGGGCGAGGCCTTGTGACAACTGCCCACGGAGTCGCAACGTCTTGACGCGGAACTTCCGAGGACGCATGAACTCGGACCATACGGGACCGTCCGGCAGGACAGCGTCCACCTCAAAGTAGACGCAACGGTCGCCTGGCTTGAAACATCCCTTGGGGACGACGGTCCGCCAGCCGAGGACGGTGGCAAGCTCGATCTTGTCCGCACCGATGATCGGTTCGAGATGTTCTACATTCTGGATTGAGGCAAGCTTTCTGTCCATTCCCTTATTATACAACAAGGGAAGGCCACTTGTTGCCTTACTTGATCAGGAGACGCCTTCTGAGCCCCACCAGACCCCCACCACCGATGTAGACCGAGATGTCCACCTTACCCAACCCAGGCGCCTGGGAGGGCAGCTCGTACCCTCCTAGGGTCTCCTTGACGTTGGCCTCACCGTCACCGCAGTACTGCCACAGGGTGATGTCCTTCAGCGGCCAACCCTGCTCATCCATCCTACGCATCGTCTTGGTGTAACTCGGGTTCCAAACGGTCGAGCAGCCCATCTTCGATTTGATGCCGAGGTCACGCATGATGCCTCGTCCGTAAAGCATGACCTCCTGACCTGTGACTTTCTTCACTCGGTCTACGAACGCCTCGGTCGTGGTGATGACCTTGGCCGCTTTCGCGTCGTAGTTAGGTCCGCCAGGAGAACCCTGTTCCACGTCCACGACCGGCAGGATGCACCCGTTATCCCAGCCTCCGGCCTTCTCGACGACCTTGAGGTAGTAGTCGGCCTGTCGGCCCCCGTCCTGATTGAACACCAGGTAGTGATACGCGCCCCTGAACCAGTCGATCCCATATCTGTCGCCACCTCCGACCCTGAGACGCTGCCAGTTCTTCACGAACCAGCTCTCGCCAGGGTAACTGGTGCCCTGGGTTGACTTGATGATCGCGCCACAGAACCGCGGGTCAGCGGCGAGGGTCGGCCACTTAGGGAGGGCGCCGACGTCCTTCCAGTAGATGTCCACCAACAGCAACGGACCCTCAGCCCTTGGTAGGACGGGGTCCGGTGTCGGGATCTCTTCGACAGACGGCTCGATGACCGGGTCCGGAGTAGGCTCAACCACCACTGGGGCGGCCGGACACACGATAAACTTCTTCAGGAATGCAATGATCGAGGTCCACATACCGGTAAGTACCGGTGACGGAACGTATTAGTCACTCCACTCGATCTCGTCCTCTTCCTTATCGTCGGTGGCAGCTGTCTCCTTTTCCTCGTCGTCCTCGAGGTCGGCGTCGTCCAACTCGACCTCCTCGTCCTCATCTTCGTCCGCGTCATTTCCAAGGGCTGAGGCGGTAGCTTTGAGACGGGCTTGCCGTTTCTTCTCCCACTCGGCGTCAGCATCTGCGTCTGCCTTCTCACGCTCGATCTCTGCCGCACCCTTCCTACGCATGACGGCGGGTGAGGCACCTGGCTTGGGCGGCGATGGTGGCGGGCTCGTCGGCCTGGAACTCATGGACGGACGGCCGGGTCCGCGTTTCACGCTACCCGGGATGGGCGGTGGGGCGACCTTCGCCACCTTCGGGTGAAGCCTCGCCGGTGCCTGTTTCGGAAGCGGAGGCGCTGAGGCAGCAATTCTTGCGTCGATATCCTTCTCGGTAGCCCGCGCGATGTGGGCCTTCTCCTTATCCCGCTCCCCGCGGGACACAAAGAGTTTGTTCGCCATGTCCTCGTCAGGAGCACTTAAACCTGTGCTGGCCGGCTTGGCTGTGGACGCGATCTGGATCACCTTGTCGATGTCATGTACCGCCGATGCGTTTGGCAGGTACTTCTGAATCTGTGACTGTGTGTCGGGGAGCTTCGTTTCGTAGGCCTCCGCCTCAGGGGTAAGGGCGCTCAGGCCGAGCTTTCCGCCAAGGAGAGGCTCCCAATGCTTCTTACTGAACCACACCTCAGTCCGTTGGCCAAGATTGATCACATCGTAGCCAAGCATCTTCATGCCATCCTGGACCTTCTTGGTACCGCCGGGAGTGGTAGGACCATGATGGTTCAGGAACGGACCGGGGATGAGCATCGTAGGGTCCACGTCCGCCGGGAGGGTGGTCGCCGGGATCGTCACCTTCGTACGTGAGGCGGCCCGTTCGGGACCTGTCGCACCACCGAACCAATGCTTCTTCTTCCCATCTGAGTAGAATTCGACGAAGATATCCATGATCTGCGCCTTGGCCTCACGCGGATACTTGAGACGTGCGCCAGCACCGACGACGATGGCAGCGCGGAAGTCCTCGGCCTCGGGCGTCTTCGCCTCGACAGGCGGACGGTATCGGACCGATTCCTCGGTCTCCTCCCAGTGACTTGGATGATACCAGAAGCCGTCCTGATTAACGCGACGGACGACCTTCTCGTTGCCGGCGTCGTCCATGGTGTTCCTGTGATGGATGGAAAGATGCCACCCAAGCTCCTTCAGTTTCTGCTGGAGCTTCTTGGTACGTCCCGTGAACGCCACCTTCTTGTCACCAGCCTCAGTCTCGTACTCCTGTTTGAACTCATCCTCCGCTTGATAGATGAACATGTGGAGGATCAGGTAGTTTTCAGGAATGTCCTCTAGGCCCATAGAAATATCTATCTCCCAGTTTCAAGTATGGGTCCCGGTTCTAACTCTTTTCAACGGCGCCGGTGTACACGGTCAGCTTCTCCACGATCGCCTCAAGGATGTCACCATACCGCCACAGAATATCCATCTCACGCTGCCAGGAGAAGCGGACAGACCATGTCCCGATAGGTGAGATGGTGGCTGTGAGTAGGGGACCTCCACCGTAGACCCAGTGCTCACGGCGGTAGATGTCCATTGAATGGGCGTCAAGGTTCACGTCAAACACGAACATATCCGCGTCTAGCTGTTGGACTACACCTAGCGCGATCGCGTCGAACACAATGGCCGTCTCTGTTGCCCGGTCTTTAGGTATGCCGATAATCAGTGCTCTTGTCATCTGACTCCTTTCGTGACTCCGACAGGACTCGAACCTGTGACCCCCGGTTTAGGAAACCGGTGCTCTATCCAGCTGAGCTACGGAGTCGAAACGTCAGGCCTTCTCTGGAACATACGTGTCCTCGTAGAACAGATCGGCCTCACACCTGAAGTTGGACTTCACTGACACGAGCTGAGGGAAGGGCGGGACCTGCGGTCGGTCTGGGTAGTTGGCATTGCTGCATGCCGTACTCTCGTACACTGCCGCTGTCAGCGTCATACCAAACGCCGCTCCTGTGTCGAGGCCGACGCAGTACGGCTTCCAGACCTGCTCCTGCTCGATGGCCGGTCCCTTTGTCACGTTGTGCCCGTACAGCACGGAGTCCGGTCCCGACCACACGCTGGTCCAGTAGACGGAGTCGACCGGGCGCAGAAACCCGTTACCTTGCTCGGTCTCCACGATCTTCATACGGGCCATCTCCCAGCAAAGTTGTCCCGTCTTCTTGTCCACCCGCTGTTCCACATATCGACAGCAGTGCATGACACGCTCCAGCTGCACCTCCGGCGAAAGCTGTGGCAACATTCCAGCGTGTACCACAACGAGGTGTGTGTCGAGCCGGACCATCGAGGGAAGTGAAGAAAGCCAGACAAGCTCCTCTGTGGAGAGCTGACGCCACATCTCCCTCTCTGCTTCGGTCTTGAAGCCGACGCGACTGTCGGGATGGATCTCCATCTTCCTGGCGTGGCGTACGTGCTTCTCATCGTGGTTTCCCATGATGGACTCGATGCCATTCTCAATGCAGTACCTGATGACGCCGATGGAGTCAGGACCGCGATCAACCAGATCGCCCACAATGAGGACACGATCGTCCGAACGGCGGTCCACTGTCTTCAACAGGTCCTCCAGCTCGTCGAGACAACCATGCACGTCGCCGATGACTATTGTCCTGCCCATGACTCTCCTTCAGATTCTCTTCAGTTCACTCATCGTGAAGTGATACAGATTCGTGTCCCCGTCGAAGACGATCGCCACGATCTCGTCGTGACCTTTCACGGTGTTCGTGCAACTCACGAAACCACGCATTCCGCAGAACGCGGACCCATGTGTAATGACCTCGATGCGGTCACCTACGCTCAACACTGTGTGCTGGAGTTGATCCATGTACTTCCGTCCGACTCCACATTCACGAGATGGAACTCCTTTTCGAGGTAGAGGCGGATCCCTGCCGCTTTGGCGAGGGCCACCGCCCGTTGAAGGCCAACACGGATCTCACTGAGACAGGCGGCGATCTCGGTGATCGCCTCGTGTTGGGCACCCTCAATCTCGGAGTACTTGACCCACTTGCTGTAGTCGTCGTAGTTGATCCAGATCTCACCGTCCAACGGATGCCTGAAGGCCATCGCACCCTCGTACCAGTTGTAGTGGATGTGATCGACCGGAAGCTTGAAGCTGTCGTCCGAGAACTCGTCGGAGGGAACGGTATCCCAGGTCTCCCAGTCGTTAGGAAGAACGTACGATTTCAGCATGCGGACGTCTCCCAGCAATCACCGTTCACTTCGATGTTCGGGGTAAAGATGTTGTCCTGTAGGTAGAGGCGGATGCCGTTCTCCCTAGCGAGTCGCACGGCCTCGGCGATGTTGGCTTTTGCCGCAGCGACCAGCTTCTCGATCTGCGCTGCGGTCGTCTTGATGTTGGCGGTCGGGGTGGTGATCTTCTGCCACTCGTAGTTCTCCCGCGTCGCACCGGACTCATCGTCCCACATGTAGAGCGTGCCGGTGCCGGTGCGTGCAACGAAGCTCTCGTAACAATCAGGGACCCTGAAGATGGAAACGGTGTTTTCAGGTGGTTCCTCTGGAAGATCCACGTCACCCCAGTAGATGAAGCCCATTTCGTCGGGCTCAGGGGTCTCCACCACCTCCCAGGTGGTCTCAAAGTCAGGGGGCACGAAGATGATGATGCTCATCGTTCCTTTCAGATGTGACGCAAAACAATTGCAGTGACGAACGCCACCAGAAAGACCAACACGAAACGATCAATGAACCAGCTGGGGATCAGAGACCTCTTGTCCCTGAACATCATGTTCATCGAATCTACGAGAATAACGACGATAAAGACGAACATCACGATCAGGTTACCCGTCATGATGTAGAAACCGATGTCTGATGCGTTCATTTGACTCCGTCCATGATCTTATCGAGGTGGGACCACATGTCCTCGTTCTCCCCGGGTGTGTAGAGAGCGCGCCGAAAGTCTGGATACTCCGTGATATACATCTTCACCGACCCTCCGCCGTTGCTGACGTTGGCGATTCTGTCCGCCAGTTTCAGTCGGACCGCGAACCTGCCGGCCTCCCGTGTCTTCGGGTATGTCAGGGCCGTGCGCATTTTCCTATTCGGGGCGACCTCGGCTGTCACGGCCCCGACAAGACGGGCCACGGTCTCACCGAACAGCTCCTCGATATCACGGAGCTTGGCGTTGGTGTCCTCGACCACGTCGTGGAGCCAGGCAGCGACGAACATGTCCTCCCAGGACGGACATTCCTCGCTGTACTTCAGGGTGGCCGTGTCGGTGGGACCGAACTCCCTCAGCACCACCTCCACCTCTTGGAGGTGGTGCGTGTAAGGAAGGACCCCGTAGTCCTGCCCAGCGTGCTTCTTGGCCGCGTAGAACTTGGCGTATGTCAGTCGGTCCATGTTACCTCTCTCGTGCCCGTGGTCACTCACTAGTTGGGGTTGGTGGAATATCCAATTATACCACATCGGTGGTCACCTGTGTAAAACAGTGTGACGTAGACTAGGCCCCGAGGCAGCCACCGCCATCTGCACATGATCAGTGCACGGAAAAATTCTTTGGGGTGGTGAGAAAGTACAGGGCCACATAGGTGACACCGACAGAATCGACCTCCCTCCTCAACACCCTACCACGCGTAGAGAGACGCCGGAGTGTCCGCATCACGGCGGCCTTGTGCCTGCACGTCCGCTCCGCGAGATCACCCGCTGTCAGTCCACTTGTGTCCATACGCAGGATGGAAACAATCTCGTGGTCACGATTGGGTCCTGATGGAGTCAGAGGAAGACCGTCAAGAAACGAGCAGCTGGTACAACATACAGCATTCCTGTTCTTCTGTTTTCCACACTCGCACTTGATCAAGTGAGACTCCTGTGTTGCGGATAGGGAGGGATTCGAACTCTCGGAGGGTGTAAGCCCTCGGCCGCTTTCAAGGCGGCTGCCTTAGACCACTCGGCCACCTATCCGGATATCGTTGAGGCATCCATGATACCCTTCTCCGGCACGTACTCTCAGACACGGACCCCTCCTGTCCATGTATGGCCTCTCCCCTCGGGTTGAGAGACCTCCCTACACACGATAGTGTGTAACTTCCCGCTTACAGGGTGACCCCCCGGTGACTCGAACACCGTCGTCGGCAGCGATCCGGCCAAGGACCGCATAAGGAGCAACCACGACTGTCCCGATGGAATGGGGCAGGTGACCAAGCCGACCCCATCCCGGGGGTCGAGAGAGGTCGTGGGTCAGGCGTCCGCGGAGATCGCCTCGTCGACGGCGGCCTCGAAGGCGACCGGATCAACCGCGTCACCTTCAGCGTTGCCATCGAGCCGGTCGCCGATGCCGAGCTCGGCCGCACGTGCCCGGATGGCGGCGACGCGGTCCTCGTCGTTGGTGACCGACTTGACCTTGGCAGGCTTCTGCGAGACGGCACGCTCCTTCTTGGGGGCGGCGGCCGGGGCCTCCTGACTCGCGAGCGCGGAAAAGACGGCCTCCACGTTGTTGATCGCATCCGGGCTCGACATGTCCAGCCACGCCTCGACCTTGCCGTTCGCCTTCGGCGGCTCGACGGTGCCTTCGAAGCCCTTACCCCAGCCGGAGAGATGGACCTCACGGACGTCATCGCGACGCTGGATGTAGACATGACACTTCGACGACTCGTTGGTGACCTTGATCCAACCCGACTTATCATCATAAGTCAGCTTGCCGGGGTTGGTGGCCATGACGTTCTCGAGGACGGCCATCACATCGGTGCGCAGGATGCTGGGCTTGGTGGTCTTGGTGGTGTCGCTCATGATACTTGCTCCTTCGGGCTGGACGGCCTTCAAACCATCGGGCCAAAATTGGCCAGGTGATTTTTGCCTTGTGTCCATATGGAAATAATATCACCCGGTATTTTACGTGCCGGTCCCACTTTATGATTCCGCTTCGATTTCTGGATCAAGTATGGCCCTAAGTGTCATACCTGCGGAATGACCGTCGAAGTAGTCATCGGTGTTGTTTGTCATCGGAAACATGTAGTACCCATCGAACAGACCGTGAACGAACTCCCGACTCACCGACATGATACTCCCGAAGTCTGTGGGCACGAGTGACTCGCTGCCGTAGCTACTGTTCACGACGCAGACCTCGATGGGGCCGAGCGCCTTCACACATCGGAGTGGGCGCCATGTGCCGAGGATACAGTTGAACGCAAGTGCTGCCCCATCAACCTCAAATGAGGGAGGGAAGTCACTCTCACTGTAGGCCTTGAGCACTGCCTGTACAACCCTTGTGGCGTTCCTCTTCAAGCGAACCTCCCGATGATAAGACCCACGGTGACCGACGCGATAAACATCGTGGTGTAGCTGACGATCCTGATGCTGTTCGGCATCTCTACGTACGTAAGGTAGATGCCCATGAGGAAACAGGCGACGATGATGCAAGCCAGGCTCATAGTCGGGTTATGCATGTCCATTATATTTCCTTCGAGCCCACGGAGGGATTCGAACCCCCGACCCTCTCATTACAAGTGAGAAACTCTACCGGACTGAGCTACGTGGGCTGGGATTCACGGCGACTTTTTCTTTCTCCTGGGATGCCACGGCTTCTTGTTCGCGGTTCTCAAGGACACGGTCCCTGGGATAATTGAGGAGAGACACCAGAGTTCCAGGCCGTCTGAACCTTGTCGATAGGAGAAAGCAGGCTTACAGTAAGTCTTGATGTCCAGGGACACCATGACACCTTCTACTTCGGCGATTAGGGAGTTACGTACACGATCATCGAGGTCCATCGTAGGACAGATGATAGGTGCCAGAAGCTTAAATACGACGACCCCGTCGTCCCTGAAGGTTGGAGATTCGAATGAGGTATTCACTAAGTCCTTTTAGAGTAGTACGCATTTTATCACTAAGCCTTCAGCTGGGGGCTCACCCGATTTCTTGGGCCTTCCCCGTCCCTTGGACTGTGAGGTGAAGACGGACCCAATCTGGGTGTTTAGTGGTGACTCAGCAAGAACACCTTGAACGATGTCCATGATGCCGTTCACGTTGTTTCCCAGGTCACCCTTGACAGAGAAGACGAGAAACGCGGAGGCCGTCATCGAGTCGAACTCAATCCAATACTCCACGTCCAGCTCGACCTTCTCCAGACAGTGTACGACCTTTATGATCGCCTGTCTCTCTTCCTTGCTGATCATTCTTCCTCCTCGTACGGTATCGCTGGCTTCCAGAACTCCGACGCCAATGACTCACCGTCGTGCACACGCACTGCCTGTGTGATAAACGACTCGGCCGAGGTGAGTAGCTGTTCCAGACGCATGTTACGGGGTGAGGCGAGCGTCGTCGGCCCCCTCAGGCAGGAGAGGGCGAGCTCCACGTTGAAATGCATCTCCCTGAGGAGACTGCACACGTATATCTCGTTGCTGAGTGGACCGACCTTCTCACTCACTGGCGTCCTTATAATGTGCCACAGTCAGAGGGATTACGACCACACCGATCGTGTACTGGACCCAGTACGACATCATCAGGTCTCGGTCGTCTTGACAAGCTCTACGAGGGTACGGAACGCACAGAGTGCATCCGGGTTGGTAACGTCAACCTGGCAGGTGATCCCACCAAGCTTCTGTGCCTTGCGGTCTTCCGGACTGAAGTTTGTCACACCGGGAACGTCCGCTTGGACCGTATATCCATAGACCAGGGTGGTCTTCTTGGCTCGTGAGATCATCAGGTGCGGTCCCTTCTTGGGGCCGATACGGTCGTATTTGGACAGTTCCTCGTACTCGGCTCCGGAGTCCTGCACAATCTTCAGGAGGTCTTCGCGGTTGAGATGGCTATGGGTCTTGGTCTTGGTGTCTTCGTTCATGTTATTTCCTTATCAGCACATCGGAACTGTACCACGCATCTCCATCTCGACCAGCATGGTCTGCTGGAGCTCCGCCCAATGCCACCCCTCGTCATCGGTGTCGACGACGTTCACACAGTCAGCTATCAGATCCATCACGTACTCAGGCCAAGGTGGGTTCGGAGTAATCACATTACCAATCGAACTACGCAGCAGGGTGGGCTCAAACGTCTCAATCATTCATTCCTTATTCAGAGAGTTATTGTTTGCACATTACAGAGTGTTCCATGAAAAGGATTAGGGAGGTGATGCTTGTCCATCATATCACTTCACAGAACCACGTGAGCCCGTCACTTCGTCAGTAATTTCGAGATCACGGTGGTCAAACTTGTCCGCACCATCATGTCCTCTTCAGATATAAAAATATCCATGTGTTATTTTAACACATGGATATTCACTTGGAATCTACACCGTTGGAAGACTTTCTTACTTCGCTGTGAAGGTGCCCTCCAGCTTTCCCATCTCTGCACAGACCACAACGGTGGTGGTACCGTCGAAGATCACGATGTCGACCAGGCCAAAAGCACGCTCTCCCTCGTTGGCAAGCAAGAGACCAATAAAGGCGGGACCGACCGGGGTTTCAAAGCTCCAGAGACCCGACACATAACGTACACCGCCGATCACCGACCACTCAGCTTTATAATCGAGGTAGTTGCTGTCCGTGTTCGGAACATCGTCGATAACAATGTCGACAGCGGGGGAGACGACAACATTTGCGCGAACGTTACCGCCAAGTCCCTCACAGTTCGCGTACTTTCCGACAGGACTGGTCTCAACGACCATGACCTCGTAGAGGCCGTTATGTGCCTGCAGCGGCGGCGCAGGTGTCGGGGGAGCCGGGGTCGAAGAGCAGGCTGCGAGAAGCAAAAGGGGGATGAGTTTCTTCATCCCCCTATCTTATCATGCCTTTTTCTTCTTGATCACCGGACCAGACGTCGGCTTCCAGTCGGGGTCTTTGTCGTCCAGATCGTTCGTGCGACCGGACTTTCGCGGCTCCTGAGGAATGTGATTCCCATCGTCCTTTCCATGGATCTTTGAGAGCACCCTCCACGGTGTGTCAGGCGACACGGTCTTGTCGGCCTTGGTATCCCTGGCCTTCCATGTCGAGGCAGGCGGTGGGGCACCTGACTCACCCTCGGTGTCATCTGGAGTGTGGACCCCAAAAGATGTCTGTGTGCCCTCAGGACCCTGATTAGTACCGACGTTCAACTTCTTCTGGAGTGCCTGCCAGGCCGCGTCATTCTTGGGAGGGCGGCCACCGGTGATCCTGGCGAACATGGACTCGGGGGTGTTCGCACCCCACAGGTCCTCCAACTGGTCCCATGTACTGATGCGCTTCTTTCTGTACTCGTAGGGGATCTTCTTGAAGACCTTCGGTGGCAGACCTGATCCCATCCCGGCGACGGCAACGTGTTTCCTTTCGCCTTTCTTACCCATGCCATAGCCCTGGAACTGCGACTTACCGCGGCCGCGAAGGCCAGCGGGCAGGGTCGAGGCGTCGCCCCAGTCACCTGCACGATCACGCTGCCTGACCTGGTTGCCGTCTGCACTGGTAGTGCCTAGTGCACGCTGGTCGTCCTCGTCGTCTGGACTGTCCAGCTCCTCCTCCGGCTCCTCGTCAAATTCAGGCACCGGTACGCTCAGGATGCGATAGGTTGAGTCGATCGCGTGTTTCACGGCCTCTCTGCCCTGGGGGGTGAGCTCGGTCTCGGCCTTCTCGGCGAACTCTGCCTCGAGATGTTCGACGGCGGCGGACAGGTCCTCGATCGAGTTCACGGTCGGTGAGCCACGACTGATAGTGGACTTTGCCACCGCGAGCATTGATGCCGAGATATCCCTCGTGAAAGGGTTATGGGAGTAGTGCTTACTCAGTGCGGTCAGCATCTTGGCGTAGTGCTCGACGTATGCCTTGCTGCTCGGGTCGAACTCCTTTCTAGTGGGGTCCACAGCACCCTTTGTCTTGGGGCGGTCGCGCTTCTTGGTGAGGTCGTCGAACTTCTGTGGCTCCGACCTCTGGACCGTATGGAGCTTCTGTCCACGTGCGTTCGCGTAGAACTCCACCGGGCTGACCCAGTCTCCCTTGTTCTCATCCCACCTATATTCATGGGACGAGTTACTACCGCGACCCTTTGCCTGGGTACTCTGCCCGTGAACGGTCCCCTGGAATGTAGGCTTCAGGGCCTTCGCGTCGTCGGCCGTCTTGGCACTTTTGGCGATCAGGCCCACGAGGTCGTTCATGTACTTGTCGAGGTCGGTGTCCAACAGATCGATCTGCCGGGCGGCCTCCTCGGCGCCAAACTTCTTCTTGAGTTCCTGCTGTGAGGCGCGATCGTAGGCAAGCTCCATGCCGAGGTCGATAGCGACCTGCTTCCTGGTGGCGGCCTTACCGTCGACCTTCAGCTGATCGGCGTGATTACGCATCTGTGTGTGCTTCTCGGAGAAGTACTGCGTCTGCGACATGCCCTTGCGTCGGATGGCGCTCTGGCCGGTCTTGATCTTCCTGGCCACAAGTCCCTGTGCAGGATTGTCCGAGATCGACTTCTCGATCTCGGCCTTGCCGACGAGCGCGTCCTCCTTGGAACGGTAGTACTTGGTCTCGGTGTTACCGGACCTGTTCTGCACCACCAGCTGGAAACGCTTCTGGTCTTCTGACCTGATAGGGCCATCGACCTCGGCAGCACCGAACTTGCCTTTTATACGCTGGATGAACTCCTGCGGTGCGGCGTCGCCTGGGATGTCAAACCTGGCCACAAGGTAGAAGTACTCGATACCCGGTACCTCATTGCCCTCCTTGTCCTTCTTCGGCTTAGTCTTCGCCGTCTTAGGACCCATGACCTTGGAGGCGCCGGCATACTCAAGCTTGGCCTTCTTCTCTGTGGCGGACGCCTCCTCCTTGTGGTTGAAGCGTGCCATGACGTAGCCAGGTCCCTCCGTGGTGGAAGAGGGAACCTCATGGGGCCCTCGAACGTTGACCGGCCCGTCTGGTGACATGTCCGGTAGTTCAGACTTCTTCCTGTATCCGGTGATTGAGCCGAACTTGTGGCCCTCCGCACCCTTCTCGGCAGAGGCCGGCTTGGCCAGCGGAGACGCGTCAAAGTCAATCGGCTCAGCCTTCACGCTACGGACAGGGGCCTTACCCTTCTCTGTGTCCTTCTCGCCGCCGGCCATCTTGGCCCGGACCTTCCTCTCCCAATCTCTCGGAGGGGCGACGCCGTCACCTGAGGCTTCGGCGATGTTTCTCGTCTTTCTATGGTCCACGGTCTAAATACCGCGGTCAACATATTTCAGGCCTCGTGCTTGAAACTTCTGTCAGACGGCGGTGCTGGGATCGAAAGGGAGAGCTCGCCGTCAGACCACTTGTTATTCACCCTCGTCCTCTGGCATGAGCTCAAGCGCATGTGCCAGGATCACGAGGAACTCTGCGAGCGCCTCCTGGGAGGGGAGGTAGTTTTCGATCAGGTCCTGTCGGTCGATCTCCATGAGGATCTCCTCGGAGTCCATCATATGGCCGTACATACGCTCGACGATGCTGTGCAACTTCTCAAGCTGTTCCCTGTCGCTTTTCATACTATCCTTTCAAGAAACTAACAATACGACTGTCATCACGGGCACCGACCACACGAAAGTGGCCCGTACCCGCCGGCCGGACCACTTTGACGGTACGCTTCTTGTTCCCCAGTAGACGGATGCAGCCCACGCCAGAGATGACCTTCATGTCCTCCACCAGCTCATCGCCGATCCACACATCAGACATGAGGCCATGTACCGGAACTGGATCGGCACGATGACTTCGAAGTGGATCGGCGCCGGTGTGTACCCACATGTTAGTGAGACGACACAACGGCATCGAGCACCAGAAACAGACAATCAAACCCTGATTGTCTCTTGGAGACCCACACTTTGGACAGAACGTGTCTATGACAGTGTGCTCTGATGTGTGTACGAATGAACAGTCTGCACAGCAGAATGTGGACGTGATCACTCTCGGCGCCATTCCTTATCGGCGGCCCATTCATCGAACTGCTCTTTCGTCCAGCCGCGATTGAGTGTAATATTCAGGAACGCCTTGCGACTGGGCTGATGGTTGTTGGTCAGCGCTAAGTTACCGTATGTGAAGTTGAACGTCTGAATCTCACGTTCTTGTGGAGAAAGTACGTTCTGGCTGGTCTTCGTCAGTAGCTCCGCAAGCTCGTGGTCTGTCACCACTCGTCTCCCTCGTCATCGTTAGCTGACTCAGACATGTAGTCGTCCAGAAACTCCTGGAGGTCCATGCCGAGTTCCTCTACCGACGGAGTGAACGAGTAGACCAGCATCTTACTGTTCTCACCGATCGTCTCCCAGGCCGACACCACATAGTACGTGGTCTGGTCGATCTTCTCCGTCTCCATGAACAGCGAGATGTTGGCGAACCGCATCAGGACGTTGTCCACGATGATGGAGCGAATGGCACAGTTCGCCAGCTCCAGGTATGTCTGGGCGCGGGGTGACTCGATCTCAAAAAGACTCAGGTTCATCTATACACTCTCATAGGGGTTAGTATACCGCTTGGCTGGTCACCCTGTGGACCAACATAAAGATGTTCATATACCGGCATATGCGCCGTGTGTCGGACAGCAGAGGGCCATCTGGCGGAACTCACCAGGATGACCACACTTCGGACACCGGCCATCGTTGATAACAGCAAGGGCCGGTGCTTTAGCAAGAAGATCTACCTTGGTCCGATAGAACTTCAGTGCGACACTAGCGGCATTTTTCTCTGTCCTGGAGAACTCATACCGCAGTGTGCTCACTCCGCACACGAACGGCAAGACAGGGATGTACTGGTCCAGGATGAATTCAAAACGGTCCTGTCTGACAGTGCCAAGCGATACGGTGGTTGTTATTGAGAATTCCTCCACCACGTCGATGTCGGTGTGTTGGCTATGATCGACCAGTTCTACATAGACAACGTCTTTCTTTACCATCCCGGTAAACACAACGTGGGTCTCATGGCTGCTACTGATCGTACCTGACCAGAACCTATAGTCTATGAAGAGACTAGACATTCTCTGTCATCCCGCGAAGACAGGCGACCCAGAGATCGGTGAGGTTATCAACCGCGATATCCAATGCTTGGCCGCGAACCCGTCCGAGCTTGCGAACCTTCGCCTGCTCCTCGCTGATCGGGTTGACCAGCGGATGGTCGATACAGAAACCAGTGAGGTCGATACGCCGGGCGTTCTTGGAGAGATATAAGGTCCGCTTCGCGGGACCGTCCACACGATAGAACCCACCGACCTCCTGGTATGGTAGTCCCTGGAGCAGCCCTTCGATGAAGTCACCTTTGGACTTGATCCGGCTCTCCTGCACGATCTTCTGCTCGGACTCACGGACCTTCACGGACATACGCACAGACTCATCAAGTGCACCAGCCTCCTCGGAGGTCGCTGATCTGACCTGTGTCAGAGGCGTCTGGACAATTGACCCTGACGAGGGAATGTACACCACTGCAGCGCGGACGACTGCCATCGCTCCGCCGTTCATGTACGTGTCCGCAAGCAGTGTGCCGATCATCTGACCGTGCTCTGTGCTGACAATTACGGAACTACCATATAGTTCCGACGGCACAACTGTCTCCTCGAACATGTAGGGTGCACCGTGCTCACTCTTGGCCCAGACGGCCTCGTTCAGGACACGATATCCCTCCACGATATGATCGATGGCCTCACGACGAGCAGGTTCATCGAGGAGCATGATGGCATGAAACGCTTTGGAGATCATTTGTGATACTACCACTCTTCTTGTTCACGTGGTTCGAGATAATGATCTGTTTCGTACTCGGACAACTGTGTGGCTCGATCGGACCACCATTCGGAAGGAAGGTACCATTTAACTTTCGATCACCAGGTACCGTCCACCAGGTCATCCGGTGTCTGATCATCTGATCCTCAGTTAGGAAGGGTTGGAGGCTTCACGGCACCACCAGCAAGGTAGATGGCCTTCGAGGATAAGATCTCTTCGTCCCTGAGCTGCGTGAGTTCAGTACAGTGATCCTCACGCAGACTCACGATCTTCTTCATAAGATCACTCAGGGTCCGTGGAAGGAGCAGGCTCGTTGTTGACACACACAGTCCGTATCCCAGGTTGGTCGTGAACGTGATGTACGGTTGCTGGTACGAGATCTCACGGTAGGGGGCCTGGTCGTTGCCCTCTACCTCGATCTTCGCCCGCCACGGACCGTGATCGGAGCCTTCAAAACCTGCAAGCAGACAAAAGTCTGCCAGAAAATCCCTGATTTCCTTCTCATCCATGTTGATCACCTTTCAAAAGTCTTCGTACTCTTCGACCGACTCAGGCTCAATGAAGTTATATTCTATCATCATCAAAGGCCGCTTGGCCTTAATCATCTGGTCCCGCATGTTTGCAGTGCCTTTGCTTCCCTCCGTGCTGATGAAGCCGACACCTGAGTCCGCAACCTTGACCATCTCGGCATTGCGAATGGGGCCGGCGGCGGCTCGATAAAGTTGCCAGTTAGCGAAGTACTTATGGACAGTCAAGCTATGGTGTTCACCCCAACGACGTGCACTCACGTCCACACCACGGGCCTCTCCCTCCACCACCTCCAGTTCCCCTGGCTTGGCAGGCCAGTGCCCGCAGAGGGACAGCCAGATGTCGATGGCAAAGATAGAGAGGTCCAGGTCCCTGCCACCGAAGATGACCAATCTCATGCAGCCTGATCCAGTTGTACTTCAGCTTTTGTTTCAATCCACACACGTGCACCGCAGGACAACGGTTTTTTACCCTCGATCAATTTTGAGTGTCCATTGATCGTCACCGCATATGCACGCAACGGACCTTTCGAGGTCTGCACTGTGAAAACTGGATGAACATCCTCACCAAGCTTCCGATTCATACGCAGGTTCACCTGAGACACATGAATACGTTTTATAGTCCCCTTGGGTAGGATCAAAGCCTTCACCGCGGCTCTCCCCTCAGATATGTTCCTGTGTCTCCGTCCCATACGCAGGTGAGGTCCAACGGAGTTTTCAGTTCTGGATGGAAGGTCTTCATATGGACAGTCTCACCATTGCGGGCGACTCTGAAGACCGCTAAAGGTCCGACTGGATCGTCCGGAGCGATGCGCACCATGTTTCCATGATCTTCATCCCAACCGTCGACAAACAGTTGGCGGAACAGCCCATAGTGTTCGGGCTCATCAACTGGCTTCAAAAAGGCCTTTCCCATCTTGATGGACTTGGTGCGCTTCTGCTCATCTGTTGGTTCAGTCATTTGTTCCTTTAGTGGGGTTGCCAGGAATCGAACCTGGTTGGCCCGAAGGCTCCGGATCTACAGCCCAGTGGGTCTCCATAACCCTCTACAACCCCTTGTGTGAAAGATGGGACTTGAACCCACACGACCTTTTGGGTCAGTTGCTTTTAAGGCAGCCGCGTATACCGTTCCGCCACTCTCACCTGTTCTTATTTTACCACAGAGAGTTTCACTATGTGTCTCTGCTTTGGCGGCAACTTTTCGGTAGTTCTAAGAAGAGTTCCAGGTAAGGCCTGGCCCATCGAGTGTTCGTAGTTCTGTGCTGACACCGATGTATTGAACGGAATCCCCAGGAAGGTACGGACATTTCTTTCCATCATGTCTCGGTGTTCGATGAGCTGGTCACTGGCAAGTTCGTCCGTGTAGACGTATGCCTTGTATCCGCCATCTGGTGAGCCCTTGTAGTAATCTGCTGTGGTGGAGTAGTCAAGCTCATAGGCATGGAGCTTGTCACCACTCTTGGCTGTATAGGTCCAGATACCAGGCGCAGTGTTCACAGCTTGATCGTAGTACGGTGTACCCGGATATGTCGTGATTATCGTGATGTCGAAGTCCTCGGGGGCCACCTGTAGGAGCCACTGTGTGGTATCCTCGAGGGTCTGCTGTGTCTCCCCAGGATGTCCGATGGACATGAGGGCCTTCACCTTGAGGCCAGCCGCATGGGCCAGCTGTACGGCCCTTGTATTCTCATCACGGGTCGCACGCTTGTTGATGTTCTCCAGGATGCGTGGGGATCCAGATTCGAAGCCGGTGAGGAGCCATCGAAACCCGGCACGGTACATGGCCGAAGCCTGCTCCTCATTGAAAAGCTCTGCCTTCACGAACCCTCGGAGCCTGAACTCCGTCTTTAGGCGGTCCTGAAGCTTTGATAGTTCGTCCATCATCTCTACGAGCGACTTGGAAACGTTCAGCTCGTCGTCGTAGAACATGAACCCGGTGTATCCGTGGTCTCGGTACAGCTGTTCCACCTCGTTCACGATGCTGGACACAGAGCGTGTACGGATTCGCCGAAGCATCGGCGACTGCCGGCCACCACAGAATCCACACTGGAATGGGCAACCGAGCTGTCCGATGAGACTGGTGGCCTTGTGTCCCTCGATCTGATAGTGGTAGGACGTCATGTCGATGAGGTGACGTGCAGGTGATGGGGTCACCTCGTAGGTGGCATCTGTCATGAACAGCTCGGTCTTAGGATCGTCGGCATCGATGAAGTGCCCAGGACCGAACATCTGTTCATACTTGATCAGATCACCATCACCAGCGATGACCTTATCGAACGGTCCGTACATGTCCTCTAGTGCCTTGGACCCACGGCCGTCATTGACGCCGACCTTACGCTCTCCCTTGGCGGCGGCAGCGACAAGAGTAGGATGTGGTCCCCCAACGATAATGTTCGTCTCCCATTGGGCGGTGGAGCCGATTTTAACAGCGATACTACATGCAGACGGAAACTGCGGAGTCGTTGAGGTTATCCCGTAGTTCCTGACATCTGGATGTTCTTCGACATAGATACGCACCACATCATTGAAGTTTGCCACCCCTGAGAGGTCCAACATATCCACTGTGATACCCTGTGCTTCTAGCGACGCGGCCACCTTGAGGATGCCGATGCTCGGAAACACTCTTTCGTCCAGGAGGAACGGAGAGGGAGGGATGATCAGACAGGCTTTTTCAGACATATACCTTCTCAGTACTTGATGCAAACGCACGGCATACGTGTACAGATGAAACAAGGAGCGCTGCTCCATCCCGTGACATTGTCCATGAGGCTGTCCGGCGGCTGTTCGCAGTAACTCTTGAGCTCCTGCAGAAGTTTGGCGTCAGTCCCCTCCACAGGGACCTCCTCTGCATGTTGACGCTCACAAACCATCTTGAAAAGGATCAGTAGGTAATTGATCCCGTCCACGATACGGCCCTTGATACCCTCAGAGTCGACCTTACCGTCCTTACAGTAGCGGGTGATCGCTGCCCAGTGCTTCCAGAGGTAGGTCCAGAGGACCTGTTCCATCGGAAGTCCGAGGTCCTCCCCCGCCTTCTTAAAGTTGTACAGACGATCTCCACTACCCAGTGCGGTGGAATAGTCGATGCTCTTGGCGGTCATGACCCGGATACACTCGATGATCGCCTCATCGATGTCATTGTCACCAGTCAGCCGTGGTTGTGTGATCTTCTCGTAGACTACGTTATCTGATGGCATGTTGCCATCTTATCACAGTCGGCCGTTCACTTGTCGCCACGTTGGATACGGATGCATCCGACCGGCAGTGCCGCGGCCTATCCAGGTCCACCACACATTGCGGACCTCCCAGACGTAGGCATTGGTCTTCTCGTCCCACTTCGACCACTTGCCATCGATACAATTGAAGCCTTTGGCGACGGTAACGCCAGCCCAGCGGGTGGGTTCCTTCTTGTCCCCCCACGGGATCATCGTACCGATGTAGTCGTCGGTCCACACGGCGATACTGCAATCGTGTGGCACGTCCTCTACGTCAGGAATGTTTCCGTAGTTCCAGTCGGCCGTAAGTGGGCTGAAGGCCATTGTCACTTTGAATCTCCTTTGATGTACACGTATCCAAGCTGGATGCCCATCAGCGGCCACATCAGCGCCATGAAAACCACCATGAAGAAACATCCGATGTCTATCCGGTCGAACTCAGGCTCATCACTGGCGGTGAGTGCCGACCAGCTGAAACCTGCTGCGAACGAACCGATGAGCAGATAGACGTAGAAGAGCGTGTGCAACGTCAGCCTTTCTTTTTCTTCTTACCTCTGGGTGTGGGTAGCGAGGGAGGTTTCTCCTTCTCAATACCCAACCCAAACGAACCGTTCGGCTTCTGTTTCAGCTTGAAAACAAACTTAGGACGACCCCTCAAGGCGGCCAGATCAGTCCTCCTTGTCGGAGTCCCAGTCTCCGGTCTGCATGTCCATCGTCTGGACGCCGCGGTTCGAGGCCTCGAGGCCGGCGGCGTCATTCGCACCGTCGCTGTAGATCGCGGCGCCAGTCACCGGATCTTCACCCAACTTGAGGCGGGGTGCACCGCGGTGCATGTCGCCGTTCCAGCGGTGCTGACTAGCATGTGCATATTCACGAAACTCCATGGGGGCGCTCTCCTTGACGATCACCAGCGGGTCGAGACCTTCGGGGATACACTTCATAAACACACTGAACGGTGGCTTCTTTCCAAGCAGCGGTTGCGGAACCGCTAGACCCAGCTCGGCGAGCTGATGCTGTGTCCGCCGGTCCTCGCGCCAACGGCGGGAGAGCTTGTCATACGCCAGGCGAGCTCGTGCACGTTTCATATTGCGGTCCATGAATCTTTCTCCTTCAGACGTAAATCCCGTGATACGGGCATACCAGGGCAAGCGCCCTCCACTCCCCCCTATGACCGCACTTAGGGCAACAACCCCGCTTGCTCCACAAGGGACGAAATGACTCGGTGTCGAACTCCTCGAGAATATAGTCGACCACCGTGATGTAGGGAACACCTCTCCGTATTGTTCCCAACTCCAGATAAGATTGTATCTCCTGCCGGTCCTCTTCGAAGGATAACTTTTTGTTCTCCAGCATGTTAAAGAGCTCTGCAGAGACAGCCAGTGAGGTGACCTCGACCACCCAAACACTGTATCCGTACCTTTTGACTGCCCAGCCCTGATGGGGACGCGCGGCAATCGTGACAGTCAACGACTCAGAGACGTCAGGCCAGCGGCAGTAATACACTTCGCCGAGTATCGGAGGATGCCACATCTCTCACTCGTCGAACGCCTTTGATGTCGATTCGATGTCCTGCATGAGCTGGTCCCTTTCACGCTTGGAGAGCTTGAGGCCGCCGTCCTTCTCCTGCTTGGAGATCTGGTTCTCACGGCGCCAACCCTCGATGAGCCCTCGTATCCGCGGGTCGGAAGCGACGTACCTCTCGACACAGATCTCCAGGAAGGTCTGGAGGGACATATCCTCCTCCTTCAGCATCCGGTACATCTCGTCGACCTTCTGCCGATCGACGCGAACAGCGATCTGTTTCATGCCCATTCCCTTGGAGAATGAGCCAGTACGTCCGCTTCCTTGCCTCCCGTTCATCTTCCCTAACTAGGAGCTCTTCCGCAGATCATCCGGCGCATAAAGGAACACGACGTTCGCGATGACCTCCTTGGCCTCGAAACGGAGGTAGTCCTTGCTGTTGTTCCGTAATGCAAGGACCACCGGGGTCTCCGGAGAGAGAAGGGCGCCCGGTCCACGACCGGCGGTCCCAAGCGACTCCCAGACTAGGGTGTCGATGTTTGATAGACTCAGGGTGGGATACACCTGGGCCGCAACGTCGAACGAGACGTTCAAGCGTACCATCACGCGTTCACCGGGACCGATCGAGAGGTCGATCGGAAGTCGAATGGCAGCACCCCACGGGGCCAGACCCGGTTTCATACCGTCCTCGTACAGGGTGTAGTTGACGAACTTCTTCACTGGATCATTTCCTTTTGCCATGAACTTCCTTATTATCCATCTTATCACACAGACTCCTCGATGACATCAACGAAGTGTCTCACATCCATGAACGCGATCTTCTCGATGGCGTCCTGTCTAATCTGGTCCCGCTCCTTCAGCGTCAGGTCCCTGAGACAGATCGCGATCGCACCGAGGTCACAGGTATCCTTGGCTACGAACGATGTATATCGGGAGATGCCGGTGTGCCCCTCGAGACCGACCGGTATGCTTCCAAACTGGAGCGCCTCCCAGATACGTGGGGTGACGAATCCTCGCTCCATGTACTCACGTTTCGCGAGCAACGGGACGGCCCCTGCAGGCCTGTAGATCGAGTGGAAGTCCGATGTGGTGACCCGATCATGAAACGAGACACCTGGCCAACGTTCCCTCAGCTCTTTGATGTCCTTCATCCAATTTCCGTAGAAATGGATACGACCTCGACACATGTCACGGTTGGCGATGGGACGGATCCACTCGTCGATCACGTCGTCCCGCTCGTACCTGGACCCGATATATGCCATTATAGTCGACGCAACGGTCGTCTTGTGTTCCATAAGGGCGTCCACCACTGTAGGTGGCTCGACTGACCTGCGGGGGGAGTACAGTGCTCGTGGCGCCATGGAAGTCTCGATGATGAGTGGTAGGTCCCACTCCTTTTCGTTCTCCTCTGTGAGCTTGTAGTCAAGGTCCCATACGATGATCTTGGTCTTCGTATTTCGGTAGTGTTGGAGCAGGGCGCTCTGGCGAGTCAGATCTGGCTGGTAGTTCGGATCTGACTCGCCTAGATGACCCATCTGACAGTTTCTTCCCGGGATCGGGAACCTCCACTCCAGGAGCAGGACATCTAGCTCGGGAAACCCTTCCTCCCCATAGTTGTACTTGCTCTCGAGCAGGTGTTTGTACGCGTCAGTACGCTGTTTCTGGCAGAATGCGGAGAAGTTATGGACCCCGTACTCGCCACAGGCGGGTTGATCCCGGTCCGGCATCATGGGGATGACACGGTGTCCGCGTTTCATCATCTCCCAGACGATGGACCATGAGTATGTGGCGTTGCCGTCGGGTGAAGACACGCGATCACCTTGACCGTTCATCTTGATATCACCGAGAAAGCCCCAGAAGGCGTACCCTACGCGCAGCCCACTGACTGGGTTCTTGCCGGCTCGAGTGGCCCGCCTTGCCTTCGTGGTCGCGATCCGTTCAGGTGCACGAGCGGAGGCCATCACTTTGCGACGCAGCTCCTCTCTGTGGACGTTTGCGTCAACGTAGTGTCGTTCTTTCGGACCACCCTCGGTCTCGTAGGTGGCGATGAAGTGGACACCGGGATCCTCCTCGAAATGGATAGGCTTCTTACAGTCCTTCTTAGAATCCATACTTCCTTATTTTCTCGACGTGATGCCACTCGACAACGGTCCCTCAGGGACCATCCTCGTGATACTCACGATCTTGTAACGTCTGCTGTCCTTATCATACATTAGCGGTGTTTCGCGAGTGATTCCCAGAATCCTTGGCTGAACAGATCTCTGTCAACTTCGAATAAGACATCTAGTGCTTTGTTCGTCTTTCCAGCAGTGAGGTATAGGTACGCGTTCTGCATCATTAAAATCCAGTGGTCTCGAGGACCGTCGAATTCCCTGCCCCGAAACTCCGTCAACACCTCGAGGAGCTCGCATTCCTCAGGAGTGGTCGGTTGTACGGTCAGAACACCAGCAGACCGCTGGATGATGTCGTCGCAGATCACCCTCTCCCAGTCAGGCATCTTGTAGGCATTTGTGTAGATGATCTGATGACTGTTCTTGGTCCAATCACAGAAGTCCTGGTACGCCGAGTCGATGATCGGTAGCATGGAGTTCGCTATAAGCTCGTCTTCGACGTGATCGTAGTTCCTCCGAAGAAGGATGACGATGTGTACGCCACGTTCTGCCCAGAGATCATCGATACGGCGCAACTTGTCCTGGTCAGTCGGACGTCCGTACGCACGGGAGTATGCCCATTCACACACATAGCTCCTATCACTAATGAAACTGGTCGCAGTCTGATCTACGAAGTGAGGGAGAAACAAGTCGAACGCGAGGAAGTCCTTGAACGACTGCTCCACGAACATGGACTTCTCGCCCGGACACTTGAAGCGGGGGATACCCGTCATCTCCGAGAGCATGGTCGAGACCTTGGTCTTGCCGACGCCGTCGGGACCTCCGAAAAGGATCGTGCGCTGACTTTGGATAGTTCTGCTCTGTCTGTTACGTACACGAATCTGTTTGTCTGAGATCACTTCTTCTTCTTTCTTTCTCTCTTAGGTCTCGTGATCCGATCCACACGGCGTTGGGACCTCTTGTCGAAGTGCACGTCCGGGTCCTTGTGGACTCCCTTGATCGTCAAATTGGGAAAGTCCCTCTCGTCGACAATGGTATACCGGACACCAAGCTTCGCAAGTTCGATAACAGCCGCGGCGGCCTTCTGCATATTACGTTTTACAGTTCGTTTTTTCGACCACTTGACCTCCCATGCCTGTAGGTCATTGGGACAATAGAAATCAATTATATACCTTCTGGCCTTTCGCTTGCTGTCGACATACGGCACGATGAAGTGTTCATAGAGAATGGTCGTACCAAGCACGTACCCTTTCTCCTCCATGTACTTCATGAACGACAGCTCTAACAGGCTTCTGAAAATGATTCCTTTATAGTTTCCTCGAAAACTCACTCTATAGTTAGTTTGCGTGTTCTAGGTTTGAGCCGAAGGCAAAGACGCTGGGTCCCACCCGATGAACAGCCCAGCCCAGATGACCATGGCATCGCCGAGCATGTCGAAATACCAAGCGTGTTCCTGGTCGGCGAACGCCAGTTTCATCTGTTGTCCAAGCTCTGCATAACAATCGACAGGGTTCGTGGAAAGGAGGGTCATTTTGTCGACACGCTCCCAGAAGATCTCGTTTACCTTCAGGCCGTTTGCCTCCTTGATGAGGTTGGTGAACGGGTCTGAGGCACGATCATGATGGATGTAAGGGATGCCAGAGGTCACAGCGAACCCTAGGTGGTCACAGACCTTCTTCATCAGGATACCACACCAAATGTCTCCAAAGCGGTCATACGGAAGCTTGTAGAGCTGAACGGCACCGGCGGTGAAAGAACCTGCCGCAATGCAGTTCTTTCTCACATTGTCGGCGTGGTTCTTTGGCATTGCGGTCACATTCACGCAACCCATCAGCAGATGGTACATAAGCACAGTGATCTTCTTGTGCCATGCCACGTTCATGCCACAGAGTGGAAAGTACTGCCCAGCAGGGACAATCCGGTTGTCGTACGAGAACTCCTCACGAAACGCGTCTACCAGCTGGGTCGGCGCATCGTAGTCCAACACGTTCATCCAGAGTCCGTGGTTGAGTACGACCTCACGCTCACCCACATTCTTGAAAGGGATACCGCGCGGCTTACCGGAGTTCAAGGTGTTGAACCAGCGTGATTTGTTGGTCATCTGTTCGATGTGGCGCTGGTACAGTGACTCATCATCCGGTTGAAAGATTTCATGACGTTCGGGATAACAGTCGTCATCCAACGTCATGAACGTAACATCATGCTTTCTCGTCGTGTAGGTCCAGCACTTGTAGTAGCCATAGCTACGGACCGTGTCAGACCTCCTCGGGATGATCCATGAACGTGATCCAAGGTCAAGTTCGATGTCAAGCCATGACCAGTGTTCTTCCACCCAGTCACTTGCAACGAGCTCGAAGGTCATCTCAGGGTTATCCTCGATGATCATGAGGGTTGTACCTTTCTCCTGTGCCTCCCGCCGGTCCCACTCGGAGATGAAACGTTGCAGAGACTCTTCACGGATTGACGGTACGATCAGGTACATGTATTCTCCTTCACTCTAGGTCATCGATTCTGATGAAGTAGCTTATGGCATCCATCTTACCATGCATCCACCCCGGCTTGCCAACGATGAACCTGTGCGGTTCACCGTCTTTCTTGTTGAAAGCTACCAAGTAGAGGTCACCCTTCCTGAGTATCTTAGACACATGGTTCCAGATACCTGAGAACGCCGGTGCCTCGAACTCACGTCCCTCGGCGGTACCGAACTTCATGAAGGCGAACATCTGCTTGTTCTTCTGCGGACGCTCCTTCCAGTCTTTCAGGAAGACGGGGATCCACGCTATCTCTGCCTCAGACTCCACAAACTCGTCGTAGGTCATACTGGCGCCGGCGTCCACAAACATCTGGAGCTTGCGTTCTCGCTCATTCATAGTGAACGGCGAGAACGCGATGTTGAAAGACAGGAGTTCCCTCTCCCAGAAAGAGAGCTCGATAGCGTCCACCTGCTCGGCGGCACACTCGAAGTAGGCCTTCTCGAACTTTTCCCTATTCTTCTTGGTCTTGCCATTCATACTCTGGAACAGCTCGTACTGTGCCATCAGTAGACCTGTCTCACCGAAGTTCTTGAAAGCACCGACCTTGAGGAGCGGAATGATCGAGGTTTTCGACCCGTTCCCACTGTACAGAAACTCAAGAAAGTTAGTGTACGGCTGACCTGTCATGATCTTTGCGACTGCTGCTGGGCCTACGCCTTTGACAACACCGAGTGAGAGCCGGATGGCATTCTCCTCGATGCCGTAGTCGTCCTTCGACTCGTTGATATCCACCGGTAGGATGTCGAAACCCTGCCTGCGGATGTCGTCGATGTCCTGCTGGATCTCACCTGTCTTGTTCTCGGCCAACACCGCCGCCAGGAATTCCACGGGATGGTAGGCACGGAGGTACGCTGTCTGCATGGTGACCATGCCGTACGACTTGGCATGTGCTGCGTTGAATCCATACGATCCCCACTTGCCGAACGAAACCCACAGATCGTCGGCCTGTTGCTGTGTGAGACCGGACTCCACACAACCACCGATGAGCTTCCCCTTCAGCTCGGTCTCCTCGGCCTTAACATACTCGTCCGCCTTACTCTTGTCCTTCTTGAGGAACAGCTTACGAACACGGTTGGTGTCCTTCCAGGACATCTTGCCAAGCTTCCTACACACCTCGAGGAGGTGTTCCTGGTAGACGTAGCAACCGTATGTGTCTCCGAGGATCTCCTGCAGGACAGGATGGTCGTAGGTGACCTCCTCCTCGCCGTGCTTACGTCTCACATACATCTGGTCCATGCCTGAACCAAGTGGACCTGGCCTGTAGAGTGCACCGATGGCTGCTACGTCATCGAAGCAGGTCGGCTTGGTCTGCCTGAAGAGGTTGCGCATTCCTTTCTGTGAGGCCTGGAAGATGCCTGTCAAGTTGCCTGCCCAAAAGACGTCCTGCATGACCTTCATATCATTGAAGTCCATTTTTTTGGGATCGATCTCGTCGAAGAACTCCTGGATCGGCCTGCCGGTCCGTTTCGCCAGCAGCTCACAGGCCTTACGGATGACCTTTAGTGTAGCGAGGGAGAGGATGTCGAACTTCACCAGTCCCATGTTGGAGAGATTCTTGCCGACGATGCCGTCCGTGAACGACGTCTGGAGGACCCGCTCGTCCTTCGATCCTGAATAGAAGACGGCAGTCTCCGCTGGCAGGTTGTCACCGATGACAACGCCGGAGGCATGCCGCCCCACATTACGTGGTCGACCGTACAGACGTGAGATTGGCTTCTCGACCTGTGGGTAGCGCTCCACGAACGATCGGAATGTCCGGCTGAGCCTATAGATGTCCTCCAATTTGAGCTGGATGGTGGACCTCGTCTCACCCTCCTTCTCTTTGAAGATCGCCATCATCTCGTTCTCGATGGCGGCGTTCGCCTTGTTCACCTCGATATGGTCGATGTCGTGGATACGTGCCACGTCCTTCATCAGACCCTTGATCTGGCTGGTGCTGTACGTGGAAATACAGGCCACGTTGTTCTCGCCGAATACGGTCCTCAGGGTCTCCTTCACCTGGTCGACGTCCTCGAAGTCAAGGTCGATGTCCGGGAGCTCGATACGGTCCGTGTTGATGAACCGCTCGAACATGAGCTTGTGTTCGATGGGGTCAATGTTGGTGATACCGAGGAGATAGCAGAGCAGACTACCGGCCGAGGAC
>Ga0209702_10002185_pt1 | contig 35101 bp, 48 predicted proteins | sample FRY01_FD_187210 | JGI IMG/M metagenome (GOLD analysis project Ga0209702, IMG submission 187210) | Freshwater microbial communities from Lake Fryxell liftoff mats and glacier meltwater in Antarctica - FRY-01 (SPAdes) (version 2) | ecosystem: Environmental > Aquatic > Freshwater > Ice > Glacier...
TAAATTAAATTTCATTGGTTTATTAAACCACATTTTAAAAGATTTTGTTGTTCTAACAAAACTAGGGTCACCTTCAATTAACCATTTGTATTCATCAAAATTGTTGATTGATTCAAAATAATTATCATAGGATAAAAATAGGGTATCAGTGGTATATTTTGTACCCATACTCTTATTAAAATCAAACAAATGTTGTGGCTGAATGATAAAGGTTGCCTTTAGGTTTTTATATTTTTCGCATGGATTTTCACCTTTTTTTTTGCAGGCAGACAAGCCCACAATTAGCAAGACTGCTGAAAGTTTAAATATTTTTTTCATAAAATTTATTTATTTAAAATTGCATTTAACTTTTGCTCCAATAGGTCTAGTTTCGCTTTTTGTGCAAGCAAATCATCCTCTTGAGCTTTCAGTTTTTCGTCTTGTGCAATGCTATACAGCGTGAGTTCTTCAATTTTTTGTTGTTGCAGCTTTTGCAATTCACCCACATCTTGTCCGTTGTTCAAAACACTGTCTTGGCCAGGCATGCCTGGCGTGTGGCTGTGTTTTTGGATATAGGTTTTCACATCTTGGTTCATCATTTTTTTGATAATTAGAATACAAATTAAAATCAAATTTCCCGAATAAAAAATTTATTTTTTATTTAATTTAGGCGCGATTTTTGCAATAGAGGAGAAAACAAGGTTTTAAACAACACGGAATCCTTCTTTTTTCTTGCCAAAAGGGTATTTTTACCGAATTGCGCAATGCGATTGCACAAACACAAAAGGATTTATAAACTATCCCAATAAAATTGGGCTATCTGAGTTTTCTGCCAAAGCATTTATAAAAACCGTGGTGTTTTTTAGGGAATTAAGCCACAAAAAAAGCTGCCGCCCAAAGGGCGGCAGCTAACAAAAAACTATAAAGGCTTTACAAAACCTGTTTTAATTTGGGTTTTTGATAATGAGTTTTTCCACCTTGTTTGTATCTCCACAGCGGATGCTCACAAAATAAATACCATTGGCAAGGCGGTTGGTTTCTATCATTTGTTGGGTTTGGCTGCTGTTGTAGGTGTTAGTGAAAATTTCTTTGCCTATTACATCCATGAGGGAAATGCTGTAATCTTTGGCTTGGCTATTGAAAATGGAAACTGTGAAATTGCCCGAGCTAGGGTTGGGGAAGAGTTTAACTTTTATATATTGTTTTTCTTTTAAAGTGTCCTCAGCTCTGATTTTTCTGGCTTCATACTCTTCTTTTTCTCGTTTTACAGCAGATTGCGAAAAAATATTTGCTTAGTATTTATTGTTGTTTCCACAAAAATTAGATACTTGCAAATAGGTTTGATGCGGTTGAGGTACTTTTTCTAAAGACAAACCAACTATTAGTTCAATATCTGGCGATATTTCTGCACTTGGTTCTAATTCAAAACCTTTCATAGAATAAATTTTAATTTTTGCACCATTTGCAGTTGACACTTTTGCAGAAGTTTAAAGCTCTCCATCAAACACAAAATCTTTGGATTGAGAAAATATAATGTCAGAATTGTAATCTTTTATTTCTTCCTGCATATTCTCTGTACTTAAATATTTTAGAAAAATTTTGGTGGTTTATGCGCAAGCGAATAACCCACAATATAAATTTGGAATCTAAGGAAAGTAGAATAGAGCGGTTTAATCAATTTACAAAGGAGTTTGAAATATAAATCCATACAAAAAAGAGCCTACAATTAATCTTTCAAAGAAATTCTCCATAATGTTTTGTGTTTTCTTAAAAAATACCAAATTTTAATAATTTAAAAAATAGTTGTTTGTATTGCAATCGTATTTAGTCCTATTTTGAAAAATAAAATAAAAAAAGGCAATCTATAAGCCGGGTTCTGTACTTTAATTTGCATTAAAGCGTTTGTCATTTATCTAGTGCAACCTACCCTCCATGGTATTAAAGCGAACTTTAAAATCGGACGAGACGCCCTCATCCCATGGTATATTTGGTCTTACAACCCACAAGGTTTATCCTAGTTCTGCATTACTGCATAACTTTGTAGGCTCTTACCCCACATTTTCACCTTTTCCCCTACGCGTTAATGCATAACACCTTGGGGTAGTTTTTTTCTGCGACACTTTCTGTCAACATTCATTTCTGTTTGTTGCCCACTTTTTCAAATGGTGTGGTTCTCTTTGTTGCCCGGACTTTCCTCACCTCTTTTTATTATAAACTTGCATTTATTTTTTATTTAAGCGCGACAAACCAATTGCCTTTTTGGCAAAGGTAAGTTTTTTTAGGGGATTAGTTTTTTTGATTTTTAGTTTTTTTTCCTGCCAATATAAAAAACCCTTGAGATATTAAATCCAAAGTGAATTTGATTTTTTAGCCAACTATTTGTTGTTTCAGTAATAAATCCTTTTTCATTCATGCCAGTGCTATTTGTAAAATGAAGCTGAAAAACGTGCCCTCCAGTTTCAATATCTACGCCCAAAGACAATGAATTATGATAATTATATTTTGAAATTTGATTTGGTAAAACATAAAAATACTCGCCTGTAATGGCAAATTTTCTTGTTAATTTATATCTTCCTCCTGCGCCAATACTAAAAACAGTGTTTTTGTATTGAAATGAATCAACAAGATTTCTGTGCACAATTGTAGGCATTATTTGAATAGAAAGTTTTTCATTGAATTTTTTAGCGATTAACAGTTGATGCGTATAATATAACCTATTTGAAAAATAATAAGGTAAGTAGTTAGCATTTGTGTTTATTAAAGTTTGAACCGCCATATTAGCAACATAAACAATGCTTAAAGGCCTTTTTTTATCACCATTTGCCTGACGCATCAATTTCCATTTTACTGTTGCGTCATACATTTTATTGACCGAACTTCTTCCAATTTCAATATTGATTAAATCTGTTAATCCAAAAGAAAAACTCATTCTTTGATAGGCTTGGTCTAAACCATATAAATTATACGCCCCTTGGTCTAAGGTGCCAAAACGATGGCTAATTCTATAATCCATGTTCAATTTTCCTAACATTTCTATACTGTGAGAATTGATTAACCTGTTTCCTTTAAAAGTATTGGTTATAAAGTCTGGCTCATAATCCTCCAATCCATCGAGCATACTTGAATCTTCTGCAATTAAACCAGGCACATCCGAAACAGCAGTCGGATTTTTTGTTGTGTCAGTTTGCGCAAACACAACATTTGTTGCAATTAATATAATTGATAGAATAAATCTATTTTTCATTACTTTTTAATCGTATAATCCATATCAATTTTAACCAACAACGATTCAGCAATTTTATTTTCAGCTGTTGCAGGAATATTGAAATTATAATCCTTTGGCTTTACTTTCATCTCTGTAGTAGCCGTAATTTTTCCGTCTTTAACAACAAAAGTTGCTGTTGTTGTAATGTCTTTAGTTACATTTTTAATGGTTAGCTTTCCTCTAATTTCTGCAGTGTAAGTGCCGTCTTTAGTGAAATTCACCTTATTTAAATCAGAAATCTTTCCTTTGAAGGTTGCTTTTGGAAACTTTGAACTTTCTGCATAACTTTCATTAAAATGATCTTCCATCATTTGATTTGGAAAGTCAAAACCTTTCATTAATAACGAAAACTCTAAGGCGCCAGTTGTTGCATCTAAAACGCTTACAACCTTTCTGTTTTCAGCGGTAATGTCTTCTAATGGCGTTTTTGATTCAAACTTGATTTTGCCAGTTTTTGTCATGTATTTTTGAGCATTAATGTTAAATGCTATGCTAATTAGCAATGCTATTGTTATTATTTTTTTCATTTTCTTTAATGTTATTTTTTAATTAGTTGTTATTAATCGACACTTACTTAATTCTATATCAATTAGCATGCCAATGCAAAATCCTTTGATATTTATATCATCGCCTATCTTTAAATTAGAAATTTCGTTGTTTTGCGTTGTGTCCATTTCACAACTGATATTAATCGATTCATCTTTGTTTTTAAAAAATAATGAATATCTGTTTTCGTCTTTTTCAATATCAGTAATTTTGCCTTTTAGGTCAATTACCTTATCAAGATACAACGCATTTGCTTTTACTTCATTGTTTGCAAAAATGGAACACAAAGAATCAACAGTGATAGAAACTGAATGGCTTGAATTGGTCGGGTCTTTCTCTTTTGATGCGCTAGCATAGTAGAGATATCCTACCAAGCCTAGAACAAAAACTATAACAATGGCTATGATTATTTTTTTCATTTTTTTTAATTATTTAAAGCACCTTTGTTCACCCAATTTTGAATTTTATTAATGTCGCAATCACTCATTTTGCCTCCGCCTTTTGGCATTTGAGAAAACCCCGAAACATGTTTGATAGAATTGATTAGTTTTCCGTTATTAACCGTTATAAGGGTTTCTGCATGCGTGCCATAGGCAATGCCTGCTGCATTTGATATAGAATTATGACAGCCTGATAAAGCACAATTTTTGTTCAAAATTGGAACAATTTGTGTGGCATATTTTACATTTGTTGTGTCGCAAGCAGCTGTTGTTGGATATATTTCTTGTGCTTTATCATAGTAGCAGCTTGTTAGCAGAAACAATGAAAAAGTAAGATAAATTATGTGTTTCATATATTAATTGTTAGGTGCGCCATCGGCTATCCACTTTTCTATTTTTTTTATTTCGCAATCAGTTATTTTAGTATCGTCAGATGGCATCGCTTTAAAACCAATCTTATGATTAATAGAACCCCATAATCTTCCATTGTCCACTTCTGTTTTTAATTCAGAATAGGTGCCTATTTTAATGCTATTGGTGTTATGGCATCCTAAACAATTGTTTTGAATAATTGGCGCAATTTGATTTGAATAAGTATATAGACTTGAATCGCAATCGTCTGCGCAAGAATTGTTTTTTCCACCTTGTTCTATCCATTTTTTGATTAAATTAACTTGATCAGTGCTTAAACGGTTGTTTGGAGAAGAAGGCATTGTTTTCTTCCCGTTACTCCCAACTATCGACTGATACAATTTGCTTTTCTCTGGGTTCCCATAAACTATTTTCCCTGTTTTAAATATGTTTTTGTAATTGCTTAATTCAACACCTTCTTCAGATGAGCCGTTGCCATGACATCCGCTCATTGCACAATTTGATAGTATAATAGGCAAAATTGAATTTACGAAATAAACAGTATCTGGGTCGCACTTAGCAGAGACTGTTGGGGAATCTATATTTGGATTTGCGAACTCATGCTTACAAGAATTAAAAAATAAAAAAGATATCAAGAGTAAAAAAAAATCGGTTTTTTTTAAAAACATATTAAACATCATGCAAAGTTAATTAATAAATTTGTGTGTCAAAAATTTATTTTAACAAGGTGAAAGTCCCGTTCAAAATATAGTGTTTGTTATCTGAACCTAAAGCTTTAAGGATGTATAAATAAACCCCTTCTTGACATATTTCTCCTTTATATTTTCCGTCCCGGTTTTCTAGACAATTATTGGTTTCAAAAAGTTTTTCACCCCAACGGCTAAATATCTCAAATTCATATTTTCTTATAAAAATGCCTTTAGGTCCAAATTGTTCGTTAATAAAATTGTTGTCTGGAGAAAATGCAGTTGGCATGAATATTTTAGATTTTGGAAAAACTTCCGAAGTATTAGACATTGAATCTACAATGAAACTACTGTCAAGTTTTATGGGTTGATTTCTAATGCCAACAATTCTGTAAATATAGTTTGGCGTGCAAGTTAATGGCAAATCTTTGTCTATAAATTGGCTGTCGTTTTCATTTTCTGTTTTGCCAATTTGTTCATAAGAACCTTGTGTGTTTTTTCTTTCAATGATTTAATAGTCAACACCTTCGTTCCATTTTTGATAAGTATTCCAAGTTAGTTTTGGTCTGTAAATCAAAGAGTCAAAATGCGTTTTTAGTAAAATGTTTATACCAATGTTTCCAAAGTTACTTGTGTCGTTAAAAATATCAATAACTCTTGATTTATAAACATAATTCACCTCATGAACTTTTGTTTTTTCATCCATAAAAAAGTCCTTTCCTGAATCAAAAATAAAGTTTGTTTTTGCGCCATTTTTAAGGTTAAATTTTTCTAAAACCAATGATTTTAATGGAACCTTGTATGATTTAGGATACACCCATTCAATCAGGACTTTAGAATCATCTTCAACAGTTGCTCGCCATATTTCATTGGCTGGCACATTGTTTTTCCAAATTGGTTTTGCTCGGCAAGTATCGCTCCAACTGTGTTCTTTATGCCCGTTTTTTTCTTGTGCCTTAATTCTGTAGTAATAATCTGTTAAACATTCTAAGCTGCTATCAATGTATGCAGTTGTATTTTCATCCACAGTTGCCAAATAATCAAATTTGCCTTTTTCGAGTTTGTTTTCTCTGTAAATTTCGTATTTTTCAACAGGCCAACCTTCATATTTGTTCCAATTCACAACATTTGCGTTAACAATGCCCTCGGCTTTAGATTCAACAGAACAATGCGGCAACAATTCATATAAATCTTTCTTTTTATTACAGAAATTTACCGTATTTACTTTAAAACAGTATGATTTTTGAAGCGCATTTAAAGCAGAAATAAAGTGTATCGTGTCGTTTTCGTTTTCTTGAGAAAATAACTTTTTGTAAGTTCCGTTGTTTAATAAATAGATTTCATAATGGTCAAAATCAATTGTTTTGTGTTTCAGGTGTTTCAGTTCTAGCGTTTGATTGTTTTCTAAACTCACCCTTAAAATAGGTTCGGAATTTGGTGCAATTGTATCACCCGCAATTATTCTGCTAAGTTGTATCGTGTCTTTACAGCTTTTTTCATCCACAATAAATAATACAATATTATAGGCCCCTTTTTTATTTAAAATTATATCAATGTCTTTGCTGTTGTTAATGATTGTGCTATCGTTTATAGACCATAGGTTTTCGGAAATTGGGTATTTAAAAATACTATTGTTTTTGACAAAAAACTTTTCTCCTAAACAAATCTTTTTGGATGCAACATCTATTTTTGCATCCGGTTTGTGCAATGCAAAATTTTGATTTGATGTGTTATCACAGCCATATATGTTTTTCACATTTAAAATAATCTGATGGCTACCTACCGAATTTAATTTAATTGCAGGTTTTTCTATTTCGCTAATTATTTTATTATCAATATCCATCCATTTATACACTAGCTTATTTTCTTCGATGTTGCTAACTGAATTGTTTTCAATTATTAGTGGATTGTCTACACAATTACTTAAAACTTTAAATTTTGATTCTGGATAGTTGACCACACGAATTGAATCAATTGGTGGCAATGGATATCTGCAACCGATAGAATCTGTTATGATAACTGAAGGAATAAATAATCCAGAATAGCTATAAGTATGATTGTGTTTTTTGCTATTTCTAGTTAAATTTCCATCTCCCAAATCCCATTCAAAAAACACATTTTTATCCGACTTTGAATCAAAGTTTACTAACAGTGGCACACATCCAATTCGTTTGTCAAAACTAAAAGTTCCAACGGGCCCATCTACCAATATAAAACCTTTTTTCTCTAATGTACTTGCGCAACCCAAATCATCTGTAATTTTTAATGATATGTCAAATGCGCCAGCTCTTGTAAAAACTTTTTTAGGTTGTCTCAATGTTGAGCTCGACCCATCCCCAAAATTCCATTCCCATCTAATGATTTTATTGCCATTTGTTGCCTTGCTCAAATCATAAAAATCGCTTAATAGTGGTGGGCAATATTTCCCTTTTGGCGTTGCCTCAAAATCTACGCTCATGTAGGTTGCTGGATAATAGGTTTCATCTGTTATAACATTTTTGCACCCAAAACTATCGCTCAATGTCATGGAAGTTTTAAAAGTCCCCGCTTTTTTAAACATTCTAATTTCTTCGTATTTATTTGAAACACTGCCATCAGACATTTTCCAGTCTACACGCACGGGGTTTTTATTCACCGAACTGTCAATTCTAGCTCGGTATATTACAGTCTGATTGGCACATTGTCTGTAATCAGTTTTTGAAATACTACCGCTTGGTCCTGCTACTTCTATTTTAAATAATCTTGTTGCCCAGCAGTCTGCATTTATTCTTCCTTTATATTCAATTGAGATAAAACCTTTGCTATTATTGGGCATTTCTTTAACCACGAAATTTTTAATAGCCGAATCGGAAAATATAGTATCTCTTCCATTAATTATCCAATAATTGCCTTTAATGGAATAGTTGCTATCCAATAGTTTTAAAGAGATAGGCAAACAACTTTTTTTACCCAAAACATTGACTGCAAGATTGCCTCCTTCAATGTAATGGTCAAAACTTACGGAATCTGTGCACCCTTTTTTGTCATCTTCTATTAATTTAATTTTATAATTGCCCCCATAAATGAGCGAAAACTCATATTCTTTTAATTTGCTTGACAACACATTGTTAATATACCAGCGTGTTTCTTGTATTTTATTGGAATATATGGAGTTTACAACAAATTTAATTGGGCCACATTCGCCACTCGTTTGGTTCCTGATTTTAGCAACAATGTCTTTTGGCACAAATGGAAACTCCAGATTTTCATAATCACGACATTTGTTGCTGTCATTAAATCCCCAAAGTATTATTTTTGAAGGAATTTCTGGCAATAAAACAATTGCTGTATCCCACAAAGTGTCACGGTCTATTTCCCAGAAAAAGCGATGTGTGCCAATTAAATTCGCACTTAATTCTATCCGTTTAAAGGTTTTGCAAGTGTCAAATAATATTTTGTTGATAGTTACATGAGGGTCCAAAATTTTAACATAATTGGGTTTGACGATACTATCCAAACAACCAAATAAATTTGCTTTTAAAATGACATCATAGTCGCCTGGCTTTTGGTGAAATTCATCCATAAAATCTTCCTTTTCTCCAACAGCAGCGCCAATTATCCATGTCCATTTAACGCTTTCAAAAAAAGGATGCTTGGTTATGTTTTCTATTTCAAATGGTTCTCTATTGCATGTAATTCTCTTTTGCGCTAAAAAATCAGGATTTACTTTGACGCCAGCAGAAATTTTATTAACAGTGTCGCTTTTGCAACCTTTGCTATCCGTTATAGTTAGTTTAACAGTATTGATGGCAATTTTATCATAAACGAAACTCGGGTTTTTTAAGTCGCTTTTGAAAGAATCGTTGTCCAAAATCCAGTCATATTTTACTATTGGGTACTTCGATTTTGATAAGTTTTTGAAATTTATACTAAATGGAATACAACCGCCAGTGTCTTGAGGGGAATAGTTTGCATAAGGACGATTAAATTCAATTTTTTCATAAACAGTATCATTGCAGCCGTTGTTGTCTGCAAAAACTCCCATTAAATTATATGTTTTATATTGAGGTAAAAAACAGAAAAACTGGGTCGGAATTATTTTTTAAATATATTTTGGTGTTGATGTAATAGTTGTAATTTTTAATGTTTTTTCCTACGCCATTAAAAATTACAACAGAATCTGTTGAGCAGAAAAAGGTGTTGTTTATTTTGATTTTTGCAATTGGTCTTTCGCTTACTTTTATTTTAATTTTAGAAGCTATAAAATCGCTACAGTCTTCATATTTTATTAATAACGAGACTTCGTATTCTCCACTTTTTTTAAATACTTTTTTGGGATTTGCCTTTTTAGAAGTTGAACCATCTGAAAAATACCAATTATATTCTAAATAGGGCATATTGGTAGAGCGGTTTTCAATGATTACTTGATTTCCAACACAAATATTGGGATTCTTTATTAAAAAATCAGCTTTTAATGGTTCAATTTTAACTGCATTTGAAACTGAAAAGTTATTGATAAAATTAAAACTATTTGTAACTTTTAAATTTACTGAAAAATTACCTAAAGAGTTATAAGTTTTACTTGGGTTTTCGGTTGTTGATGTTTGACCATCGCCAAAATCCCACACATAAGTATTTCCAGTTCCAATGGTTTCGTTTTTAAAATTTACAGTAGATGGTTTTACGCAAAAGACAGAATTGCTTTGCGAAAATTTAGCCACAGGCGCAGGATTTACTGCAATAATATCCTTTTTGTATTTTGTGTTTTTGCATCCATTGTTATCAGTTAAATTTAGCTAAACGCTGTAAAGTCCTTGATTTTGATAGCCATAAGGCGGGTTTTTTAGATTACTGACTTGTCCATTACCAAAATCCCATTGAAAAAGTTTTGAGGTATCGCCTAAAATAGAATTGTCTGTGAAACTTATTGGGTCATTTGTACAAACAGAGGTTTTATTAATGTTAAATTCTGCAATTGGATTCCTAAAAACCAATATTGTAATATTTGATATGGAAGAATTGCTGCCAGAGGCATCTTTTATTTTCAAAGTTACATTATATTTCCCCGGATTAGCGTATATTGCCGATGGATTTTGCAATATGGAACGATTGCCATTGCCAAAATTCCATTCCCAGCTTGTTGGAGAACCTGTGCTTAAATCGCTAAAATTAACAGAGAGCGGAGCACAACCACGCAAACTGCTAGCCGTGTATTTTGCATTTAATTGAGCTTTCATCTTATAGCCACTCAATATCATTAGTAAAAATAGATAATTTCGCAGTTTTAGAATCATTCAATAAATGTATAAATGTTTTTATGAAATAATAAATTAAAAGTTTAATTTATTGGATATTTTAACCTCTTAATTTTTAAATTTGATAAATTCAGCATTAATATTATTTTTGCAATATGTCTAAATCTAATGCAACAGATACACAAAATATGAATTTTGATGCTTTTAAATCTGAGGTTTTAGCTGATTATAAATTAGCTTTTGAAAGCCGTCAGGCTAGTTTGATAGGAAGAAAAGAAGTATTAACAGGTAAAGCCAAGTTTGGAATTTTTGGTGATGGAAAAGAAGTGGCGCAATTGGCCATGGCAAAGGCTTTCAAAAAAGGTGATTATCGCAGTGGGTATTACCGTGATCAAACTTTTATGTTTGCCACAGGAATGAACACTGTTCAACAGTTTTTTGCCCAACTTTATGCCCACACAGATGTAGAAGCCGAACCAAACAGCGCAGGCAGAAGCATGAATGGACACTTTGGTTCAAGAATGTTGGACAATAATGGCGATTGGTTGCCACAAACAGATAGGTATAACTCTAGCTCAGACATTTCGCCAACTGCTGGGCAAATGCCTCGATTGTTGGGATTGGCTTTAGCTTCTAAATTATACAAAAACAACGAACAATTGCATCAGTTTACGGATTTTTCTGACAAAGGAAATGAAGTGGCTTTTGGCACAATTGGAAATGCGAGCACAAGTGAAGGAGGTTTTTGGGAGGTAATAAATGCCGCTGGTGTTTTGCAAGTGCCTTTGGCTATGAGCGTATGGGACGATGCTTATGGTATTTCTGTACCCGCAAAATATCAAACAACCAAAGAAAATATTAGTGCTATTCTTAGTGGTTTTAATACGGACGAGAATGGCGTTGGTGTTGATTTATTTAAGGCAAAAGGATGGGATTATGCAGAGCTTTGTGCTGTTTATAAAAAAGCTATTACCCATTGTAGAGAAAACCATCGCCCGGTTCTTATTCATGTTACAGAGGTTACCCAACCTCAAGGACATAGCACAAGCGGCTCGCACGAAAGATATAAATCGAAAGAAAGATTGCAATGGGAACAAGATTTTGATTGTATTAAAAAAATGCGCGAATGGATTGAAGAAAATAATATTGCAGATGCAGAATCATTGATTAAAATTGAGAATGATGCAACAGATTTTGTTAACCAATGTAAAAAGGATGCTTGGGATGCTTATTTAGCTCCATTGAAAAAAGATTTGGCCAATGTGATTCTTGTTTTAGAGAAAATAGATAATCCCGCAGCTGCAAACGCAATTAAAGAATTGAAATCTACAAAAGATGCAATTCGCAAAGATATTGGAATGGCTGTGCATAAAGTTTTGGTCGCTACAATTGGTCAAGACAGCGCTGACAGGCAAGCACTAAAAGCTTATTACAATCAATTTATTTCCGATAATTTTGAAAGATATTCATCTGTTTTGCATAGCCAATCGTCTAAGAATGCGCTCAAAATTGCAGAAGTGAAACCCGTTTTCAATGATGAGACATTGGTGGATGGAAGAGAAGTTGTTCTAGCTTGTTTTGATGCGGCCCTTGGCAGAGACCCTCGTGTATTCGCTTTTGGCGAAGATGTGGGTTCTATTGGTGATGTAAACCAAGGGTTTGCAGGCATGCAAGAAAAATATGGCGAAGACAGGGTAACCGATACGGGTATCAGAGAATTAAGCATCATCGGGCAAGGCATTGGCGCTTCTATGCGTGGACTGCGCCCCATTGCAGAAATTCAATATTTGGATTATTTATTATATGCTTTGCAAATAATGAGCGATGACATTGCAACTTTGCAATACCGCACAAAAGGTGGACAAAAAGCCCCCATCATTATCAGAACCCGTGGACACAGACTGGAAGGCATTTGGCACAGCGGTTCGCCAATGGGAATGATAATCAATGCTGTTAGAGGGATGTATGTTTGTGTGCCTAGAAACATGACCCAAGCCGCAGGAATGTATAATTTGTTGTTGCAAGCAGACGAACCCGCTTTGGTTGTTGAGTGTCTGAATGGCTACCGTTTGAAAGAAAAAATGCCAAGTAATATAGCTGATTTTACAGTGCCTTTGGGTGTGCCCGAAGTGCTGAATTTTGGAACAGACATTACGCTTGTTGGTTATGGTAGCACATTGAGAATTATTCAAGATGCTATGCAGAAATTAAATGCAGTTGATATCAGTTGCGAGTTAATAGATGTGCAAACCTTATTGCCTTTTGACATTAAGCACAGCATTGTTGAATCGTTGAAGAAAACCAATAAAATTGTGTTTATAGACGAAGATGTGCCAGGAGGCGCAACGGCTTACATGATGCAAAAGGTTTTGGATATTCAAAAAGGATATATGCACCTAGATGCTGCACCGCTTTGCATCACAGCAAAAGCGCATCGCCCTGCCTATAGCACAGATGGCGACTATTTTAGCAAACCAAATGCAGAAGATATTTTTAATGCAATTTACGGATTGATGAACGAATACAACCCAAATAAATACAACGCATTATGAGTTTAGAAAAAGTATATGAAGGTTCTGAAATGATGCTTCTTGCCCTACAAAACCGATTGATGGAACAAGATATTCACTCTATTATTAAAGACAATCCGCAATCTGCAAGCATAGCGGGGTTTGGTAGTTCTCATCTTATCTCCGAACTGTATGTGAACGCAGACACCCTTGCCCGGGCAAAGGAAATTATTGAAGGCACTGATTTTTTATAGTTGCAAGTAATTATTTTTGTCATCATTAATTAGTTATAAGTTGTAAGGGCTGCGCCTTATCTCTTTAATAGACAAACCTTGTGCTGGTTTTCTTCGAATTTAATATGTGCAATTTTACAGAAAAGTTCATATAAATATTTTCAAAACTACCGCTTCTAATTGGATAACCTGCTAAAAAAGTTCTTAAAGACTCGCCCAAAAGAAAAATATAACGAGTTAGATTAGGCCCATCGGGATTGCGGCCTTTAGTCTGTTCCGTTTCATAAAATTTTAAGCCTGTATTAAACATAAACTCCAAATTAGGCCACCCCCTTTTTGTCATCACTTTATAACCATTGAAATAACCAATTTTATAAATAGTTGTTACATAATCATAATATTCGAAAGTTCTTAGGATATTAGTATTTGGTTGAATTTGATCTGCATAAGTATAGTCTGCTTTGCTCGCGCCAAAATTGAATCCAACATAAGAAAGTACCCCACGCCCAATATTAAAATTTGCTTTTAATTGGGTTTCTGAACCATCAATATTCATTCTATGGAAACTTCTGTTATACCATGTTTTTTCATAAATCAAATTGAATGAAAACCTTGAATTTGGTGTGAAAAATTGTTAGTAGCCAGCTTTTGTAACACCAAATGGCCCTTTTTCAGGCAATACAGGGATGTCTATAAAGATGCTTCTGAACGGCATTGCTTCAGACAAATTGTTGTTGAAAGTTCTCTGCGAGTAAACTAAATTTAGCTGACAACAGATGCCTATTATTAGTAAATATCCAGTTTTCATATTATTACATTTGTACACTCACAAGAGACGAGCGTGAACATGTGTTTTGTTTAATAAGAATTGCTAGTTTTAAATTTAACATAAATGAAGTCTAATATTTAGGATATTCATTTTTTTTTGCCTACAAAGATAATCCAATAACCCAAAAAACAAAATTTTCACATCCTAAGAACCCTTAGAGGTAGGAAATCGAACACGGACAAAAAAATTATTCCCTCGAAGGCAATCAATGGCCAACAAGCAACAAGCAACAAGCAACAAGCAACAAGCAACAAGCAACAAGCAACAAGCAACAAGCAATATACAATAACCACTGCACCACTATCAATTAACCTTTTTAAAAAAGCATGTTTAATTTAATAAAAAAACCATTACTTTTGCCCCTCATTTATTTTAGATAAAAAACATGGCGCAGTTTGAATTAATAATGCCTAAAATGGGCGAAAGTATTGCAGAAGCAACTATCACAAAATGGCTTAAAAACGAAGGCGAAACTATTAAATTAGACGAACCTATTGTAGAAATAGCAACAGATAAAGTTGATTCTGAAGTACCCTCAACGAACGAAGGTATTTTAATAAAAAAACTTTGGAACGAAGGTGACGTTGTGCCCGTTGGTGCCGCAATTGCAATTATTGGTTCTGATGCCCAAGCAGCTGCAAATAGCATTGCTCCAAAAGTAGAAGAAAAGCCATTAGGGAGTTCAGATGCTGTGATACAAGCCATTGAGATTTTAGAAAAATCTGTTGCACAAACGGAAAACATTGCTGCCAACACAATAGAAGGAAGATTTTATTCGCCATTGGTTTTAAATATTGCCAAAACAGAAGGCATTTCAATAACCGAGCTAGAATTAATTCCTGGTTCAGGAAAAGATAACAGAGTTACTAAAGGCGATATAATTAATTATGTAGAAGGCGGTAGAAAAAGCAATCCTGCCAATACTGCAACAGTCGCAAAACCTGCGGTGGAAACAGTTGTGGTTCAAAAAACAGAATCTAAACCAGCCGTTTCTGCTCCGAAAATCAGTTTGATGAACGGAGATGAGATTATCGAAATGGATAGAATGCGCAAATTAATAGCCGACCACATGGTTATGAGCAAAACGGTGAGTCCGCATGTTACTTCTTTTGTAGAGGTAGATGTAACAAATTTGGTGATGTGGAGAGAGAGAAATAAAGTTAAATTTGAGAAAAAAGAAGGCGAGAAAATTACTTTTACACCTATATTTATAGAGGCGGTTGTAAAAGCAATTAAAGATTTCCCTATGATAAATGTTTCTTTAGATGGCAACAATATTATTAAACGCAAAAACATAAACATTGGAATGGCAGCAGCTTTGCCAAGTGGCAATTTGATTGTTCCTGTTATTAAAAATGCGGATACTAAAAACCTGCTAGGTTTGGTAAAAGATGTAAACGATCTAGCAAAAAGAGCAAGAGAAAACAAGCTGCAACCTGACGAAATTCAAGGTGGCACTTATACGATAACAAATGTTGGTACTTTTGGCAACGTAATGGGTACACCTATTATTAACCAACCCCAAGTGGCTATTTTAGCAATTGGCGCAATAAAAAAGAAACCGGCTGTTTTAGAAACAGAATATGGCGATGTTATAGCCATCAGACACATGATGTATTTAAGCCATTCTTACGACCATAGAGTTGTTGATGGCGCATTGGGTGGAACATTTGTAAGAAGGGTAGGAGATTATCTTGAACAATGGGATATTAATAGAGAAATTTAACTTTTTGTTTCTTATTTTATACATTGTGTTTTGATGTGTTCAAAACTGATTTGTAATTATCTAATGGTTCTCGCTAATTTTGAACCCTATGAAAATTATTGTAAAAATATGTTTAATAAGTATCTTATTTTATGCTTGTGTACCTCAAAGAAAGTTTGAAGAACTTCAACTACAATACACAGATTGCCAAACGAATAATAAGAATTTAACGGACTCCTATAACAGCGGTCAAGCAAGCCTTAAAGATTGTAATTTAAACAGTGATTTGCTCAAAACACGCGTCCTGAGTTTGCAATCCGATTCTTTAGAATGTTATACAAATCTTAATAGAACTAAAAAATTATATGAGCAATCTACAGAAACCTCACAAAAAATAATTGATAACAATCGTTACGAAAACGAGAAGATGGCAAAAGAATTGAATGCTAAAAACGAAGCTTTAAAAAATAAAGAAAACGAATTAAACGATAAAGAGGCTTCTTTGTTAATGTCTCAAAACAAGAGCAGAGATTTATCCAAAAATCTTGAAACAACAGAAACAAACCTAAAGAAAAGAGAAATGAGGGTTACTGAATTAGAAGCTATTTTAAAAGCAAAAGACAGTGCCGTTAATGCCCTGAAATTAAATATTCAAAGGGCCTTATTAGGTTTTCAAAACCAAGGATTGAGTATTGAAGTTAGAAACGGAAAGGTTTATGTTAGTATGGAAGAAAAGTTATTGTTCAAGTCTGGCAGTATAATTGTTGACCCAAAAGGAGAAGCTGCATTAATAGAATTAGCCAAAGCATTGAATCAAAATGCTGATGTAAGTATTTTAGTTGAAGGACACACAGACAATGTGCCAATGAAAAGCCCTACAATTAAAGATAATTTAGATTTAAGCGTATTAAGAGCCACTTCGATTGCTCGAATTTTGACCACACAGGGGGCAGTGGCTGCAAAAAGAATTGTTGCAGCAGGGAGAGGCGATAATTTCCCAATAGATTCAGCAAACACTCCAGAGGCCAGAGCTAAAAACAGAAGAACTGAAATTATTTTAACTCCAAAACTAGACGAACTATTGTCTATCCTAGGAAACTAATTCAATGTTGCAGGTTTCGCTAATTTGTATTGGAAAAACCAATGAGAATTATGTTAAAGAAGGCATTGAAAAGTATTTAAAACTATTAAGCAAACATTGTAAGATAGAATTAATAGAACTTTCCGATGTTAAAAATGGCAATAAACTTCCTCCTGAAAAACTAAAAGAAGCCGAGGCGGAAGTATTAAAGCCATTTTTTAAAAACAAATCCCTTAATATTTTTTTAGATGAAAATGGGATACAGCAAAATTCGGTGTCTTTTGCAAACTATTTGGAAAAGCGAACATTAATAAATTCTAAGATACAATTTTTTATTGGTGGCTCATTTGGATTTCATGCACAAATAAAATCTGAAGGAGAATTGATTTCAATTTCATCCATGACATTCAATCATCAAGTGATTAGAGTAATTATTTTAGAACAACTTTTTAGAGCCTTTGCCATTTTGAGAAATACAGGATATCATCATTAATTTATTTTAATCAAATAAAAAACCAATTTGAAAAAAGTTTTATTTAAAATAAAATAATTCAATTTCTTCATATATTACTAGTGGTTCAGACCCATTGAATGTTTTTTTATAAAATAATTAGGGTTTTTTTAGAAAATGTTTTGCATTTGTCAAAATAAATCCTACTTTTGCAGTCCTTTTTACAAAAAAGATATTTAATTTAGATTATGCCAACCATACAACAACTGGTGAGAAAGGGGCGACAAACCTTAAAATTCAAGAGTAAATCTCCTGCTCTAGATTCTTGTCCACAAAGACGAGGTGTTTGTACCCGTGTTTACACCACAACTCCTAAGAAACCTAACTCAGCCATGCGTAAAGTAGCGCGTGTTCGTTTAACTAACCAAAAAGAAATAAATGCTTATATTCCTGGAGAAGGTCATAACTTACAAGAACACTCTATTGTTTTAGTTAGAGGCGGAAGGGTAAAAGATTTGCCAGGTGTTCGTTATCATATCGTTCGTGGTGCTTTAGATACCTCAGGTGTCGAAGGCAGAAACCAAAGACGAAGCAAATATGGAACTAAAAAGCCTAAAGTTAAAGGTGGAGCTCCTGCTGCGCCAGTTAAAGGTAAAAAGAAATAAGGACAAGAAACCATGAGAAAAGCAAAAGCAAAGAAAAGAGTATTATTACCTGATCCCAAATTTAACGATATAATGGTGACAAGATTCGTTAATAACATGATGTATGATGGTAAAAAAAGTGTTGCCTTCGGTATTTTTTATGATGCTATAGATATAGTGGCAAAAAAGATAACTGAAGAACCAGGCATCGATATTTGGAAAAAAGCATTGAATAATGTTATGCCAATGGTCGAAGTTAAAGCTCGTAGAGTTGGTGGTGCTACATTTCAAATTCCAATTGAAATTGCTCCCGAGAGAAGAGCAGCAATGGGAATTAAATGGATAATTATGTATGCTAGAAGAAGAAACGAAAAATCTATGGCAGAAAAATTAGCTTCAGAAATAGTTGCTGCATCTAAAGGTGAGGGTGCAACAGTTAAAAAGAAAGATGATACTCACAAAATGGCAGAGGCGAATAAGGCATTTGCGCATTTCAAGGCTTAAGAGATTTTATTAAATGGCAAGAGAATTAAAATATACAAGAAACATTGGAATAGCTGCTCACATTGATGCAGGTAAAACAACTACGACAGAACGTATTTTGTTTTATGCTGGAGTGAACCATAAAATTGGTGAGGTGCATGATGGTGCTTCTACGATGGATTGGATGGTTCAAGAAGCTGAGCGTGGAATAACAATCACTTCTGCTGCTACAACCGTTGGTTGGAAGTATAGAGGAAATGATTACCATGTGAATATAATAGACACACCTGGTCACGTTGATTTTACTGTTGAAGTAAACCGTTCGTTGCGTGTGTTGGATGGTTTAGTGTTTTTGTTTTCTGCGGTTGATGGTGTTGAGCCACAATCTGAAACCAATTGGAGATTAGCTAACAATTATAGTGTTCCAAGAATAGGTTTTGTAAATAAAATGGATCGTTCTGGTGCTGATTTCTTAAATGTTGTAAAACAAGTAAGATCAATGTTAGGAAGCAATGCAGTCCCTCTTCAGTTGCCTATTGGTGCAGAAGATAATTTTAAAGGAGTGGTTGATTTGATAAATTTCCGAGGCATGGTGTGGAATGAAGCAGACAGAGGAATGACTTATGAAGTTATTGATATTCCTGCTGATATGATTGAAGAGGCCACAGAATGGAGAGAAAAATTATTAGAAGCTGTTTCAGAATATGATGATAGATTAATGGAGAAATTCTTCGAAGATCCAACCTCAATTACTGAAAGAGAAATATTAGATGCTTTGAGAGCAGCTTGTTTGGATATGAAAATCGTGCCAATGGTATGTGGTTCATCATTTAAAAACAAGGGTGTTCAAACAATGCTTGATTTAGTAATGGAGTTAATGCCTAGTCCTATGGATAAAGCAGAAACTATAGGAATTAATCCTGATACAGAAGAGGAGGTTTCTCGTAAACCAGATTATTCTGAACCATTTGCTGGGTTAGCCTTTAAAATTGCTACCGACCCATTTGTTGGAAGATTAGCATTTATCAGAGCATATTCAGGAAAATTAGATGCTGGTTCTTATGTATTAAACACAAGAAGTGGAAATAAAGAAAGGATTTCTAGGATTTTTCAAATGCATGCAAATAAACAGAATCCTATCGAAAGTTTAGGAGCTGGAGACATTGGTGCAGCGGTTGGATTTAAAGATATTAAAACTGGTGATACTTTATGTGATGAGAAATTCCCTATCGTTTTAGAGTCTATGGATTTTCCAGAACCAGTAATTGGTTTGGCTATCGAACCTAAAACTCAAGCTGATGTTGATAAATTAGGTATTGGATTAGGAAAATTAGCTGAAGAAGATCCTACATTTAAAGTAAAAACGGATATCGAAACTGGACAAACAGTAATTTCAGGAATGGGTGAATTGCACTTGGAAATTATTGTGGATAGATTGAGAAGAGAATTTAAGGTAGAAGTAACTCAAGGAGCTCCTCAGGTTGCTTATAAAGAAGCAATAAAAGGAAAAACGACCCACAGAGAAACATTCAAAAAACAAACTGGTGGTAGAGGTAAATTTGCGGACATTCAATTTGAAATAGGTCCTGCTGATGAAGACTTTAAAACAGATGGTTTGCAGTTTGTGAATGAAGTTGTTGGTGGTTCTATTCCAAGAGAGTATATTCCATCAGTTCAAAAAGGATTTGCAGAGGCAATGAAAACAGGAACACTTGCAGGTTATCCAATAACAAAAATGAAAGTTAGATTGTTTGATGGTTCATTCCACGCAGTTGACTCTGATTCATTATCTTTTGAGATTTGTGCAAGATCTGCATTCAGAGAAGCAGCCCCAAAAGCTCAACCGATTTTATTGGAACCAATTATGAAGTTGGAGGTTTTAACTCCAGCAGATTATATGGGTGATGTTCAAGGTGATTTAAATAGAAGAAGAGGTATGTTGGAAGGTGTTGACGAAAGAGCAGGTGCTCAGGTTATTAAAGCAAAAGTTCCATTATCTGAAATGTTTGGATATGTAACTAGTTTAAGAACTATCACATCAGGAAGAGCCTCATCAACAATGGAATTCGATCATTACGAAGAAGTTCCTCGTTCAATGGCAGAAGAAGTAATTAAAAAATTAAAAGGTCAAAAAGCAAACGCATAATACAAAATGGTAACTCAAAAAATTAGAATTAAGCTGCGTTCACACGATCACAATCTGATTGATAAATCAACAGAGAAAATTGTAAAATCTGTAAAAGCTACTGGTGCTATGGTTAGTGGTCCTATTCCATTACCAACAAACAAAAAGATTTTTACGGTTTTAAGATCGCCACACGTAAACAAAAAAGCCAGAGAACAATTTCAATTGTGCTCATACAAACGCTTATTAGATATTCACAGCTCTACAGCAAAAACTGTTGAAGCATTAATGAAATTAGAACTTCCAAGTGGAGTTGATGTTGAAATTAAAGTATAACGAAATGGTAGGATTAATTGGAAAAAAAATCGGTATGACTAGCATCATTGATGCTAATGGTTCAAAAATTGCATGCACAGTTGTGCATGTTGAGCCAAATGTTATTTCTCAAGTTAAAACTGTAGAAACTGACGGATATAGTGCAATGCAAATCTCTGCATTTGAAAGCAAAGAGAAACATTCTAATGCGGCTTTAATAGGTCACTTTAGTAAAGCTCAATCTGCACCTATGAGACATTCTCATGAGTTTAGAGTTGATACTATTGTTGGTGAACTTGGAGACAAAGTTGATGTAACAATATTTGGCGAAGGCGATTTCGTTGATATTATTGGAACTTCAAAAGGTAAAGGTTTTCAGGGTGTTGTTAAAAGATACAACTTTAATGGAGTTGGTCCATCAACGCACGGACAGCATGATAGAGCTAGAGCACCGGGTTCTATTGGTTCATCTTCTTACCCTTCAAAAGTATTTAAAGGAGTTAGAATGGCAGGTAGAATGGGTGGAAAAAGAGTAAAAAACATAAATTTACAAATATTGAAAGTTTATCCAGATCAAAATCTTTTAGTAATAAAAGGTGCGATAACGGGTCATAAAGGTTCGACAGTAGTAATTGAAAAATAAAAAATGGAAGTAAAAGTATTAACAAGCAGCGGAACTGATACCGGAAAAACAGTTACTTTACCCTCTGAAATTTTTGGTGTGGCACCCAATGACCATGCTATTTATTTAGATGTTAAACAATATTTAGCTAACCAAAGACAAGGTAATCATAAAACCAAAGTTAAAGGTGAGGTTAGATATAGTACAAGAAAAATTAAAAAGCAAAAAGGTACTGGCGGAGCTAGAGCAGGTAGTATTAAATCAGGAGTATTTGTAGGTGGTGGAAGAATCCACGGTCCACAACCCCGTGATTATAGCTTTAAATTAAATAAAAAATTGAAAAGAGTTGCTAGATTGTCTGCTTTATCATATAAAGCATCAACAAATAGAATAGTAGTTCTTGATTCTTTGAATTTTGATAAACCTAACACTAAATCTTTTTTAGATGTTATCAATAACTTGAATTTGAATAATCAAAGAATACTTATGGTTACTCCATCAGTTAATAAAAATGTTTATTTAAGTGGTAGAAATATCCCTAAAACTGAAACCTTGGCAGCTACTGATATTAACACATATCAAATTTTGAAAGCCAAAACATTAGTATTGTTAAGTGATTCAATCGAAGTAATAAAACAAACCTTAAATTAAAATTATGTCAGTATTATTAAAGCCTCTGATTACAGAAAAGATGTCAATGTTGACAGAAAAAAGACAACAATATGGTTTTGTTTGTGTAAGAACAGCTACTAAAGACGATATTCGTGCCGAGATAGAAAAAATATACGGTGTTGAAGTTGTTTCAATTAGCACGATGGTAATTAGTCCAAAAAGAAAAAAGAATAAAAGAACTGGACAAGTTACAGGAAGAACCAATATTTATAAAAAAGCGATTTGCAAATTAAAAGAAGGTCAAGAAATTGACTTCTATGATAATATTTAAAGAAAATGCCAGTAAAAAGACTTAGACCAATTACCCCTGGAACAAGATTTAGAGTTGCTAATACCTTTAAGGAAATTACAGCTTCTGAACCTGAAAGAACTTTAACCGAACCGATTAAAAAATCGGGCGGAAGAAATAACCAAGGTAAAATGACCATGCGTAACATAGGCGGAGGTCATAAAAGAAAATATCGTATCATCGATTTCAAAAGAGATAAACAAGGTGTTAGTGCTGAAGTGCTAACGGTAGAATACGATCCAAATCGTTCTGCTTTTATTTCTTTATTGAATTATACAGATGGCGAGAAAAGATATATCATTTGCCCTAATGGATTAAAAGTTGGACAAACAGTTATTTCTGGTTCTGGTATTTCACCAGATTTAGGAAATGCTTTAGCCCTAATTGATATTCCTTTAGGTTCCATCATTCATAACATTGAATTGATGCCAGGACAAGGTGCAAGAATTTGCAGAAGTGCTGGTGCTTATGCCCAATTAACTTCAAAAGATGGTAAGTATGTAGTTGTAAAATTACCTTCAGGAGAAACTCGCATGATTTTAGCAACATGTTTTGCTACTATCGGTTCGGTTTCAAACCCTGACCACAGTTTAGAAGTTAAAGGTAAAGCTGGTAGAAGTAGATGGTTAGGAAGAAGACCAAGAACGCGTCCTGCTGCAATGAACCCGGTGGATCATCCGATGGGTGGCGGTGAGGGTCGTTCAAAAGGTGGACAACCTAGATCAAGAACCGGCATTTATTCTCAAGGTCAAAAGACGAGAGATAAAAAGAAAAGTTCAAACAAACACATTTTAGTTAGAAGAAAAGGAATAAGAAATAAATAATGGCAAGATCACTTAAAAAAGGACCCTTTATTGACTGGAAACTTGATAATAAAGTTGCAGTAATGAATGAAACAAAGAAAAAGTCAGTTATTAAAACTTGGAGCAGAAAATCTATGATTGCGCCTGAGTTTGTAGGACACACTTTTGCTGTACATAATGGTAATAAATTTTTACCAGTGTATTGCACAGAAAACATGGTAGGCCATAAATTAGGCGAGTTTGCCCCAACACGAACATTTAAAGGACATTCAAAAAAATAGTATGGAAGCAGTAGCAGTTTTAAAAAATTGTCCTTTATCTCCTCGAAAAATGAGAATAGTTGTTGATACAATTAGAGGTCAAAAAATCGATAAAGCTTTAGTTGTTTTACAACATAGCCAAAGGAGATATTACGCAATTTATGTGGAAAAACTTTTAAAGTCGGCAATCAGTAATTGGAAACAAAAGAATGATAATGCAGACGAGAGTAATGTTAGAGTTTCTACGGTTTTTGTTGATGGCGCAGTAGTTGCCAAAAGAATGCGAACAGCCCCTCAAGGTCGTGCATACAGAATCCGTAAAAGATTTAGCCATATTACTATCAAAGTAGATTCAATTAATCAAGAACAATTAACAACAGAAGCATAGCATTTAATGGGACAAAAAATAAATCCAATAGCGCTTAGATTAGGTATCATCAGAGGTTGGGAAAGCAACTGGTATGGTGGCAAAAACTTTGCAGATAAAATTGCTGAAGATGAAAAAATTCGCAAATACCTTCGTGTAAGAATACCGAGAGGTGGCATGTCAAAAATAGTTATTGAAAGAACTATCAAGCGTATTATAATCACTATTCACACCGCTAAACCTGGTATTGTTATCGGAAAAGGTGGTTCTGAAGTAGATAAAATTAAAGAAGAGTTAAAGAAAATTACCAAAAAAGATGTTCAGATAAATATTTATGAAATCAAAAGACCTGAATTAGATGCACATTTGGTTGCTGAAACCATTTGTCAACAAATCGAAGGAAGGATTTCATATAAAAGAGCTGTAAAACAGGCTATCGGTAATTCTATGAGAATGGGAGCTGATGGTATCAAAGTGAGTGTTTCTGGAAGATTAAATGGTGCAGAGATAGCGCGTTCTGAAAAGTTTAAAGAAGGTAGAACACCTTTACACACTTTAAGATCTGATATTGATTATGCATTAGGAGAGGCTCTAACTGTTTATGGTAAGATTGGTGTTAAAGTTTGGATTTGTAGAGGTGAAATTTATGGCAAGAGAGATCTTTCTTTAAATATTGGTTCTGATAGAGGTCCAAAAAAAGATGACAACAGACCAAACAGTTTTGATAACAGAAGAGGTCCAAGAAATAACAATGCACCTGGCCAAAGAGGCGGTGGAGATAGAAGAAGAAGAGATTAATAGATTAGATTGAATAATAAAAAAGTAAATTAAGAGATGTTAAGTCCAAAAAGAACCAAGTATAGAAAACAACATAAAGGCAGAATTAAAGGTCTAGCTACAAGAGGCCACAGACTTAGTTTTGGCACTTTTGGTATAAAAAGTATGGAAGAGTCTTGGATTACAGCCAGACAAATTGAGGCAGCAAGGGTTGCCCTAACTAGATATATGAAAAGGGAAGGTCAAGTGTGGATCAGAATTTTTCCTGACAAACCGATTACCAAAAAACCTGCAGAGGTTCGTATGGGTAAAGGTAAAGGTGCCCCTGAATATTGGGTTGCGATAGTTAAACCAGGAACAATTATGTTTGAAGTTACAGGTGTTTCTCTTGAAATAGCAGAGAGAGGCATGTACTTAGCAGCTCAAAAATTACCAGTTTCAACAAAATTTATAGTTAAACCCGATTACGCAGAATAATGAAAAACAGGGATTATAAAGATTTACCTACTGCAGAGTTAGTAGCTAGATATAAAGAAGAAAAAGTTAAATTAGTAAAAACTAAATTTAATAATGCAGTGGCTAGAATTGAGCAACCGCACAAAATTAACGAGATGAAAAAGGAAGTGGCTAGACTGCTTACTGAATTAAACTCTAGACGAATAGACAATGAACTAAAAGCTTCTGAAAAAGCAGAATAATATGGAAACAAGAAATTCAAGAAAAGAAATAGTTGGAAAAGTTGTAAGCAGCGGAATGAATAAGTCCATTGTTGTAACTTTAGAAACGAAAGTGAAACATCCTAAGTACGGAAAATATTTTTCTAAAACTAAAAAGTTCTATGCTCATGATGAAAAAAATGAGTGTGCGCTTAATGATGTTGTAAAAATAATGGAAACCAGACCCTTAAGTAAACTTAAGCGTTGGAGATTAGTAGAAATAATTGAAAAAGCAAAATAATGATACAAACAGAAAGTCGATTAAAAGTAGCAGATAATAGTGGCGCAAAAGAAGTTCTATGCATTCGTGTGTTGGGCGGAACAAAAAGACGCTATGCATCTGTAGGAGATAAAATTGTTGTCTCAATTAAATCAGCAATGCCTTCTGGAGGTGTTAAAGCCGGTACTGTTTCAAAAGCTGTGGTTGTTCGAGTAAAAAAAGAAATTAAAAGAGCTGATGGATCATACATTCGTTTTGATGAAAATTCTTGTGTTTTACTAAACAATTCTGATGAGCCAAGAGGAACTCGTATATTTGGGCCAGTTGCAAGAGAATTGCGAGACAAACAATTTATGAAAATTGTATCATTAGCGCCAGAGGTATTATAAATTAAAAGAACATGAAGAAAGCGAAAAATTCATCACATCAAACCAATAAAATTCACATCAAAAAAGGAGATTTAGTAAAATTAATCTCTGGTAAAATTGTGGATGGTCAAAACTCTGGAACGGTATTGCGTGTTTACACCAAAACATATAGAGCTTTAGTAGAAGGTTTAAACATCATTTCAAGACATACTAAGCCAAGTGCTGCATATCCTGAAGGTGGTATTATTAAAAAAGAAGCGCCAATCCATATTTCTAACCTTATGGTTATGGAAGCAGGAAAAGCGACTCGTGTAGGTAGAAAATTAAATGGTGATGGAAACCTTCAAAGGTTTTCTGTCAAAACAGGAGAGTTTATTAAATAAGAAAGAAATAAGTAATGTCATATACACCAAATTTATATACGAAATATATTGAAGTTGTGGTTCCTCACATGCAAGAAAAATTTGCATACAAGAATGTTATGCAAATTCCAAAAATCCAAAAAATATGCCTTAACCAAGGTGTTGGAGCAGCCGTGAACGACAAAAAAATGGTCGATGCAGCTATTGAGGAGATGTCTAAAATATCAGGACAAAAAGCACAAGCTACATTATCAAAGAAAGATATTAGTAATTTCAAGTTAAGATCAAAAATGCCTATTGGCGCAAGAGTAACACTAAGAAGCAATAATATGTTTGAATTTATGGAACGATTAATTTCTGTTGCTTTGCCTAGGGTTAGAGATTTTCAAGGATTGGAATTAAGAGGTTTTGATGGTAGAGGTAACTTTACTATGGGAATCACTGAGCAAATTATTTTTCCTGAAATAGATATTGACAAAACAAGTAGAATTACGGGAATGGATATTACCTTCGTAACCTCAGCAGCAACAGACGAAGAGTGCTTAGAATTATTAAGAACATTTGGATTACCATTCAAAAAAAATATAAAATAGAACCATGGCAAGAGAAGCAATAAAAGCAAGAGAGCGTAAAAAAGAAAGATTAGTTGAAAAATACGCTGAAAGACGCGCACAACTTAAAAAAGATGGAGATTTTATCGGTCTTCAAAAACTTCCTAGAAGCTCTTCAAAAGTGAGATTAAGAAACCGTTGTAAATTGACTGGTAAACCAAGAGGATACATGAAAATATTTGGTTTATGCAGAAATCAATTTAGAGAACTTGCTTCGGCAGGAAAAATTCCAGGCGTAACTAAAGCGAGTTGGTAGTATAAATAATAATAAAAACAAGATAATTTACGATTAATTTGTAAAAATCAAAAAATAACAACAAAAAAATGACAGATCCAATAGCAGATTACTTAACAAGATTAAGAAACGCTTTATTAGCAAAACACAGAATCGTTGAGATTCCAGCATCAAACATTAAAAAAGCAATTACTAAAGTATTGTTCGAAAAAGGTTATATCCTTAATTATAAATTTGAAGAAACTGAAAATAAACAAGGTTTAATTAAAGTGGCTCTTAAATATGATCATATTACAAAAATACCTGCCATTAGGGAGTTAAAACGAGTAAGTAAACCTGGTTTAAGAAAATATGTTCCTGCTGATAATTTACCAAGAGTTATTAATGGATTAGGAATTGCCATTTTATCAACATCCAAAGGTGTTATTACAGATAAAGAAGCAAAAACTGAAAATGTAGGTGGAGAGGTATTATGTTTTATCTCTTAATATTTTAAATTTAAAAAAATAAAGAAATGTCAAGAATAGGAAAAGCCATAATAAATATACCTAAAGGTGTTAACATAAAAGTTGATGCTGAGAACAATGTAGTTGTTAAAGGGCCAAAAGGTGAAATGGTTACTCAATTAAAACCAGGTTTTTTAATAGAAATTAATGAAGAGGTTTTAACAGTGCAAAGACCAAATGAAGAAAAGCAAAGTAAAGCATTACACGGATTGTTTCGTTCTTTAATAAACAATAGTGTAGTAGGTGTTACAACGGGTCATAAAACACAACAAGAACTTGTTGGTGTTGGTTATAAAGCATCAAATGTTGGTCAAATATTAGATCTTTCGGTTGGATTTTCTCACAGAATAATGTTAGAAATACCTATTGAAATCACACTTACTACAATTACTGAAAAAGGAAAAAATCCTACAATAATTATGGAAAGTGTTGATAAACAGCTTTTAGGTCAAATGGCTGCAAAAATTAGAGGATTCCGCAAACCGGAGCCATACAAAGGAAAAGGTATTAAATTCACAAACGAACAATTAAGAAGAAAAGCTGGTAAATCGGCATCTAAAAAATAAATTTTTTTAAGAAATGAGTAATTTTAAAAACGCAAGAAGATTAAAAATAAAAAGAAGAGTTGCAGGCGCAATTGTTCCATCTGCTGAGCGACCAAGATTAGTAGTTTTCAGAAGTAATTCAGAAATCTATGCACAAATAGTAGATATAACCAATAAAACTTTATGTTCTGCTTCTAGTATGGAGAAAGATATGAGCGCTGTTAAAGGTACTAAAACAATATTAGCTGCAGAAGTTGGCAAAAAAATTGCAACTAAAGCTCAGCAATTGGGTGTAACAAAAGTTGTTTTTGATAGAAACGGTTTCTTGTACCATGGTAGAATAAAAAGTTTGGCTGATGCAGCTAGAGAAGGTGGATTACAGTTTTAATAATAAATAAAATAATGACAGACAGCAATATAAAACGCGTTAAACAATCTGACTTAGAATTAAAGGACAGAGTTGTTGGAATTAATCGTGTGGCCAAAGTAACCAAAGGTGGTAGAACATTTACCTTTACAGCAATTGTTGTTGTGGGTGATGGTCATGGCATCGTTGGACATGGTTTGGGAAAAGCAGGAGAGGTAACCGATGCCATTCAAAAGGCAATAGAAGATGCTAAGAAAAATTTGGTCAAAGTTCCCATTTTGAATGGAACTATACCTCATGAACAATTAGGAAAATTTGGAGGAGGTAATGTTTTTATTAAGCCTGCTTCAAGTGGTACTGGTGTTATTGCTGGTGGAGCTATGCGTGCAGTACTTGAAAGTGCTGGTGTGCATGATGTATTAGCAAAATCAAAAGGTTCTTCTAATCCTCATAATGTTGTTAAAGCGACTTTAGATGCTTTAATGAAATTGAGAGATCCTTATACCATTTCTAAACAAAGAAACATTAATTTAAAACAAGTTTTTAACGGATAAAATTATGGCAAAAATTAAAATTACCAAAGTACGCAGTACCATTGGACAATCTGAAAGGGTTGTAAGATCTATGGAAGCTCTTGGATTGAAAAAAATTAATAGCACAAATGAATTAGAGGCTACACCTCAAATTCAAGGAATTGTAAGAAAAGTTAACCATTTAATAAAAATAGAAAACATTTAAGATGGATTTAAGTATTTTAAAACCTGCAGAAGGTTCAGTAAAAAAAGAAAAGAGAATTGGTCGTGGTCAAGGTTCTGGAAGAGGTGGTACATCTACAAGAGGGCACAAAGGTGCAGCTAGTAGAAGTGGTTACAGCCGAAAAAAGGGTTTTGAAGGTGGTCAAATGCCATTGCAAAGGCGAATTCCTAAAGGTGGATTTAAAAACATCAATAGAATTGAATATGCGTCTATTAATTTAGATATTATTCAAGCGTTGGCTGAAAAACTAAATTTAAAAGTTATTGATAGAGCAACTTTAGTAGAAAACAATTTGGTTTCTAAAAATGAGCTTTATAAAATTTTAAATAGAGGCGAAATTATTTCTAGTATTGAAGTTCAAGCGCATGGTTTCTCAGAAACTGCTAAAGCATCAATTGAGGCAAAAGGCGGTTCGGCAGTCATCATTAAAAGATAATCAAGAATGAAGAAGTTTATTCAAAAAATAAAGGAAATATGGAGTATTGATGATTTGCGAAGTAAAATCATCAATACTTTATTGTTTTTGTTAGTTTACAGGATTGGTACTTTTGTTATCTTACCGGGTATCGATGGTACTGAAATGATGAAAGGACTTCAAAGTCAAACAGATGGTGTTTTAGGTTTAGTAAATGTTTTTGCGGGAGGTGCTTTTGGCAGAGGTGCCATTTTTGCATTAGGAATTATGCCCTATATCTCTGCATCCATTGTTATACAGTTGCTTACAATTGCTGTCCCAACTTTTCAACGAATGCAGAAAGAAGGAGAGGACGGAAGAAGAAAAATCAATCAGTACACTAGGTTTTTAACAATTGCTATTACAGCTGTTCAAGCTTATGCTTATTTATTTAATATAACTTCTAATCCTGATAATTCAAACGCTTTACTATTTATTAGTAATGGTGGTTTAATGTCTCAATCAACTTTTATGTTGGTGAATGTAATTTTACTAATTGCGGGAACTATGTTTACAATGTGGCTAGGTGAAAAAATTACAGATAAAGGTTTAGGTAATGGTATTTCATTAATCATTATGGTTGGTATCATTGATAGATTGCCCGAAGCATTAGGTTTTGAATTTGATGCAAAAGCCAATAAAGGAGGACTGCCAATATTTGTAATAGAATTGGTGTTTTGGTTACTTGTAATTATTGCTACTATATTATTAATTCAAGGTACAAGAAAGGTAGCCGTTAGTTACGCTAAAAGGATTGAAGGCAACAATGTTCAAGGAGGTTCGAGAAATTACATTCCTTTAAAAGTAAATGCTGCGGGTGTTATGCCAATCATTTTTGCACAAGCTTTAATGTTCATCCCACCAACAATTGCAAGAAACTTAAAAGAGCCTAGCGAATTTTTAAATAGTTTAGGTAGAATGGATTCATTTTGGTATAATTTCTTGTTTGCAGTGTTAATTATTGTTTTTACATATTTTTATACGGCAATTACAATTAACCCGAATCAGATGGCTGATGATATGAAAAAGAGTGGCGGTTTTATACCGGGTGTTAAACCAGGAACAGCCACAGCTAATTTCTTAGATGAAATTATGTCTAGAATTACATTGCCAGGTGCATTGTTTCTAGCCTTTATTGCCATCCTTCCAGGAATTTCAATGTTGTTTGGTGTATCTCAAAGTTTTGCCCAATTTTTCGGAGGTACTTCTTTATTGATTATGGTAGGTGTTGTTTTAGATACATTGCAACAAATAGAAAGTCATTTATTGATGAGAAAGTATGATGGATTAATGACTTCAGGCAGAATCAGTGGTCGTTCAGGTTTAAATTCACAATCATTTTGATAAATAAATAAAAAGATTACTTTTTGCACCCCCTATAATTAAATGGCTAAACAAGATTCTATAAAACAAGACGGAACAATTCAAGAAGCGTTATCTAATGCGATGTTTCGTGTAAAATTAGAGAATGGCCATGAAATCATAGCAACAATTTCAGGTAAAATGAGGATGAAATACATTAGAGTATTACCTGGCGATAGAGTACAAGTAGAAATGAGTCCTTATGACTTATCAAGAGGAAGAATTTCGTATAGATATAAATAAATAAAATCATGAAAGTAAGAACTTCAGTAAAAAAACGCAGTGCAGATTGCAAATTAGTAAAAAGAAAAGGAAAACTTTTCATTGTAAACAAAAAGACCCCAAAGTTTAAACAAAGACAAGGATAAAAAATGGCAAGAATAGCAGGTATAGATTTACCCAAAAATAAAAGAGGTGTAATAGGTTTAACCTATATTTATGGTATTGGTTCTAGTAGAGCAGAAAAACTACTTAAAGAGGCTGATATTGATGAAAACAAGAAAGTTTCTGAGTGGAATGATGATGAATTAACTACCCTTAGAAATATTATTGCTAATAGTTTTAAAACTGAAGGCGAGCTTAGGTCTGAGGTTCAATTAAACATTAAGCGATTAATGGATATTGGATGTTACAGAGGTACTAGACATAGAAAAGGTCTTCCAGTTAGAGGTCAAAGTACTAAAAATAACTCTAGAACTAGAAAAGGTAAGCGTAAAACGGTAGCAAATAAGAAAAAAGTAACTAAATAGTAATGAGTACTGCAAAAAATAAAAAGAAAGTTAAAGTTGATCCAATGGGTCAGGTGCATATAAAAGCATCTTTTAACAATATCATTGTTTCCGTTACGAATGTTAACGGAGATGTAATCTCATGGTCTTCTGCTGGTAAGATGGGTTTCAGAGGTTCTAAAAAGAACACCCCTTATGCAGCTCAGTTGGCTAGTCAGGATTGTGCAAAAGTTGCTTTTGATGCTGGATTAAGAAAAGTTGATGTTTTTGTTAAAGGTCCGGGTTCTGGTAGAGATTCTGCTATTAGAAATTTAGCTACTGTTGGCTTAGAAGTATTATCTATCAACGATTGTACACCTTTGCCTCACAATGGTTGCAGACCACCTAAACGCAGAAGAATATAATTTTATTTTTAATTTAAACAATAATAAAGAAAAAAAATGGCAAGATATACAGGACCCAAATCAAAGATTGCAAGAAGGTTTAAAGAAGCTATCTTTGGACCAGATAAAGCATTGGACAAAAAACCTTATGGTCCAGGGATGCATGGCAACTCAAGAAAAAGAAAAAAACAATCTGAATATGCTATTCAGTTGGGTGAAAAACAAAAAGCAAAATATACTTATGGTGTTCTTGAAAGACAGTTTGCTAAAACTTTCAAACTAGCTGCTGCAAAAAGAGGTGTTACAGGTGAAAACTTGTTAAGATACTTAGAGTCTAGATTAGATAATAGTGTTTACAGATTAGGCATTGCTACTACAAGAAGTGCTGCAAGACAATTGGTTTCTCACAAACACATTTTAGTTAACGGAGAAGTTGTGAATATTCCTTCCTACCTTTTAAAATCAGGTGATACAATTTCGGTGAGAGAGAAATCTAAATCTTTAGAATCTATTAATGATTCTTTAAATTCAGGAAGAAAAAAATTCAGTTGGTTAGAGTGGAATGAAAAAGAAATGAAAGGTATATTTTTAAATATGCCAGACAGAGCTGAAATTCCAGAGAATATTAAGGAACAATTAATTGTTGAGTTATATTCTAAATAACAACTAAACCATAACCATATAAAAATTAATAAAAAAAAATGGCAATACTAGCATTCCAAAAACCCGAAAGAGTTATAATGCATAAAGATACAGATTTTTATGGTCTGTTTGAATTTAGTCCTTTAGAAAAAGGATATGGAGTTACCATAGGAAATTCTTTAAGAAGAATCTTATTGTCTTCTCTAGAAGGATATGCAATTACATCTGTAAAAATACATGGTGTTGATCATGAGTTCTCTACTATTAAAGGTGTTGCTGAAGATGTAACTGAAATAGTTTTAAACTTAAAACAAGTTCGTTTTAAAAAGACAGCAACAACAGAAGGATTAGAAAAAGTTTATATTAGCATAAAAGGTAAGGAACACTTTGAGGCTGGGGATATTTCAAAATATACAAACAGTTTTGAAGTTTTGAATCCAGAACTTGTTATTTGCAATATGGAATCTTTTGTTAATATGGATATTGAATTAACTATTGACAAAGGTAGAGGTTATGTTCAAGCTGAAGAAAATAAAACCAAAGACAATCAAGTTGGTAATATCGCAATTGACTCTATTTTTACACCTATAAAAAATGTAAAGTTTTCAGTTGAAGATTTTAGAGTTGAACAAAAAACCGACTATGAAAAGTTAATTATTGAAATAGAAACTGATGGATCTATTCATCCTGAAAATGCCCTGAAAGATGCTGCAAATATTCTTATTCAACATTTTGTTTTGTTTAGCGATGAAAGCATTTTATTGGATAGTCAAGTAAAAAAACCTGCTCAAGAGGTTGACGAAAATTTCTTGCAAATGAGAAAAATTCTTAAAACTAATTTAGCAGATTTGGATTTATCTGTTAGAGCATACAATTGCTTGAAAGCAGCTGAAATTAGAACACTTGGAGAACTTGTTAGTTTTGATATAGATGATTTATTGAAATTTAGAAATTTTGGTAAAAAGTCTTTGTCTGAGCTTGAAGAATTTGTAAGAGACAAAGGTTTGAATTTTGGAATGGATATTTCTAAATACAACTTAACAGAAGATTAATAAATTTATAAAAGAAAAAGATGAGACACGGAAATAAGGTTAATAAATTAGGAAGAACCGCCTCCCATAGAAGAGCTTTAATGGCAAACATGACCATTTCGCTTATTCAAAACAAAAGAATTACTACTACTTTGGCTAAAGCGAAAGCATTAAGAGGCTATGCTGAGCCTTTGATTACTAAATCAAAGAATGACACGACTCACTCTAGAAGAACTGTTTTCGCTTATTTAAGAGACAAAGATTCTATAAAAGAATTGTTTAGTGTTATTGCAGAAAAAGTTGCTAATAGACCAGGTGGTTACACTAGAATCCTTAAATTAGGAACTAGAGCAGGAGACAACGCTGAAATGGCAATGATTGAATTAGTAGATTTTAACGAACACTTTAGTGGTTTTGGTGAGGCTAATAAAGCAGCCAAGAAAACAACTAGAAGAAGTCGTTCAGCGAATAAAGAAACTAGCAATGATACAGTGGTTGTAAAAGAAAATGTTGCTATAGTTGAAAAAGTTATTGTTTCTGACACATCTGTTGATGCTGCTTCTGAAAGTGTTTTAACTCAAATAAATGGCATTGGTCCTGCGTTTGCTGATAGACTTAATGCTTTAGGAATTAATACTTTTCAAGACTTAATTGATTTGGATGACGATAAAATCGCTGAACTTGAAAAAACGGATAGCATGTCTTCTTTAGAAGAATGGCACAATTGGATTAGCCAAGCTAAAGGATTAATCGGATAGTTTTAAATTATATTTTTAAAAAAAGGTTGTTTGCTTCGCAAACAACCTTTTTTTTATTAACCTGACGGATATTTATCGGAATTAATTTACGCTGCGTATTGAATATGTGGTTGTTTAAAATATTTCGCTACTCTGGTCGGATTTCCCACTAGCATTTCCTTATGGCTTTTTAAATTTTCTACTAATTTAGCCGTCCCTTAAAAAGCACATAAAACATTATAAGTCAACTAATTGTGCATAATTTGTTTGTTATTTATCTGCAAGATTCGTTATTTTTACAACATAATCCTTGCAAATAATTTAACATGATAGCGAAGCAAAAACCACTAAATCAGACCAGTTTATTTTTCTCCTTTGGCAGCACATTAG
>Ga0209702_10002186_pt1 | contig 35098 bp, 30 predicted proteins | sample FRY01_FD_187210 | JGI IMG/M metagenome (GOLD analysis project Ga0209702, IMG submission 187210) | Freshwater microbial communities from Lake Fryxell liftoff mats and glacier meltwater in Antarctica - FRY-01 (SPAdes) (version 2) | ecosystem: Environmental > Aquatic > Freshwater > Ice > Glacier...
GCGGCCTCGACCGATCCCGCAGTACTCGAAGCGATCGAAACCGCCGGAGCGGAACCCATCTTCAGCACGTCGCAAGATTTCACCCGGTACGTGAACAAGGAGCGCGAGATGCTGGATTCGCTGGTGATATGACGATCAAGGTGTACGAGCTCGGCGGGCGCGACGGCTTTCGCTACTGCCCGTTCTGTTGGCGAACCCTTATGGCCATGAGGCACAAGGGGCTCCACGAGTTCGAACGCATCCCCGTCTACTATCGCGACAAGTCTCCCATCGCCTTCACCGAACAGGGCCTCACTCCGGTGCTCGTCGATGGTGATCGCTGGATCAGTGACTCGTGGGAAATTGCCCATTACCTCGAGGACACCTACGCCGACCGGCCGCCATTGTTCGGAAGCGACATGGCCCGGGCCCAGGCTTCGGTCATTAGCGCGTGGGTCCTCCAGCTTCACAGACCGGGACTGGTCGAAATCGTGCTGTGGGACGCATTCGAGCATCTCGATCCGGAAGACCGTGACTGGTGGCGCGAAGTCCGCGAGCAACGCCATGGGCGGCTCGAGGACTACAAGGAGGGCAGGGAAGAGAGGGCGCTCGCCTGGCGCCAGCGCCTGGAACCGCTGCGGGTGACACTCTCCAACCAATCGTTCCTCGGAGGTGAGTCCCCGGCCTACGCCGACTACATCGTGTTCGGCGAATTTCAGTATGCCCGCTGCATCAGTCGGGTTGAGTTGATCGAGGCCGACGACCCGATTTACGACTGGCGTGAGCGCATGCTCGACCTCTATGACGGGTTCGCGCGCGCCGCACCTCACGAGTCAGTGTAAAGACCGGTTCCCGGAGGCTGCCGTCATGACCATCAAGCTCTACGAACTCGCCGGGCAGGGGGACGCGAAGATCAGCCCCCATTGCTGGAAGCCTGTTTACGCGTTGCACCATAAGGGGCTCGAATTTGAACGCATCGGGATCAAGTTTTTCGAGAAAGATCGGATCGCCTTCTCGGGCCAGAAGCTCCTACCCGTTCTGCAGGATGACGAGAAAACAATTTGCGATTCGTGGGCCATCGCCGAGTATCTGGAAGAGGCCTATCCAGATCGGCCGCTGTTCGGGGGAGAAATCGGCAAAGGCGAGGCGCGCTTTATCCACGACTGGACCAATACGGTTCAGATCTTCGCCTTCCGGCGCCTGTTCATCCTTGATGCCTACAATACCGTGGACCCGGCGGAACAGGCCCATTATCGCGCTACCCGGGAGGGGCGGTTCAGCAAGAGTCAGGAGGGATTGCAATCTGACCTTAACACCATAGATCACGACGCGCCGCCTCGGAGGCGCTGGGGCGGCGGCTACGGCGGCACGCTCGAGGACATGCAAGCGGACCGGGACACGCATGTCCATGACGTCCGAAAGTTGCTCGAACCCATCCGGGCCGTGCTTGCACACCAGCCCTTCCTTGCGGGAGATGCACCGGCATATGCCGACTACAGCGTACTCGCCCCGTTTGTCTGGGGGAAAAGCGTCAGCAACTTCGCCCTGCTCGACCCGGACGATCCGATTTATTCCTGGCGCGATCGGATGTACCACCTGTACGACGACCTCGGGCACAAGACGGGATACCTGGTCTAGTCAGTTGGGAGACCCCCGGCTTTGCCGGGGTGGCAGTAGAAGTTTGACATTTACGTAGTGCTTGACCGAAGAAAAACGGAGCTTGCAGCGCTTTGGACTGGTCAGAGCACCCAAAATCGGGGTCTTTGCGGAAATCTTCGTGCGCAGTTGGGTCTCAAATCCATCATAAATTGACGTAAAAAAAGATAGCAAAAATCCTCTGTTTCTGTCATCGTTTTCGCCCCCTCAAACGTTAATCTGAAGTTCTTCCCCCAAAAAACCCAAGTTCTCCCAATGAAACCGCCTCATTTTGAGGTTCCACATTCTGTCTACAGTTTGATGAGACCGATCAATTCGAGAGCGTGTTTTTGTTTCTGCGTGGGTGTCGTGATGAGATCGAACGTAGGCGCATCCTGGGCGCCCTTGGAGGTGCGACACGTGTTGCGCACGATGGTTTGCAGCTCCCGCATCAACGTCTGGAAACTATGCACCGGCGACCCATCATCCAGGGTGCGGCTGGCTACCTTCTTCATCGCCGCGTCCGAGCGCTTGGCAGGCGCCACCGGGTCGCGGGTGAGCTTGGTCACCTGATCTTCATCAGCAAACATCAGCGGCGCCCAAGCCTCTCGCATATGCCACTCCACGTAGTAGGCCAACATGCACAAAAAGATGTGTGCGCGCACCCGGCCCTCCAGGTAGTGATGAATCGGGCGCACCTTCAAGTCCATCATCTTCATCGACAAAAATGCCCGCTCCACCTGCGCCAGGGACTTGAAGGTGCGCACACAGGCAGCCGCATCCATGCGATCAGATTTGAGCGAGGTGCGAATGATGTACAACCCGTCAACCGCCGCCTCCGCATCGATGTTCTTTTGGATTCGCACAAAGCTCAAAGTGCTATCGGTAATCGTCATCTCGAAATGTTTGGACACCTTGTAGCGGTTGACCACCTTGCCTGAGGCCACACCAATCTTGTCCTTGCCTACGAGTTTGCCGGCCTCTACCCGGGCTTGAATCTTTTGCAGACTCTCCTGGGTAGCGGCCAGCAAGGATGTGCGGGTGCGAGCTCGTAACCGAGCCAACTCTGGATTGCGACACGCCATCAGGCGCTCACCCGGAAACTCGGGTGAGCTGATCTCCAGCAAATTGCGCTCATCGAATAGCCCCATTTGCAAATGGCCCTGCTCCACCAGCGTGCGAATCGAGGCACTGCGCAGCGCTGTGACCCAGTCGATGTCGCTGTCTTTGCTCATCTCATCGATGGCCTTTTGCGAAATCATCCCCCTGTCCCCCACCATCACCATGCGCCCGATGCCAAACTGCTCGCGCAGCCGTTTGACCTCTGGCATGAACGTCACGCTGTCCGATGTATTGCCTGGGTGTACCGAGATGGCCACCGGGCAACCCCGACCATCGGTGAGCAGTCCGTAGTTGACCTGCAGCGTGCCGCGCTTGCCATCGCGGCTGTAGCCCAATTTGGCCAATGGGCAGTGGCTGCCCTCGAAGTAACTCGACGAGAGGTCGTACAGCACCAGCGAGTCCTCCTGAAGATGGCGTGCGGCCAACTTCTTTTGAATCCGGTCTTGTCCCGCGAGCAGCCAGTCCATGGCGGCGTACAGATCGTCCTCGGTGGCATCAACCACGCCGAACTCCTGCGCCAGGGTGCTGGTGTGCCACAGCCGCGTGGTGGCCAGTTTGGTGGCCGGGCAAAGAATGCGTGAGGCCACCATGGCTTGCACCAGGTCACGCTCAGGGCAGGGTTTGGAGGCCAGCAGGGAGGCAAAGCCCACGCGCTGCATGGCCAGTTGCACGGCTTGCACATGGCCGTGACTGCGTGAGGCGCAAATCTCCAAGGACTGTTGGGCGCTGACAAAGGTCTCGCCCTGCAAAGATCGGCGCACCAGATCGATCACGGAGTCGGGCAGGTGCGACAAGTTGCCCAGCGTCTCGTTTTTGACCTTACCGTCTTCGCGGTAGCTGCGGCGCAACAAATGGGTGCAATAGACCTTGCCTTTGTACTCGCGCTTTGTTGTGACTACATGAGCCGTGCCTGTTCGTGATGCAATAGCAATAATTATAGCTACAAAACAAAAATAGTAAACTATTTTTAGTGACTACAAATAGAGGCCAAAAAAAGACCGCGAAAAACGGCCTTCACTGGGGAAAAAGGAGAAAGTAACGGTTTTGATGCTGAAAATGGCTAGGAACTTCAGGTTAATCCAAGCACACCGTTATTTTGCTGGGGGTCTTGAATGGCAACCTAGAATACCGGACGTTGCTCAAACCAGCGAGCCTGTCGCTCATATGCGTATGCCACCCTGAGAATCCCAGGCTCATCAAAAGGCTTCCCGACGATTTGCATTCCCACCGGCAGCCCTGCCTCGGTGAATCCGCACGGGACCGAAATGGCTGGAAGTCCGGTGAGGTTGAAGGGAGCGGTGAAACTAGGTGCCGGAATGATGCTGATAGCGTCAAACCCTTCGAAAGCCCCGGCTGGCTGGGTCATAGTCGGTGTGACCAGAACATCCACCTGCTGCATTGCCCTCGCAGTTTCCCGAATGACCAGGTTGCGTACCCGTTGCGCCTGAACATAATCGCTGGCGCTGAACAGGCCGCCAATACGGAAGCGGGCGCGCAACATATCTCCGAAGTCCTGAGGGCGAGATTTCAGGTTCTTTTCGTGGAAGGCGTAGGCTTCGCTGAGCATGATTACCCAATTTGCCGCGCGCACGTAGTTCAGGCTGGGTATGGTCACTTCTTGCAAGTTGGCTCCCAACGATTCCAACACCTCCAGCCCCTTCTCAACGATGGTCACCACCTCGGCGTTGACACTTTCGCTGGGCGTAAAGAAGAAATGACGCGGTACACCGATGGTGATGCCCTTAATATCTTCCTTCAGGCCCAGGGTATAGTCCGGGACTGGCGCTGAACTGGTAGTGGGGTCCTTCGGGTCATAACCCGCCAGAACCTGAAGCATATGGGCGGTGTCCTCTACGGTCCAGGTCATGGGTCCGCAATGGTCTTGGGACCAACTCAGAGTTACTACTCCGGCCCGGCTGACCCGACCGTAGGTAGCTTTCATTCCAACGATGCCGCATAGCGATGCCGGGCCACGGATAGAACCCCCGGTGCAGGAGCCCAAAGCTCCCATGCATTGACCCGACGCCACTGCCGAGCCGGAGCCACTGCTCGAGCCCCCGGTTACGTGATCCAGATTCCAGGGGTTCCGCGCCGGCGGGAAGGGCGTCGAAAAATCCGGCCCGACCAGGGCGAATTCATGCATCGACAGTTTGCCCAAGAGTATGCCTCCAGCGGCCTTGAGCCTGGCGGTGGTCGTAGCATCCTCCGTGGGAACCCTGTCCATATATACCTTGGAACCAGCAGTGGTACGGACTCCGGCGGTATCGAAAAGGTCCTTCAGTGCGAAGGGGATGCCGTGTAGCGGCCCTTTGTAGTTGCCAGCCATGATCTCTGATTCAGCGACGCGGGCATCGGCCAGGGCCTGGTCCTTCAGGACCGTGATGAAGGAGTGCAGTTGGGCGTCGGTAGCCTCAATGCGGTCCAAAAACGCGCGGGTTAACTCTACGGGTGATAGCGCTCGGCGCTGGATCAGAGCCGTGGCTTCTCCGATAGTCAAATAACAAAGATTCGTTTTGGCAGTCGTCATGATTAACTGCGCATTGTTGCGCCAAATAGCTAACAATCAGCGTTGTAAATCCCCAGACGGGAAAGTGGTGCCAAGAACCAGACTTATTGCAGTGTGCGTCCTTACGCTGGTGGCCAATCAGGATGGAAGGTGACGCCCAATTCCTCGGCTTGGAGGTCGATGGAGTGCAGCAACTGAATGCAGGAATCGTAAAGGTCGAACACCGGCTTTAGCTCGTCAAGTTCCTGCTGGGTCATGCCCAGGCCGGCTCTATCTGCCATGCGCTTGAACGCCTCTGGTGGCACCGGTCCTTCTCCTAAATAGACATAGCTGAGATACCCTCCAAATCGATGGGTGGATGGAGATGTCACAAATGGTCCAGCTTAAGGGAATCGATAGAAATTGCGCCAGTAGCCGACGTGCTCGCTCGGGCCGGCCTTGGTGTCCCGACGCTCGCTCACCGAGGTGGAGCAGGCGTTCAAGGAACTGACGCACGATCCTGGCAATGCCCAAGTTATTCCACCACAGCAAAGAGCGTCGTGTCAACGCGATCTAGGGTTGACACGCGATCTAGGATTGCATTCGTTACCGAACAGGGTTCAATTAAAGCGCTCGGTTGTGAAAGCACGCCAATCCTATCCGCCCGTCCGGAACACCACCCGCGGATAATTGCCTGCCGCCTCGAACCCTATCTCGACTTTGTCGCCGACCTTGGGATTCGGAGAGCCAATGATTCTACCAAAGAGACAGGGCCCATCAGCCGTCTCGACCACTGCCAGCGTGTAAGGGATATCGGCTTCAAACGCTGGTGCGGGTGCGCGGCTGACGGTAGTGCACGACACGATGCTCCCACCCGTTTTCGCATCGATCCAGGTCAGATCGTCGCTGGCGCAATAGGGACATTGGGCACGCGGATAAAAGTGAAATCTGCCGCATGCCCGACATTGCGGAAGGATGAATCTCCCGTCTTTGGCCGCAGTCCAGAAAGGCAGCGTCAGCGCGTCGGGTTGAACGTCGTACGCCGAGGTGTTTTGTCCGCTCATGCCGTGTGTTCCGCGCCAAGAATGGCGGTACAGTGAATGGCAATCACGCCTCCGTTACCATGGACAAGCGCTGTTTCCACACCTGGGACTTGCGCTGCGCCGGCTTCGCCTCGGATCTGGCGCACGCCTTCGACCACGTGCATCATGCCGCCCGAAAGTCCTGAGTGCATGCACGACAGGAGGCCACCATGCGTGGTGATGGGAAAAGCGCCCTTCGGACGCAGGCGCCCATCCTCGACAAAGCGTCCTGCTTCGCCCTTCGGACAAAAACCCAGATCTTCCAATTCGCAGAGGACCGTGATCGTAAAACAGTCGTAGATCTCCGCGACATCGATATCACCCGGACCCAGTCGGGCTTCACGGAATGCGCGGGCGCCAGAATCGATTGCGCCCGTAACGACAAGATCGCGTGTTTCGCCCACATATCCATGACGGTGCCCGTAACCAATGCCGAGAATTTTTACCGGTCGCTTGCGAAGCTCGACGGCCCGATCGGCGGATGTCACGATAAATGCGACGGCACCATCAGACACGAGCGCGCAGTCGAGCATCTTGAGCGGCGAACTGATGCGCTTCGAGGCCATGACATCCTGAATAGTGATCGGCTCACGCTTTTGTGCTTTGGGATTGAGCGCGGCATGGGCTCGAATCGCCACCGCCACCTCGGCCATCTGCTCCTCGGTGGTGCCATAGCGCGCCATATGCTGACTCGCGACGAGGGCATATAGCGATACCACAAGCGGTCCCTGTGGCACTTCGAATTGCTGATGCGCAACGCCTGATTCGGCCATCGCCTGGATGGCGCTGCCTTTCCATGTGTTCGAAAGCAGGTTCTGTCCGGAGACACACAATACTGTCGTGCACTGGCCGGATGCGACGGCCATCGCTGCCTGATCTAGCATGGCGGTGCCGGACGCACCGGCGAGGTCGACGGTCGATAGCCAAGATGTCGAAATGCCCAGGTTTCTGGCCACGATCAAAGCTGGAGGATTGAGGGGCCCCACACGCATCGGCGTCGTGATCAATCCATCTATGTCCGACATTCGTAGACCGGCGTCATCCAACGCCGCTTTGGTCGCCTGAGACATGAGATGGAACGGCGACTTGTCGGGGACTTTGCCATAGTCGCTCGCGCCCACCCCCGCGATGACTGCACTTCTTGCCATTTTCGCATTCCTCTTTGTGCATCAGCATTACCAAAGGCCATCCGGCAAATCTGTTCCAGCCTTCAGCTGACTTCTATCAGCGCCGCCGCACGCTTCCCGGTGGTCGAAATATTCTGCCGACTAGGCACGTCAATCAGCCCCAAAATGGCCCGACCCGAGAAGCCGGCTGTCAGACCATGATGTCTAGTCTTGCGGAGATTCCGCTCGAATGATCAATCCATCGACGGCGATAGCGCTGGCTCCATTCAATATAAGCGGATTGATATCGATTTCCTCGATGAGATCACCGAGATCGGCCACCAGCCATGAAAAGCGAACAATCAGGTCTGCCAGCACATCGATGTCGGCTGCGAGTTTGCCACGCACCCCGCCGAGTATCTTTCGGCTGGGCAGCGCATCGATCATGTCGCGCGCTTCGTCCATCGTCAACGGCCCCAGGCGCAAGACAGGCTTGCCCATGTACTCGGCGTAGATGCCCCCCGCGCCCAGCGCCAGCACCGGTCCATAGGTCGGGTCGGTCGAGCAGCCGAGAATGACCTCGACGCCTGTGGGAATCATCTCCTGCATGAGCACGCCATTGAGCTGCGCGCTTGGATACGCTTTGCGGGCAGAGGCCATGATGGCGTCGAAGGCTTCACGCACCTGCGCTTCAGTGGCAATGTTCAGGCGCACGCCGCCGATATCGCTCTTATGCATGATTTCGGCAGCCTCAATTTTCATGACTACCGGCGCGCCCATCGCTTGAAACTGTTGCACCGCCTCTTCCACGCTGGTCGCGAGCGCCTCCTGCGTCACGGGAATTCCATAGGCGGCGAGAACTTGCTTGCTTTGACGCTCCGTCAGCGTGCGCTGCTGCGCCCTGGCAAGCAAATGGCGCGCGTGATCTACATCGGTGCCTTCGGGCCGCCGAGCTTCGCCCCGCGCTTCGAATTTGCGCAAGAACCTGGCATGACGCATCAGCAATCCAACCGCGCGCATCGCCGTATCGACATCGCGATAGACCGGCACGCCGTCGATCAGACGGTCGTGCTCTTCGTACGGCTGGTCGGTACAGCCGCCCGACCAGATCAGTGCCGTGGGCTTCGAAGACTTTTTCGCGAAATCGATGAACATGTCGAGATCGCGCTGGAACGACATGGTTTGGATCGGCAGCATGACGCCGATCGCCGGGTCGGCTGCAAGGGTTGCCAGCACCTTCGTGATGCCGCCAGCCTTGCTCAGGACATCTACCGAAAGATCCGTGGGATTGCCGATATTGATAAAGCTCGGGATCATGGTCGACAGTGTCTTGAGCGTCTCCGGCGAATAACTCGGAAAGCTAAGGCCGAAGCGCTCGGCCTGATCGGCCATTAGCGCAAGGACTCCGCCCGAAACCGAGGCCGAAGCGACCCCTTCCGCCAAGACTTGTCTTCCCTGCTGAAACAGCATGGCAGCGTGGTAGAGATGCTGCGGATCTTCCACCCGGAGGATGCCAAATTGTTCAAGCACCGCATCGTGCACAGCATCGGCACCGGTCATCGCCCCGGTATGCGAGGCTGCGGCCTTGGCACCCTGTGCGCTTCGGCCGAGCTTAAGCATGACGATCGGCTTGCGAGCCCTCGCCGCGCGCATCGCGACCCGGCGCAACTTGTCGCCGTCGCGAATTCCCTCGATGGCCATCAAAATGACACGCGTATCCGGATCGTCGATCATGAAGTCCGCGACATCGATGGTGTCGACATCGGCTTCATTGCCGCAGCTTGCCTGGTAACTGATACCGAGTCCAGCCCGCATGGCCCGCCACATGACGTTGATCTGACCCAAGCCTCCGCTTTGGGAAACCACACCGACAGTGCCTGCCTTGCCCTTGGGCTCCAGCAGCGCAGCGGTCGCACTCATGGAAAACCGGATCTTCCAGTTGATTAGGCCGTTGCAGTTGGGTCCGACCATCCGAATACCGACGCTTTTGACATAGTCGGCGATCTCTTCCTGCAAGGCGGCCCCGTCAGGATCGCCGCTTTCGGTAAAGCCCGCAGTGAAGACCGTTACGGCCTGGATGCCTAACTTGGCACATTCTTTGAGTATAGACAGCACCCGTTCGGGCGCGACTACGATGCCGACATGATCCGGCACGCGAGGAAGCGATTTAAGATCGGGGTAACAGGGAGAGCCGTTGATTTCTTTGTACTTGGGATTCACCGGCCAGATCGGCCCGCTGAATCCGAACTTACTGATAAAGTGCCATGCCCTGCCTCCGTAGCGAGAAAATTCGGGGCTGGCACCGACCAGCGCGACGGCGGTAGGCGCAAAGATCGCCTTTAGCGATGCAGGACCTCTGGAAACTTCATTCTCTTCAAGCGGCGGGCTTAAACTAAGGCTTGTTCCTGCGACTGCGCTCATCGACGCTTCTCCTGTTGCATTCCCAGTTCTCCAGATGAAGTGACTTTACCGGCGCTGAAATCGGGTAAGTATCGCCTTGATAGTCTATGGCGGAACACTGTCACGCCGTCTTCCCAGTCTTCTTCTCCGGGCGTCAGAGACATGCCGATCATCCGCAAGCGGTCTGCTCTTGCGGCGCTGTTCCCCCGCAGCAGAACCGAGACGATAGTCATGATAGGCATCGTCGCATAAAGCGGCGGCTGCTTCGCGTCCCAGTCCCACCGCCGTTGCAATGACAACGGTCGCCCAGATGCTGGCTGCCATCGTCAACAGAAGTGGCAAATTGTCAACGAACAGTTGCAATGCGTCTCATAGTGAGGATGCAGCCTTTAACCTCGCTTCCAAGGCCGAAACTGGAGCCGCAATCCATTGAGCCCCTGGCATGAAAAAATTGACAGACAAGCAACGGAAAACCGCAAGCCAAGTCCTACTTGGCAAGCCGTTCAGCGATAGCGAAAACAGCCCGTCATGGCCGCTTAACGAACCTCGGCATCGCCGAACAACAGGCGCCCGTCCGGTCTCGGCTTCCAGTCGACCTTGCTACTCATTCCATAGGAGTGATAGTCGACATAGATCGGGGCGAGGACCATGTTGTCCTGCGACAGCTTCCATATGTCAGCGATTACTTTCTTGCGCTTGGCAGGGTCGGTTTCGGCGCGCTGTTGAGCGATCAGCTTGTCCATTTGCGGTGAATCCCAATAACCGCGGCCCGTGCCGGATTCGTAGAGAGTGCTGAGCGCAAGTTCCGCATCCATGATGGAAGGACCATAGGACATGACATAAAGCGCAGGCAATTTCTTTTCAAGCCATACCGGCAGCCATGAGTTGAATGCCTGCGAATCGAGCTTGACTTTGATGCCGGCGGTGCCGAGATATCCAATAATCGCCTGAACGACCTCGTCGCCGAAGGCGACTCGGCCGTTACCAAACGACAATGAAATTTCTTGTCCCTTGTACCCGGATTCCTTCACCAGTTGGACAGCTTTCGCCGGGTCATACTTCGTTGCCTTTCGCGACGGATCGTAGCCGAAACTCGAAGGTGCCAGAATCTGGCTTGCAGGCTCGCCCAAACCGCGTAGAAGCTGCTTGCAGATGGCCTCGCGGTCGATGGCATAGTCTATTGCCTGGCGCAGCTTGATGTCGGAGAGCACTGGATTGTTCATGTTCATACCGAGGAACATTACGCGATTGCTGGGAATGCTCACGACCTTGACATTGGGCCGATCCTTCAATCGGGCGACGGCCGAAGGAGGCAAAATCGCCACCACGTCGACATCACCGGATTGCAGCGCGGCTACCCGGGAAGCTTCAGCAGGCACCGGCTTGAAGATCAGCTGTTTCACCTGCGGCGTCTTAAGCCAGTGACCCTCCACAGCTTGAAGGGTCAAATGGTCGTCCTTGACCCAGTCCACAACCCGGAAAGGACCGGCTCCGACTGGTTTGCGTGCATAGCCTTCGGCACCAATCCTTTCATATGCACTCTTACTCATGATCGATATGAGCGAGGCTTGGCGGTCCCAGATGGCGAAAGGCTTTGTCAGAACGAAACGGACTTTATTTCCATCGACGGCGTCTATCGACTTGATCAGGCCCAGATACGATCTGGCCGGAGATTTCGCATCGTTGCGTATTTTTTCGTAGGTCCAGACAACGTCTTCGGGCTTGACCGGCGTGCCATCGTCAAACTTGGCATTTTCATTGAGTGTGAACGTCCATGTCAGCGCGTCGGGACTCGCCGCCCAGGATTTGGCGATGAGGGGCTCGAGATTACCATCGCCTTTGATTCCGGTGAGCGCTGAAAATATATTGGTCAGCACGTTCAACCCCGTGGAGGAAATATCCATACTGGGGTCCAGAGTGAATACATCGGTGGCTTGCGCCACCGTGATCCGTGACTGCGCAACGGCGGGCGACTGCAAGCCGGCCGCGCCAAGGATAAAAATTGCACAACTTGTGGCGCCGAAGAGCCGGTGGGACTTTATCTTCATGAACATGGTAGATCTCCGTGCGCCGGTCAAAACCGGCAAGGTGTTGTGAATGGAAGTTTCATACGTTGAAAGCTTAGCCAGCTACGGCGGCTCCGAGTCATGCGTGCACATTCGTAAGGGTGTGGGCGAAGCGTTGACAGGGGTACGTGCAGGCCGGGTATTGAGCCGCGTAATACATGCCCCGTGGCGAAAGCTACGGGTGGTCCGGGGTGCCGAGGCAGTGGAGATATGCCGAAGGCCACACCGGGGCTGCCGCTTTGGCAAGGCAGCACCGGACCCCGCGCGGTCCCAGACCCCGTGCATGCACGGAAGCACTTTGCTCGGGAACCGGGAGGTCCCAGGGTCTTCTGCAACATTGAGTGCAGAGCGCATCGGGAAGCCTTCGGGCGTACGCCGATGAGCCATGGCGCTGGGAAGTCGGACTGCTGCGTAGTACCGAAGAAGCCGCCGAACAAAGCCGGGTCTGAAATGGCCTGGCAGCGGAGGTGGTGGAGGGAAGGCGGCGGGCCAAGGGAAATCCGTTTGACGGCAACGCGTACCGGACACCGAGCCGGGTTCACGCGACCAGCGTCCGCGGACGGATACGACTGGCCGCATCTTGCTGGCCTGATCGTCACAACCCAAGGCAGGAGCCGTATGCGGTAGTTCCGCACGTACGGATCTGTGGAGGGGGTGCTGGGTGACTGGCATTCCTACTCCTACGTGCGCCGGTCAAAACCGGCAAAGTGTTGTGAATGAAAGTTTCATACGTTGAAAGCTTAGCCAGCTACGGCGGCTCCGAGTCCTCGTGCACTCTCGTAAGGGGGTGGGCGAAGCGTTGACAGGGGGTCGTGCGGGCCGGGTATTGAGCCGCGAAATACATGCCCCGTGGCGAAAGCCATGGGTGGTCAGGGGTGCCGAGGCAGTGGAGACATGCCGAAGGCCACACCGTGCTTGCCGCATTGGCGAGGCAAGCACGGACCCCGCGCGGTCTGAGACCCCGCGCACGCGCGCAAACACTTTGCTCGGGAACCGGGAGGTCCCGCTATCTTGTGCACAGCGCTGGGAAGCGTCTGGTGCACAGCGCATCGTGAAGCCCAAGGGCGTACGACGATGAGCAACAGAGGCGGGAAATCGGATCGCTGCGTAGTACCGAAGAAGCTGCCGAACAAGGCTGCGGGTGAAATCCCTGCGGCGGCGGAGGTGGTGGAGGGAAGGCGGCGAGCCAAGGGAAATGCTGTTGCAGCGCGCATGTTCCGCAGATCGATGCGGGTCTATGACATGGGAAACGCGCTTGATGGCATACGACAGACGGCAAAGGGCAACCGAAGTGCGAGGTTCACCGGATTGCTGCATCACATCTACGAGGTCCAAAGACTTCGGGCGGCCTACCTCGCGCTCAGGCGCGATGCAGCCCCTGGAGTGGATGGCCAAAGCTGGCAGTCGTACGGGCAGAATCTGGAAGCGAACCTTCTGGACCTGTCCGACCGGCTGGCCCGAGGGGGCTACCGCCCCCAGCCTGTGAGAAGGGTGTTCATTGACAAGGCCGACGGGAGTAAGCGCCCATTGGGCGTGCCCGCGCTGGAGGACAAGATAGTCCAACGCGCAGCGGCCGAAGTCTTGAACGCGATCTACGAGCAGGACTTCATCGGGTTCAGCTACGGCTTTAGGCCCGGGCGCAGCGCGCACAACGCGCTGGACGCTGTGGCAGTAGGGGTGAGCAGCAGGAAAGTGAACTGGATACTCGATGCGGACATCAGCAAGTTTTTCGACACCATCGAACACGACTGGCTGATCAAATTCATCGAGCACCGGGTTGCTGATGCGCGCGTGGTGCGGCTGATCAAGAAATGGCTGCACGCGGGCGTGCTGGAAGAGGGCAGGCTGACGCAAAGTGAGTTGGGAACGGTGCAAGGCGGCAGCATTAGTCCGCTGCTGGCCAACATCTACCTGCACTACGCGTTTGACCTGTGGGCGCGCCAGTGGAGGGATAGACACGCCAGGGGCGAAGTCATCATGGTGAGGTATGCCGATGACTGGGTTGCGGGGTTCCAATTCCGCGACGACGCCCAGAAGTTTCACAGGGAGGTGGCCGAGCGGCTGCAAACCTTTGGACTGGCGCTGCATCCCGAGAAGACGCGGCTGATCGAGTTCGGGCGCTTCGCCCGGGATAACCGACGTCGCGCCGGAATGGGAAAGCCGCAGACCTTTGACTTTCTGGGGTTCACGCATTGCTGCGGGACGAGCAGAAAAGGCAAATTCATGGTGTTGCGGCTGACCAGTGGCAAACGCCTGCGAGGAAAACTCCAGGCGCTCAAGATCGAACTCAGACGGCGCATGCACCGACCCATCAAAGAGCAGGGCCAGTACCTGCGCGCGGTGGTGGCCGGGCATGGCCGGTACTTTGGCGTGCCCAACAACGGCGCGCGGCTGAGCATGTTCCGCTTCCAGGTAGGCAGGCTGTGGCACCGCACACTGTGTCGGCGCAGCCAAACCCATCACCTGAGCTGGCGAAGAATGCATCGAGTCATTGCGCACTGGCTTCCTGTTCTCCATATCTGCCACCCTTACCCGAATCAGCGTCTGATCGTCAAAACCCAAGGCAGGAGCCGTATGCGGTAGTTCCGCTCGTACGGATCTGTGGAGGGGGTGTTGGGTGACTGGCATTCCTACTCCGACGGTGGGGACGCACGAAGTCTCCGTCCGGCGTCCCCGGAAATCTACGAATCAGTTCGAAGTTCCGCCAGGGTGGACTTTGGGTACTGGAAAACGATACTTTTGCTGGTCTGTCAGCCCAAGTCACACCACGGTAATCTTCCAAGTTGATTCGCGCAAACGGCCTGCGGGGCAGGGTGCTCCGAACGGCATGTAAAACGTCTGGCTGAACGTTGTGCGCGGGGACCTGCGCACGCACTTCTCACGGCGGCCGCTGGTCGGAGTGCGCCGGCGGCTGGCGTACGAACGGTACACATAGGCGTGTCCCGGAGGGCCGAACATGGATACGTTTCGGGGCTTGGGCCCGATGTGGCTGTGGGATGCGGGATCGTCTCGGTCGTAGGTTTCCGTTTCGACGATGCGGCCCCCCACACCGTCAACGAGGATCGAGACGCCGATCAAGGCCCGCGCCACCTGCAGCGAGGAGGCGCTAAAGTCGATTTCGGCGAGCTTGCGCATTGCTGGGCTCCCTAGCGGCCTGAGCAGCCGTGTGCCAGCTCGCTCTGGGACACTCGCGGCAAACGCATCTTGGCGCTGCCATGTGCACCGCCGACTACAAGTAACGGTCCTGCGGCCGAACCGTGTTCAACACTGGTTCGCCCAGGAACTGCCGCCGGCAATTGCGCCCGGCCATGCGAAGCGCCGTCACCCCGGTCTGGGCCACCGAGGCGGAGTTGTGCGGCGAGCCGATGTTGTCCCATTGGCTGGGATTTCAGGATGTTGGTGCCCTAACATCTCGCCATCTTGAAGGGATTTGCACTCTAACAGGCGGCAGCTCCACCGCGTTGGGTGGCGCTATGTGCAGTTTCTGCGCAAATGGCAGCCGTTTGCTGAGTTTCCACGGTGTGCTGCAGCGCCTTTGCCACTAATAAACCTCACATCATGCGCCTACGATGCGCCAACGGATGCGCCTACGATTTACGCTACGTTAGCGGCTACTACTAGGCCATAGCGCTTCAATATTGGTGCCGGAGGCCGGAATCGAACCGGCACGGGTTTTACCCCGCGGGATTTTGAGTCCCGTGCGTCTACCAATTTCACCACTCCGGCATCGGAGTCAGATCAAGGGCGAAATTATGGCACAGTGCGGGGCATGAGATACCCCACCATCGAAGACACCATCGGAAAAACGCCGATGGTTGCGTTGCAGCGCATCGGCGCTGCGCAGAACCAGTCGCTCGGCAATGTCGTGCTGGCCAAACTTGAGGGCAACAACCCGGCGGGATCGGTCAAGGACCGGCCGGCCATGTCGATGATCCAGCGGGCGCAGGAGCGCGGCGACATCAAGCCCGGCGACACCTTGATCGAAGCCACATCAGGCAACACCGGCATCGCCCTGGCCATGGCTGCGGCGATCAAGGGCTACCACATGGTGTTGATCATGCCCGAGGACCTGTCGATCGAGCGCGTGCAGACCATGAAGGCCTATGGTGCGGAACTGATCCTGACGCCCAAGAGTGGCGGCATGGAATATGCCCGTGATCTGGCCGAGCAGATGGAGCGCAGCGGCAAGGGCCGGGTGCTCGACCAGTTCGCGAATCAGGACAATCCGCGTATCCATTACGAGACCACCGGCCCTGAGATCTGGGCCGACACCAAGGGCCAGATCACGCACTTCGTCAGTGCCATGGGAACCACTGGCACCATCACCGGCGTTTCGCGATTTCTCAAGGAAAAGAACGCCGCGGTGAAGATCGTCGGCGCCCAACCCGCTGAAGGATCGCGCATTCCGGGCATTCGCAAGTGGCCGCAGGAATACATGCCCAAGATCTACGATCCGACGACGGTCGACGAACTGGTGCTGGTGAGCCAGTCCGATGCCGAGGAAATGTGCCGGCGCATGGCGCGCGAAGAAGGAATATTCGGCGGCATCTCTGCTGCTGGCGCCTGCTGGGTCGCGCAGCAGATCGCGGCGCGGGAGAAGGACGCCACCATCGTCTTCGTCGTCTGTGATCGGGGCGACCGCTATCTGTCGACCGGCGTTTTCCCGGCCTGATGCCGATGGTGGACGCATTCAAATTCTGCCCGCAATGCGCCCATCCGCTGGCGTCGATCGGGCAACTGGAAGACGGTGGGCACAAGGAGCGCTTGCGCTGCGCCGCCTGCGGATTCACGCACTGGAACAATCCGGTTCCGGTGCTGGCCGCGGTAATCGAGTTTGAGGGCAAGATCCTGCTGGCGCGCAACGCCGCCTGGACGGCCAAGGCTTATGCCTTGATCACCGGCTTCATGGAGGCCGCAGAGACGCCGCAGAAGGGCATCGAACGCGAGATCGGGGAAGAGACCAGCCTGCAGGTCGATGCACTGAATCTGATCGGTGTTTACGACTTCCAACGCATGAACCAGATCATCATCGCCTACCACGCGTCATGCCGTGGCACGGTGAAGCTGTCACCGGAACTGGTCGACTACAAGCTGTTCCGGCATGAGGATGTGTTGTGCTGGCCGGCCGGCACCGGATATGCGCTCGCCGACTGGCTGACCGGGCGTGGTTACCAGCCGCGCTTTGTCGAATGGGGCAAGACGGCCTGAGCGCGGCGGCAGGTTCGGCCTGGCGCTCAATGGGGGCCGTGACTCGGTCGGTGCCTGAGCATGGCGCTGCAGGCGCACGGTTTTCTCCCTGTTACCGCAACAATCCATAGAATCGAGAACATTCCCAATTGGAGACGTCATGCAAGCAGATATCGAAGTCGACGCCCGCGGGCTCAATTGCCCCTTGCCCATACTCAAGGCGAAGAAAGCGCTGAGTGGGCTCGAAAGCGGCCAGACCATGCGTGTCATATCGACCGACGCCGGATCGGTGCGTGACTTTCAGGCATTTGCCAAACAGACCGGCAACGAACTGGTCGAGCAGCAGACCGAAGGCGCAAATTTTATCCACCTGATGCGCCGGCGCTGATTACCGGGCGGCGCGACCGGACGCGCGCCACCGGGGAGCGAATCAGCCCAGGCGCGCGAGTTGCTCGCGCAACTTGTCCAGCGTGGCTTCGAAGTCGCTGACGCGCTGGCGCTCCTGCGCAATCACCGCAGGCGGTGCCTTGGCGACAAACGCCTCGTTCGACAGCTTGCCGTGGGCGCGGGCGATCTCGCCTTCGATGCGCGTGGCTTCCTTGCCCAGCCGGGCCTTCTCGGCAGCGACATCGACTTCCATGTAAAGGCAGACACGGGCCGCACCGACAACGGCCACCGGCGCCGACTGGGCCGCTGCGGCCCATTCGGCTTCGCTCTCGAACACCCGCACTTCGCTGAGCTTGGCCAGAGCCTGTAACACCGGTGCCGACTGGCGCTGGAATGCGGCCTCGCCGGCATCGGTTGTCAGCACGAAGAGGGGCAGTCGGGTCGCCGGTGAAACGCCCATCTCGCCGCGCAGGTTGCGGCAGGCGTCGACCAGGCCCTTGAGGCGCGCCACATGGTCGATGGCTGCGGTATCGATACGGTCAGGCTGACTGACCGGGTAGGCCGCAATGCTGACCGATTCACCGCCACGACCGGCTACCGGCGCGACTTTTTGCCACAGGCCTTCGGTGATGAACGGAATGACCGGGTGCGCCAGTCGCAAGATGGTCTCGAGCGTGCGGATCAGTGTGCGGCGCGTGGCGCGTTGCTCGGCCGGGCTGCCGGTGTTGATCTGGACCTTGGCGATCTCCAGATACCAGTCGCAGAATTCGTCCCAGACAAACTGGTAGATGCTGTTGGCGACGTTGTCCAGCCGGTATTCTTCGAAGCCACGCGTCACGTCGGCTTCGACCTGTTGCAGCACCGACGTGATCCAGCGGTCGGCCGGGCTGAACTCGAGATAACTGGCCGAGCCGTCAGCCGGCGTGCATTCGGCAGCCGTGTGGTCTTTCAGCCCGCAGTCCTGGCCTTCGCAGTTCATTAGCACGAAGCGGGTCGCGTTCCACAGCTTGTTGCAGAAGTTGCGGTAGCCCTCGCAGCGCTTGGTGTCGAAGTTGATGTTGCGCCCGAGCGAGGCCAGGGCGGCGAACGTGAAGCGCAGCGCATCGGCGCCAAACGCCGGAATGCCGTTGGGAAACTCCTTTTGCGTGTTCTTGCGCACCGCCGGTGCAGTCTCTGGGCGGCGCAGGCCTTCAGAGCGTTTGGCCAGCAGCGGCTCGAGCGTGATGCCGTCGATCAGGTCGACCGGGTCGAGCACATTGCCCTCGGACTTGCTCATCTTTTGACCGTGCGCGTCGCGCACCAGGCCGTGGATGTAGACGTCGCGAAACGGCACCTGTCCGGTGAAGTGGGTCGTCATCATGATCATGCGGGCGACCCAGAAGAAGATGATGTCGTAGCCGGTGATCAGCACGCTGGAGGGCAGGTACAGGTCGTAGTCGGATTTCTCGCCGGCACCGGATGGGGCCTTGGCTTCGACAGACTGCGGCCAGCCCATGGTGGAGAACGGCACCAGCGCGGAGGAATACCAGGTGTCGAGCACGTCCTCGTCACGCGTAAGTGTGCCTTGGTAGCCCGCCGTGTCGGCCGCGGCGCGCGCGTCCGCTTCGGTGCGGGCCACAAAAAGTTCGCCGTTCTCGCCATACCAGGCCGGAATCTGGTGCCCCCACCACAACTGGCGGCTGATGCACCAGTCCTGGATGTTGTTCATCCACTGGTTGTAGGTGTTGACCCAGTTCTCCGGCACGAAGCGCACGGCGCCGCTCTCGACCGCGTCGATGGCCTTCTGTGCGATTGACTTCGCCGAAGGATCCTGCGGGCTGACCTTGGACATGGCGACGAACCATTGGTCGGTCAGCATCGGCTCGATGACCTGGCCGGTGCGCGCGCAGCGCGGCACCATCAGCCGGTGCTTTTTCACCTCGACCAGCACGCCCAGGGCCTCGAGATCGGCCACGATCTTCTTGCGTGCCACGAAGCGGTCCAGCCCGCGGTAGGCGAGTGGGGCTTCGTCGTTGAGCGTGGCGTCCAGCGTGAGCACACCGATCATCGGCAGCTTGTGGCGCTGACCCACGGCATAGTCGTTCACGTCATGCGCGGGTGTGACCTTGACCACGCCGGTGCCGAAGGCCGGGTCCACGTAGTCGTCGGCAATCACGATGATGTTGCGATCGCACAGCGGCAACTTCACCTGTTTGCCGATCAGGTGCTGGTAGCGTTCGTCATCCGGATGCACCATGACCGCCACGTCGCCGAGCATGGTCTCGGGCCTTGTTGTGGCCACAACAAGGCCGTCCTGCATCTGGCCGTCGACCCGTTGCGGGCCGTCGGCAAACGGGTAGCGGATATGCCACATCGAGCCGTCTTCTTCTTCGCTCTCGACCTCCAGATCGCTGACCGCGGTCTTGAGCACCGGGTCCCAGTTCACCAGGCGTTTGCCGCGGTAGATCAGGCCCTGCTCATAGAGTCGCACAAAGGTTTCGGTGACCACACCCGAGAGCTTGTCGTCGAGCGTGAAGTATTCGCGGCTCCAGTCCACGCTGTCGCCCATGCGGCGCATCTGCGTGGTGATGGTGTTGCCCGATTTCTCCTTCCATTCCCAGACCCGGGCGACAAAGTTCTTGCGTGCCTCGGCCGGCGTCGGGCCCATATCGTGGCGGCTGACGCCCTGGTCGCGCAACTGGCGTTCGACCACGATCTGCGTGGCAATGCCGGCGTGATCGGTGCCGGGCACCCAGGCCGTGTTCTGGCCGCGCATGCGGTGGTAGCGTGTCAGCGAGTCCATGATGGTCTGGTTGAACGCGTGGCCCATGTGCAAGGTGCCGGTCACATTGGGCGGTGGCAGCTGGATCGCGAACGCACCTGCTTGCGGATCGGGCACACCGGTGCCCCGTGCGCCAGCGGTCCCGTAGCCACGGCGCTCCCATTCGGGGCCCCAGAAGGCCTCCAGTGCGGCGGGTTCAAACGATTTGGACAGGCTCTCGAGCCCGGGCTGCTTCAGTGCGTCGGTCATGGTGTGGTGCGTTGGTCGTGGCGGGTCACGCGGGTCGGCCCTGCCAATAGACAGCGGTGCCGTGCCAGCAGGGTCGTGCAACCCGCGCGGGCATGATTCCGCACCCGGACGGTCGCCCGGGACGGGTTGATTTTAGGGGACGCGGCGACGGGTGCCGACCGGGCCTCGCCTCAGGTGGGCGCAGCTTCGGTGGCAATGCGGGCCGCTGTCAGGCACTCCTGCAGCACACGGCCATCGCCCACCTGGTTGGCCAGCAGCAGGATCAGCCGGGCGTTGAACAATTCGGACTGTGCGCTGCTCAGGCCCTGGTGCGCATCGAGAAGCTGCTCATAGAAGCTGTCGGCGTCTTGCAGGTGCAGTTGGGTTTTCATGGATATTGCTCCTGTCGGATTCAGGCCAGGGCCAGCGCGTGTTCGACGGCGCGCACCAGGGCGCTGTCCACTGCTTCGCCTGTGGCGGCCAGATAGGCGTCGGGCCGTACCAGGGCCCAGGCATGGCCGAACACATGGCAGGCGCCTTGCAGATGGCCTTGCGGGTCGCGCACCGTCTCCAGCGACTGGCGCCGGGTGTCGGCGCCCAGCACCTGCACACAGCGAACCGGCGCATGGCGCGTCAGTTCGGCCAGGCGCTGGAGCGCCTGCGCCGACTGGTCGCCGAAGACCAGCAGCAAGAGCCGTCCGTCGGCCCACTGGATCAGGTCGTTGACGCAGCCCGGACTGCCGTCTACCCAATGGAAAAATACGTTCTGCACCGACAGGCCGCCCGAACTCTCGCAGATGGCGGACTGGCTGTACGGATTGGCCACCGCCATGCGGCCGGTATTGACAAGCTGGCGTGCGAACGGATGCTGGCGCGCCAGGCCGATCACCGCGGTACGGAACACGCGTTCCATGCCGTCGGCAGGGCGCAGAAATCGCGCGGTGCGGTTGGTCACCTGCACGTTCTGCTGGGCTGCCTCCAGTCGCTCCTGGTTGTAACTCTCAAGCAGCGCCGCTGGCGCACGGCCGCGCAGCACCGCCGCCAGCTTCCAGGCCAGGTTGTCGGCATCGGCCACGCCGGTGTTGCCACCGCGTGCGCCAAACGGGCTGACGATCTTGGCCGTGTCACCCATGAAATACACGCTGCCGATATGCAGTGCATCCAGGCACTGGCTTCGGTAGGCGTAGGGGCCAACCCAGACGATCTCGCATTCGACGTCCGGGCCGAACTGGCGGCGCAGGCGCTTGTGCACTTCGGCTTCGCTGCTGACAAGGGCCGGGTCGGCGTCGGGTTCCATCTGGTAGTCGATGCGCCAGACATCGTCGGCCATCAGGTGTTGCCAGACGGCGCGGTTGTCGTTGAATGGCGCCTCGATCCAGGTGTGGCGCTCGGTGGGGGGCAGGTTTTTGAAACGAACGTCGGCGATACACCAGCGGTCGTCGCCGCGGCGCGACTGCATCGCAGCATCGCACCAGCGATGGAACGGCGTGTGCGAGCCACTGGCGTCGACCACATGCTCGGCCTCGATCTGGTAGCTGCCCTGCGGCGTGTCCACTGTCAGCGTGGCAAAGCCGTCCTGTTGGGTGAAGCCGGCGACGCGCGAACCCCAGCGCAGGTCCACATGACCGAGCTCCTGGATGCGCTGGACCAGGAAACCTTCGATGTAGAACTGCTGGATGTTGATGAATGGCGGCTGGGCCGACAGCTGGAAACTGCTCTGCTGGCGCAGGTCGAATGAATAGACCTCGTCGTTGCCGGCAAAGGTGCGCCCGACACTCCACTGGATGCCCTTGGCGGCGATCCGGTCGTAGATGCCCAGGCGTTGGAAGATCTCGAGCGACTTCTGCGTGTAGCAGATGCCACGCGAAGACGCGCCCTTGACGCCCACCGAGTTGTCTTCGTCAAGAACCACCGCCGCGATTCCCTGGCGCGCCAAGGCACAGGCCATGGTCAGGCCGGTGATGCCGGCACCAACAATGACGATGGGGTGGCGCACGGCAGTCTTGCTGCCCAGTTCCGGCGGCGCGACGAACGGATAGGTCGGTAGGTCGTAGCCGCCCTTGGAGAACTCGTAGTCGTTGGTGAAGGCGGTAGCCTGGGAGGCGGCGGGGGCACTGTCCATGCGGATCTCCTGTTGCGTTTCTTAGCGCGCCTGATCGGCGGCGCGTGGACTGACTTCGGGGCGGTCGTTCTGCTGCGGCTTGAGTGCGCCGCTGGCCTTGCCGCTGGCACGATCGAGTCGCCACTGTGCCTTGCGCGCGGACCATGCGTCAAGGCGGGCGCGCGCGTCGCGGCTTTCTTCCAGCATCTGGTTTTCATCGGCCACCTGGGCCGTGAGTTCGAGCCGCACGCCATTGGGGTCGAAGAAATAGATGCTCTTGAAGATGAGGTGATCGGTCACGCCGATCACCTCAATGCCATGGGCTTGCAGACGGGTGCGGGTGGCTTCAAGGTCAGCCACCGAATCGACGCGAAATGCCACGTGGTTGACCCACGATGGTGTGTTGGGCGAGGGCAGGGCCGCCTCGTCGTCGCCCAGATCGAAGAAGGCGATGAACGAACCGTCCTGCAGGCGGAAGAAGAAGTGGGTGTAGGGGCAGTATTCCCCGGTGCTGGGTACGTGGTCGCTCTGGATGATGTGGACCATCGGCAAACCGAGGATGTCCTCGTAGAAATGCCGGGTCTCCTCTGCGTCCCGTGCCCGGTAGGCATAGTGGTGCAACTGTTGAATCGGCGCCGGCGCGGGCAGCGTGTCGGTGCCATGCGGTTGTGGGTGCATGTCGATCTCCGTCCAGGTGATTTACCTATTCGTAATGAATTTACTATATCGTAATAGTTGGGCGCCGCAATGGACGGACATCCGGAGCGCATCGCGTGTTCCAGTCAGGCCCCATGGCGGCGCCGGTGTCATGGGGGCGGCGCCGGCGCCGGGTGAATCCAATTGCTAACGGTCACCAGTAACACGCGATCGATAGTCTGAGTGAATTTGCCACATTGAATGTGCCAATTAGACCCATCGTGTTTACCCGGCTACCCTATAGGGCTCTTCGGGCGCACGTGCGTGGTCCGGAGCAGATGTGATTATTCAACCCTCAATTCCAAGGAGATATCCATGGCAGCACTCAAAGGCTCCAAAACGGAAGAAAACCTGAAGGCCGCCTTCGCAGGCGAATCCCAGGCCAACCGCCGTTACCTGTATTTCGCGAACAAGGCCGACATCGAAGGCCAGAACGACGTGGCTGCGCTGTTCCGTTCCACGGCCGAAGGCGAAACCGGCCACGCCCATGGTCACCTCGAGTGGCTCGAGCAGTGCGGCGACCCGGCAACAGGCCTGCCGATCGGCCCGACCCGTGACAACCTCAAGGCCGCAGTGGCCGGCGAGACCCACGAGTACACCGACATGTACCCCGGCATGGCCAAGATGGCCCGTGAAGAAGGCCATGACGAAATCGCCGACTGGTTCGAGACCCTGGCCAAGGCGGAGCGCAGCCATGCGAACCGTTATGCCAAGGCCCTGGCCGAATTCGTCGATTGATGTCGGATCTGCGTGACGCGGGTGACCGCGCCGCGTGATTCGCTGCGGCCACCCGAACGGGTGGCCGGTTCAGGCAAGCAGCATCTCCCATTGCGGCCGCTTGCCTGAGCCCCGTGCCCACAAGACCAGACCAGACTAAAGGACATCATGGCGAAAGAAGGCAATCTCGAAGCGCCCACGCGGCATCCGATCGACTGGAAGGGTGCCGACTACTACGACGAAGCCGCCACGTTCCAGGAGCTCGAGCGCATCTTCGACATCTGCCACGGCTGCCGGCGCTGCGTCAGCCTGTGTGGCTCCTTTCCGACGCTGTTCGACCTGGTCGACGAGAGCAAGACCATGGAGGTGGATGGCGTCGACAAGAAGGACTACTGGAAGGTCGTCGACCAGTGTTATCTGTGCGACCTGTGCTACATGACCAAGTGCCCGTATGTGCCGCCGCATGAGTGGAACCTCGATTTTCCGCACACCATGCTGCGCGCCAAGGCCATCAAGTTCAAAAAGGGCGAGGTCGGCATGGGCGAGCAATTGCTGGCGTCAACCGACGTGCACGGCAGCCTGGCCGGCATTCCGATCGTGGTGCAGGCCGTGAATGCGGTGAACCACACCAAACCGGCCCGCGCACTGATGGAGAAGGCGCTCGGTGTCGACCGCAATGCCTGGCTGCCGGATCTGGCCACCAAAAAATTCCGCTCCAGTGCGCCCAAGAGCGCCGAACACCCCGTGCGCGACGGCGCCAAGACGCCAGGCAAGGTCGTCATTTATTCGACCTGCTATATCAATTACAACGAGCCAGGCATCGGCCTGGACCTGCTCAAGCTGCTCGACCACAACGCAGTGCCGTATGTGCTGGCCCTGAAGGAAAAGTGCTGCGGCATGCCCAAGCTGGAACTGGGTGACCTGCAGTCAGTTGACGACAACAAGCAAGTCAATATACCGATCCTGGCCAATTACGCGCGAGACGGTTTTGCCATTCTCAGCGCCGTGCCCAGCTGCACGCTGATGTACAAGCAGGAACTGCCGTTGATGTACCCGGACGATGCCGAGGTCAAGCTGGTGCAGGACGCGATGTGGGACCCGTTCGAGTACTTCATGGCGCGCAAGCGCGACGGCCTGCTCAAGACCGAGTTCCCGCATGCGCTGGGCAAGGTGAGCTACCAGATTCCGTGCCACGGCCGGGTGCAGAACATCGGCAAGAAGACGGAAGAGATGCTCAAGATGATTCCAGGAACCAGCGTGCATACGCATGAGCGATGCTCTGGCCATGCCGGAACATTTGGCGTCAAGAAGGGCACGCATGCGGTGGCGATGAAGATCGGTAAGCCCCTGTTCAAGGCCATGGCTGCGCACAAGGACGGCGGCGCACCCGACGTCATCAGCTCGGACTGCCCGCTGGGTGGCCACCACATCACGCAGGGCTTCGAGGTGAATCAGCATCCCGCCGTTCCGCAGAAACATCCGCTCACGCTGGTGCGTGAAGCCTATGGCCTGAAATAGGCCAACTCAAGACCAAGGAACCCGACATGTTATTGACCGGACAGATCACCCCCGAAAACCTGATGGGCCTGGAGGCCTACAGCAAGTACCGCAAGGCGCACAAGGCCGATGTCATGGCGCACCGCAAGCTGCGTTCTGTGGAACTGGGCGAGCACATCAGGCTGCAGTTCGAAAGCGAGATGACGATCCGCTACCAGATCCAGGAAATGCTGCGCATCGAGAAGATCTTCGAGGAAGACGGCATATTGCAGGAAATAGAGGTCTACGCCCCCTTGGTGCCGAACGGCAGCAACTGGAAGGCGACGATGCTGATCGAGTATCCGGACGTCAACGAGCGCAAGCGCGAACTCGCGCGGCTGATCGGCGTCGAGGACCGGATGTTCGTCGAGGTCGAGGGCATGGCGAGGGTGGTTGCCATTGCCGATGAAGACCTTGAGCGCGAGAACGACGAGAAGACGTCGGCCGTGCACTTCGTGCGCTTCGAACTCAGCGCTGCCATGGTGGCAGCGGTCAAGGCCGGGGCTGGCGTCAAGCTCGGCTGCGACCATACCAACTACCCGGCGCACACGACGATGTCGCCCGAAACCCTGGCATCCCTGGCGGCCGATCTGAAGTAGCCGGGACGGCCAAGCGCTGGAACTGCTCGAATGGCGCCGGCGCGGATGGCGTTCAACCGATCAGTAACGCGTTGTGTCAAGTCATGGACGCACAGGGCTGGGCACCTGTATCCTTGAGTATTGCCGAATACAGGGGGGAGCCATGCCGAACCGGTTGAATGTCGGTGTGATCGGATTGGGGGTGATGGGCCAGCGCATGCTGGACCGCATCAAGGACCATCCACGGTTGTGCGCCACGATGGTCTGGGACGCCAATCCCGACACGCTGGGCCTGACACGGGCGCGGCATCCGGAAATCCAGGCCGCGCACAGTGCAGAGCAAGTGATCCACAGCGCCGGCCTGCACAGCGTATATATCGCAACACCGCCGGCGGCCCACATGACGCTCAGCCATGCGGCTCTCGATGCGGGGCTGGCCGTGTTCTGCGAAAAACCCCTGACTGTCGACTTCGATGCGGCGCGTCGCATCATCCGGAAAATCGAAGAAGGCCATCATCGCGCTGCGGTCAACTATTCACTCGCCGCGTCGGCCGGGCTGGCCTTGTTGCAGCAGACCTTCGGCACCGACTCGGCCAGACCGCTGGGTAATCTGCGCGACGTGCGCATCGCGCTGAATTTTGCCGCCTGGCCGCGACCCTGGCAGGCTGCGGCAGGCGAGTGGTTGTCGCTACGCACCGAGGGCGGATTCGCCCGCGAGGTGCTGTCGCATTTCATTTTCGTGTTGCAACGGGTACTGGGGCCCGCCACGGTATGGGAAAGTGCCATCACCTTTCCGATTCATGGACTGGGCGCCGAGACGGCCATGAAATCGAGCCTGAAGGCGGCCGAGGTGCCGGTGCAGGTGACGGCCAAGGTCGACCCCACTGTGCCGGTGGCGGAGCACAACGAAATGGTCTGGCGGGCCGAGCAGGGTGCCATCGTGCTGCGCGACTGGTACGGACTGCTGCGCCTGCGCCGGGGCGGCGAGGTCGAAACGCTGGGCGATCCGGATGTGCTGCGCGCGGCAGGGCAATCCCGACAGATGGACCAGTGGGTGGCCCTGATCGAAGGCGAGCGGCACGAGCTGCCGAGTTTTGCCGAAGCGTTGGAGGTGCAGGAAACCATCGAGGCCTTGCTGCGGGTATGCTGACGCAGGGTCTTGTGGCGTATGGCGCAGCAGCGCATCAGGCGACAGGGATAATCGCCCCGAAAGGTGGTTTCTGCCCATGTTGTTATTACTCTCGCCGGCGAAGTCGCTGGACTATGAATCCCCCTTGCCCGACCTGCCGCACAGCGAGCCGCTGTTTGTGGCGCAATCCGTCCGGCTGATCCGCGAACTGCGCAAACTCAAGCTGCCCCAGATCGCCGAGCTGATGGACCTCAGTGACGATCTGGCACGCCTGAACGCGGGACGATACAAGGCCTGGCGTCGCGAGGTGCCGCTGCAAACATCACGCCAGGCGGTACTGGCCTTTGACGGCGATGTGTATGGCGGGCTGGACGCCAAGTCGCTTACCGCGGCCGATCTGCAGTGGACGCAGCAGCATGTGGCGATGCTCAGCGGTCTGTATGGCGTGCTGCGACCGCTGGATCGCATGCAAGCCTACCGACTGGAGATGAAGACCCGGCTGCCGAACGAACGCGGCGCGAATCTATACCAGTTCTGGGGCGACCGCATCTCGCAATATCTGAATCGGCACCTCGAGGGAGACGCGGAGCCGGTGGTGGTGAACCTCGCGTCGCAGGAGTATTTCAAGGTGGTCGACCGTAAGGCTTTGCGGGCACGCGTGGTGGAGTGCGTGTTCGAGGAGCTGCGCGATGGACGGCACAAGGTCATCAGCTTCATGGCCAAGCGTGCGCGCGGCCTGATGGCACGCCATGTGATCCGCACCCGCGCCACCCAGGTGGGTCAACTCGAGACCTTCGATGCCGAGGGCTATGCGCTGGAGCGACAGGCGTCGCAGCCGGACCGGTTGGTTTTTCGGCGTTCGGCCCCCAACTGAATCACGGGGCATCTGGCGCACCGCCATCCGGCGTTGTTGCAGAGCGGGGTAATGGACAAGCAAGGAGCAGCATGAAAGTCAAAGCCAACGGAATCGACATCGAGGTGCAGGACGGCAGCTCAGGCGCAGGGGACACGCGCCCGGTGGTGTTGCTGATCATGGGCCTGGGCATGCAGCTGGTGGCCTGGCCGCCGGCCATGTTGCAAACGCTGGACGATGCCGGCTATCGCGTGATCCGTTTCGACAATCGCGACATTGGACTGTCGCAGCATTTCGACCACCTGGGCAAACCGAGTCTGCTCTGGGCTGGCCTCAAGCATCGCCTGGGCTTGCGCATCCGGCCGCCTTACACCCTTGACGACATGGCGGCCGACTCCGTGGGCGTGCTCGATGCGCTGGGCGTCGCAAAAGCCCACGTGGTCGGCGTGAGCATGGGCGGCATGATTGCGCAGCGCGTGGCCTTGGCCGCACCCGAACGCGTCGCCAGCCTGACCAGCATCATGAGTTCGAGCGGTGCCCGCGACCTGCCGCAAGCCGATGCGAGGCTGATGCGGATATTGTTCAGTCGCCCGGCGAATGCATCGCGCGATGCCATCGTGGCGCACTACGTGCGGCTTTACCAGGCGATCGGCAGTCCGGGTTTCCCGACTGACAAAGCCGAGCTGGTGCAACGCATCGGCCTGGCTGTGGACCGCAATTACCATCCGGCCGGGACCCTGCGCCAGATGGTCGCCATCGCCGCCGACGCCACGCGTGCCGACGACTTGTCGCAATTGGCCAAACCCACGCTGGTGCTGCACGGCCATGCCGACCCTTTGGTGCCGCTGGCACATGGGCAGGACACGGCACGGCGTATCCCTGGTGCGCGGTTTGCGGGTGTCGAGGGCATGGGGCATGACCTGGCCCAGGGTGTGGTCGACCGACTGATGCCGCATATGACGCCATTTCTGCTGGCGCATCGCTGAGAGAATCCATTGGCATGATGACCCCCGAACAATCCCAGCTGGGCAAGGCGTCGGCCTATCCCGACCGTTACGACGCATCGCAGCTGTATCCGATCGCCCGCGCGCCCAACCGCGGCGAAATCGGCATTGGAGCGACATTGCCGTTTCTCGGCGCCGACCAATGGACGGCTTTTGAGCTGGGCTGGCTGAACCGGCGCGGCAAGCCGCAACTGGCGGTGGGCCACTTCACTGTGCCGTGCGAGACGCCGAACATCATCGAGAGCAAGTCGTTCAAGCTGTATCTGGGCAGCTTCAACAATACACAGTTCGACGATGTGGACGCGGTGCAGGCCTGTCTGCGCAAGGATCTGAACGAGGCCTTGTGGCGCGGCGCGCCGGCGCAGGGCAGCGGTGTGGGGGTGCGCTTGCTGGGTCCGGAGATGTTTGACCAGGAGCCGGTGCACGAACTCGACGGTGTCAACCTGGACCGCCTCGATGTGGAATGCACGCAATACACGCCAGCGCCGGAACTGCTGCGTGCCGATACCGACCATCAGCCGGTGACCGAGACGCTGTGCAGCCGCCTGCTCAAGAGCAACTGCCTGGTGACCGGCCAGCCGGACTGGGGCAGCGTGCAGATCAGCTACAGCGGAGCGCAGATCAACCAGGAAGGCCTGCTTCAGTACATCGTGAGTTTTCGCAACCACAACGAGTTCCATGAGCAATGCGTGGAACGCATCTACATGGATATCTGGCGCCGCTGCAAACCGACCAAGCTGTCGGTCTACGCGCGTTACACCCGCCGTGGCGGACTGGACATCAACCCGTTTCGCACCAGCGCGCCGCAGGCTTTGCCGCGCAACGTGCGCACCGCACGGCAGTAGGCCGCGGCGACATGGAGGTCGGGTTGCGGCGCCTGAGTCGCGCCTGGCTTCGATCGGTTTTGCGCCAGCTGCGCGTCAGCCGCCCATGTCGTCAAATCGCCGCAGCGCTGCCAGGTCAGGGAACTCACCGGTGCGTTTTTCCTTCATCGCGGTGACCGCTTCGCGCACATGGCGGTTGCTCCAGATGGCGCTTTGCAGCCAGCCCATCTGCTGCAGCGCGTCGGCCACGGAATGGTCGCGGGTGTAGTGGATGGCCTGCTTCGTGCCCCAGATCGCGACCGGAGGCTTGGATGCGATTTCGCGGGCGACCTGCATCACGCCGGTCATCATCGCCTCGGGCGTATCGAACACCTCGTTGACCAGACCCAGCGCCAAGGCCCGTGCCGCGGGCAGACGGCGGCCGGTGTAGGCGAGTTCCTTGGCCACCGCCTCGGGGATCAGCTTGGGCAGGCGTTGCAAGGTGCCGACGTCGGCCACCATGCCGATGTTGATCTCCTGAATGCAGAAAAACGCGTCAGCCGTCGCGTAGCGCAGACAGCAGGCGGTGGCCATGTCGACCGCCCCGCCGATGCAGCCGCCCTGAATAGCGGCCAGCACCGGGATACGCAAGGTTTCGAGCTTGGTAAACGTGGCCTGCAGCGCGCCAATCGTGTCCAGCATCGCGGCGCGGCCCTCCGGGCTCTGGTCATCCATCTCGACGCCGCCAGCGAACACCTCCAGGGCCATGCCGGCGCTGAAATGTTTGCCGGTGCTCGACAGCACCAGCACGCGTGCCTGCCCGCCGTGGTGGATCTGGTCGAGTGCGCCGTCGAGTTCACGCCAGAAGGTGGCGTTCATCGTGTTCATGGCCTCGGGGCGGTTGAGCACCAGATGGGCGATGGGGCCCTCGTGCGTCAGGGAAAAGCAGGTCAAGGGTGTGGTGGATGTGGTCATGGCTCCACTGTAATCCCGCCGCCCGGGTTGGAGGGTGGGGGAAGCCCGCTGCCAGCGTCGCCAAGGTGACGTGCCGCGTTGCGCCGACAAGCCCATGCCGTGGCCGCGTCAGCCCAATGACAGTGTCTGCGGCGCGGGTCAGGCGTCAGAACAGCTGGCCCGTCCAGCCATCGCCGATGGCGCCGGGTTCGCGGGCTTCGTGGCTGAGTGCGCCGCCCGCCACCGGCAGTTCACCGGCCTTGGCCAGCGAGCCGACCCGTACGCCGAGCAGGCGCAGGCGACGCCCCAGGGGCACGCGCTTGAGACACTGGCCGGCGGCATGGCGGATGGTCTGCGCGTCGGCCGTGTGTTGGATCAGGGTCTGGTCGCGCGTGGCGATCTTGAAATCATCGAAACGCAGTTTGATGCCGATGGTCTTGCCCACGTATCCCTTGCGCTGCAGGTCGCCGGCGACCTGCTCGCACAAACGCGTGAAGATGGCGCCCAACTCGGCGCGATCGCGCACGGCGTGCAGGTCGCGCTCGAACGTGGTTTCGCGGCTCATCGACACCGGCTCGCTTTCGGTGGACACCGGGCGGTCGTCGCGGCCCCAGGCGGCGCGGTGCATCCAGGCCCCGGTGCTCTGACCGAAGTGGTCGATCAGCCACTGCTCGTCTTTATCCGCCATCTCGCCGATGGTGTGGATGCCGTAGCCTTGCAGCCTGGCGTCCGCCTTGGGGCCGATGCCGTTGATCTTGCGACAGGCCAATGGCCAGATCATGGATTGCAGGTCTTGATCGTGGACGACGGCGATGCCATTGGGTTTGTTGAACTCGCTGGCCATCTTGGCCAGCAGCTTGTTGGGCGCCACGCCGACGGAGCAGGTCAGACCGGTAGCGTCAAAGATGCTCTTTTGGATCAGCCGCGCCAGCACGCGACCGCCTTCGCGCTGGCCGCCCGGAACCTCGGTGAAATCGATATAGACCTCGTCGACACCGCGGTTCTCCATGGTCGGGGCGATGTCCAGAATGATCTGCTTGAACGCGCGCGAAAAGCGCCGGTATTCCTCGAAGTCGACCGGCAGCTGGATCGCCTGTGGGCACAGCTTGGCGGCTTTCATCAGGCCCATGGCCGAGCCAACGCCGAACTGCCGCGCCGCATAGGTGGCGGTGGTGATGACGCCACGCCCGGCGTAGTCCTTGAGCCGGGCGAAGGATTCGACCGGGATGTGCGCGCGCGGATTGCCACCGGCCTGTGCTTCTGGGTCGTCGGCCAGCACGTCGAGCGCTGCCTGCACCGCGCTGCGCCCGCCACCGATGACCACCGGCAGGCCCTTGAGCTGCGGGTAACGCAGCAACTCGACGGAGGCGTAGAACGCGTCCATGTCGAGGTGGGCGATGCGGCGCAGTGGGGGCTCGGTGCCGGACGGATCTGGAAAGGTGTTCACGTGTGGATCGATCGGCTTGCCTCCCGCGCCAGATGCGGGCCCGGGGTCGGGCTGCTGTCGCCAGCCAGCTGCGGCCTTTGGGGTGGCAGCAGTGTATCCAAGGGGCTGGCGGCACCACCGGCGGCCACCTTGAGCACATGGGTGTAGATCATCGTGGTGCTGACGTCCGAGTGGCCAAGCAGTTCCTGCACCGTGCGGATGTCGGTGCCCGATTGCAGCAGGTGCGTGGCAAACGAGTGACGCCTATGCACCGAGACCGGCTTGGCGATGCCAGCGCGATCGACCGCCTTCTGCAATGCCCGTTGCACCCGGTCTTCATTTCAGAAATGAGCGAAATCAGGCACTCACGTTACTTTGGTGTCGAACTCGGGGGCCCGCCTTACACGGGCGGGCCTCCTGCCAACCTGAACCAGGCCTGGCGGTCGCAGGCGGATTTGTGCGCCGGCAAGCCGTCATCCAAGTTGCGCTGCCTCGGCGCGGCAGATATCCGAGCCGAGCCAGGCGCGCGCCAGCCTCAGCGGGTATGGAACACCGGCGCGGGCTTGTACACCGGCGTCGGTATTCCGGCCAGCCGCGCCTTCAACTGCAGGGACAGAAACTGCGAGTAGTGGCGCGATTGGTGCAGGTTGCCGCCATGGATCCACAGGTGCGGGACCTGGGTCGGCTTCCACATGTTACGCAACTCGCCCTCCCACGGGCCAGGGTCTTTGGGCGTGTCCGATCCCAGGCCCCAGACCTTGCCGACCTGGTCGGCCGCTTCGGGTGAGATCAGGTCGGCCAGCCAGTTGTTCATCGATCCGAAGCCGGTGGCGTAGACCAGCAGGTCGGCCGGCAGCTCCGTGCCGTCGGTCAGCGTGACCGAGGTCGGGTTGATGCGCTCGATGGTGGTGCGGCTCTTGAGCTTGATGCTGCCGTTGGCCACCAGCTCGGAGGCGCCCACGTCGATGTAGTAGCCCGAGCCGCGGCGCAGGTACTTCATGAAGAGGCCCGAGCCGTCGACGCCGAAGTCGAGCATGAAGCCCGCTTTCTCCAGGCGATCGTACAGGTCGGCTTCGCGCCGCTTCATTTCGTCGTAGACCGGAACCTGCAGCGCCGCCATGATTTTGTAGGGCAGCGACGCAAAGATCAGGTCGCCCTTGTGGTGGTTCACGCCAGCCTTGAGCGCCTGCTCGCTGTAGAGCCCTCCCAATGCCAGTTCCATCAGCGCGGCCGAGGGCGCGATGTGGGTCGACGAGCGCTGCACCATGGTCACTTCGACGTCGCTCTCCCACAGCGCGGCGCAGATGTCGTGCGCCGAGTTGTTCGAGCCCAGCACCACCGCGCGTTTTCCCTTGTAGGCCTCGGGCCCGGGGTGTTGGCTGGAATGGTGCTGGTCCCCGGCGAAGGTCTCGGCGCCGGGAATCTTGGGCACGCTGGCATAGCCCGACACGCCCAGCGCGATCACCAGTTCGCGCGGCCGCAGCGTCACCGGCTGACCGTCCCGCACGACCTCCACCTCCCAGCGCTGCGAGGCCTCGTCATAGCGGCACTTGCGGGCCTCGGTGCCGCCCCAGTAGTTCAGCTCCATGATCTTGGTGTAGGCCTCGAGCCAGTCACCGAGCTTGTCCTTGGGCGAGAACACCGGCCAGTCATCTGGAAACTCCAGGTAGGGCAGGTGGTCGTACCAGACCGGGTCATGCAGGCAGAGGTTCTTGTAGCGCTTGCGCCAGCTGTCGCCGGCCCGGGCGCTCTTCTCGACGATGATCGTCGGCACGTTCAGGTGGCGCAGCCTTGCGCCCAGCGCGATGCCGCCCTGGCCACCGCCGATCACCACCACCTCGGGCTGCACCGTGAAGCCCAGCGTGGCGACCTCTTCGGCACGTTGTTCGGCCCAGGTCTTGCGGCCCTTGTGCACGCCGTGCTCGGCGCCGGCAATTCGGCGCGATCCTTTTTTTTCCTCGAAACCCTTCAACTCGACCATCGTCGTCAGCAGGGTCCAGGCCCGGCCGCCGATCAGACGCACCAAGCCCTTGCCGCGCGACAGACGGGTCTCGAAGGTGAACCAGGCCTCGGTCACGCCATCAGCGGTGCTGGCCTCGCCATCGAGCTGCCAGTTCGACGGCGCAACATCGTCCAGCCGCGCAGCCAGCATCGCGCGGATGTCGGCCGGGCTCTCCTGGGTGCAGATGTTCCACGTAAAGCTGACCAGATCGCGCCAATAGCATTCGTCACCGAACAGCAGCACGGCCGCGTCGACGTCGCGCCGCTGCAAGGCCTGGTCGAGCGCAGTGAACCATGCGCTGGCCTGCTGGTTGGGGGTGGCATCCGTCATGGTTTGTCTCCGGTGGGTTGATTGTTCGAATGGACAAAACCATGTTAACCGCGCCGCACTGGCGCAGCAATACGGACAATGACCTGCCCGTTTTTTTCGAGCCATTTATTCCTGCAAGACCGCTCTCCATAGATCCGCTTGTCTTTTCTGAGCCATTCCCAACCGAGAACGGCGTTGTCCTTGTAGACGTTCCAAAGGCCGGTAAGCGCAAGAATGACAAGCGCGGTAACTGAGTTTGGTACAAGAAAAGCCAGGCGCTTAGCACCTGGCGGTGCGTGGAGGTAGACACACCTTACGTTCCACCGCCATCATGGTCAAGAACGATTCGACCTCGCGTTGCCCCATGTCGCGCGCATGTCGCAAATCTATTTCGATGCAATCCAAAACTGATTGGGCTCACCTCAAGGCCGGTGACGCTGTGGCAAACCCAGAGCACCCAGAAACTGCCGTAAAGCACATTGTTCGCGGCATTGTTCGTCGCGGGCTTCAGCCCTTGCCATCAAAGGCATCCATTTCACTGCGCGTGGATCA